>Ga0207692_10000017_pt1 | contig 76831 bp, 78 predicted proteins | sample LARL52metaG_FD_184345 | JGI IMG/M metagenome (GOLD analysis project Ga0207692, IMG submission 184345) | Corn, switchgrass and miscanthus rhizosphere microbial communities from Kellogg Biological Station, Michigan, USA - LAR L5-2 metaG... | ecosystem: Host-associated > Plants > Roots >...
TGCTCGACTTCGGCGTGCATCCGCCGACCGTCTACTTCCCGCTGCTGGTGGACGAGGCGCTGCTGATCGAGCCGACCGAGACGGAGACGAAGGAGACGCTCGAGCGCTTCGCTGAGGTCGTCGCCGAGATCTTGCGCGAGGCGGCCGAGGAGCCCGAGCTCGCCCGCAACGCGCCCTACTCGACGCCCGTGCGCCGCCTCGACGAGGCCGGCGCGGCGAAGCGGCCGATCATCCGCCAGCAGCTCGACGCGCCCGAGGAGGCCGCATGACCGAGATCCTGTCCCGCACCGTCGTCGCCACGGACGACGCGCCCGCCGCGATCGGACCGTACAGCCAGGCGATCCGCCACGGCGACGTGCTCTACTGCTCGGGCGCGCTGCCGCTCGACCCTGCCTCCGGCGAGCTGGTGACGGTCTCGCCGGCCTCCGCGACGATCCGCTGCCTCGAGAACCTGCAAGCGATCTGCCGCGCGGCCGGGACCGAGCTGACCAACGCCGTGCGCGTGACGGTCTACACGACGCGGCTCGAACGGTTCGCGGAGATCAACGAGGCCTATAGCGCCTTCTTCCGCACGACGCCGCCGGCGCGCGTGACGATCGGCGTTGCCGCGCTGCCGAAGGACGCCGACGTCGAGATCGACGCGGTCGTCGCGATGCCCTGATGCGCCCAGCCGCGCTCGAGATCGAGGAGTCGCTGCGCTACGGCCGCCTGCTGCAGGCGCACGAGGCGTCCGCGAGGATCGTGCGGCGCACGCCGATCCTGACGTCCGCGAGCGTCTCCAGAGCGTGCGGCGGCGCGGTCGCCTTCAAGGCGGAGTGTTTGCAGCGGACCGGCTCGTTCAAGCTGCGCGGCGCGATGAACAAGCTGCGCGCCGTGGCCGGCAGCAGTCGCGGCGTCGTCGCGGGCAGCGCCGGCAACCACGCGCAGTCGCTCGCGTACGCGGCGCGTCACCACGAGGTGCCGTGCGAGGTCTTCATGCCGGTCGACGCGGCCGTCTCGAAGCTTGAGGCGGTGCGCGCGTTCGGCGCGACCGTGCACCAGCAGGGCTCGTCGGTCGACGAGTGCGTCGGGCTCGCGCGCGAGCGCGCGGCGGAGGCGGGTCTCACGTTCGTACACCCGTTCGACGACCACGATGTGATCCGCGGCCAGGCGGGCCTGGGAATCGAGCTGGCCGAGGCGGTCCCCGACCTCAAGCGCGTGATCGTGCCGATCGGCGGCGGCGGGTTGGCGAGTGGCGTGGCGCTCGCGCTGCGCCAGTCGCGCCCGGAGGTCGAGCTGATCGGCGTGCAGGCGGCCGTCTGCTCACCGGTTGCGGCATCGCTGGAGCGCGGCGAGCTGGTCGTCTCCAGCGTCAGCCAGACGATCGCCGACGGGATCGCGATCAAGCGGCCGGGCGAGCTCACACTGCCGCTGATCGAACGCTTCTACGACGACGTGACGACGGTCGCGGAGGACGCGATCGCGCAGGCAATGATCATGCTGCTGGAGCGCTCAAAGCTGCTCGTCGAGGGCGCCGGCGCTGCCTCGCTGGCCGCACTGCTGTCGGGCGCGGTCGCGCCCGCCGAGCGCGGCACGACCGTCGCGATCCTGTCCGGTGGCAACGTCGACATCGGCCTGCTCGCCTCGATCGCCGCACACGAGGAGACGCGCGCCGGGCGCCGCGCGCGCTTCTTCACGCGCGTGAGCGACCGCCCCGGCGGCCTCGCCGGACTGCTGGCCGCGGTCGCCGACGCGCACGCGAACGTGATCGCCGTCGAGCACGTGCGCGACGGCGTTGAGCTGGCGATCCGCGAGACCGGCGTCGAGCTGACGATCGAGACGCGCGGCCCCGAGCACCTCGAGCGCGCGCTCGCGGGCTTGCGCGCGGCCGGCTATGCGATCGACCTGCCAGAGGGGGGCTAGACTCGGCCGGCTCGCCATGCCCGACCCCGGCCTCCAACCGATTTCGCGCAGCCCGCTCTACGAGCAGGTCGTGGAGCGGTTGCGGGAGTTCATCGACGCGCAGCGCCTGCAGCCGGGCGATCGGCTGATGTCAGAGCGCGAGCTGGCGGAGCGGCTCGGGGTGAGTCGCACGTCGGTCCGCCAGGGCCTGACCGCGCTGCGCGTGCTCGGGCTTGTCGAGATCAAACACGGCGACGGCGTCTACCTGCTGCGCTCCCCGCGCGACGTGATCCCAAGCCTCGCCTCCGAGATCGTCGGGAGCGAGGTCGACCACCCGATGATCTGGGAGGTGCGCGAGGCGATCGAGGTGCAGGCGGCGCGCCTGGCCGCGCGCCGGCGGTCGGCGAAGGACCTGCGCGAGATGCGCGCCGCGCTCGACCTGATGGAGACCGCGGTCGCCGGCGGCGACGACGGCATCCAGGAGGACCGTCGCTTCCACACGGCGATCGTCGAGGCGGCCGGCAACCCACTGTTGCGGCAGATGACCGAGCAGCTGACGGACGTGATCGACCGCACCTCGCAGGCGTCGCTGACGCTTGCCGGCCGTCCGCCGATCTCGCTCGACGCGCACCGCGCGATCCTCGCGGCGATCGAGGCGCAGGACGAGGCGGCCGCCGCGGAGGGGATGCGCCAGCACGTCATGACCTCCGGGCAGCAGGTCGTCGAGCAGGCGGGGAGACGCGGCGGCACGTAGGGGCGCGCGCGGTCAGGCTGCGAGCAGTCGCCGGTTGGGAGGCTGCTCGGCTGGGACGACCCCGACAGCGGCGTCGGAGCCCGTGTGGCGACGCTGCATGACCGACTGCCTGTCGATCTGGTCCGTGGCGGACGCGGGCCCGAGTTCGCGGCGTTGCCGTTCACACCGCTCTACCTGACCGACGACGAGTTCGCCGCGGAGATCGCGAACAAAACGATGCACGGCGTGATGCACATCGGCGCAGTCGCGGACGAGAGCGGCCGCTTCCACGCCCAGATGGCGGTCCTCGTGAAGCCGAACGGGCACTTCGGGCGCGCGTACATGGCCGCGATCCGCCCCTTCCGGCATCTGATCGTCTACCCGGCGCTGATGCGGCAGGGGGCCAAGCTGTGGGAGCGCGGCCGCGCTAGCGCGTGAGCTGCGGGGGAGCGCTACCGAGCGCGACGCCGGATCGCGGGCCTCACCGCAGCGTCAACGCGAACAGCGCGCCGAGCACGGCGGCGCCGCCGGCGGTCCAGGCGACGTAGTCGCCGGGGTGGCCGCTGTGCAGCGCGCGGACGGCGTCGACCGCGCGCGCGGCGGTGCGCGGCACGGAGCGCCCGGCGACGCCGAGCCAGGCGACGACGCCCGCGCCGAGCAGCGTCGCCGTCGCGTACAGGTAGGCGGTCGCGCCGGGGCCGGCCACGTGCGGGACGACCGGCGCCGCGACGCCGGAGCCGCCGCCGAGGACCGCCGCGGCGTAGCCGGCCGTGTCGGTGAAGCGCGCGGCAGCAGCGGTGACGGACTGCGCGAGGCCGGGCACGAGCCCCCACACGAGCGCCGCCAGCACCAGCGCGCCCGCCAGCGCGGCCGGCACGCCGACGGCCACGTCCTCGCGCTCGTCGCCGCCGGCCTCGTCGCTGGTGAAGCGCGCGTCGCGCGACGCCGGCTCGCCGACGCCGCGGAACACGCGCAGCCCGGCGCGCAGCAGCGCCCCCGCCGCCAGCGCCGAGACGAGCGCCATCACCGCCGGCACCCACGCCCAGCCGGGCGCGCTCAGCGCCGCGTCCTCGATCAGCGAGCGGCCGAGGAACGCACCGAACGGCGGCAGGTCGGCGACCGTCAGCGCCGCCAGCCCGAACGCGAGCCCGAGCGGCCACAGCGCCCGCGCGCGGCCGTGCAAGGCGCGCTCGCCGGCGGCGTCGTAGCGGTGCGTCACGACGCCGACGCAGACGAACAGCGCCGCCTTCGCGAAGCCGTCGCCGACGACGAAGATCGCCGACCCGGCGAGCCCGTCCGCGCTCAGCAGGCCGATCCCGACGAGGAACAGCCCGATCTGCGAAACGACGACGAACGCGAGCATCCGCAGCAGGTGGTGCTGCGCGAGCGCCAGCACCGCCCCAAGCAGTCCGGTCGCGATGCCGAGCCCGACGAAGATCGCCCGCACCGCGTCGTGGTGGCCCGCGAGCGCGGGCTCGAAGACGGTCCAGAAGACGCGCGCGAAGCCGTACAGCCCCAGCTCCGAGAAGACGCCGGCGAGCAGGATCAGCACCGGCGTCGGTGCCACCCCGTACGCGTCGGCGGTCCAGAAGTGGAACGGCACGACGGCCGCCTTCACGAGCAGGCCGACGCTCACGAGCGCGAACGCGACGCACACGAGCCCGCTCGGGCCGACCGCCTGCAGGCCGTGGCCGAGCTGCGCCATGTTGAGCGCGCCGACCTTCCCGTACAGCAGCCCGATCCCGAACAAGAACAGAATCGAGCCGACGCTGTTCGTGATCGCGAACGTCAGCGCGCCCTCCAGCGGCGCCCGCTCGCGCACCTCGTAGCCGACGAGCACGTACGCGGCGACGCTCATCAGCTCGAAGAAGACGAACAGGTCGAACAGGTCGCCGGTGAGGCAGTAGCCGACCATCGCCGCGACGAACACGAGGCAGACGCCGTAGAACAGCTGCGCGCTCGCGCGGATCGCGTAGCCGGCCATCAGCAGCGCCGGCAGCGCCAGCGCCGTCACGAACAGCGCGAGGCCGCCGCCGAGGCCGTCGACCGCGAAGTCGATCCCGACGACGCGCCCGTGCGGCGGCCAGTTGCCCCACCACACGACCGTGCGCCCGTCGCCGACGTGCGCGAGCGCGACCGCCAGCAGCACGAGCGACGCGAGCGTCGCTGCGAACGCGGTCGCCGCCGCCGCAGGGCGCCGCTCGACCGAGGCCGTCAGCGACAGGACGGTGCCCGCGATCATCGGCACGAGCACGCTCAGCGCGAGCACCGTCATCTCAGCCGCTCAGCTCCCCGAGCCGGTCCGGGTCGACCGTGCCGAAGCGCTTGTGCGCCTGCACCGTCAGCGCGAGCAGCACCGCCACGACGGTCGCCTCCACGACCACGTCGGTGAGCGCGAGCGCCTGCACAATCGGGTCGACGAACGGCGAGCTCGGCGGCACGCTGCTGGAGACGATCGGCGCGTAGCCGCCCGTGCGGTACCCGACCGCCAACAGCAGCACGTACGTCGAGGACTGCACGACCGTGAGGCACATCACCTGCTGCACGAGGTGGCGGCTCGTGATCGTTCCCCACAGGCCGACGACGAGCAGCCAGGCGGCGACGAGGTAGGGGAGGACCGTCATTCGCCGCCTCGCAGCAGCGTCTGGTCGAGCAGCTCGGTGAGGATCAGCGCGACCGCGCCCGTCACCTCGACGCCGACGGCGACGCTCAGCACGGGGATCGTCCCCGCCGACAGCAGGTTCCCGGTCGTGCCGAAGGGCAGGAAGTTCTCCAGCGCGGCGGTCGCGAACACGAGCCCGGCGGCTGCGACGAGCGCGTACGCGAGCGCGCCGGTCGCGTCGGCGACCTCCACCAGCGCGGTCGGCTCGACGCGCTTGAGCGCCATCACCTGCCCGGCGGCGTAGACGAGCAGCAGCCCGGCGGCCAGCACGACGCCGCCCTGGAAGCCGCCGCCGGGCGACAGGTGCCCGTGCACGACGACGTAGACGCCCAGCACGACGAGCGGCCCGACGAGCGCGGTGCCGGCGGCGCGCAGCGCGTCGGGCGTGCGCGCCGCCCCGCGCTCGTCCTCGCCGCGCTCCTGCTCGACGTCCTCGCCGCGCCCGTGGCGCAGCAGGACGGCGCTGCCGAGCGCGGCGACGAACAGGATCAGCTCCTCGCCGAGCGTGTCGAGCCCGCGCAGGTCGTACGTGACGCCGTTGACCGTGTTGGCCGCGTGCCGCTCGTGCACGAGCGTGCGCACGATCGCGTTCGCCGGCCCCGACGGGGTGCCGAACGGCGTCAGCTCGCTGGCCGCCCACGCGATCAGCGCCGCCAGGCCGGCGAGCGCGAGCAGCGCGGCGACGGTGCGCGGCCGGACGCTCATCTCTGCTCCTCGTCGCGGCGCAGCTTCGTCAGCGCGAGCAGGACCATCACCGGCACGGCGACGGTCGCGACGACAATCTGCGAGATCGCGACGTCGGGCGCCTGGAAGGCGAAGAACAGCAGCGCGAGCGAGAGCCCGAAGACGCTTGCGACGAGCGCCTGGCGAACCGGGTCGCGCGCGAGCGCCACGGCGGTGCCGCCGGCGGCGACCGCCGCGAGCGCGACGACGTGCAGCACCGTCATCTGCCGTCCGTCTCCTGCCGCGCGAGCAGGATCGCGCGGCCGGTGACGTGCGCGAGCACCGGTCCCGTGAACAGCAGGAAGCCGGCCAGCAGCAGCGCCCAGATGCCGATCAGCGAGAACGACTCGCGCACGACGATCGCGGCGGCGATCAGCGCGCCCGCGAGGCTCGCGGCGCCGAGGTAGTGCAGCCGGTCGAGCGCGTCGCGCAGCAGCACGACGCCAAGCACCGCGAACAGCTGCAGCGCGGCGCCCGCGCCGAGCAGCGCCCACGCGATCGCGCTCCTCATCTGTCGCCGCCTCGTCGCGGCGGGAGCAGCTCGGCGAGGAAGCGCACGAACGCGATCGCGCCCGCGAACGACAGCGCCGCCAGCACGAGCGCGAGGCTCGCGAACGACTGGCTCTTGGTCCCCTCCGCCAGCAGCAGCAGCGCGAGCGACGCGTCGACGCCGGCCAGCTCGACCGCGACGAGCCCGGTCAGCGGCTCGCTGGCGGCGGCGACGACGAGCAGCGGCACGAGCGCCGCCGCCAGCGCGGTCGCCGCCCACAGCCAGCCGTTCACGGCGCCTCCTCCAGCGGCAGCGCGTCGCGCGCCGGGTCCGCGGTGGGGACGAGCTGGTGCGCGTGCAGCGTGCGCGTGTCGGGGTCCACCAGCAGGACGATCGTGTTCGGCCCCAGCGAGCCGAGCGTCGCGGTCAGCACGCGCGCCGCCGCCTGGCGCGGGTCGTCCCCGACGGCCTCGAACGGGATGCGCGCCAGCGTGCCGGTCTCGCGCCGGCGCAGCACGCCGCGCACGACCAGCGCGCGCGCCAGCGGCCCGAGGTCCTGCACGAGCGCGAGCGGCTGGCGCCACCACGCGCGCCGCAACCAGCGGGCGCGCGGGCGCAGCACGGTGCGGCGCTGCTGGCGCACGAGCGTCGCGGCGGTCGCGCCCAGCGCCGCCGCGACGACGCCCGTCAGCAGCTCGTCGAGCGCGGTGCGGTCGACCATCGCCAGCCACAGCGCCGCGCACAGCAGCCACCAGATCGCCCACGCGCGCAGCGCGCCGCGGCGACCGCCGCCGCCGCGCGGACCGGAGGGGTGTGTGGCGTGCTCGGACATCCGCCAGCCGCTTCGGTACCCCGCGCGGGCGGATGCAAGTCGGCGCGCCTCCGCGAGTGGGATCCAGCACCCGCGGCCGGACGATGCGGAGCCGGCGGCTCATTTCCTGATTTCGCCCGTTTGTCGAAACGGCAAATCTGTCAAAAAAGAAAATCTTCTCTGGATAGCCCTAACCAGCCCCCGCATCCGGCAGGCGCCCGGCGAGGTCAAGCTGGCGGCGGCTCGCGGTCGCGTCGCCGCTGCCGGGGTCGATCGTGACGAGGTCGACGGCGAGCGGGTCGAAGCGCGGCTGCAGCGCGTACAGCAGCACGGCGACGCCGATCGGCTGATGCTCGGTGAGGTTGCCGGTGCCGCCGCCGCCGGCTGTCCCGGCGTTCAGCACGACGACGTTGCCGCCGGTGCGCAGATCCTGCACGTGCGTGTGCCCGACGAGGAAGACGAGCGGATGCGACGGCGGGCGCTCCGCGAGCCGCGCCAGCGCCTGGGCCACGAGCGCCGGCTCGTGCACCATCACGACGTCGACGTCGCGTTGGACGCTGCGCAGCCACGCGTCGAACGCCGCCTGCTGCTGCGCCGACGGGTGCGGGTCGAGCGCCGCGGCGACGCCGGGGCGGCGCAGGAACGGGTCGTCGTATCCGGCCACGCGCAGGCCGCGGACGCGCACGATCCGCGGGCCGAGCGTCCCGTCGCCGTGCAGCCGCCCGCGGCGCGTCAGCACGATCGCGCCGGCGCGCGCGAGCGCGCGCTCCAGCCGCGTCGAGTCGTGGTTGCCGGCGACGAACACGAGCGGGTCGCCGGTGCGCACGACCGCGCGCGTCACCGCCGTCTCCAGCGACGAGCCGCGGTCCGTCAGGTCGCCGGCGAGGAACAGCGGACCGCCGTTCGCGGCGCGCCGCAGCGCCGGCAGCACGAGCACGTTGTTGTGGACGTCGGAGGCGAGCGTCAGGCGCGGCGTGCCGTCCGCGGGCGGATGACCGGCCGGCGCGACGACGAGCCGCGCGAGCCCGACGAGCTGCGCGTCGAGCTCCTCGCCGAGGTTCTGCGAGGAGCGGCTCGCGTCCTCCAACGCACGCAGCGCCTGCGGGATGTCGGCGCCATGCGCGAAGTACTGCGGCCGGTCGAGCGGCCCGCGCGGCGGCAGCAGCAGCGCGACCGCGGCCGTGCACGCGAGCGCCGTCACGCCCGCGCAGGCGAGCAGCCAACGCACGCGCGGTCCGCTGCGGCTGCGCACCGCGAGCGCGACCAGCCCGCCGAGCGCGAGCCCGCCGAGCAGGGCGAGCACGACGAGCGTCCGCAGGTAGGCGGCGACCGCGTCGCGCACCTCGTGGCGCAGCGCATGCAGGTCGACCTGCTGGTCGGCGGCGATCCGCTCCGCCGCGCCGCGATCGACGCCGCGCACGTCGATCCGCAGCTCCGCCGGCAGCCGCACGACCGGGAAGCGCACGCCCCAGTCGACGAGCGGCACGTACAGCGCGAGCGCGCCGTCGTCGCCCGGATGGACCGACATGCGCACCGTCGCGACGGCCAGCCGATGGTCCTGGCGGAACGTCGCCAGCGCGCCGACCACGCCGAGCGCGGCGGCGAGCACGGTCAGCAGCAGCGCCGCCGCCGACCGCAGCCTGCGATTCACGCGCGCAGCCGTCATCGCTGCATCACGTTAGGCGTGATCTGTGGCTGAGGCGGGCACGTGCAGACGAACAACACGACCGTCGCCGAAGTAGCGCATCGCGCGCGTAGGTCAGCACGCTGACGGGTACTGGCTTCCACCATGACGGCGATCGACGCTGTCCCGCTCACCGCGCTCGCAACCGGCGCCGGCTGCGGCTGCAAGCTGCCCGCCGCCGAGCTGCTGCCGATCGTGCGCGAGCTGCCGCCGCAGCACGACGCGCGGCTGCTCGTCGGCGCGGCGACGAGCGACGACGCGGCGGTCGTGCGGGTGCGCGACGACCTCGCTTTGGTCCAGACGATCGACTTCTTCACGCCGCTCGTCGACGATCCCTACGACTTCGGCCGGATCGCGGCGGCGAACGCGTTGTCGGACGTGTACGCGATGGGCGGCACGCCGCTGAGCGCGCTCAACGTCGTCGCGTTCCCGCTCGAGCGGCTTGGCGGCGAGGTGCTGGCGGCGATCCTGCGCGGCGGGCTCGACGTCGTGACGGCCGCCGGCGCGGTGATGGCGGGCGGCCATTCGATCGACGACGCCGAGCCGAAGTACGGCCTCGCGGTGACGGGCCTGGTCGACCCGGCGCGGATGCTGACGAATGCCGGCGGGCGCGCCGGCGACGCGCTCGTGCTGAGCAAGCCGCTCGGCGTCGGCGCGGTCGTGAGCGCGCGCAAGCGCGGGGTCGCCGACGACGCGCTGCTCGTGCGGGCGATCGACACGATGACCGCGTTGAACGACGTCGCCGCGCGTGCGGCGTTGGACGCCGACGCGCACGCCGCGACCGACGTGACCGGCTTCGGCCTGCTCGGCCACCTCCACCACCTGTGCCGCGAGAGCGGGCTCGCGGCGGAGCTGGAGGCGGACGCGGTGCCGGCGCTGGACGGCGTCGAGGCGTTGCTGGCCGGCACGGAGCCGGCCGGGCGCTCGGGCGGCAGCCGCCGCAACGCTGCGTGGGCCGAGGGGTTCGCGTCGTTCGACTACGGGGTGGCGGGCTGGCGCCGGCGCCTGCTGGTCGACGCGACGACGTCCGGCGGGCTGCTCGTGGCGGTGCCTGCGGAGGCGGCGGCGCGCGTGCCCGGCGCCGTGATCGGCCGGCTGGTCGAGGGACCGGCGGGGACGATCCGCGTGCGATGAGCGCGCACCTGGAGCGGCCCGGGGCCGGTGCCCCGAACGGCCTTCAAAGCCGTTGGCGGCGCGCTTCCCGCGCCGGGAAGGTTCGACTCCTTCGCCGCTCCGTCAACCCGATCCCGCCCGCCACCCGGTGAACGGCCCGCTCACGCTCGGCACCGCCGGCCACGTCGACCACGGCAAGACGGCGCTGATCCGCGCGCTCACCGGCGTCGACACCGACCGCCTGCCGGAGGAGCGCGCGCGCGGGCTGACGATCGTGCTCGGCTATGCGCCGCTGGAGTTGCCGTCGGGGCGGCGGCTGTCGGTCGTCGACGTGCCGGGACATGAGCGCTTCGTGCGCACGATGGTCGCGGGCGCGAGCGGGATCGACGCGTACCTGATGGTTGTGGCCGCCGACGACGGCGTGATGCCGCAGACGGTCGAGCACGCGGAGGTGCTGCGGGCGCTGGGCGTGCATGAGGGCGTCGTGGCAGTGACGAAGGCGGACGCGGCGGACCCGGCGCCGGCGGCGGAGCAGGCGCGCGAGCTGCTGGGCGGCGACGTGCCGGTGGTGGCCTGCTCGGCGCGGACCGGCGCCGGCCTCGAGGAGCTGCGCGTGGCGCTCGATGCGCTCGCGGCGCGGCTGGCGAGCCGCGCGGCGGCGGGTGGCCCGGCGCGGCTGCACGTCGACCGCGTCTTCACCGTCACCGGGCGCGGCACGGTCGTGACGGGCACGCTCTGGTCGGGCGTGGTCGCGGAGGGGGAGGAGCTGGAGCTGCTGCGGCCGGGGCGCGGCGCGCTGGCGGTGCGCGTGCGCGGGTTGCAGGTGCACGACGCGCCGTGCACGCGGGCGCAGGCTGGTCAGCGCGTGGCGGTCAACCTGCTCGGCGCGCGCGTGAGCGACGTCGCGCGCGGCGACGTGCTCGCCGCGCCCGGTGCGGTCCGCGAGGCACACGTGCTCGACTGCGCGCTGACGCTGCGCGACGCGCGCCCGGGCGAGCGCGTCCAGGTCCACCACGGCGCGCGGGACGTGCCGGGGCGGCTGGCGCTCCTGTCCGACGACGACGGCCTCTGGCAGCTGCGCCTGGAGGCGCCGCTGCTCGCGCTCGACGGCGACCGCCTCGTCGTGCGCCGCCTCGCTCCGCCCGACACGCTCGGCGGCGGCGTCGTGCTCGACGCCCGCGCCGGCCGCCACGGCGCGCGGCCCGAGATCGTCGCGCGGCTGCGCGCGCTCGCGCGCGGCGAGTCGGCGCCGCGCCCAGTGCCGTCCGCCGATCACTGCATCTCTGACCTCGCTATGCGAGGCGAAAGATGCAGTGATGCGTCCGCCGAGGCGGTCGCCGCGCTGGAGGCGCGCCTGCGCGCGGCCGGTCCGGCGCTGCTGTCGGAGGCGCAGATGGCGGGGGAGGAGGACGCGCTGCGCGCGCTGCGGACCGACGGGCGGGCGGTGCGCGTGAGCGGGCGCCTGTACGCGCACGCTGAGGTCGCCGCCGACACGCGTGCCCGCGTCGTCGCGCTGCTGGAGCGCGAGGGAACCGCGACGCTCGCGCAGGTGCGCGACGCGCTCGGCCTCTCGCGCAAGACGGCGCGAGCGTTCCTCGAGCAGCTCGACCGCGAGCGCGTCACGCGGCGGCTGCCGGACGACCGGCGCGAGCTGCTGCGCTCGCGCGCGCGGAGCGGAGCGCGCGCATGACGGACGACGCGCAGTGCCGTGCGCGCCTCCGTGCACTTCCGGCCGTCGACAGACTCGCCGCGCAGCTTGCGAACGGCGCCCTGCCGACCCCGGCGGAGGCGACGTCGGTCGCCCGCGCGGTGCTCGCCGAGCGGCGCGCGGAGCTGCAAGCCGGCGCAGACGACGAGCCCGACCTGCTCGGCCGCGCGCGCGAGCGGCTGCACCCTGGTCCCCGGCGCGTGCTGAACGGCACCGGCGTCGTGATCCATACGAATCTCGGCCGCGCGCCGCTCGCGGTGACGGCGGCGCGCGCGGTCGCGGAGGCGGCGCACGGCTACGCCGACCTGGAGCTGGACCTCCACGACGGCCGTCGCGGCCACCGCGACGCACACCTGCGCCCGCTGCTGCGCGAGCTGACCGGCGCGCAGGACGGCCTCGCTGTCAACAACGCCGCCGGCGCTGCGCTGCTGGCGGTCGCGGCGCTCGCGGGAGTCGAGCGCCCGGTGATCGTCTCGCGCGGGCAGCTCGTCGAGATCGGCGGCGGCTTCCGCGTGCCCGACGTGATCGCGCAGGCGGGCGCGCGGCTCGTGGAGGTCGGCACGACGAACCGCACGCGCCTCGCCGACTACGAGCGCGCGCTGGCGTCCGAGCGCGAGGCGGACCCGCTCGTCCTGCGCGTCCACCAGTCGAACTTCCGCACGGTCGGGTTCGTCGAGGAGGTGGAGATCGAGGCGCTGCGCGCGCTCGGCGCGCCGGTGATCGACGACGTCGGCTCCGGCGCGCTGACCGAGCTGCCCGTGCTCGCGGACGAGCCGTCGGTGCGCCGCTCGGTCGCGGCCGGCGCCGCGCTCACGTGCTTCAGCGGCGACAAGCTGCTCGGCGGCCCGCAGGCGGGGATCCTCGTGGGGAGAGCCGAGGCGGTCGAGGCGTGCCGCCGCCATCCGCTCGCGCGCGCCCTGCGGATCGGTCGGCTGCCGCTGGCCGCGCTCGTCGCGACGCTCGCGCTGCACCGCGACCCCGCACGCGCACGCCGCGCGATCCCGGTGCTCGCAATGCTCGACGTGCCGCGCGAGACGCTCGAGGCGCGCGCCGTCAGGCTGTCCGACGCGACCGGTTGCGACGTGGTGGAGGCGGTCGCGCGCGTTGGCGGCGGAGCGCTGCCGCTGCTGGAGCTGCCGGGCCCCGCCATCGCCCTCACGCCGCCTGGCGACAACGCCGCCGCCGGCCGCCTCGCCGCCGCCCTGCGCGTCGGCAATCCGCCGCTGATCCCCCGCATCGCCGACGGCCGCGTGCTCGTCGACCCCCGCACGCTCGCCGACGACGAGCTCGGCTACGCGGCGGCGGCACTCAAAGCGGCACTCAAAACTGTCTCGTAAGTCGTTACGAAACTGTAGTGTAGAGAGTCCCGATATGGTAGCGTAGGCTTCGTGGACGGGATCGCCGGCTATGCCCATCGCATCATCGACGACGAGCTCGACGAGCTGGGCCGGGCGCTGCCCGCGATCGCGCTCGAGGGCGCCAAGGGGGTCGGCAAGACGGCGACCGCGTCGCAACGCGCCGGCAGTCTCCACCGGCTCGACGACCCCGCGACGCGGGCGATCGCGCAGGCGGACGTCGATCGGCTCCTGACCACGAAGCCGCCCGTGCTGGTGGACGAGTGGCAGTACGTCCCTCCCGTGTGGGACCGCGTGCGGCGCGCGGTCGACGCAGGAGCTGTGCCGGGCAGCTTCCTGTTGACCGGCTCGGCCTCGCCGCGCGACGCGGGGACGCACTCGGGCGGCGGACGCATCGTGAGCCTGCGCATGCGGCCGCTATCGCTGGCGGAGCGCTTCCAGGGCGCGGCAACGGTGAGCCTGGCAGCGCTCCTCGACGGCCGCCGGCCAGCGGTGACGGGCGGGGCCGAGGCATCGCTTGAGGACTACGTCGAGGAGATCCTGCGCTCCGGCTTCCCGGGTTTGCGCGGCTTGAGCGGCCGACCGCTGCGTGCACAGCTCGACGGCTATCTCGCGCGGATCGTCGACCGCGACTTCCCTGAGCTCGGCCACCCGGTGCGCAATCCGAGCGCACTGCGCCGCTGGATGACCGCCTATGCCGCCGCGACGGCGACCAGCACGTCGTTCGAAAAGATCCGGGATGCCTCCACGGGCGGCCACGACGCCAAGCCGTCGCGCTCGACGGTGCAGCCCTACCGCGACGTGCTGGAGCGGCTGTTCGTGCTCGACCCGGTTCCTGGCTGGAAGCCCACGCGCAACCACATCGCCGAGTTGGCGCTGCCGCCCAAGCACCATCTCGCCGACCCGGCGCTCGCGGCCCGGCTGCTCGGCGCGACCGCCGACACGCTGCTCGCCGGGGCGGTGCCCGGGCCGCCGACGGTGCGCGACGGCACGCTGCTCGGAGCGCTGTTCGAGTCGCTCGTCACGTTGTCGGTACGCGTCTACGCGCAGGCGGCGGAGGCGCGTGTGGGTCACCTCCGCACGCATCGCGGCGGCCACGAGATCGATCTCGTCGTCGAACGCCCCGACGGACGCGTCGTCGCGATCGAGGTGAAGCTGACCGCAACGCCGGAGGACGCGGACGTCAGGCAGCTAGCATGGCTGCGCGAGCGGATCGGCGAGGATCTGCTCGACGCCGTGATCGTGACGACGGGCCGCGAGGCCTATCGCCGGGCGGATGGGATCGCGGTCGTGCCGGCGGTGCTGCTCGGTCCATGACCGCCGGCGCGCGGCGTCAGGACGACGCTGCCGCCTCGTCGTGCTCCGGCTGCGGCAGAGCCCACGACGAGCCCTGCGCGCGCAGCTTGCGCTCGACCGTCCATTTGCCGTCGTGCTGCGCGATCACCGCCACGAGCTCCAAACCCTCGGCGGTGCGCAGCTCGCCGCCGGTCGGGCCGCCGGTTTGGTACGCCAGCTTCCGCTCGCCGGCGAGCGCGCCGTCGACGATCTGCTGCACGCGCGTGGCCTCCAGCCGCGGCGGGCGCTGGTCGCGCAGCGTCGTGGACAGCGCGTTCAACGCGCGGCTGATCTCGACGTCGGTCGGGCGGCTGGCGCTCGCGCTCATGTGCTCGGCGCTCCCGCGACCGGGCCGCCGGAGGGCGCGTTGCGTCCCGGCCACAGGCGCGACTGCTCGATCGTCATCACCATCGCCAGCTCGTCCGCGCGGATCGTGCGCGCGAGCGCGGCGGTGCGCTCGTCGCCGGCCTCGTCCGCCAGTCGCTCCAGCCGCTCGTACGCCGCCGCCTCGCCCTGCTCGAACGCGTGCGCCGCGCGCAGGTCCGCCGGATCGGGGTGCCGCCGCAGCCGCCCGAGCTGCGCCTGCACGTAGGCGCCCGTCTTCGCCGCCCAGTCGAGCGGGCGCATGCGCGCGGCGTCGAGCTCGTCGAGCCGCTCGCGCAGCAGCTCGGCATGACGGTTCGTCGCCTTGTGGTGGAACGCGACGTCGTGCACGAGCTCCTCGTCCTCGATCCGCCAGCGCATCGCGGCGAGCAGCTTCAGCGACGCCTGCTCCATCGCATGCGCCGCGCGCAGCGCCTGCACGACCGCGGCGCGCCGGCGCGGATCGCCGGCCGGCGGTGGCGCGTCCGCCGGCTCCGTGACCGTTTCGGCCTCGAGCGCATCACGGGCGCGCAGTTGTCCGCTCATCGAGGCGTTGCGGTCGAGCGCCAGCCCGTAGTGGGCTGCCGCGCGGCGCTTCGCCTCGACGTCGAGGCCCTCGCCGACGCGCACACGCGGCGCACTGCGCACGGCGTCCGCGGTCGGCACGACGCGCACCCGCTGCCCAGTCGGCAGGGCGCCGCCGGCCGGCACCAGCGCGGCAGCGCCATCCTCCGCACCGTCGGACGCGATCAGCAGCCACTCGGGCGAGCCGGTCTGCTCGTCGTGCAGCGCCCCGACGATCGCGCCGAGCGCCTCCCCGTAGGGATCCTGCGCGACGCGGCCGGTCCACGCGCGGATGTCCTCGACCGTCAGCATCACGCGCTCCGCGCCCGTCCGGCCGCGCGCGCGGCGGCCGCCACGACACGCCGGCTCGCGCCGCGCGTCAGCCCGCCGTCGATCCGTCTGCGCTGCGGCCCGACCGTGTACTTCGGGTCGCGCGCCGACTGGAAGCCCGCCTTGAAGACGCTCCAGCGCTCGCACACCGCTCCGGCCAGCACGAGCGCCCCGCCGACGATCGCGGCCGGGCGCGAGCGTGCCGCACGCGACGCGAGCAGCAGCGAGCCGGCGACGGTCAGCCCGCGCGCGAGCTGCGCATACGCCGCCGCGGTCTCCTGGTGGTAGGGCTCCGCCAGCTCGTCCAAGCGGTGCTCCATCAGAGCCACGAGCGCCAGCTCCGCCATGCTGCCCATGAGCGCCAACCGCCGCGCCGGCGCCGCATCCGCGACCGGTGTCAGCGCGGTTGCAAAAGCGCCCGCACTAGCGGCCGCGCCGGCTGCGAACAGCGCCGGCAGCTCGCGCCGCGCCTCATGCCAGACGGGCACCGCCGTCTGCGCGATCAGCGCGCCGGTGTAGGTCGCCAGCGGCAGACCCGCCATCGCGGCTGTCGGCCGAGCGGGCACAGCGGCGAGCCGCAGCAGCGTCCGCCAGCGCCGCGGCACCGGCGGCAGCAGCGCGTCCAGCGCCGCCGCGCTCGCGGCGCCGCCCGACGTGACGAGCACCCACGAGCCGACGCTCATCGGCGAGGTGACTTTGAACATCCGCAGCATGTAGAGGAAGCGCAGCGGTCTGCCGAGGTCGTTGATCAGCAGGATCGGGCTGACGTTCGTGCCGACGAACGCGCCGATCCACGCGCGCCGCGCGAGCACGTCGTTGCCGCGCAGTTCCGCCAGCCACGCGAGTCCCGCGGACGCGCCGCCGAGCCCGCCGGTGAAGAAGTACCAGGGGATCTCCGGATGCCAGATCGGCTCCTTGATGACCGGCTGGCCGTGGTAGGAGCGCGGCGCGCGCGGCGGCTCGCGCTCGACGGCGGCCGGGAAGGAGCCGAGCTGCGCATGGCCGTTCGAGGAGCGCGCGGCGCTCACCGCCGCCTCCCGAACAGCACCGAGCCGACCAGCGCCGCGGCCAGCCCGGCCGCGGCGACGCCGACGGCCGCCCACGACTCGCCGAGGTCGCGCGTCGTGTCGACCGGGTCGGGCGGCAGCCCGTACACCTCCGGGTCGTCGAGCAGCAGGAAGAACGCGCCCGCGCCGCCGATCCCGTCAGACCCATCGGCGAGGTACAGCTGCGCGCCCTCGAGGCCCGCGTCGGCGAGCTGCTCGAGCCGCCGGTCCGCCCGCGCCCGCAGCTCGTCCAGCTCGCCGAACTGGATCGAGTCGGTCGGGCACGCCTGCGCGCACGCCGGCTCCTTGTCGTCCTTCAGGCGGTCGTAACAGAGCGTGCACTTCCAGGCGCGGCCGTCGCCCTCGCGCTGATCCAGCACGCCGAACGGGCAGGCGGGAATGCAGTAGCCGCAGCCGTTGCAGATGTCCTGCTGCACGACGACGGTGTCGAACTCGGTGCGGAACAGCGCGCCCGTCGGGCACACCTCCAGGCACGCGGCGTGCGTGCAGTGCTTGCAGACGTCGCTCGCCATCAGCCAGCGCAGCCCGTCGCCGTCCTGGTAGGTCTGCAGGCCCGTCTCCGACACGAGCGCCTCGATCGACGCCGCCTCCACGAGCCCGTTCGCCGCGACGCCATCCGCGCCCAGCTCCTTGCGCTGCTCGACGAACGCGACGTGGCGCCAGCGGTTCGCGCCGAGGTCGATCGAGTTGTCGTAGGAGTTGCCGGTGAAGCCCTGCGGCGACTCCGGCACGCGGTTCCACTCCTTGCACGCGACCTCGCAGGCCTTGCAGCCGATGCACAGCGAGGTGTCGGTGAAGAAGCCGACACGCGGCTTCGCCTCCGCAGGGCCGTACGTTCTGACCTCCAACGCGCTCACGACGCGGTGCCTCCCTCCGCACGCCCGGCCATGTCCTCCGGCGAGCGCTCGCCGGGGACGACGCCCGCGCGCCGCCGGTACTCCTCGACGAACTCGCGCAGCGCCGGCCCGCGCGGCCGCCGGCCCGGCTGGATGTCGCACGTCGCCGTCTTGAACTCGGAGATGTGCACGTTGAGGTCGAGCACGAGCGGCAGCAGGTCGTTCGCCGAGTCGCCCTTCACGAGCCCCTTGCGGCCCCAGTGATAGGGGAGGCCGACCTGGTGCACGAGCCGGTCGGCGACCTTCAGCGGCTGCAGGCGGTCGGTCACCAGCACGCGCGCCTCGATGGCGGTGCGCGTGGTGACGATCGTCGCCCAGTCGCCGTGCTCGAGGCCGCGCTCCTCCGCCAGCGCCGGGCTGACCTCGACGAACGGCTCCGGCTGCAGCTCGGCGAGGTAGGGGACGGTGCGGCTCATGCCGCCGGCGGTGTGGTGCTCGGTCAACCGATAGGTGGAGAGCACGAACGGGAAGACGTCCGCGCCCGGCTGCACGTCCGACGGGTTGTAGGGATTCTCAGGCCGCGCGAACGTCTGGCGCGTCGGGTCGGCGCGCTGCGCGTAGAGGAGATTCGGGAACGGCGACTCGTGCGGCTCGTAGTGCGTCGGCAGCGGACCGTCGACCAGTCCCGTCGGCGCGTACAGCCAGCCGAGCCCGTCGGGGTGGACGATGAACGGCGAGTCGCCGGAGATCGCGTCCATCGCTCTCGCGTCGTCGGGCGGCTTGTAGTCCGGCGGGCGGTCAGGGACGAAGTCCGGTTCGTCCCCCAAAGACGCCCATCTGCTCTCGGCGGCGTCCCACCACACGTATCTCTTGCGCTCCGACCACGGTCTGCCTTCGGGGTCGGCGGACGCGCGGTTGTAGAGGATGCGGCGGTCGCCGGGCCACGCCCAGCCCCACTCGTGCGCGATCCAGTTCTGCTCGCCGCCGGGCCGCTTGCGCGCCGCCTGGTTGAGGCCGTCTCTGTAGATGCCGGCGTGGATCCACGAGCCGCAGGTGGTCGAGCCGTCGTCTCTGAGCTCCTGGTATCTGCCGACGAATCTGCCGTCGGCGTGACGCCCGCTGATCTCCTGCAGGATCGTCTCGGCGTCGGGCTCGTCCTGCGGACCCTGCGTCGGGTAGTCCCAGGTGAGGTGCTGGATCGGGCGGTCGCGCGCGAGCGTCGAGTCGCGCAGCTTCTCGCGCACGCGCTTGCCGAGCTGGTAGGTGAACCACAGGTCCGAGCGGCAGTCCTGCGGCGGCTCGACCGCCTTGAAGTGCCACTGCAACAGCCGCTGCGTGTTCGTGAAGCTGCCGTCCTTCTCGGTGTGGGCGGCGGCGGGGAGGAAGAAGACCTCAGTGCCGATCTGCTCGGGCGTCGTCTCGCCCTGCTCGATCTCCGGCGAGTCGTACCAGAAGGCGGCTGTCTCGATCTCGTTCGTGTCGCGCACGACGAGCCATTCGAGGTTCGCGAGCGCGCGCCGCTGCAAGCCTGCGTTGGCGGAGCCGACGGCCGGGTTCTGCCCGATCACGATGAAGCCTCTCGTGCGGCCGTCGAGCATCCGCAGCATCATCTGGTAGTGCGAGTGGTCGCCGTCGATGCGCGGCAGGTAGGGGTAGGCGAAGTTGTTCTCAGGCGTGGCGGCGTCACCCCACCACGCCTTCAGCAGACTGACCGTGTAGGACTTCAGGTCGCCCCATGCGCCGGTGTCCGGGCCGTTCAGTTCGACGAATCTGTCGAGGTCGTCCTCCGAGTCCGGGTGCGGCATCGGGATGTAGCCGGGCAGGATGTCGAACAGCGTCGGGATGTCCGTCGAGCCCTGGATGTTCGCGTGGCCGCGCAGCGCCATGATGCCGCCGCCGGGCCGGCCGATGTTGCCGAGCAGGAGCTGGATGATCGCGGCGGCGCGGATGTTCTGGACGCCGTGCGTGTGCTGCGTCCAGCCGACCGCGTAACAGATCGCGCTCGTGCGTTCGGGCCCTGAGTTGCGGCACAGCGTCTCCGCAACTTGCAGGAAGCGCTCGCGCGGCACGCCGCACACCTGCTCGACCATCTCCGGCGTGTAGCGCGCGTAGTGGCGCTTGAGGATCTGGAAGACGCAGTTGGGGTGCTCGAGCGTCCAGTCCTCCTCCGGCGGCTCGCCGTGCTCGAGTCTCATGCCGTGCGCACCGTGCGCCTGGTCGCCGGAGACGTCGCCGGTCTGCTCCTTCTTGCCCGCCGTGAGCTCCCCGTCGGTGCCGGCGTAGCCCCAGCTCGAAACTCTGTAGACGCCGTCCTGCGGTTCCCAGCCGGAGAAGAAGCCGTCGCCCTCGTCCGCGTCTCTGAATTCATCGTTGATGATCACGCGCGCGTTCGTGAAGTGGCGCACGTACTCGGTGAACTGGCGGTCGTTGCTGAGGATGTAGTTGATGACGCCGCCGAGGAACGCGATGTCGGTGCCGCCGCGCAGCGGCACATGCAGGTCGGCGACCGCGCTCGTGCGCGTGTAGCGCGGGTCGACGTGCATCACCGTCGCGCCCCGCTCCTTCGCCTCCACGACCCACTGGAACCCGACCGGATGCTGCTCGGCCATGTTCGAGCCCATGATCAGGATCGCGTCAGAATTCGCGAGGTCCTGCTGGAACGTGGTGGCACCGCCGCGCCCGAACGAGGTCCCCAGACCGGGGACCGTGGAGCTGTGTCATATGCGCGCCTGGTTCTCGATCGACACCGCACCGGCGGCGGAGAAGAACTTCTTCATCAAGTAGTTCTCCTCGCTGTCGAGGGTGGCGCCGCCCAGGATCGCGACGCCGAGCGTGCGCCGCAGCGGCTGACCCTGGTCGTTGACGTCCTCCCACGTCTCCGCGCGGGTTCTGATCAGGCGCTCGGCGATCATGTCCATCGCCGTGTCGAGGTCGAGCGACTCCCATCTGGTGCCGAACGGTCTGCGGTACTTGACCTTGTACTCGCGCACCGGCGAGTTGACGTACGCCTCCGAGGCGGAGCCCTTCGGGCACAGCCGCCCGCGCGAGATCGGCGAGTCAGGGTCGCCCTCGATCTGAACGACCTTCTCGTCCGTGACGTAGACCTTCTGCCCGCAGCCGACGGCGCAGTACGGGCAGATCGACTGCACGACGCGGTCGGCCGTCTTCGTGCGCGGCGTCAGCGCGGCGCTGCGGCGCGACTGCGCGGATCTGCCGAGGCCGAGCGGATCGCCCTTGAGCTGACGCAGAAAGCCGGGAATGCGCGGCGTGGCTGCCACGAGTTCGCGCATACCCAGCGGGGAGCGCTTGAAACGGCGCGAGCGGCGCGTCAGTCGGCCGCGCTGCTCGGCCACGCCAGCGCCAGCACGCGCTCGCGCGTGCCGCCGCCGCGCCCGACCGGATACGAGGACGCCTCGACGTGGAAGCGCCGCTCCGCGCCGCCCGGCAGCGGCTCGACGCCGCGCTCGCGCCGGCCCGACGCGGCGGCGCGCACGAGCGCCGAGCCGCTGTCGACCGGCGCGCCACGCGGCACCAGCACGCCCGCCTCGCGAGCGCGCGCGTAACGCACCCGCAAGCCCTCTGACGTCGCGTCGGCGACGAGGAACACGGCCGGCTTCGCGCTGCGCTCGACGAGCCGCAAGCCGGCCGCTTCGAGGCTCACGTGCGCGTCGCGCGCGAGCCGCTCGACCGCGCGTAGACCCTGGTCGACGCGGTAGCTCCACGTCAGCTCGTCCGGCATCAGCAGCACGCTCGCACCCCAGTCGCAGAGCTGCTCCTCCTCGGCGCGCGCGTCCGCGAACGGCGCCAGCTCGAGGTCCGCGTCGACGCGGTGGCGGCGCTCGCGACGGAAGTCCGGGAAGGCGGTGTGGACCAGCTCGTGCGCGACCGTGAAGCGCTGGCGCACGGGCGCCTGCCGCGCGTCGACCTCGACCGTCACGCGTCCGTCGTCGTCGACGTACACGCGCCCGTCCCAATCGTTGGCGTCGACCTGCGCCACACGCACGCCGCGCGCGGCGGCGAGCGCGACGACGTCGATCGGCAGCCGCGTCTGCCCGTGCTCGCGCCGCCAGCCGTCGAGGATCTCGCGCAGCTGCTCGCGCGGGCTGCGCCCGCTGCTGTCCGCGAGCGTTACGGTGCCCACATGGACACCGTAACCGAGCGATGACGCTGCGGGTCCTCCACACCGCCGACTGGCATCTCGGCGATCGGCTCGGCGGTCTCGAGCGGCTGCCCGACCAGCTCGCCCGCCTGCGCGAGCTGGTCGACCACGCGGAGGCGCGCCGCGCCGACGTGCTGCTCGTGTGCGGCGACGTGCTGGAGGAGCAGCGACCTGAGCGGCTCGCGCCGATCGTCGCGCAGCTCGGCGCGCTGCTGGCGCCGAGCGTCGAGCGCGGCATGCAGTGCGTCTTCCTCGCCGGCAACCACGACTCGGCACACACGTTCGCGCTGCTAAACGGCGTGCAGCAGCTGCTCGGCAACGAGCGCAGCGCCGCGCGCGTGCAGTTCGCCAGTCGCCCGGCGCTCGTGCCGCTCGTCAAGGACGACGCGGTCGCGGCAACGCTCGTCGCGCTGCCGTACCCGACCGCGGCGGCGTACGACCTGCCGGGCGATCTGCGCTCCGTCGCCGAGAAGCGCGCGACGCTGAGCGCTGCGGTCGCGGCGTGCAGCGACGCGCTGGGCGAGCGCGCGCAGCGCGAGCATCCGGGCGTGCCGCGGCTGATGGCGGGGCACTTCCTGCTCGGGCAGGTCGCCGCCCCGACCGGCCTGCGCGAGGTCGCCGAGCCGGAGGACGTGCACGTCGAGGGCGCGCACGTCGAGCGCTTCGCCTACGTCGCGCTCGGCCACGTGCACCAGCCGCTCGCGCTCGACGAGCACGTCCGCTACAGCGGCGCGCTCGACCGCGTCGACTTCGGCGAGGCGGACGAGCCGCGCCAGGCGCTGCTGGTCGAGCTGGAGGACAGCGGCGCGCTCGCGGTCGAGGAGCTGCCACTCGACGCCACGCCGATGCAGCGCGTTGACGCCGGCAGCCTCGCCGAACTCGTCGAGCAGGCGCAGGCGCTGCCGGAGCCGGCGCGCACGATCGTGAAGCTCACGCTGCGACTCGACCATGCCGACACCGCCAGCCTGTGGATCGCGGAGGCGCGCCGCGGCTTCCCGCGCCTGTTCGAGCCGATCGAGCTGCTGCGGCGCGACGAGCCCGACCCGCCCGTGCTGACCGGCGAGATCGAGCACGCCGCGCCGGCCGACACGGTGCGCGCGTTCCTCGCCGACCAGCTCGACGCCGACGACCCCGACCGCGCCGCCGTGCTGGCGCTCGCGGAGGAGCTGCTGGGGGAGGAGGGGCTGCTCGGGCGATGATCCCCCGCGCCGTCGAGCTGACCGACTTCCTCTCGCACCGCACGCCGAACGGCACGCCGATCGTGTTCGACTTCGACGGCGCCGTGCTGTGGTCGGTCGCGGGCGACAACGGCGCCGGCAAGAGCGCGATCTTCGACGCGATCACGTGGACGCTCTATGGCCAGCACCGCGGCGGCACGCAGGACGCGCAGCGCCTCATCTCGCACGGCGCGCAGAGCGCCCGCGCGGCGTTCGAGTTCGCGCTCGGCGGCACCTGCTACCGGGTCGAGCGCTCGATCCGGCGCCGCGGCGCGGTGCGGCGCGTCGCGCAGCGCTGGGACGAGCGCGCGCAGCGCTGGGAGGAGCTACCGGACACGACCGGCGAGACCGGCTTCGCGCGCTGGCGCGAGGGCCTGCTCGGCTTGAGCTACGAGGCCTTCACGCACGCCGTGCTGCTGATCCAGGGCGGCAGCGACCGGCTCGTCGCCAGCGGCGCGCGCGAGCGCTTCGAGATCCTCGCGCAGCTCGTCGACCTGTCCTCCTACCGGCGTCTGGAGGAGCGGGCGCGCGAGCGCGCGGCAGCGGCGCGCGGCCGGCGCAGCGCGCTCGCCGGCGAGCTGGAGCTGCTGCCCGCCGTCGACCCCAAGGAGCGCGCCGCGGCGCAGGCCGAGCGCAAGCGGCTGGCCGCCGTGCGGGAGCGCGCGAAGGGGGAGTGGGAGGCGCATGTGGCGGTGCTGGAGGGCGCGCGGGCGCACGCCGGACTGCGCGCGCGGCTGGCCGAGATCGAGCAGGAGATCGGTGACGCTGAAGCGCTGCTGGCGGACGTCGCGCGGATCCGTGCGCAGGCCGGCGAGTGGGCGGCATTGCGGGCGGCGCGTCCGCACCTCGACGCGGGTCTCGCCGCGCTCGCTGTCGCGGCGCAGGCGCGTGCGGCGGCGGACGACGCGGGCGAGCGCGCGCAGGCGATCGACCTCGCCGCGCTGCGCAGAGCGGCGGCGGCCGCCAGACGCGGCGCCGCGAGGGCGCAGCGCGCCGCCGCGCAGTCGGGCGAGCGTGCGGGCACGCTGCGGCGCCTGCTGCCGCTGCTGGAGACGGCGCTGCAACGCCGCCTGGAGCAGCTCGACGCCGAGGAGGCGGCCGCCGCGATCGGCGCCTCCCCTGCGGCCGCTGCGGCGGCAATCGAGCAGGCGCAGGCGAGCTTGGCGGAGCTGACCGCGGCACGCGAGCGGGCGCGCAGAGCCGAGCGCCGCGGCGAGCGCGCGGCGGCGCGCGCCGCCGCGGCCGTGCAGGCTGCGGAGGCGGCGCTGCGCCAGTACCACGAGGGCGAGCGCGAGCTCGTCTGCGCGCGCTGCGGGCAGCAGGTCCCCGCCGAGCACCGCGCGACGCACCTTGCGCACCTCGAGCAGGAGCTCGCCGAGCGGCGCGCCGCGCAGGCCGACGCGCAGGCCGCGCTCACGCCGCTCGCCGCCGCGCGCGCGACGGCCGACGCGGCGCTGGAGCGCGCGCAGGCGATCGCGGCCGAGCTGGCGCGCGTGCACGAGCGGGCGCTGGCGGCCGAGCAGGCGGTGGAGCGCGCCGCGGCGGCCGCGGCGAGCGCGCGCGAGGCGCTCGGAGCATGGAGCGACCGGCGCGCCCGCCTGCTCGCCGCCGGCACGCGCGACGAGCTGACTGCCCTGCGCGATGCGCTGCGCACGGAGTCGGCGGCGGCCGACCGCGAGGAGGAGGAACGCGGCGCGGCGGCGGGGGATGCGGAGACGGCGGCGCGCGCCGCGCGCGAGCAGGCGGACGCGGCGGTCCAGGCGCGCGGCACGCTGGAGCTCGAGCGCAGACAGCAGCAGCAGACGGCCGCCGCCGAAGCGCGCCGCGCCGCGATCGAGCTGAGACAGGTTCCGGCAGCGTGGGCGAGACGGGCGCGCGCGGGGGAGGCCGCGCTGCTGGCCGCGCTCGACGCGCGCGTGGAGGCGCTGGCGCCGGCCGTGCAGCAGGCGGCGGAGCTGGAGCGCGCCGAGCAGACGCTTGCCGCGCAGCGCGCCGCGCACGCCGAGGTGGCCGCGCGGATCGCGGCCGTCCCACCCGCGCACGCGGTGACGGTGAGCGCCGCCGAGGCGCAGCTCGCGCGCCGTACAAAGGCGTTCGACGCCGCCTCCGCGCGCCATCAGCAGGCGCAAGCCCGGCTGCGCGAGCTCGATCGCCGCGCGCGCGAGCTGCGCGGGCGTCGCGCGGAGCTGGAGCAGGCCACCTTGGAGGAGCGCCGCGCGGCCCGCCTCGCCACGCTGCTCGGTCGCCAGGGGATCCAGGGGCACCTGATCGTGCGTGCCGCGCGCGGGCTGGAGCGGCTCGCGAACGAGACGCTGCGCGCGCTCACCGGCGGTGCGCTCGAGCTGGAGATCTCGGCCGAGGAACGGCGCGGCCGCGACGAGATCGTGATCTCCGCGCGCGACTTCAACGCCGGCGGCGAGTCGACCGACGCGAGCTTCCTGTCGGGCTCCGAGAAGTTCCGCGTGTGCGTCGCGATGGCGGCCGCGATCGGCAAGTACGCGAGCGGCCGCATCGCGATCGAGTCGCTGATCGTCGACGAGGGCTTCGGCAGCCTCGACGAGGCGAGCCGCGACGAGATGATCGAGGAGCTGCAGCGGCTCGCCGCGCTGCTCCAGCGCGTGATCGTCGTCTCCCACCAGGCCGAGTTCCAAGACCGCGCCCGCTTCCCGCACGGCTACCGCCTGCGCCGCGACCACGGCGCCACGACGGTCGAGCGCTTCGTCTGACCCTCGAGCGCATGTAGCGTCTACAATCGCACACATGACGCTACATTCGACGGGACTGAAAGCCGAGATCGGCGTGCGTGAGTTGCACGACCAGCTCAGCCGCTACGTACGGCACGCAGCGGAAGGCGGGGAAGTCGTCGTGACGATGCGCGGTCAGCGCGTCGCGCGACTCTCGTCGCTGGACGTCGGCGACCCGCTCGCGGACCTGCGCGCGCGCGGACTCGTGCAGGAGCCGGCACGACCGAAGCACACGGCGAAGGGCCGCAAACGGCTGAAGGCCTCAGCCGCCGTGTCGGACCTCGTCGCCGCGCAGCAACGCTGATCGTCTACTTCGACACGTCGGCACTGATCAAGCTCGTCTTCGACGAGGCAGGATCCGACGTCGCCGTCGAGCTGTGGGACCGATCGGAGGCCGTCGCCTCCAGCCAGCTCATCTACCCGGAAGCGCGCGCCGCCGTCGCTGCCGCGCATCGTGGGGGGCGGATCGACGCACGCACGCTGCGAGCCGCGGTCAGAACGATCGAGGAGTTGTGCCGAGAGCTGGTCGTGATCGGCCTCGACGACACGCTCGCGCGAGCGGCAGGTGATCTCGCCGAACGACACGCCCTGCGCGGCTACGACGCCGTCCACCTCGCGTCCGCGCTCGCGATCGGCGACCCAGGCCTCGTCATCGCGACGTGGGATCGCGATCTCGCATCTGCCGCACTCGCACAGACCCACACCGTCGTCCCGGCACCGAGATAGCGGCTGGTGCGACGGCACGCCGCGCCGCCGCTCAGCCGTCGTCGCCGGCCTGTGTCGCAGCACCCGGCTCCACGACCGCGAAGCCGCCCGCCGGCGTGCGCCGCACGCGCCGTCCGGACCAGCCGCGCAGCGGGTGCGCGTCGCTGCGCTGCAGCTCGCGGCAGATGCGCCGCGTCACCAGGTACACGAGCACCGGCACGACGAACACGGCCGCGCGCGCAAACCAGATCTGCGCCTCGTACGGGATCCCGAAGCGGATCAGGATGCGGTCGGCCGAGCCGGCGAAGAACACCAGCGCGACCCAGCTGAAGAACGCCATCCCCAACGCGGTCCGCTGCGGGTTGTCGCGTGGGCGGTCGAGCAGCTCGTGCCGCGAGAAGTCGCGCGTCAGGCGCCGGTCCAGCCACGGGATCGCGTACAGCACGCCGAACACGACGAGCGGGAACGCCGCGCCGCCCCAGAACGGGTTCGGGATCCATGTCAGCCCCCAGAAGTGGATCTCCAGCGGCGGCATGATGCGCAGCCCGCCGATCAGCCAGCCGAGGTACCAGTCCGGCTGCGCGCCGTTCGTCGCGAGGTAGGTCTCGTACGGCCCCCACTGCCAGATCGGGTTGATCTGCACGAGGCCGCCGAGCAGGAACAGCACCGCCGCCGTCGCGAACAGCAGCCCGAGCGAGCGCAGCGCGTAGGCCGGCCACGTCGGCGTGCCGACGACGTTGCGCTCCGTGCGCCCCGGCCCCCGGAACTGCGTGTGGTGGTTGCGGATCACGAACGCGAGGTGCAGCGCGATCAGCAGCCCGATCAGCGCCGGCAGCAGGAAGATGTGCAGCGTCAGCAGGCGCGTCGTGAACTCGTGCGTGCCGGGGTACTCGCCGCCCCACACGAGGAACGCGAGGTTGCCGCCGATGACCGGGATCGACATCGCCACCCCGTAGGCGATCGCCAGGCCCATGCCGGACAGCAGGTCGTCCGGCATCGAGTAGCCGGCGAAGCCCTCCAGGACCGCCAGCATCAGCAGCGTCACGCCGATCGCCCAGGTGATGTCGCGCGGCTTGCGGAACGCGGCCGTGAAGAACACGCGCAGCAGGTGCGCGACGATCGCCGCGATGAAGATGAGCGCCGCCCAGTGGTGCGTCTGACGCATCAGCAGGCCGGCCGGCACGTCCTGCGAGAGCCGCAGCGTCGACCAATAGGCGAGGCTCATCCGCTCGCCGAACAGCGGCGCGTAGGAGCCGTGGTAGGTCGTCTCGGCGGTGCTCGACTGGAAGAACAGCGCGAGGAACGTGCCGGTGCCGACGAGCACGAGGAACGCGTACAGCGCGATCTCCCCGAGCATGAACGACCAGTGCTCCGGAAAGACGTACCGCAGTGCGGCCTTCAGCGCGGGGGAGGCGCCGGCGCGCTCGTCGATCCAGCGGACCGTGTCGCGGCCGGGGGGCGGGGTCGCGCCGTCGCGCGACGCTTGCCCGGCCGCGCTCACGCGCCGCCCCGGTCGACGTTCAGCCACGCCGGCCCGATCGATCCCGAGTAGCCGCCGTTCGCGCGCAGCTCGCGCGTCGCCGGGTCGATCGCGAGCGGGAGCTGCGGCAGCGGGCGCCCCGCCGGGCCGAAGATCACGTCGGCGCCGCGGGCCGGATCGAACGTCGAGTAGTGGCAGGGACACACGAGCGCCGGTCGCGGCTGCGTCGCGCGGAACGACGGATAGCGGTAGAGCGCGATCGCACAGCCGGCGTGCGTGCAGATCTTCGAGTAGGCGAGCAGGCCCTCCGGCGCCCACTGCGCCAGCGGGCGCCCGGCCGGCAGGTGGATCGTGCTCGGCAGGAGTCTCACGATCACGATCGGCGCGGCCAGGTCGCGCAGCGAGGCGCCCTCGGGGAAGCCGGTCACGAACGTGCCGAACGCGACGTCGTCGGCGAGGATCGCTCTGCCGCGCTCGTCGACGACGCGCACGCCTCGTCTCCACGGCGTGTCGTCGATCCGCTGCGAGACGTTCGGGCCGAGCGATGCGGCCGGCGTCACGAGCGCTGCGCCGACGCCGATCCCGGCGACGCCGGCTGCGCCCGCGATCAGCCGCCGCCGCGTGACGCCCTCGCCGCCGGCGGCGACCATCTGCGGCACGATCGCCTCGTCGTGCTCGTGCACCAGCTGCGAGCGCTCCTCGACCGCGATCTCCTGCGGCACGACGGCCTTGCCGGCGACGATCAGCGCCGCCGCGATCAACGCCAGCGCGACGCCGAGCGCAAGCCCGAGCCACTGCGTCTCGTTGCCGGGCTCCAGCAGGTAGAGCACGGAGAAGCCGAGCCCGGCGAGCCCGCCGAGCGCCAGCAGCGCGGCGACGAGCAGCTGCGCGCGGGAGTTGATCGGCACGCGCCGCTCGCGCGGGTCCACCGGCTCCTCCGGCTTCGGCCCGCGCCGCCCGCCGCGCAACACCAGCAGCACCGCCGCCACGATCACGCGCCAGACACTCATCGCGGGGACCGTTCCCCGATGAGGCGAATCACGACCAGCAAGGCGAGCAGGCCGATGAACCAGGCGACCAGCCCCTCGGGGATCGGCCCGATGTTGCCGATCGACCAGCCGCCGCGGTCGTCGGGGTGCTTCGTCCACTGCACGTACGCGGCGATGTCGGCGAGCGTTCTGTCGTCGATCTGCCGTCTGGTGAAGCGCGGCATCAGGTACGGCCCGATCCGCACCGCCTGCGCGACCTCCGTCGGCGTCGCCTGTTGCAGGGGCGGCGCGATCGCGCCGGTGACGATCCCGCCGCGCGCGAGCACCTGATGACAGCCGGCGCAGTGATCGGTGAACGCTCTGCGGCCGGCGGAGAGGTCGGCGTGCACGAGATCGACGGGCGGGATCGGCGGCCCGGCGCCGAGCGAGGCGACATAGGCGGTGAGCGCTGTGATCTGCGCGTCGGTGAACAGCGGCGGCGTGCGCACCGGCGGGTCGCTCGGGTTGGCGAGCGGCATGCGGCCGGTGCGCAGATAGAAGTCGGCTGCCTGCGCGCCGGCCCGCTGCAGCGACGGCCCGCTCCCCGGCACGCCTCTGCCGTCCAACCCGTGACACGACGCGCACGAGCCGCGGAACAGTGCGCGGCCGTCGGGGCCCGCCGCGCTCGCGGGAGCGGCGGCGGCGAGCAGCGCACCGAGCGCGAGCGCGAGCGCCGCCCGCCTCACGACGCGCCTCCTGCGAGCGACCGCGCGTCGGCGTGCCGCGCCTCCCGCGCGACGGCGCGCCGCTCCTCCTGCTCGAGCGCGAGCCAGGCGGCCACCACCGTGAGCGCGCCGGCGACGATCGACCCGGCGACCCACATGATCGCCCCCGCGACGTGCTGGTCGGCGAGCGCGGCGGCGCCGCTGCCGTAGGACGGGTAGCGAACGTGGTCCTCAATCGACAGCACCACGCCCGGCGCCGCCATCGCCGGCATCGCCAGCAGCAGGTACAGCAGCCGGCCGACCGCGCCGAGGCGGTGCGGCAGCGGCGCGCCGTCGTCCAGCACCGGCAGCCAGAACAGCAGCGCGGCGGAGAGGTAGGCGGCGTGCTCGGTCGCGTGCGCGAGCGGGTGGCGCAGCGCGTACTCGTAGGCGCCCGTGAGGTGCGTGGCGAGCATCAGCGACGGCAGCAGCGACCAGCAGACGAGCGGGTGCGTGAGCAGCCGGCCCGCGGGCGAGCGCAGCGCCCGCATGAGGGCGCGCGCGGCGCGGCGCGGCAGCGCGCGCAGCACGAGCGCGACGGGCGCGCCCGCCACCAGCAGCGGCGCCGCGACGAGCGTGAGCAGCAGGTGCTGGACCATGTGCGCCGAGAGCCGCGCGTCGGCGCGCGCGTCGAACGGCGGCGAGAGCGCGACGAGCAGCGCGGCGAGGCCGCCTGCGAACGCGGCGGCGCGCGCCGCGGGCCACGCGGAGCGGCGCGGTCCGCTCGTCGCGCCCGCACGCGCCGGGGGCGGGTGCGCTGCGCCTCGCGCGCTCATCGCGCTCGCCGCTCCGCGCGCCACTCGCGCACCAGCCCGCCGGCGGCTGCGACGAACAGCCCGGCGCCGATGAAGATCATGAACGTGCCGACCTCCAGCCCCATGAGCACGAGCACGAGCGATATCCCCGCCAGCACCGCGGACCAGCTCGTGTCCGGGTCGGGCTGCGCCAGGAACGCGCGCGCGGCCGCCCGCCGCGCCGCGCGCCAGCCGACAAGCGCGATCGCCGCCGTCAGTCCGACCGCGACCGCCGGCATCAGCACGCTCAGCCGGTCGAGCTGCGCGAACACCGCCCACAACACGGTGGCGAGCACCGCCAGCAGCGCGGCCCACACGAGGAACGCGATCCCCGGACGGCCGCTCATGCCGGCTGCACCTCCTGCTCGCGCTGCTCGCGCAGGTCCTGCAACGGCGCGAACGAGCGCACCGGCGGCAGCGGGCCGAGAAAGTTCTCCCGCGGCGGCGGCGAGTCGGTCGCCCACTCGAGCGTCTGGCCGCCCCACGGGTCCGGTCCCGCCGGCACGCGCCGGCGCAGCGAGCGCCGCACGTTCCACAGGAACACGAGCAGCGAGACGGCGATCAGCGCCGCGCCGATCGACGACAGCAGGTTGAGCGTCGACCAGCTCGTGCCCGGCGGATAGTCGGCCACGCGCCGCGGCATCCCCTCCCAGCCGAGGAAGAACATCGGGAAGAACGTCAGGTTCATCCCGACCATCGTCAGCCAGAAGTGCCAGCGGCCCAAGCGCTCGCTCAGCAGCGTCCCCGTCACCTTCGGCCACCACAGATAGATCGCGGTGAACAGTCCCATCACGCTGCCGCCGAACAGCGTGTAGTGGAAGTGCGCGACGATGAAGTACGAGTCGGTGACGTGGTAGTCGAGCGGCGGCGAGCCGATGAAGATCCCGGTCGTCCCGCCGATCACGAACAGCACGAGGAAGCCGAGCGCGAACAGCATCGGCGTCATCAGGCGGATCCGCCCGCGCCACATCGTCGCGAACGAGTCGAAGTACTCGATCCCGGCGGGCACGAGCAGCGCCGTCGAGGTGAGCGAGAAGTACTTGTTCTCCACCGCGCTCGTGGTGAACATGTGGTGGCCCCACACGCTCATCGAGAGCGCCGCGAACAGCAGCAGCGACAGCACGAACGGTCTGTAGCCGAACCAGCGCCGCCCGCTGAACGTCGCGATCGCCTCCGCGACCGCGCCCAGGAACGGGAAGAAGACGACGTACACGACCGGGTGGCCGAAGAACCAGAACAGGTGCTGGTAGTCGAACGCGCCCGCCGCGCCGGTGTAGACGCCGCCGAACTGGCGCTGCGCGAGCAGCAGCCCCATCGCGACGATCAGCGCGGGGAAGGCGGTCAGCACCATCAGGCAGGTAATGACCATCGTCCAGCTGAAGACCGGCAGCCGCAGCATCGTCATGCCGGGCGCGCGCTCGGTCACGATCGTCGCCAGCACGCAGGCCGCGAGTGCGATCGCCGCCGCCGCCGCGAGGATCACGCCGACGATCCAGTAGTCGGTGCCGACGCTCGGCGAGTTGGGCGCGTCGGACAGCGGCACGTAGGAGTACCAGCCGACGTCGGCGGCGCCCTGCACGGTCAGGAAGCCGAGCCACATCACGAGTCCGCCGCCAATGATCATCCACCAGCTCGCGAGCGCCAGTCGCGCCCACTTGAGCCGCCCGGCGCCGATCTGCAGCGGCACGAGGTAGACGCCGGACGCGAGCGCGATCGGCGTCGCGAACAGGTAGAACATCGTCGAGCCGTGCAGCGTGAACAGCTCGTTGTAGCCGTGCAGCGTCATCAGCTGCAGGTGGGGGCGCGCCAGCTCGAAGCGCATCAGCAGCGCGAGCACGCCGGCGGCGAGGAAGAACGCGAACGCGGTCGTGAAGATGCCGGCCCCGAGCGCTTTGTGGTCGGTGCTGGCGAGCGTGCCGACGAGTCCGCGGCGGGGCGGCCGTGCGGCCCGCGCTCGCGGTGCGCCGATCGCCGTCATGCCGCCGCTCCGCTCTGCCGCGCGCGCAGCCAGCGCGCGAACGCGGCCGGCGCCAGCACGCGCACGTGGAACTTCATCCACGTGTGGCGCAGCCCGCAGTACTCGGAGCACTCGCCGCCGTCGCGCCAGAAGCCGGGGCGGGGGAAAACGAGCGAGAAGCTTGAGACGAAGCCGGGCGTCGCGTCGCGCTTGAAGCGCCGCTCGGGGATCCAGAAGGCGTGGATCACGTCGAGCGCGCGCAGCGTCACGTCGACGGTGCGCCCGGCGGGAACGACGAGCGTCGGCGGGCGCTCGTCGGTGCCCTGCTGCACGATCCCCGCGCGCGGGTAGTCGAAGCTCCAGTGCCACTTCGCGGCGGTCGCGACGACGTGCACGCCGCGCCCGGAGGCGGCGTGGTCGACGCGCCCCTCGATCGTGAACGTGTGCCACAGCAGGAACGCGGCGACGCACGCGAGCACGAGCACGTAGAGCGCCTCCGTCTTCGGCGCTCTGTGGATGCGGCTCGGACGCCGGTCCGCGCCGGCTGCTCCGGCGCTGGCCGGGCGCGCGCGGTAGCGCCACGCGAACGCGACCACGAGCAGCACCACCAGCAGCACGACGCCCGCTGCGATCGGCAGGTAGAGCCCGGCCAGCACGTCGTACTGGTGCCGCGTGTCCGCCACGCCGGCGAAGTACCCCGCGCGCTGAGGGGGGGAAACGGCGGGGCGGCCGTGGGCCGGCCGCCCCGCGGCCACGCTCAGCCGCTGAACGTGATGCGGTCGCCGATCTTGCCGTGCACCTCCGCGGTCCCAGTCGCGGTGTCGCCGACAACGATCGCACTGGTCGCCACCTCGAGCAGCAGGTACGTGACCGCGGCGCTGCCGAGCACGGTGAAGCGGTCGTTGAACCACAGCGGGCGGTCGTCGATCGCCTGCTGCGTCGAGCCGCCCATGCCGCGCACGAACAGGACGTGCGTGAACGGCGGCGGCTGGCTGCCAGGCGCGGCGTGCAGCCGCGCGTGCAGCGCCGCAAGCGTCAGCGGCGAGCGCGTCGCGCCGGACGGCACCGTGTGGATCGCGCCGAGGAACGCGTCGATCGCAGCGACCGTCGCGTCGATCACGGCGATCGCCGCCGTGGCGGCGTCGTCTTTTCTGTCGCTCAATCTCAGTCTGGCTGCGACGAGCCGCTGGCGCTCGCCGCTCAGCGCCTGGAGCTTCTCGTGCACTGGCCCGGGCGGCACGAGCCGGATGTCGTCGTGCACGAGCACCGGCTTCGGCTCCCCGAGCAGCAGGTGCCCCGCCACGGCCGCCGCGGCGGCCAGGTCGTCGATCGTTGCGCTGGCAGTCGTGACCGTGCGGTGGGCGCTGAACAGCGACACGACCGCGGGCAGCGCGGCGGCGGCCACCTGCGCGCCGGCGGTCACCGCCGGGAGCATCAGCAGCTCCAGGGTGGGCGCCGGTTTGGCCTCGAGCTGGCTTGCGAGCGCGCTCGCGGACGCGCTCAGCTCGTCGATGCCGGAGACGACTTCGGCGTAGACCGCGTCCGCCGCGGCAAGCTCTCTGTCGCTCGTGATCAGCACGCACGCCGCTCCGTCGAGCTGCCCCCGCACGCGCTCGACGACCTTCCTCGCGGCGGCGTCGAGTGCCAACTGCGTGACGACACCCGCCAACAGCGGCTGGTCGCCCTTGAGGTCGAGCGTGCCACGATCGACTCTGCTGAGGTCGGGGATATAGGCGGCCACCGCTCTCTGCTGCGCGTCGGCTGCTGCCGCGTCGGCATCCGTCGCCGCCTTGCGCGCTTCGGCGACGGCCTTGTCGGCTTCGGCCGTCGCTCTGCGGCGGTCTGCCTCCGCGATCGCCGGATCCTGCCCCTGCTGTCCCTGGCCCTGCGTTGATCCCTCCATCTGCCAGCCTCCCGAGCTCGCATCGTGACACCGAATTCCATAGTCTCACTACACAGCAAACATCGACCATTGCGGGGTGGCGGTTGTGAGCACGGTGACGATTCGCGCGTTCTTGTCCCCGACGCTGGTGCTGCTGGCGTTCGACTGGCCGGACGGCGCAAGACGGGACGACTTCCTCGGCTTTGCGATTCAGCGCACGCCCGGCTTCGACGGCGCGGCGTCGAGCTGGCTGCCGAACCGCATCAGCTTCAACGGGCCGGCGCCCAACGGCGGCGACCTGCCGAGCGACGGCAACCCGGTCCAGAAGTTCCAGTGGTGGGACGCGCGCATCGGCCCGGCCGACCGCGGCAGACACTTCACGTATCGCGTCTGGCCGGTGGTCGGCACGCCCGGCGCGATCCAGCGCGTCGAGGAGGCCGCCGGCGAGCTGCACGTGACGCTGCCGCAGTCGGTCGAGCACGGCATTGGCACGTGGTTCAACCGCGCCGTCGTCAGCTCGCAGGCGTTCGTGCGCGAGTTCGGCCATGAGCCCAGAGGCGCGCAGCTCGACGCGGCGCTCGAGTGGCTCGGCAACGGGCTGCCGGAGGCGCTGCGCGACTTCGTCGGCGCCGCCGACGGGTCGCTCGAGGGCGCGATCTACCACCTCACCGACCAGCACTGGGCGATCCCCGCGCTCGCCGCGCGGGCGCCGCAGACGACGCTGCTCGCCTACAACGACACGGCTACGGACCACACCAACGCCGACGTCGTGAGAGCGCTCACCAACGTCGAGTTCTTCCCGCGCACGAAGGCGAGCATCATGCACGACAAGCTGCTCGTCTCAGTCGACGGCAACGGGCCCGAGCGCGTGCTGATGGGGTCGGCCAACTTTACGACGGAGGGGCTCACGACGCAGGCGAACCTGCTGCACACGTTCGCCTCGCCGCAGCTCGCCGCCCTCTATCGCGCCCGCGCCGCGCGGCTGCGCGCGGACCCGCCGGTCGCCGAGCTGGCCGCCGAGTCCGGCTGGTCCGATCCGATCCACGTCGGCGACGCGCACGTGCGCGTCGTCTTCTCACCCGAGGTCAGCAGCTCGCGCGCGTCGATCGACGCGGTCGTGCAGACGGTGCAGAGAGCGAGCTCGTCGGTGCTGTTCTGCCTGTTCGACCCGACCGACACGCCGCTGCTCGACGCGATCTTCGCGCAGGGCGACGCCGGCAAGATGATGTTCGGCCTCGTCAACCACATCCCGGACCAGCAGCCGGGCGACAGAGCGCCGAGAGCGGAGGTCGAGGTCTTCCACCGCTCGCGCGAGCAGCGCGACGTCGTCGCCCACGGCATCTTCCCGAGACGCGGCGGCCCGGAGGGCTTCTGGTGGGAGGACGCCGACCTGCCGGGCGGCGCCGGCAAGTTCCCCGTCTACATCCACCACAAGTTCGTGATCGTGGACGCCGAGACCGACCACCCGACCATCTACACCGGCTCGGCGAACATGAGCAACAACTCGCTGCATCACAACGACGAGAACCTGCTGGAGATCACCGGCTCGCCGCGTCTCGCGCACATCTACCTGGCGGAGTTCATGCGCCTCTACGAGCACTACCGCGCCCGCGCCGCGTGGGAGCGCTCCAGACACCACCCGGCCGACACGTTCGCGCTCGCGCCCGACGCCTCGTGGGCCAGAAAATTCTTCACCGCCGGCTCGCCGGAGGCGAAGAGTCGCGTGGCGATGGCGGGCGGCTGAGTCAGACGTCCGCCGGTGCGTCGCGCGCGCGGACCGCACCGGCGGCCGGCGCGCCGCCGTCGTGCGCCGCGGACGTCTGCGCGCCGGTTGCGCCGGGCGACCGCCGATGCATCGCCAGCTCGCGCAGCTTCGCCGCCTCCGCGTCCCAGTCGTAGACGACGGCCGTGTCGGCGATGCGGTCGTAGAGCGCCTGGCGCGTGCGGCGCAGGACGATCCCGAGAAAGCCGGCGCCGAGCGTCAGGAACCCGAGCGGGAAGGCGATCAGGCGGATGAGCGCATGGCGCCGGTCGAGGTCAGAACCGTCGGCGCGTACGATCCGCAGCCCCAGCAGCGACATGCCGGGGCTGCGCCCGAAGCCGACCCACGAGGCGCCGAAGTAGACCGCCGCCCACACGAACGCGCCGATCGCGAACACGACGCCCTCGACGTTCAGGTTCCACGGCGTCGCCGCGTCGACCGCGAAGCGCAGCAGCGCCAGGCCGGCGGTGTAGACGACGCCGATCAGGAACGTGTCGACCGCGTACGCGAGCAGCCGGCTGACCGGACCGGCGTAGTGGCCCTGGAAGCGCAGCGCGTCGCGGGCGCGCGTCACGGCGGCGGCTTCCCCGGCGGCGCCGGCTCCTCCACCGGGGCCGCCGCGTCCGGCTCGTCCACCAGCAGCGCTGGCCCGAGCGGTCCTTCGGCGCGCCGCCGCAGCAGCCGGTCGACGATCCGCGTCACGAGCGTGTCGACGCCGACCGTCTGGGCGCGCGCGACGTCGAGCGCCTCGCTCGCGAAGCCGCTCGTCGAGCGTGCGACGATCGTGCCGAGCTCCGTCTGCTCGACGACGGCGTCGACGTCGACGCGCTGCACGATCGCGTTGACGTCGACGCGCGCGGCGATCGCGTCGACGTCGATGCGCGCGACCAGCTCGTCGAGGTCGACGCGGTCGAGCGCGGCTTGCAGGTCGACGCGCCGCAGCACGGCGTCGACGTCGGTGTGGCTCAGCAGCGCGTCGATGTCGATGGTCGCGACGACCGCGTCGAGGTCGATCCGCTGCACGACCGCGTCGACGTCGATCAGTGCCACGATCGCCGGCACGGCGCGCTCGAGCGTGCGCTGCGCCTGCGCCACCGACTGCTCCCGCACGCGCGCGCCGTCGGCCGCAAGCGGGCGCGTCGCCGCTGCGACCGCGTCGCGCGCGAGTCCGCTGCCGGGCAGCGACGCGGCGATCCCGAGGCCGGCGCGCAGCGCCCCGCGACCGCTTCCGGCGAGCGCGAGCGCAAGCCCGGTGGCGCGCGCTCCGGCGCCGAGCGCCACGTCGGCGGCGCGTGCGAGACGACGTGGGATGACGTGCGCGCCGGTCAGCGGCACGAGGTCCGTCCCGGGGGAGTGGGACGCGTCGTCCATCGACACGTCGAATCTAGCGCGCTGCGGTCCGCACGGCGAGCGCCGCCGCGCCCGTTGCGCCGGTGGGTACGTCATCGTTCCCGACTCCCCTACAGAGGAGATGCACGCATGACGGGACGTCGGATTGCCGCGCTCGCGGCCGCTGGCGCGCTCGCCCTGGGCGCGGCCGCCTGTGGCAGCAGCTCGAACGACGGCGGCGGGTCGACGACGGCGGCGCCGGCAGCCGCTGCGACGACCGGCAGCGCGACGACCACGACGACGACGGCGAGCACCGCGACGACCGCCGCGCCGGCGAGCAGCGGCGGCCTCACGCCGCCCGGGACGAAGCTCGGCTTTGGTGCGCAGGCGACGGTCGGGTGGGTGCCGCCGTCGAGATTCTCGGCGACCGGCGCGCAGACGGGCTACAAGCTCCAGGTCTCGGTCGACAGCATCGAGAAGGGCTCGCTCGGCGACTTCAAGAACATCCAGCTCGACGCGAGCCAGAAGAGATCGACGCCCTACTACGTGAAGGTGACCGTGAAGGCGCTCGAGGACGTGAAGACCGGCACCGACGACCCGGACATCAGCTTCGACGCGATCGACGACCGCGGTCAGGAGCAGGGGAGCGTGACGTTCCTCGGCACGTTCGATCGCTGCGACGACAAGCAGGTCCCGAGACCGTTCACGAGCGGCAAGAGCTACGAGAGCTGCCTGACGTACCTGATGCCGGGCGGCGGCTCGATCAACGAGGTGCAGTGGAGAAACGGCCCGTCGAGAAAGGGCGGCGTCACGCCGTACTTCGACAAGCCGATCGTCTGGAGCGGGAGCTGAGCGAGACGGTCGATCCGGTCTGAGATCATCGCTCGGTGGCTGAGCCGTCGAGCGATTCCGTCCGTGTCGACAAGTGGCTGTGGGCGGCGCGTCTGGCGAAGACGCGCCCGCTCGCGGCCGAGGCGGTCAAGGGCGGCCACGTCGAGCTGAACGGCCGCCGCGTCGCGCCCGCGAAGGGCGTCCGCGTCGGCGACCGCCTCGACCTGACGCTCGGGGGGATCCCGCGCAGCGTGGTCGTGCGCGGCCTCTCCGCGCGCCGCGGCCCCGCGAGCGTCGCGCAGGCGCTGTACGAGGAGACGCCCGAGAGCGTCGCCGCGCGCGAGCGGATCCTCGAGCAGCGCCGCATCGCGCGGGCAGCGGACCCGTTCGGCGCGCCGCTGCCCGAGCCGGGCGGCGCGCGTCCGACGAAGCGCGACCGCCGCCGGCTCGACGCGGCGGCGCGAGGGGCACAGCGCAGCCGCCGCGGGCGCTGACCGGCGGGCCGATCAGGCCGGCATGTCGACGCCGACCACCTCGACGCCGTCGAGCCCGCGGAAGTCGTCCGGGTTGGCCGTGTAGACCGGCAGATCGTTCGCGAGCGCGGTCGCGGCGATCATCGCGTCGTAGGCGCGCGCCGCGGGCTTGCGGCGGCTGCGTCGCAAGGACGCCGCGACACGGCCGAACGCGCGCGCCGCGGCCGCGTCGAACGGCAGCGGGACGAAGTCGGCCTCTGCTTGCTGGAGCTGCGCTTGTCGGGCGGCGCGCTGTGCGTCGTCCTGTGCGACGAGCGGCGCGACCGACAGCTCGGCGAGCGTGACCGTGGTGATGACCGGCTCGTCGGGGAGCGCCGACGGATCCGTGAGCTGCGGCAGCAGGATCACCATCGAGGTGTCGAGGACGCCGCGGGCGTGGCTCACAGCTCGGCGTCCAGCAGCGCGTCGAGGTCGGCGCGCAGCGCGGCAGGGTCGACGCGCGGCACGCGGCGCCAGCGCGACAGGAGCGTCGCCGCGCTCAGCGTCGGTCGCGCGGTGGCGCGCAGCTCGGCGACCGGCTTGCCGCCGCGCGTGATCGTGATCTCCTCGCCGCGTGTGGCGCGGTCGACCACGTTCCCGCCGTGGTTGCGCAGCTCGCGGATCGAGACCTCGCTCATGCCCCCCAGCGTATCACGCGTGATACATAGTTCTCAGTCCCTCAGTACCATCGCCCCCATGCCGCGCGTTGCCTGGATCTCCTTCACGCCCGTGAAGGGACTGCGGATCCAGGAGCGGGCGGAGGTCGAGGTGACGGAGGGTGGGATCCCCGGCGACCGCGCGTTCTTCCTCGCCGACGCCGACGGCGCAATGGTCAACGCCAAGCGGCTCGGCGCGCTGATGACCGTCGTCGCCGACCACGACCCGGCGAATGGCGGCCTGACACTGCGCTTCCCCGACGGGCGCGAGCTGGCCGGCGCCGTCGAGCTCGACGAGCCGATCCCCGTCCGCTTCTACCGCATGACATTGCAGGCACGGCCGGTGCGGGGCGACTTTGCGGCGGCGCTGTCCGAGCACGCCGGCACGCCGCTGCGGCTGCTCGCCGCGCCGCCGGAGCGCAGTGGCGTCGACCGCGGCCGCGAAGGCGCCGTCACGCTGCTGTCGACCGGCTCGCTCACGCGGCTCCAAGCGCAGGCCGGTGCGCCCGACCCCGTCGACCCCCGCCGCTTCCGCATGACGTTCGGGGTCGACGGCGTCGAGCCGCACGCGGAGGACGGCTGGCGCGACGTGCGGATCGGCGCGGCGCTCGTGCGCGTGCGCGGCCACGTCGGCCGCTGCGCCGTCACGGCCCGCAACGCCGACAGCGGCGAGGTCGACTTCCAGACGCTGCACCACCTCGCCGCCTACCGCCGCAACGGGATCGAGACGACCGAGCCGCTCCCGTTCGGCGTCCACGCGCGCGTGCTGGAGCCGGGCCGCGTGCGCGTCGGCGACCCGGTCGAGCCGCTGGGTCCGCGTTAGCCGGCCGCCGCCGACGAGGCGGGGCGCGCGTGGTGCCGCTCCGCGCGTCCCGCTCTCGCCGCTTCCGGGGATCGGTTAGCGCTCGCCTTGGGGAAGGATGCGAGTGCCTGGCGGTCCGGAAGACTTCGACGCGATCCGCTCGCGAATCTGGGCGACCGTGACCTCTCCGGTGAAGGCCTGGGCGAAGAGCGGAAGCAACGACTCATCCGCGCCGAGCGTCGTGGTGAGGCCGTGCGCGACTCGTGCGATCGTCGCGATGCCTCGGGTCGGCTGCGCGCCGAGCTCGATGCTGCCCAGGTGGTTGCGGTGCAGCCGGACAATCTCGGCGAGCTGCTCCTGCGTAAGCCCCGCCGCCCGCCGTACGACTGCGATCGCCTCACCGAGGGCTTTGGCGTCGTAGGCCTCCGTCGTTCGCTCCGGCCGGTGGCCGATGGCGTCTGCGGGCAGCAGCGGCTCGTCGGATGCGTTCGCATAACTCTCCGCCAGCACCGCGACGCTCACGTCGAGACCCGCGGCGATGCGGTCGACCGTCTCGAGGCCGGGGTTGTGAATCGCGCCGCGTTCGATCGCGCCGAGATAGTTGGGGTGCATCGACACGCGTCCTCCGAGCGTGATCTGGCTGATTCGAACGCGCGCGCGGAGCGCCCGCATGGCTGCACCCATGGCGCGCGCGCTGCGCTCGGCGTCTGGCATTCCCAGTCCGTCTGCCCCCATCCTGGGAAGAGATGCTCGTCGGTACTTACCGTCTTTCGGTAGGTCGGTTGCGACTGTTCCAGACTGGAATGGTCGAGGCGCGAGATCCCACTATTCGCTGTGAGTTGCAGGGGGTTTGGGTTTCACATACGGTCACGTTTCCTTGAGCGGTGGAATGACGAGACGCGAGGCGCTTCGGTGTCGATGAAGCAGGCCGTTCTTGGCCTGATCGTCGAGCGCCCCGGTTACGGCTACGACCTCATCCGCCGCTTCAACGATCGCCTCGGGGCGGCCTGGCATCTCAACCCGAGCACGGTCTACAACGCGATCGACGACCTTTGGGACAGAAGACTGATCGTCGTCCGCGATGAGAGCGGGGTGTTGGGGCGGCCCCGACGCACGTCGAAGCTGATCTATGAGCCCACGCCGCTCGGTAGCGAATCCTTTGTGACGTGGCTGACCGCTCCGATCGGGAAGGTGGAGCCGGTTCGCGCGGAGATCTTCTTGAAGCTCGCGCTCGCGACGCAAGAGCACGCTCTGCCGCTGCTCGGTGTGATCGATGCGCACATCGACGTGTGCTCGAGCGCGCTCGCGGAGCGACTCGCGAGCTACCGGCTGGATTCCGGCCACGCCCGCGAGGTCCGCTGGTCGGTCGCTGCCACCTATTTCGTCAACGACGCCGGGATCGGGCGCCTGCAAGCAGACCTCGCGTGGCTCCGCCGCGTTCGCGCGGGCGTCGAGGCACTTCGCGTCCACGGTGCCGTGCCCGTCTCGATGCTGCTGCCGACGTCGGCGCTGCCGCCGGGCTGGCGATGAGCGCGCTGCTCTCGCTGCGCGGCGTCAGCAAGAGCCACTGGCGCAGCTCGCGACCGATCCCCGTGCTGCGCGACATCTCGTTCGCACTGCACGCGGGCGACTTCGCGGCGATCCTCGGCGATCGCAAGATGGGCAAGACGACGCTGCTGCGGATCGCGGCCGGCATCGACGTACCCGACGAGGGCGAGGTCGCGTTTGACGGGCGCGCGCTGCGGAGCATGTCCGACGCCAAGCGCGCCGAGCTGTGGGCGAAAGAGCTGGCATGCGTGTGGAACGGAGCCACCTGGCCGGCGCGCAAGGTGCTCGACACCGTGACTGTTCCGCTGCTCGGGCGCGGCAGCACGCGGCGTGACGCGCGCCGCCGCGCCAGTGCGGAGCTGGCGCGCTGGGACATCGGCGACGCAGCCGGTGCGATGCTGCACGAGCTGTCCGACGCCGAGCTGCTGCGCGTTGCGTTCGCGGAGGCGCTCGTGCGCAGGCCGCGGGTTCTGCTCGCCGACGATCCGACCGAGACGCTCAACCTGATGGAGCGCAACCAGGTGCTCGCCAACTTGCAGCGCGTCGTGCGGGAGGAGCGAATCGCGGTTCTCATCACGGCCACCGACGCGAGCGGCGCCGCCGGCATCAATCGTCTGCTGGTGCTCGTCGGCAACGGCGAGCTGCGCGAGGCCCAGTCCCCGCACTCCGCACCTGTGGTTCCGCTGCGGGCACGGGCGCGCTCAGGCGATGCTTGAGCTGCGCGACGTCGTCAAGAGCTACGTGGCCGGCGACGAGCATGTCCGCGCCGCCGCCGGGATCTCGCTCGTCGTCGAGGCCGGCGAGCTGGTCGCGCTGTACGGCCCGAGCGGGTCCGGCAAGACCACGCTCCTCCTGCTCGCGGCTGGGATCCTCAGACCCGACAGCGGACACGTGCTGTTCGACGGCCGCGACGTCGCCACGATGGCCGACCGCGAGACGGCTGCGTATCGGATGCGCGATGTCGGGATCGTCTTCCAGGCCTTCCATCTCATCCCCGGCGCGAGCGCACTCGACAATGCGACGGTCAAGCTGCTCGGCCGCGGCACGACCCGACGCGACGCACGGCGCAGAGCCCAGCCGTTGCTCGATCGCGTCGGGATCGGCGCGAAGGCGGCGCGTCATCCGGCGAAGCTGTCGGCGGGCGAGCGTCAGCGAGTCGCCGTCGCGCGAGCGCTCGCGAACGAGCCGCGCCTGCTGCTGGCCGACGAGCCGACCGGGAATCTCGACAGCGAGAGTGGCCGGGTCGTGCTCTCACTGCTCGCCGAGATCTGCCACAGCCGGGGCCTTGCAGTGCTGCTCGCAACGCACGACCCTGCCGCGTTGGACTTCGCCGACCGGGCGCTCCAGTTGCGCGACGGCAGACTCACCGAACACGATGCGCCTCCGGAGTCGCGACCGGTCGGATCGGAGATGCCGTGAGGCCGAGCGCCGTCGTCCTCTTCTATTGGTGGCGGCTGCGAGCGCAGCCCTTGCAAGAGCTGCTCGCCGCAACCGGGATCGCCGCCGGCGTCGCGCTGCTGTTCGCGGTGCAGGTGGCGAACACGAGCATCAGCGGCTCGGTCGAGCAACTCGTCCACGGCATCACCGGCCAGTTCAGCTTGCAGGTCTCCGCGCACGACTCGCGCGGCTTCAGCGATGCCTTCACTTCGGAGGTTCGCGGGATCGACGGGGTGCGGCTCGCGTCGCCGGTGCTGGAGCAGCGCGTCGGAATCGCCGGTTCGCGTGAGCAAGCGAATGTCGATCTGGTCGGCGTCACGAACACGATCTCCGTTGCGGGCGGACCGCTCGTCAGCGGCTTCGGCGGACGCTTCGGCCCACGGCTCGCAGACGCCCTCCTGATCCCGAGGCCGCTCGCGGAGCGCCTCGGCGCGCGGCGGGGCGGCTTCGTCACGCTCGCTACACGACTGCCGACGACGCAACGGGTCCCCGTGTCGTCGGTGCTGGATCGCGGCCAGATCGGGACGGCGATCGATAGTCCGCTCGTCGTGGCGCCGCTCGCCTACGTGCAGCGCCTCGCGGGCCTGCCGGGTCGCGTCACCCGCATCCTGATCGCCGTCGAGCCCGGCAGCGAACAGCGGGTGCGAGCCAAGCTCGAGGCGCTTGTCGCGGGACGGCTGGCGATCGAGCGGAGCGACATCGAGGTCGGCTACGTCGAGCAGGCTGCCACGCCGAACAACCAGTCCACCGGCCTCTTCGCCGGCATCTGCGCGGTCGTCGGAATCCTCTTCACGTTCAATGCGATGCTGCTGACCGTCCCCGAGCGGCGCCGGCTCGTCGCCGAGCTGCGGGTACAGGGCTACAAGCGTCGCCAGGTGCTTGTCCAGCTCGCCTTCGAAGCAATCGTGCTGGGCGTCGTCGCGGCGCTCACTGGCCTTGTGCTCGGTGACCTGCTTTCACGGCATGTCTTCCACTCCGCGCCGGGATATCTCAGCTTCGCCTTCCCGATCGGAGGACAGCGCGTCGTGCATACGCAGGACATCGTGCTGGCGTTCATCGGCGGGATCGCCGCGACGTGCATCGCAACGACGCCGCTGCTGCGCGACGTCTTCTCGCGCGGGCCGGTCGACGCAGTGCACCACGGCGACGAGGAGCCGGGGGAGGCGATCGGCGCCCGTCCCCGTGCCGCGCTCGCTGTCGTTGGCACCCTTTTGCTCGCCGGCACGGCGGCGATCTCCGCGCTGGCGCCGTCGCTCACGATGCTGTGCATCGCGCTGCTCGCGGTGGCGATGCTGGCGCTCGTCCCGGCTCTGTTGGCCGGCATGCTCGCGGTCGCGGACCGGATGATCGATGGCGTGCGCGGCAGTGCGATTCCGATCGCGGTGATGGAGCTGCGCAGCACACTCACCCGCGCGACGGCACTTGCAGCGACCGGTGCGCTCGCGCTCTTCGGCACCGTTGCGATCCAGGGCGCCCACCACGACCTGCTGCACGGCCTGGACGTCACCGCCGCGGCGATGCTGGACACCACCGACGTGTGGGTCACCGCGGCCGGCGATGAGAACATCCTGATGACGACGCCATTTGCCGAGCCGAACCGCACGGCGCTGCTGGCTGCTCCTCAGGTCGCGAGCGTGCGCGCGTATCGCGGTGAGTTTCTCGACATGGCCGGCCGCCGCGTCTGGCTCATGGCACGCCCGCCGCAGGACGACCCGATCATTTCGCCGTCCGACATCCAGGAGGGCGGCGTCGCGCGTGCGCTGCGACTTGTGCGTGAGGGCGGCTGGGCTGCGGTGTCTGACGCGATCGCCAACCAGCTTCATGCCAGCGTGGGCGACCGCCTGAGGCTCCCGACTCCGACCGGACCCCGGTCGCTGCGAATCGCGGCAATCGTCTCCAATCTCGGATGGGCGCCGGGATCGCTTGTCTTGAACGGCGACGACTACCGGCGCTGGTGGCCCGGGAACGACGTGACGGCGCTGGAGGTAGCTCTCAAGCCCGGCGTATCGCCGGCCGCCGGGAAGGCTGCCGTGCAGCGTGCACTGCCGACTTCCTCGCCGCTGCTCGTCGAGACGCAGGCCGAGCGCAAGGCGCGCTTCGGGCGGCTCGAGCGCCAGGGCCTGAATCGCCTGACGCAGATCTCGACGTTGCTGCTGATCGCCGCCGTGCTTGCAATGGGCGCCGCGATGGCGGGAACCGTGTGGCAGCAGCGCCGGCGCCTCGCAACGTTGCGGATGCAGGGCTACAGCGCTGCGCGGATCTTGCGGCTGCTGCTCGTGCAGGCGTTCCTCGTGCTGGCGACCGGCGCGCTCGTCGGCACTGCGTTCGGCCGGTATGGGCAGGCGCTCGGCACGCGATGGCTCCAGCTCACCACAGGCTTTCCGACGATTTTCAACGTCGGGCTCGCGCTCGCTGCCACCACGCTCGCGACCGTCGCGGCACTCGCCCTCGTCGCGGTGCTGATCCCGGGCTGGTTCGCGGCCCGCACCGGACCGTCGCTCGCCTTCCGCGCCGACTGAGATCACAGCGATAAGTGGCAAAGCGCGGCCTGACGCGCCTACGATCGCGCGATGGCCGACTGTCGCCCCGCGCGGGCGCTTGCCGCGGTCATCGTGCGCTACCTCACCGCCATCCAGCCGCACGCCTCCCGAGAGCTCGCGCGATGGCGTCAGCATGCGCTCGCGATCCCGGATCCACGGCTGCGTCCGCACGTCCTGCATCCGTTCGACGCCGACAAGAGCGCTGTCGGCGCCGCACTGTTCGCGGTGCTCGCGCCGTGGCGCCAGCAGCCTGCGCTCGTGCGGATCCTCATCGCTTACGTGCTGCTGTGGAGCTACGTTGACGTGCGCACGGAGCGCGACCCGCGCGCCGACCCGCGGCTCTATGACGCGCTGCTCGCCGGACTGCGAGAGCCGACGCGCGACGAGGACGACTTCGCCGACGACGTCTACCTCACGGCCTTGCTTGCCGTATGTCGCCACGGTTGCGCGCGTCTCCCCTCCTGGAGGGCCGTCGCACCGAGTGCGTGGCAGCTCGCCGACGATGGCCGTACCGTTCAGGCGATCAACCACGGACCGGCGTCTCATGCGCCATCGCACTTGCGCGCGTGGGCCGAGCCACGTGGCGGCGCGTGGCCCGAAGCCTGTGCCGCGGCCAGCAGCCCACTCGCGATCCACGCCCTGATGGCACTCGCCGCACACCCAGGTGTCGAGCCTGCGGCCGCCCGGGCGACCGTCACCGCCTACAAGCCCGTCTCCGCGCTGGGCATGCTGTGCGACCACCTCATCGATCACGCCGACGATGAGATCAGTCGAACTCACAGCTACCTCAGCCAGCTTGGGCCGGCCAGCGCGCGTGCGGCTGCGCTGCGTGACCTCGCCACTCGCGCTGCGGTGGGCGTGCGTCGGCTCCACGATGGCGAGCGCCACGTCGTGATCCTCTCCGCAATGGCAGCCATGTTCCTCTCGCGCCGCTCTCCGACCACCCCTGTCGACTCGGCGACGGCAAGCGCGATCCTCGAGGCGATCGGCCCGCCCGCACCGCAGCTCCGCGCCGTGCTGCACGCGGCTCACATCCGGTCTCCGCGCGCGCGGTAGAGGGCGGCGACGAGGCGCGCAAGCTGCCGTCCCCTCAACTCCGAGAAGCGCGTGTCGACGACATCTGCGTCGCGCGCGACCGCGCGGGCGAGCCGTCGATCGGCGCCGCGGAATGCGCCTATGAAGCGCTCGATCGGCACCTCCCAGAAGCGGTACGAGTCGCTGGTGGTCAGCGATCTCGCCAACGCCTCCAAGCCAGCGCCCACCTCAATCCACTGCGCTGCGTGCAGCGCTCGCTCGGAGTCGATGATGCCGTTCTCCAGGGCCGCCCTCGCCGCCGCGGCAACCTCGTCGCTCGTCGCCAGGACACCCGTCGACGGCAAGGCTGCCACGCGCTGCGCAAACGACACGACGAGCGTCTCCAGGTCATCCATCCTCGCCCGCAGCTGTTGCACCAGGTCCGCTTGCGCCTCCGCGACACCGTCGGCCGCCGCCGCAGCGAACGCGGACAGCTCGCCGCAACTCAGCAGGAGCAGCAGCCGCGTTCGCGTCCACTCCAGCTCGCACAGCACGAACCCCGCTTCGCCCGCCTCCATCTCGCTCGCCGTCGACATGGCTCGGGACCCTGCAGCCGCCTGCCGCGGCTCGCAACGTCAGCGGCGAGACTTCTAGTTAAGAAATCTCACCGCGTTCTGGCTAGCTGACCTGTCCGGATCCCGCCCCGAACGTCAGCCCAAAGCGCTCGCACAGCGCCGGGATCGACGCGAAGTCGAGCTCGAGCCCGTAGCGGGCGGCGAGCGGGGCGACCTGCTCGGGCCCGATCGGCCCGGCCGCGCCCAGCTCGACCAACTCGTCGAAGTACCGCTCGAAGCCGCCGGGCGCGATGATCTCGAGGATCCGGCACCGCTTCTCGCCCGCGTTCCAGAAGGTGTGCCACTGGTTGCGCGGCTTGTGGACGAGGTCGCCCTGCTCGGCGTAGACGACGTCGTCGCCCAAGAGCGCGCCCATTCTGCCTTCGAGCACGAACGAGTACTCGTCCTCGCGGCTGTGGCGGTGCAGCGGCGCGGCGAGCGCGCGCGGCGGCATCGGGTGCTCGACGAGCGAGAAGCTGCCGGCGTGCGTCTCCTCCGTGCCGATCATGAAGCGGACGCCGATCGAGCCGAGGCTGCCGGCCTTGCCGTCGCGCGAGCCGACGATCTTCGGGGCGGTGTGAGGGTGCATGCGCAGGCGAGCCTTTCAGTGAACGAAGTGTATAGCGATCGATGGGTACCGTAACATGGATGAACGCCATGTCAACTCAAAAGCGCAGATATGAGCTGAAGGCACGGGCGGCGGCCCAGCAGGCGACCCGCGACCGCATCGCCGCCGCGGCCGCCGCGCTGCACGAGGAGGTCGGCGTCGGGAAGACCACGATCGCCGACGTCGCCCGCCGCGCCGGGGTGCAGCGCCTGACCGTCTACAACCACTTCCCCGACCTGGAGACGCTGCTGCCGGCGTGCAGCGCGCACTGGCTGGTCGAGCACCCGATGCCCGACCTCGCGCCCGCCTTCGCGCTCGCGGATCCGGCCGAGCGCCTGCGCGCCGCGCTGACCGCGCTCTACGGCTGGTACCGCGAGAACGCGCCGATGCAGCTGCGCGTCCACGGCGAGCGTGCGACGGTGCCGGAGCTCGACGCCTGGATGGCGCGGTCCGCCGACGTCGCGCTTGCCACGCTTGCAGACGGCCTTGCCGCCGGCTTCGAGCACCCCGACGCGCGCGCTCTCGTCGCGCTCGCGCTCGACTTCTGGACCTGGCGGCGACTCGACCGCGAGGGCCTCGACGCTGCCGCGGCCGCCGCGCTGATGGCGAGCGTGGTCGGCGACACGGCCGCCGCGCCGGCGGGCGCGGGCGCTTAGCGCGACGCGGCCGCGCGCAGCGCCGCCGGGCAGCCACCGCGCGAGCCGCCGCCGCGCAATCCGCGCACGATCGCGTCGGCGTCGTGCGCCTCCATCGCGAGGTACGTCGCGCCGGCGGAGCCGGCCGGGCCGAGCGTGTCGCCGTAGAGCGAGGCGTCGACGCGGGCGCCGGTCTCGCCCGCGATCGCGCGCGCGAGCTTCCCGTTGACCGAGCGCTCGGAGAAGATCGTCTCCACCCGCTCGCGCCGCACCGTGCGCGCGAGCTGCGCGAGGTCGCCGGCGGACGGCTGTGCCTGCGTCGTGAGGGACGGGATCACGGTGCCGACGATGCGGATGCCGTAGCGGCCCGCGAAGTAGCCGAACGCGTCGTGGTCGGTCACCAGCACGCGCCGCGCCGGCGGAATCGTCGCGACGCAGTCCGCGATCGCGCCGTCGAGCGCGCGCAGGCGCCGCAGGTACGCGCGCGCACGACGCGCATACCGCGCTCGCGCGCCCGGCCACGCACGCGTGAGCGCGTCGCGGATCGCCACCACGGCCGCCTCGACATTGCGCACGTCGTGCCACCAGTGCGGGTCCCGACCGCCGCCCGCGCCATCGCGCGTGACCGGCACGCGCGACCCGAGGTCGAGCACACGCCGCTCGCCACCGGCCGCGTCGAGCACCTTCCCGATCCACGCGTCGAGCCCATCCCCGTTCGTCAGCACGAGCTGCGCGTCGGCGACCGCCGTGACGTCATGCGGTCGCGGCTCGTAGTCGTGCGGGTCGCTGTTCGGCTGCAGGAGCTGGTGCACGTCGGAGTCGCGCCCGCCCACGGTGCGCGCGAGGTCGCCGAGGATGGTTGTGGTCGCGACCACCTTGACCGCGCCCGGCGCGCTTGCGCTCGGACCCGCGCCGCCGCAGCCGGCCGCGAACAGCAGCGCACCGGCAACAAGCAGGGGGAGAGACCGCCGCATCGCGGCCGAGCATACAAAAGATGGGACTCAGTCTCAGTTATGCCGCCAGCGGCGGCTGTTCAAGCCCAACCTCGCCGAGCGCGTGCGGCGCGCGCAGCTGCTCGGCGCCGTCCGGGCAGGCGCCGTAGCCCCAGCCGGCGTGCAGGAAGCGCATGCCCGCCGCGCGCGCGGCGACCGCGTCGACGTCCATGTCGCCGACGAACACGCTCTCGCGCACGCCGACGCCCGCCTCGCTCGCGGCGACCAGCAGCGGGTACGGCGCCGGCTTGCCGGGGCAGCGGCTTTCGGGCGTCTGCACGGTCGCGAACTCGACGTCGAACTGCGCGAGCGTCCAGTCCGTCTGCGAGCGCGCCTTCGAGGTCACGACGCCGAGCTTCACGCCGCGCTTGTCGAGCCGCGCGAGCGCCGTGTGGATGCCCGGGAAGGCCGGCACGCGCGGCGCCTCGCGCAACGCGGTCGCGCGGTAGACGCGCTCGATCTCGTCGACCTGATCGCTCAGCCCGAGCCGCTCGACGATGTCGCGGAACGGCCGCCCGATCTCGCGGAAGTAGGCGGCGAACGGCGTGCTCACGCCGAGGTCGTGCTGGACCGCTTCCCACGCCGTCTCCATTGCGTCCCGCGAGTCCACCAGGACGCCGTCGAGGTCCAGTAGAACGAGCTCCGGTGCGTCTACCGGGATCGCCCCCTCGACAATCCGAGCATCAGAGCACCGCGAGTTCCCGCATCACCGACAAGACCTCGTCTCTGCGGATCTCGTCGAGCGGCGTCAGCGGCAGCCGCGTCGTCGCCGAGGCGATCACGCCCTTCGCCGCGAGGATCTCCTTGTAGCAGCGTATGTAGGCGTTCTTCGCGGTGATGCAGACGCCGACCGCCGGCACGACTGTGCCGAGCTGGATCCTGCGGGCCGCTCTCAGGTCGCCGGCCTCGAACGCGCGATGAATCCCCGAGATCGCCTCCGGGTCGACATTGCCCCAGCCGACCGTGGAGCCGATCGCGCCATGGCGCAGGCCCATCAGCATCATCAGCTCGTCGCCCGCCAGCGGCTCGACCGCCGGCGCGCCGACGCGCATCGCCCCGACCTTCGCGGGATCGGGAATCGACATCTTCACGTAGCGGATGTTCGCCGCGCGCTCGTGCAGCGAGCGGACGCGCTCGACGCTCAGCTCGATCCCGGCGCCGCCGTCGTAGACCATCAGCGGCAGGTCGATCGCGTTCGCGACCGCGAGGAAGTGCGCGTCGATCGCCTCCGGCGCATGCTGGAAGTAGTACGGCGGCTGCAGCATCACGCAGTCGGCGCCGAGCTCCTGCGCGTGGCGCGCGAGCTCAATCGAGACGCTCGTCGCGCTGTTGCCGATCCCGAACGTCAGCGGCACGCGCCCGCGCACCTGCTCCGCGATCAGCGTCATCAGCCGCCCCTGCTCGTCGACCGAGAGCGTGAAGCACTCGCCGGTGGTGCCGCCGCCGACGACGCCGTCTATGCCGCCGCCGATGACGTACTCGAGCAGCGCGGCGAGCGAGCGCTCGTCGATCTCGCCGTCGTCGTCGAACGGCGTCAGCAGCAGCACCTGCGCGCCGGCCAGCGACCGATGACCGTTCCCGGCACCAAGACTCATGCGAACGCCACCAGCGCCTTGCCGGCCGCCGCGGCGGCGAACAGCCGCGCCGGGTCCGCGAGCTCCGCGAACTCGTGCACGTCGGTGATCGCGCGCGTCAGGTCGACGGGCGTCGCGCTGACCATCCTGATCGCGGGCGCGAAGTCCTCGTAGAAGGTCTCGCCGCTGCCGACGATGCGCAGGTCGCGCAGGCAGATCTCGCTCGGCTTGATCGGGATCGGGCCGAGGTCGGCGAAGTTGCCGATCTCGATCAGCGTGCCGCTCCAGGCGAGCAGGTCGAGCGCGGCGGCGAACGCGGTCGGCGTACCGGCGGCGTCGATCACGAGCGGCGCCCTGTGCGGCACCGCGCTCGTGTCGGCGAGCGCGACGAAGCCGAGCTCCTGCGCGAGCGCGCGGCGGCCGGCGTCGCGCTCGATCACGGTCGCGCGCCCGCCGGAGGCGGCGATCGCGGTCGCGGCGACGATTCCGATCGCGCCGAAGCCGAGCACGAGCCCATCCATCCCGGACGGCACGTACTGCGCGCCGAACGCCTTGCGCAGCGCGCTCAGCACGCACGCCAGCGGCTCCGCGAAGACGGCGCGCTCGCGCGGCGTCGAGTCCGGCACCTTGTACACGCGCGTGCCCGCGCGCAGTTCCATCAGCGGCGCGAAGCCGCCGGTCAGCCCGTCGCCGACCATCGTCAGGCCGTAGCAGGGGCGGTCGAGGCAGCGGTCGGAGCGGGCGCAGCCCTCGCAGTCGCCGCACGGCACGCCCGGCGCGACCAGCACGCGGTCGCCGAGCGCCGGCTGCGCGCCGTCGGCGGTCACGAGCCCGTGATCCTGCGGCAGGCGCATCAGGCGCCCTATCACCTCGTGACCGAGCAACTGCGGCGTCGGCACCGGCAGGCGCCCGGCGTAGATGTGGTGGTCGGTCCCGCACACGCCGGTGACCTCGACCTGCAGCAGCGCGCCGTCGCTCGGCACGGCGCGCTCGGCGGCGCGCACCAACCCCGGACCGTGAAGCTCGACGACGCGGACGGTCGTGCGCGAGGAGAGCGCTTGCGACCCCGGAGCGTTAATTGAAGACACGGTTAATCGCACCTCATACGAGGCCGCTGCTGCGGCGTGCATCCCCGATGTGCGGCCGCCGCTTCCCCCATGGAACAAGGCGGCTCGCCGAGCCAGCCTACACCGCTGCGACACGCCGGTGCAAACGTTGACCCGTCGCTCGCGCCCTCGCTATGATCGCCAGCGAGCCGGCCAGGGGGTGGCGGCTCGAACAACGCGGTTGCCGAGCGTCCGTAGCTCAACTGGTCAACGGCCGAATAAATAGACGCGTGCGCGATGGCGAGCGCGAGCCTTCTTAGCTGGGGGACTTGTCTTCTGGTGGCTCTTGCCGGTTCGCCGGCCCTTGTCCGGAGCCTCGCGTCTGATGTCAGCCCAAGAGCATCGGTTTTAGGGGCCGAAGGTTGCGGGTTCGAATCCCGTCGGGCGCACTTGCAGCACCGGAAAACGAAGACAGGTCACCGTCGGTGGGACTCCGAGCGCCCGCCGACATCCACGGAGTGACGACGAACCAGCACCACACACCAGGCCGATCGGGGGGAGCATGGCCTCGCAGAGCGTGACACCGGACTACGTGCCGGCGAGCATCGAGGAGCGCTGGCAGCGCGCGTGGCAGGAGGCGGAGGCGTTCAGAACGCCGACCGACGGCCCGCGCGAACGCGCCGCCTACATCTTCTCGGCCTGCCCGTTCACGTCCGGCTCAGCCCACATGGGCCACATCCGCAGCTACTCGATATCCGACGCGTACGCGCGCTGGCTGCGCAGCACCGGCCACGACGTGCTGTTCTCGATCGGCTTCGACGCGTTCGGCCTGCCGAGCGAGATCGGCGCGATCAAGAACGACCTCACGCCGTACGAGTGGGTCGAGCAGTGCCGCGCGCGCATGCACGCCCAGTTCGACCGCCTCGGCTACTCGTTCGACTGGGAGCGCGAGTGGGTCACGTCGTATCCGGAGCTCTACAAGTGGACGCAGTGGCTGTTCCTGCTGCTGCTCAGACGCGAGCTCGTCTACCACGCCGAAGGCCAGGTCGACTGGTGCGACAACTGCAGGACCGTGCTCGCGTCGCTGCAGGTCGAGGACGGCACGTGCTGGCGCTGCCACGAACCGGTGAGACTCGTGCGGCGCTCGCAGTGGTACCTCGGCGTCAGCGACTACCTGCCGGAGAACGAGAGAGGGATCGAGCTGCTGACCGGCTGGAACCCGGCCGGCGTCGCCGCGCAGCGCACGATGCTCGGGCGCGTCGACGGGGTCGAGCTCGACGCCTCAACGCTGGAGGCTGTGCCGCTCACCGTCTTCACGCCCTACAAGGACGCGGTCGACAGAGCCGAGTTCGTGATGCTCTCGCCGAGCCTGCCCGGCATCGAGGCATGGGCCGCCGACGACGAGACGAAGGCGCAACTCGAGCGCGTGCGCCGCGCCGGCGTGCAGCGCGACGACCGCTCCGCGGAGGCCGCACCGATCATCCACACCGGCCGCGCGCTGGCGATCCCCGGCTTCGCGAGACCGCTGCCGATCGTCATCACGCCCGCGGTCGACGACCGCTTCGGCCACACCGCCGTCCTCGGCATTCCGAGCGCCGACAGAACGGACGCGCGTCTGGCCCCGCGCATCAGAGCGGCCTCGACCGGCCTCGGCTGGAAGCTGCCTTCCGGCAAGCCGAAGCTGCGCGACGCCGCCCGCTACCGCGCGCGCGACTTCCCGATCTCGCGCCAGCGTGCGTGGGGCGCTCCGATCCCGCTCGTGCACTGCGAGCAGTGCGGGACGGTGCCGGTGCCGGAGGACCAGCTCCCGGTGCGGCTGCCCGACGATCTGCGGCCGACCGGCGAGGGCAACGCGCTCGCCGAGCGCGAGGACTGGATCGCTTGCACCTGCCCGCAGTGCGGCGGCGCCGCGCGCCGCGAGACCGACACGCTCGACTGCCACGTCGACGGGCTGTGGCAGTGGCTGCCGTTCTCCGTCCCGGCCGCCGAGCGCGAGTCGGCGATGTTCACGAGCGAGGAACTGAGACGCTGGCTGCCGGTCCACATCGTCATCTGGGGCGCGGACGGCGGCGGCTCGATGTTCGACCAGCGCATGACCGCGAAGGTGCTGCGCGACGCCGACGTGCTGCCGCACCTCGCCGACGGCGAGCCGCATTCGAGGGTCCTCATGCACGAGATGGTCCACCTCGACGGCCGCAAGATGTCCAAGCACCTCGGCAACGTCGTCGACCCCGACGCGCTGCTGGAGCGGGTCGGCGCCGACACGGTGCGGCTCGCGGTGCTCTACGCGGCGGCGCCGACGAACATCCTCACCTGGACCGACCAGGCGCTGCAGTACTGCCACAAGTGGCTGCACAACTTCTGGGAGTACGCGCTGCCGCGGCTGGAGGGCGTCGGCGCGGTGGCGGAGCCGGACCCGGAGGAGGGCGCCGTCAAGCTGCGCAGACGGCTCGACAACTGGCACGGCGTCGCGGTCCGGCGCATCACCGAGAACATGGCGGGGCTGGAGACGCACCGCGCGGCGCGCAACGTGATGACGCTCGTCGAGCGCGTCAGAGACTACGAGCGGCGCGTCATCAGGCAGCAGGACGAGCTGACGCCGAGCGACCAGCGCGCGTTGCAGCGTGCCCTGCTCGACGCGGTTGTGATGCTGGCGCCGCTGGCGCCGCACATCGCGGAGGAGATGTGGTCCGCGGCCGGGCAGGAGGGCTTGGTGTGCAATGCGCCTTGGCCTGCTGCTGCTGAGGGTCCCGCTAAGGACTGACGCTGCTGCGGGCGGGTCCTGTCGCCGGGTGAAGACGATTCCGCGGGCGGGGCCGCGGAAATCGTCTCACCCGCGCCACCCGCCCGATCGGCCTCCGTGTCTGCGATCCTCCGCGCGTGGGTCGCGCCGGCCGGCTAGCTCTCCTCGTCTCCGTCTTCTCGCTTGTGGCGCCGGCTGCGTGTGGGAGCGCTCCCGCCGGTGACACGACCGTCGCGACGGTTGTGCGCGACGCGGCCGCGCGCGGCGTGAAGCTGACGCGGATCGGGACGTTCGACTCGCCGCTGTACGTCGCGCAGCCGCCGGAGGACCGGTCGCGGCTGTTCGTCTTGCAGCAGGGCGGCAAGATCATGGTCGTGCGCAACGGTCGCGCGCTGCGCACGCCGTTCCTCGACCTCACGTCAAGGGTCGTGAGCGGCGGCGAGCAGGGCTTGCTCGGGCTTGCGTTCGCGCCCGACTACGCGCGCTCCGGCCGCTTCTACGTCAACTACACGGACACCAGCGGGAACACGCGCGTGGTCGAGTACCGCCGCGGCCGCAGCGCCGACCGCGCGAACGCGCGCAGCGCGCGGCTGGTGCTGTTCCAGCCTCAGCCGCAGCCGAACCACAACGGCGGCCAGCTCGCCTTCGGCCCCGACGGGCTGCTGTACGTCGGGCTCGGCGACGGCGGCGGCGAGTACGACCAGCATGGTCGCAGCGGGAATGGCCAGAACCTCGGCACCCCGCTCGGCAAGCTCCTGCGGATCCAGCCGCTGCCGGGCGGCGGCTACCGCATCCCGCGCGACAACCCGTTCGTCGGCCGGCGCGGCGCGAAGGCGACGATCTACGCGTACGGCCTGCGCAACCCGTGGCGCTTCTCGTTCGACCGTGCGACCGGCGACATCGCGATCGGCGACGTCGGGCAGGACCACGTCGAGGAGGTCGACTTCCGCACGCGCGGCACTGCGCGCGGCGTCAACTTCGGTTGGCGCGCGTATGAGGGCACGCGCGTCGAGGACCCGACGCTGCACATCAGCGGCGACGTCAAGCCGGTGCTGGAGTACACGCACGCCGGCGGCAACTGCGCGGTCACCGGCGGCTACGTGATCCGCGACCCGCGCCTGCCGCGGCTCGCCGGTCGCTACGTCTACGGCGACTTCTGCGCCGGGAACATCTTCACCGCCACGCTGCGCCAGGGCGGCGCGTCGCGTCCGCGCCGGCTCGGCTTCCACGTCGGCTCGCTGTCGTCGTTCGGCGAGGACCAGCGCGGGCGCGTCTACGTCGTCTCGCTGAACGGGCCGGTCTACCGGCTCGATCCGCGCTAGGGCGTATGGCACAATGGGTGGCATGCGGAAGACGACCGTCTATGTCCCCGACCGCCTGAAGTCGCAGCTCGCGCGAGCGGCGGAGCAGTCCGGACGTTCGGAGGCCGACCTGATCCGCGAGGGGATCGAGCTGGTCAGCGGTCGCGTTGCCGGCGCCGAGCCTCGTCTGCCGCTGTTCGCGAGCGGCGATCCACACCTCGCCGAGCGCGTCGACGAGCACCTGGCGGGCTTCGGCGAGCGGTGATCCTGCTCGACACCAGCGGGGTGTTGGCCGCGATCGACTCCAGCCAACGTCACCACCAGCAAGCGGCCATAGCCCTTCGCGAAGCGCGCGGCCCGCGCGTCCTGTCGCCGTTCGTGCTCGCCGAGCTGGACTACCTGCTCGCGACCAGAGTCGGCGCTCACGCGGCACTCGCGCTGCTGGCGGAGGTCGCGCGGGGCGCGTACCGGCTCGAGTCGTTCGAGGCGGCTGACGTCGCGACTGCCCACGAGGTGATCGAGTCGCACGGCGACTTCGATGTCGGTCTAGCGGACGCGTCGATCGTCGTGTTGTCGCGCCGCTACGAGACGCTCGACGTCCTGACACTCGACGAGCGCCACTTCCGGACGCTGCGCGGATCGGCTGGTCAGCCGTTTCGGATCCTGCCTGCGGACGCCCCGCGCTGACCTGCGGGCGGCGCGCGACAATGACACGGTGCGCGCGCTCGACCCCCACGACATCGCGCTCGTCCGCGCTGAGAACCCGAGCCCGTTCACGCTGAGCGGGACGAACACGTGGGTCGTCGGCCGCGACGGCGCGTGGGTGATCGACCCCGGCCCGGCGCTGGCGGCGCACGTCGCGGCGGTCGCGGCGGAGGTCGAGCGGCGCGGCGGGCTCGGCGGAATCGCGCTCACGCACGACCATCCGGACCACGCGGAGGGCGTGCCGGCGCTGCGCGAGCGGCTCGGCGGCTCGGCGCCGCTGGCGGCCGCGCGCGGTGCGGTCGACGTGCGGCTCGGCGACGGCGCGCGCGTCGGGCCGTTCGAGGCGGTCCACACGCCCGGCCACGCGCCCGACCACCTCACGTACGTGCTCGACCCCGCCACGGCGCCCGCCGCCGGCGGCGCCGGCGCGCGTGGCCCGATCGCCTTCACCGGCGACGCGGTGCTGGGGGAGGGCAGCGTCTTCATCGCGCCGGATCCCGGCGCGCTTGCCGGCTACCTCGCCGGCCTCGAGCGGCTGCGGGCGCGCGGCCTGACGCTGATCTGCCCCGGCCACGGTCCGCTCGTCGCCGATCCGGACGCGAAGCTCGCCGAGTACCTTGCGCACCGCCGCGCGCGCGAGGACGCGTTGCTCGAAGCGCTCGCCGCGGGCGCACGCTCGATCGACGAGCTGCTCGACCGTGCGTGGGCCGACGCGCCCGCGCTGCTGCGCCCGGCCGCCACGATCACGCTCGCCGCCCACCTCGACAAGCTCGCCGACGAGGGCCGCTTGCCGGACGACGTCGAGCGCCCGCCGCGGCCGGACTGGCTGCGGTAGCGGGCGCTACCCGGCGGCGCCCGACGTCGCGCCGAGCCGCTGGCTCAGCAGCTGCTTGCCCTGCTCGGCGCCCTTCTGGCTCGCGCTCTGCGCGCGGCGGAAGAAGTCCGCCAGCTCTTCGTCGCCGCCGCGCTCGGCGTCCTGCACATAGGTCTCCAGTCGCAGGACGTTGCTGAGGCACTGCTCAACGAACCAGATGATGTTGTAGTCCTTGTCCGGCGTGCCGGTGACGTGCCCGGTCTCCTCGGCCATGGTGCCTCCTCGGTCGGTGTTCGCTCGAAGGCGTGCCCGCGGTCGCGCTTCTCAAACGACCTCAGCTCTCCAGCGGCGACGCTCGCCATGCGTGGTCGCCGCCGGTCGGGTGCGTGGAGACGAGCGCGTCACCAAGGGCCGTCACCGCGACGCACAGGTGCCGCGACGCGCAGGCGGCCGCCGTCGGCACGCCGGCGCTGGCAGGCAGCTCGGCGACCGACCAGGCGCTCGCTCCGCCGGACGGAGCGGTCGAGCTGAACACGCGGTCGCCGTCGAACGCGAGGCACAGCGAGGGTCCAGCGCAGGCGAGCGGGAACAGCGGCGAGCCGCTCGCGCCGAGCTGCGCAACCGTCGTCGCGGCGCCCGCACCCGCTGCCGGGTCGGTGACGGCGACGAGCGCGCCGTCGAGATCGGACGTGATGCAGAGCTGTGTCGAGGCGCAGGCGATGCCGATCACGAAGTCAGGCGTGCCGACGATGAACCAGCTACTCGGGCCGCTGGCCGGGGCGGTCGTGAATCCCACGGTGCCGTAGAGGTTGGCCCCGCACAGCGCCGGGCCCGGGCACGCGACCTGGAAGACGTTCTTGCTGAAGAACGGCTCGACGGTCCACGAACCGCCGGCGGTGAACGGGTCGACGCCGGTGAGCAGCCCGCCGGCGAGGTCTCCAGCCACACACACGGACGGGTCCGCGCACGCCGCAGACTGCAATGAGTGGATGAAGTCGAACGAAGCGACCGTTCTCCAGCTCGCGGCTCCGCCGGTCGGGTCGGTCGACACGAGCACGCTGCCGTCGCCGACGGCGACGCACTCCGAGTCGGTCGCGCACGCGACACCGTTGGCGGTCTGCCCGGGGGGAAGGTCGGTGCGGCGCCAGGCGCCGCCGCCGCCGCGCGGATGGGTCGAGGTGTAGATCTGCGGTCCGGCCGCGACCACACACAGCGACGCGGACGGACACGCGACGCCCGACGGCACGGCGGCGTGCGCCGACGTCGCGGTGAGCGCCAGCGCGAGCCCGCAGGCCATGCCGGTGAGGGATGCCAGCAGTCGAGGATGCATCGTGCCTCCTGTGTCCCCTGCCTTCGAGCGGCGCTCCGCTCGCCGCTCCGAAAGACGGATGATCGGAAGCGGGTCGGGCGCCCGTCAAGGTGGACGGCGGCTGTTGGCGCGAACGCGGCGTCAGGCCTTGGCGGCCATCCGCCGCTCGGCCAGCGCGTTGGCGGCCGCGAGCGGCGGGACGCCGGCTGACGCGGCCGCGTCGAGGATCTGCGCCAGAGTGTCGCCGATCGCGCGCGTCTGACGCCGCGCGACGGCGGGGTCGTAGCCCTCCGGCCGCAGCTCGACGGCGAGGTTGATCACGCCGCCGGCGTTGACGACGAAGTCGGGCGCCCACAGGATCCCGCGGTGCGCCAGCAGCCCGGCGACCGTCTCCTCGGTGAGCTGGTTGTTGGCCGCGCCGACGATCGCGCGGCAGCGCAGCTTCGGAACCGATGCGGCGCTCAGCACGCCGCCGAGCGCGCACGGCGCGAGCACGTCGACCTTCGCGCTCAGCGCGCGGCCGGGCGTCGTCCAGCGCGCGCCGAGCCGCTCCGCCAGCGCACGCCGCGCCGGGTCGATGTCGGCCAGCACGAGCGACACGCCGGCCTTCGCGCAGCGCTCCGCCAGCCGTGCGCCGACATGGCCGAGCCCGACGATCGCGACGCTGCGACCGCGCAGCGAGCGCGAACCGAACAGCCGCGCGCAGACGGTCTCGATCGCCGCCTCGACGCCGACCGCCGTGAGCGGACTGGGGTCGCCCGAGCCGCCGCGCGAGCGCGCCAGCCCCGTCACGTGCTGCGTGCCGTCCGCGATCGTCGCCATGTCGCGTGCGCTCATGCCGACGTCCTCCGCCGTCAGGTAGCGGCCGTCGAGCGCGTCGACGACGTCGGCGAAGTCGAGCAGCGCCGCGGTGCGCGCGCGGCCGCTCAGTGCGACGCCGCTCCGGGCGGCCGGAAGGCAGATCACGCCCTTGCCGCCGCCCAGCGGCAAGCCCGCTGCCGCGTTCTTGTACGACATCGCGCGCGAGAGGCGCAGCACGTCGAGCACCGCCAGCGGCTCAGACGCGTACGTCCACAGCCGCACGCCGCCGAGTGCCGGGCCGCGCGCGGTCGAGTGGACCGCGACCATCACCGGCAGGCCGGAGCGTCTGCCGCGCCGGACGAGCAGCTCCTCGTGGTCGAGTGGGGGCAGCAGGTCGTCGATGCGGCGCAAGCTATCAACGCCCAAGCGCCAGCTCGGTCACGTGGCGCGGGGCGCGAGCTTGCCCTGCGGCGAGTGTTTCATCGCCAGGCAGGGCAAGTCTCGCGACCCGCGCCTGCCGCGTGGTTCGGGCTCAGCGGTGCGGCTGGTACGTCGCGCCGCCGACGGTGGCGCTCGTGGGCGGCGCGGTGGGCGCCGTCGTGCTACTCGGATCCGCGCTCGTGGCCGGCGGCGCGGGTGCCGGATCGCTCGCCGGCGGCGCGGGGACCGTCGTGCCGCTGCCTGGGGCCGGCGGGGCGGTGTCGGACGACGCGCTGTCCGCAGAACTCGCGCCCGCATCCCCTGCGGCGGCCGGGTCCCCCGTCGTCGGCGGTGGCGTCGCCGGCACCGTGTCCGCCGACGGCTCGGCCGGTGCCCCGGCGCCGCCGTTGGCGGGCCCGGAGGCGGGTGTCGGCGCGACCGGCTCCAGCACCGGCTGCGTGCCGGTGAGGGCGGGGATCACGCGCTGCGTGAGGCGCAGCGCGGCGTCGCGTCGGCGCGCCGCCGCGAGCGCCGGATCAAGCGGGGCGCCGGCGAGCGCCGACGCCGGCGGCAGCGGGGTTGCGGCGGCCGGAACAACGCTGCGCTGGACAACGGCGTGATGGCGATGATGGGGGACGAGCTGCTGCTGCACCTCGACCGCGCTGCCCGCGCTCACGACCGCCACCGCGACGACCGCGGCGACGTGCGAGATCGACAAGCCGGCCACGCCTGCGCCCGCCGCGGCCGCGCCGCCGCCCGCGACGACCGCCGTCGCGCCGCCACCGGCCGCGGCGCTCGCACCGCCGCCGGCGGCGACCCCGCCACCGCCGCCGATGCTCAGCAGCTTCGCGACGAGCGCGATCGGCCCGACCGCCGGCACCAGCGCCGCAAGGCGCGCATCGAGCGCGCGCAGCTCGCGCTTGTAGGCGCTGCACGCCGTGCAGTCGTGCAGATGGCGCCGCACGAGCCCGCTCGCACGCACGCCGCGCTCGTGCGCGTCGGCGAGGTCGGCGCGGATCGCCGCGCACGCCGTGTCGCGCGCCTCGGCTGCCTGCGCGAGGCCGATGCGGGCGCGCACGAGCAGGGACTTCACCGCGGGCACCGTCACCTCGAGCGCGACGGCGAGATCGGCGTAGGCCATCCCCGAGATCTCCCGCATCAGCAGCGCGGAGCGCTGTTGCTCGGGCAGCCGCCGCACGTCCTCCACGAGGCGCCGCAGCGACTCGCGCCGCTCGATCGCGTCCATCGGGTCCGACGCCGGGGCCTGCACGAGCTCCAGCACTTCGACCGGCGCGCTCGCAGCGCTCGCCGGCCTCCGCAGCTCGTCGATGCAGCGGTTATGGGCGATGCGGTAGAGCCACGCGCGCAACGACACCTCGCGGTCGTTCGCGCGCAAGGCGCCGTAGGCGCGCACGAACACGTCTTGCAGCGCGTCCTCGGCGTCCGCGCGCGAGCCGCCCAGCATCTGGCGCGCGTAGGCGAACAGGCGCGCTCGGTAGCGGTCGTGGATGACGCGGAACGCCTCCTCGCTGCCGGCGCGGAACAGGCGCACAAGCTGCTCGTCAGAGCGCAGGCGCAACAGGGGACCGACGGCGACGCGCCTTCCGGGCGTCGTGCCCTCGGCGAGCGCTGCGGTTGCTGGGATGGTTGAGGCCTCCACGCTTCCTCCTTGACCGCTCAACGGAGCCTACAGCGTGGAGTTGCTGTTTTCGTGCAATCCGCGCGACCTGGCGCGGAATTCAGGCGAGATTCGCCATCACGTGCTTGATCTGCGTGTAGTCCTCGAAGCCGTACTGCGACAGGTCCTTGCCATAGCCGGACTGCTTGAAGCCGCCGTGCGGCATCTCGCTCACGAGCGGGATGTGGTCGTTGATCCATACGCAGCCGAACTTCAGCGCCTTCGCCATCCGCAGCGCGCGGCCGACGTTCTGTGTCCACACCGACGAGGCGAGCCCGTACGGCGTGCCGTTCGCCCACGCGATCGCCTCCGCCTCGTTGCTGAAGCGCTGCACCGTGATGACCGGGCCGAAGATCTCGCGCTGGATCAGCTCGTCCTGCTGCTCCAGGCCGGCGACGACGGTCGGCTCGTAGTAGTAGCCGGCGCGGTCGGCGTCGCGGCCTCCGGTCACGACCTCCGCGCGCTCCGGCCGCCGCTCGACGAACCCGCTCACGCGCTCGCGCTGGCGCGCGGAGTTCAACGGCCCGAGCGTCGTGTCGGCCGCGAGCGTGTCGCCGATCACGAAGCCCTGCGCCTGCGACGCCAGCCCGGCGACGACGTCGTCGTGCACGCCCGGCCCGGCCAGCACGCGCGTGGCGGCGGTGCAGTCCTGCCCGGCGTTGTAGTAGCCGGTGCCGGCGATCGTCTCCAGCGCGACGTCGAGGTCGGCGTCGTCGAACACGACGACCGGCGCCTTGCCGCCCAACTCCAGGTGCACGCGCTTCAACGTGTCGGCGGCCGCGCGCGCGATCCACTTGCCGGTCTCGACCGACCCGGTCAGCGACACCATGTCGACGTCCGCATGCGTCACGAGCGCCTGCCCGGCCGGGTCGCCGTGGCCGCAGACGACGTTGAAGACGCCCTGCGGCAGGAACCCGGCCGCCAGCTCCGCGAGCCGCAGCGTCGTCAGCGGCGTCGTCTCGGCCGGCTTCAGCACGACCGTGTTGCCGGCCGCGAGCGCCGGCCCGAGCTTCCAGCCGGCCATCATCAGCGGGTAGTTCCACGGCGCGATCTGCCCGACGACGCCGATCGGCTCGCGGCGGATCATCGACGTGTGGTCGGCCATGTACTCGCCGGCGCTCAACCCCTCCAGGTGGCGCGCCGCGCCGGCGAAGAAGCGCAGGTTGTCCGCGACGACCGGGATCTCGTCCGCCTTGACCGCCTCGATCGGCTTGCCGGCGTCGAGCGCCTCCAGCTCCGCGAGCTCGTCCGCGTGCTCCTCGACCGCGTCGGCGAGGTTCAGCAGCGCGAGCGAGCGCTCGCCGGGCGTCGCGTTCGCCCAGCCGTCGAAGGCGCGGCGGGCGGCTTGCACCGCGCGGTCCACGTCCTCCGCGCCAGACAGCGGCGCCGTCGCGATCTGCTCGCCGGTGGCTGGATTCAGGATCGGCTCGCTGCGGCCCTCGACCGGGTCGACGTGCTCGCCGTCGACGAAGTTGCGCAGCGTGCGGGTGACGGTCGCCATGGCGGATCGCTCCTCTCGGGGTCGCTAGCCGCAACGTAGCACCGCGCTGCACGTCGATCTGGAGGATTCGCCCAGCGCTGCTGCGCCGATCCGTAACGGTCCGCAACCACCCGCGTGGCGTTCACGGATTCGACCGCTGGCGCGGCGGCGGTAGCGTTCGCGCCATGGAGGCGATCCGTGCCGAAGGGCTCACGAAGCGCTACGGCTCGACGCTCGCGCTCGACGGGCTCGACCTGCGCGTCCAGCCCGGCGAGGTGTACGGCTTCCTGGGTCCGAACGGCGCCGGCAAGACGACGACGATCCGCCTGCTGCTCGGCCTGCACCGTCCCACCGCCGGGTCCGCGTCGCTGTTCGGGATCGACGCCTGGCACGACCCCGTTGCCGCGCATCGCCACGTCGCGTACGTCGCCGGCGAGCCGTTCCTGTGGCCGTCGCTGACGAGCGCCGAGACGTTCGCCTTCCTCGCGCGCGTGCGCGGGCGCGTCGACGCCGACTACGAGCGCGAGCTGGTCGCGCGCTTCCGCGTCGACCCGGACAAGAAGGTGCGCGCACTGTCGAAGGGCAACCGCCAGAAGGTGCAGCTCGTCGCCGCGTTCGCGAGCCGCGCCGACCTGTTGATCCTCGATGAGCCGACGAGCGGGCTCGACCCGTTGATGGAGGCCGCCTTCCGCGAGACGGTCGCCGAGGCGAAGGAGCGCGGCCAGACGATCTTCCTCTCCTCGCACATCCTCAGCGAGGTGGAGGCGGTCTGCGACCGCGTCGGGATCCTGCGCGGCGGCCGGCTCGTCGACGAGGGGACGCTGGAGCAGTTGCGCCACCTCAGCGCGCACACGGTCGAGGTCACGTTCGCCGGGGCGGCGCCGCCGCTGCCGCCGCTGCCGGGCGTGTCGGTCGCGGCGGCGGGGGAGAGCGCGCTGCGGCTCGAGGTCAGCGGCGAGCTGCGACCGCTGCTGGCGGCGCTCGCCGAGCTGCCGGTCGTCGCGCTCACCAGCAGAGAGCCGTCGCTGGAGGAGATCTTCCTGCACCACTACGACGCGACCGATGGCCGCGTCGGGTAGCGCCGCGATCGGCCGCCGCGCCTTCCACGACGGTCGCGTCCGCACGCTGTCGTTCGCGGCGCTGTTTGCGTTCATGGCGTACGTCAACGTCAGCGGCTACGAGCACAGCTTCCCGACGCTGCGCGACCGCCTCGTGTTCGTGCACTCGTTCGGCGACGACGCCTCGGTGCGGCTGTTCTACGGCCAGCCGTACGACCTGCTGCACGTCGGCGGCTACGTCGCCTGGCGGGTCGGCGGCTTCGGCGCGATCTTCGCCGCCGCATGGGGGCTGCTGGCGGCGGTGCGCGCGCTGCGCACCGAGGAGGATGCCGGTCGCTGGGAGCTGCTGCTGGCCGGCGCGGTGCGCCGTCGCGACGCCTTCCTCGCGGTGCTCGCCGCAATCGCCGGCGGCTGGCTGCTGCTGTGGCTGGGATTGTGGCTCGGCTGCGTCGCCGGCGGCCTGGCGGTTGGCGGCTCCGCGTACTTCGCGCTCGCCGCGCTCACGCCGGCGCTCGTGTTCGCCGGCGTCGGCGCGCTCGTCAGTCAGGTCGCGCCGACGCGGCGGCTCGCGCTGGAGCTGGGGATGGTCGTGCTCGCGCTCGCCTTCCTGCTGCGAACGGTCGCCGACACCTCCTCCGGCGCCGCGTGGCTGCGCTGGGCGACGCCGCTTGGCTGGGCGGAGCAGCTGCGCGCGTTCGCCGATCCGCGGCCGCTCGTGCTGCTGCTGCCGTTGGGGGTGAGCGCCGCGCTGCTGTGGGCCGCCGGCGCGATCGCGCTGCGACGCGACGTCGGCAGCGGGCTGATCGCGTCGCACGACCGGCGCGCGCCGCGGCTGCGCTTGCTGTCCTCGCCGACGGCGCAGGCGCTGCGAGCCGAGCGCGGCAGCCTGATCGGCTGGCTCGTCGGCGTCGGCGCGTTCGCGGTGATCGTCGGCGTGCTGTCGACGACGTTCCAGGTTGCGAGACTTCCGCCGACGATCAGGCGGGAGCTGGCGCGCTTCGGCGCGACGCTGCTCACGCCGAGCGGGATCATCGGCTTCTACTTCCTCTTCTTCGTGCTCGCGATCAGCCTGTTCGCGTGCGCGCAGGTCGTCGCGGCGCGGCGCGAGGAGGCGGGCCAGCAGCTGGAGACGCTGCTGTCGCTGCCGGCCGGGCGGCGCCGCTGGCTCGCCGGCCGGCTCGCGCTCGCGGTCGGCGGCGCGGTCGCGCTGGCGCTGCTGGCGGCGGTCCTGTCGTGGGCCGGCGCGCGCTCGCAGGGCGCCGACGTCTCGCTGCCGGACATGCTCGGCGCCGGCGCCAACTGCTTGCCGGTCACGCTGCTGTTCCTCGCCCTCAGCACGCTCGCGTTCGCCGCCTGGCCGCGCGCGACGACCGGCATCGCCTACGGGCTCGTGAGCGTCGCGTTCGTCTGGCAGCTCTTCGGCGCCGCGCTCGGCGCGCCGACGTGGCTGCTCGGCGTCTCGCCGTTCCACCACGTCGGGCTCGTTCCGGCGCAGGACTTCAAGGCGCTGGCTGCCGCGATCATGCTCGCGCTCGCGGCCGCTGCCCTCGCGCTCGCCTTCGCGCTGTTCGCGCGGCGCGATCTGACCGGCGAGTAGCGGCGCGTCAGCGGCTCTCGAACAGCGCCGTTGCGCCGCCCGCTTCCACCTCGCTGAGCGTGAAACCGGCGCGCTCGATCGCCTGCTGGAAGTCGCCGCTCGTCGTCGACGCGTCGACGAACAGTTTGCTGCCGCCGGCAGCGCGCAGCGCGGCGATCGCTTCGCGGAGTAGTTCGGCCGTCAGCATCGAGCCGCGGGCCGCGTAGGGGAAGACGTTGACGATGCCGAGATTCACGCCGATGCGGTGGCCGAGTCGGTTGAAGATCAGCACCGGCTCGTGCGGCCGCACGTGTTGGGCGATGAACGCCTGGCCGTCCGGCTGCGCGAGCACGGGCGCGCCGGTCCGCTGCAGGCGCTCGATCTGCGTCCAGGGCGCGGGCGTCTGGCCGAGCGAGGACCACAGCAGCACGAAGCCGAAGAGGCACGCGACGGCGGCGATCGGCGGCCGGCGCCACGACGCGCCGCGGACTTTCCGCAGTGCCGGGATCAGCAGCAGCATCAGCGTCAGCGACCAGGGGAAGAACAGCGCGGGCAGGTCGTCCGGCGTCGAGCGGCCCACGAAGTAGGCGCCGGCGCCGAGCCCGAACACGCCGCTCCAGGCGAGCATCCCGGTCAGCAGGCGATGCTCGGCCGTGCGCAGGCGCCGCACGGTCGCGACCCCGAGCGCGGCGACGTACGTCAGGTAGATCACGTCGTGCAGGCCGAGCGCCGGCATCCTCAGCAGCGCGTAGCCGAGGCGCCCGAACAGGCGCGGGAACTGGTAAAGCAGCCCGAGGTCGGGGAGCTGGCCGGCGCGCGCCAGCGTGAGGATCGACACGGCCAGCAGCGCCCCCGCCACGCCGCCCGCCGCCTCGAGCGCGAGCTGCCGCACGCTCGCCCGGTCGCGCTCGGTCTCCGCCCACACGAGGGCCGCGAGCGTCGCGCCGAGCGCCGGCAGGCCGGTGTCCAGGTTGTTCAGCGCGACGAGCCCGGCGGCGAGGAACAGTGGCCACCTGCGTCGCGGCCGTTCGCCGCCGAGGTGCCGGGCGATCAGCCACGCGAGCAGCGACGGGCCCGCGTAGCGCAACGGGAACGTGGCGTAGTAGTTGCCGAACGTGGAGCGCTCGACGGTCGTCCCTTCCAGCATCAGGAAGCTGGTGGCCAGGATGGGCAGGAACAGCAGCAGCCCGCCGAGCGAGCTGCGTGCGGCGCGCCGCAGGACGTCGAACGTCGCGAGCATGCCGAGGCCGGTCGTGCCGATCACGAGCGTCACCCACACGCCGACCGTGGTGCCGAGCACGGACATGCCGGCCGCGTACATATAGGGCCACAGCGCCCCGTACTGCGTGACGAAGTTGACCAGCGGCGAGCGCCCGTTCAGCACCGCGAACGTTTCGTCGAGCGTGTAGTTGATGTTGAAGAGGACTTCGGGGTGCGCCGCTCCGATCGTCCCTTCCGTGAAGGCCGCGTGCAGCAGCCAGATCGCGGTCGCCGCGACCGCGACGCCCGTCGCCGCCGCGCGCCGGGCACGCGTGTCGCGCGACCAGCGCGCCCAGGCGTCACGGGCCTTCGCGTTGTGCACCGCCGCGACGAGCAGCGCCGCGCCGATTGCGGCGGCGCATAGCGCCGGGAGCCTGAAGTTGTCCCGCACGGCCGGGCCGGGGAAGCCGTCGGGATAGAGCGGCCCGAAGACCGAGTGCTGACGCAAGAGGCACACCACGACGAACGCGGCGCCGGCGGCCTGGGCCGCCGTGACCAGCACGTCGATCGTCTGTGGCTGCGCGTGCAGCCTGATACGGACGCCGGCGGTCGTGAGCGCCGCGAGCGCGAGCGGCACCAGGAGTGCGAGCAGGTAACTCGCCTGCTCGCCGGGCTCGGGACGCACGCCGCGGTCCATGGTCCAGAAGTACGCGTGCTCGGGCGCCAGGAAGGCCCTGCCGAGCGGCGGGCCGAGCAGCAGGATTGCGAGCAGCGCGGGCACGGCGAGCGCAAGCGCTGCGAGCCACGCCGTGTCCTCGATCGACACGCGCTGCGCTGCGGCCCTCGGCATGGACGCGGCCAGCGGTGGCGCGAGCGTCCCCCCGAGCGGCCTCTCGACCTGCTGAGAGGCATCCCCCACATCGGCATTTTACAGTTTTGATGTGTGTCGATCGTCGGGGCTGCCAAGGCCGCGCCGGTACCCTTCGCAGCATGGACCCCGCCAACGGCGTCGGCATCCCGCTCGCGCTCGCCGCGGGGCTCGTGTCGTTCCTCTCGCCGTGTGTTCTGCCGCTCGTGCCGGGCTACATCTCGGCCGTCTCCGGCGTGACGCCGGACCAGGCGCGCGAGGCCGGCGGCGCGCGGCGCGTGCTCGTGCCGAGCCTGCTGTTCGTGCTCAGCTTCTCGACGATCTTCATCCTGCTCGGGCTCGGCGCGACCGCCGTCGGCGCGACGCTCAACGACCACCGCGACACGCTCCAGAAGGTCTCCGCCGTGCTGATCGTCGCGATGGGCGTGTTCTTCCTGGCGGCGCCGTTCGTCACGCGCCTCAACCGCGAGTTCCACGTCGGCGCGCTGATGCAGCGCGCCGGCCGCGGCGGCCCGATCGTCGCCGGCGCAGCGTTCGCGATCGCCTGGACCCCGTGCATCGGCCCGACGCTCGGCGCGATCCTCAGCGCCGCGGCGCTGTCGAACAGCGCGGCGCACGGCGCGCTGCTGCTCGCCTTCTACAGCGCCGGCCTCGCGATCCCGTTCCTCGCGACGTCGCTCGCGTTCGGCTCGATGACGAACGCGTTCGGGTTCGTCAAGCGCCACTACGGCGCGGTCATCGCCGTCGGCGGCATCGTGCTGATCGCGATGGGAGTCCTGCTCTGGACCGGCGAGTTCTTCCGCCTCAACAGCGAGGCGCAGAACCTGCTGAACAACCTCGGCCTGGACGTCTGGAACAGCGTGTGAGCCCGTTTCCTACCGTGGTAGGATTAGCTCGTGGCCGTTGCGAAGCGATCCATCTCGTTTGACGCCGACGTTCTTGCGGAGGCTGAGCGGCTGTCGCAGGAGCACGGCGGCAACCTCTCCGCCTTCGTCAACGACGCGGTCGAGCAGAGGCTCAAAGTTGCGCTGGGGCGGAAGCTGATGGAGGAGGACGAAAAGCGGTTCGGTCCCATCCCCGAGTCGGTCAGAGCGAGAATCGCAGCCCTGTGGCCGGACTGACGCTCGACGCCGGCGCATTGATCGCGTACGAGCGCGGCGAAGAGGAGATCCGTTGGATCATCACTGCTGCGTTCGACAGAGGCGTGACCCCGACCGTCCCCGCCGTCGTGCTCGCTGAGGTGTGGCGGGGCGACCGTAAGGATGCCCGCGTCGCATGGCTCTTGAAGGCGTGCAGCGTCGAACCGCTCGACGAGTCGCGCGCGCGAGCCGCCGGCAAGCTCCGGCGCTCGACCGCCGGAGCGGGCGCTGTAGACGCCTGCGTCGCGGTCGGCGTGCGCGAGCGCGGCGACGCGGTCGCGACGTCGGACCCGGACGACATGCGCCGGCTGCTCGGGCCGCGCTTCACGATCCTCGCGGTCTAACACGTTCCGCAGGCGCCACTCCGCCTGCGACTATTCGCACCCATGACCGCCACCAGACGGACGCGCCCGCGCGCGAACCCGCGCGGCCATGTGCGACAGCCGGCGCACTCGCCGTTCCCGCCGATCGCCTCCTACGCCTTCCTGTCCGACTGCCACACCGGCGCGCTGCTCGCGCCGAACGGGACGATCGAGTGGCTGTGCGTGCCGCGCTTCGACGCGCCGTCGATCTTCGGCGCGCTGCTCGACCGCGGCGCCGGCGGCTTCCGCCTCGGCCCGTACGGCATGACCGTCCCCGGCGCGCGCCGCTACGAGCCGGGCACCAACATCGTCGAGACGACGTGGATGACGCCGTCTGGCTGGCTCGTCGTGCGCGACGCGCTGACGATCGGCCCCTGGCAGGACTCGAGCGACCCGATGGCGCACACGCGGCCGCCGACCGACACCGACGCCGACCGCGTCCTGGTCCGCACGATCGAGTGCATCCAGGGCAGCGTGCAGATCGAGTTGATCTGCGAGCCGGCGTTCAACTACGCCTGTGCGGATGCGCAGTGGACGATGGTCGAGCAGTACGGCGTCGCCGACGCGACCGACGGCGAGACGACCGTGCGCCTGAGCACCGACCTGATGCTCGGCATCGAGGGCAATCGCGCCCGCGCGCGCCACACGCTGCAAGAGGGGGAGAAGCGCTTCTGCGCGCTCTCGTGGGGCGCCGAGCTGCACGGCCCGCGCACGGTCGAGCAGGCGACGACGATGCTCGACCGCACCTCCCACTACTGGCGCGGCTGGCTCGACGACGGCAACTTCCCCGACCACCCCTGGCGCGTCCACCTGCAGCGCTCGGCGCTGGTGCTGAAGGGCCTCACGTACTCGCCGACCGGCGCGATGGTCGCCGCGCTCACGACCTCGCTGCCGGAGACGCCCGGCGGCGAGCGCAACTGGGACTACCGCTACACCTGGATGCGCGACGCGACCTTCACGCTGTGGGGACTGCACGCGCTCGGCCTCGACTGGGAGGCCGACGACTTCATGCAGTTCGTCGCCGACGTCAACCGCAACGGCGACGGCTCGCTGCAGATCATGTACGGGATCGACGGCCAGAAGGATCTCACCGAGCAGACGCTCGACCACCTGACCGGCTACGACGGCGCCAAGCCCGTGCGGATCGGCAACGGCGCCTTCTGCCAGCGCCAGAACGACGTCTACGGCGCGGTGCTCGACTCCGTCTACCTGCACACGAAGCACGGCGGGCGCCTGCCGCAGCGGCTGTGGCCGGTCTTGCAGGACCAGGTCGAGGGCGCCATCGCCGCCTGGAAGCAGCCCGACCAGGGGATCTGGGAGGCGCGCGGCGAGCCGAAGCACTACGTCTCCTCGAAGCTGATGTGCTGGGTCGCGCTCGACCGCGGCGCTCGGCTGGCGGAGATCCACGGCGAGCCCGAGCTCGGCGCCCAGTGGCAGCAGCTCGCCGACGAGATCAAGCGCGACATCCTCAGACACGGGGTGCGCGACGGCGTCTTCCGCCAGCACTACGACACTGACGCGCTCGACGCCTCGACGCTGCTGATCCCGCTCCTGCGCTTCCTGCCGCCCGACGACAGACGCGTCGTCGACACCGTCAAGGCGATCTCACGCGACCTCACCGACCACGGCTTCGTTTTGCGCTACCGCGTCGAGGAGACCGACGACGGCCTGCACGGGGAGGAGGGCACGTTCCTGATCTGCTCCTTCTGGCTCGTCTCCGCGCTCGAGGAGACCGGCGAGCACCGCCGCGCAAAGATGCTGCTGGAGAAGCTGCTCGCGCACGCCTCGCCGCTGCTGCTCTATGCCGAGGAGCTTGACTGCCAGTCAGGCCGCCAGCTCGGCAACTACCCCCAGGCGTTCACCCACCTCGCGCTCATCAACGCGGTCATGCACGTGATCGAGGGCGAGGAAGAGATCTGAGAAATGTGTCTCTATATCGATTGCAAATGCGGTAAAGATCGATATATTAACACGAATGGCGAAGCGAACGCGCGCGTACTCCCGTACGGTCAGACATGCTGCCGCGCTGCTCGGCGCGCAAGTGAGAGCGGCGCGGGTCGAGCGCCGCTGGTCCACGCGCGAGCTGGCTGACCGCGCCGGTATCAGCACCGGAACGCTGCTGCGCGTCGAGCGCGGCGATCCGACCGTCAGCCTGGGCGTCGCGTTCGACATCGCGACGCTCGTGGGTGTGCCTCTGTACGCCGACGACCGCACGCGGCTCGCCGCCGAGCTGACGCGTGCCCGCGAGCGGCTGACGCTCTTGCCGCAGCGCGTCCGCGTGCCCGAGGTCGCCGACGATGACTTCTGAGCCGCCCCGTCAGGCGTTCGTCTGGGTCTGGCTGCCGGGAGCGACGGAGCCGGTCGTCGCGGGCCGGCTCGACGAGGCGGGCGGCGCGGTGAGCTTCGTGTACGGCCGCAGCTACCTGGCGCGGGACGACGCGATCGCGCTCTATCTGCCCGAGCTGCCGCTGCGCACAGGCCCGATCCGTCCGTTGCCCGGGCTCGACGCTCCCGGCTGCATGCTCGACGCGGGACCCGACGCGTGGGGGCAGCGTGTGATCATGAACCGCCTGCTCGGCGCGGCGGCGGGCGACGCCGATCCCGGCGACGTGAGCCTGCTCACCTATCTGCTGGCCTCTGACTCCGATCGTGTCGGCGCGCTCGACTTCCAGACGTCGGCGGAGCGCTACGTGCCGCGCGTCGGCGCCTCCGCGAAGCTGGAGGAGCTGGCGACGGCGGCGGAGCGCGTCGAGGCCGGCGTGCCGTTGACGCCCGCGCTCGCCGAGGCGCTGCTGAGTGGCACGGCGATCGGCGGCGCGCGCCCGAAGGCGCTGCTGCGCGATGGCGCGCGCACGCTGATCGCGAAGTTCGCTTCCACCACCGACGTCTTCCCGATGGTGCAGGCTGAGTACGTCGCGATGGAGTTGGCGCGCCGCGCCGGCCTCGACGTCGCGCCAGTCGCGCTGACGGGCGCGCTCGGGAAGCACGTCCTGCTCGTCGAGCGCTTCGACCGCGTCCCCGGCTCCACGGCGCGCCGCGCCGTCGTCTCCGCGCTCACGATCCTCGAGCTGCACGAGCTCGCGGCGCGCTGGGCCAGCTACGCCGAGCTCGCACAGGTCATTCGCGCACGCTTCAGCGATCCGGCGGCGACGCTGCGCGAGCTGTTCGCGCGCATCACGTTCAACGTCCTCATCGGCAACACCGACGACCACGCTCGCAACCACGCTGCCTTTTGGGACGGCCGCACGCTCGCGCTCACCCCGGCGTACGACGTCTGCCCGTATCCGCGCGGCGGAGGCGAGGCGAGTCAGGCGATGATCATCGGCGACGACAGCGACTCGTTTCGGCTGAGCCAGGTCGCGGGTTGTGTCAGCCGCGCGCACCTCTACCAGCTCACGGAGCAGGAAGCGCGCGAGATCGTCGACCGCCAGATCGAGACCATCAGCATGGAGTGGGACGACGTCTGCGATCGCGCCGAGCTGTCGACGGTGGACCGCAAGCTGCTGCGCGGTGCTGCCGTGCTGCACCCGTTCGCCCTCGAGGGCTGGCGCCGAACCGCAGAGGGGCGCGGCGCTACGCGTGCGCCTTGACGAGGTCGCGCGCGGGGTCGATCGCCCAGCGTGCGGCCAGCTCGGCGAGCTCGTCGTCGAGCTGCCAGCGGTCAGGCAGCGCGGGGCCTTCGTGGTCGGGGACGCCGCCCTTCAGCGCCATGCAGTTCGTGTTGTCGCCGATCGCGCGCAGCTCGGCGACCTCGTCGGCGCTCAGCAGCAGCTCATGCGGGAGCGCGGCCAGCTCGGCACGCTTGTCCTCGACCGGCCGCGCGCCGTCGCCGGCCTCCTGCAACAGCGTCGGCGCGACGCACGCGACCTGCGCGTGCGCGAGGTTCCACTGGCAGGCGAGCTGCAACAGCGTCAGCCCGTGGCGCTCCGCGATCGGGCGCATCCGCTCGATCCGCTCCAACCCCGCCTCGATCCAGCCCGCCGGTCGGAAGGCGCGGTGGTCGCGCGGGCCGAGCGCGCTCGGATCCCGCAGGTCGCCGCCGAACAGTCCGCCGTAGTCGACCACGCGCGTGATGACCCGCACGTCGTGGCGCTCCGCCGCCGGCAGCGCCAGCTCGCCCGGCCACGGCTCCAGCGGGTTGAGGATCACCATCGCCCAGTCGATGCGGTCGCCGAAGCGCTCGAAGCAGTCGATCAGGTCGAGCGTGAAGCCGTTCGCGGGACCGGGCGCGACGCCGATCAGGTCGGTCAGTCCCGCATCGCGCAGTGCCGCCATCCCATCCCACACTGCCTCGCTCGTGTAGCCGACGCGGTCGGGGTTGTGCAGCAGCAGCAGGTCGAAGCGGTCGACGCCGCAGCGCTCGAGCGACGCCTCCGTCGCGCGGCGCAGATACGACGCGTACTCGTCCGGCCCGCGCAGCGCGGGGTCCGTGAAGCGCGGAAAGCCCTTCGCGCCCTGCCGCTCGCCGTCGTAGAAGTCGTGCCCGACGGCCCCGACGAGGACGTACGAATCGCGTGGCAGGTCCGCGACGGCGCGGCCCAGCATGCGGTCGGCGTCGCCGGTGCCGTACACGTCGGCGGTGATGACGGTTCTGATCGCCGCGTCCGGGCGCAGCAGCGCCAGCAGCCGCTCGTCGTCGAGCGGCTCGCCGAAATGCATGAAGCGGCCGCCGCTCCAGGTCCCGACCGCCGTCTGCGTGGGATGCGCCATCGCCCGAGAACGATACGACGCCGCGCGCACACGCGGTGCGCTCGCGGCCGCGCGCTCAGCGCAGCAGCTCGTCGGCGCGCGCCTGCGCGATCGTCGCGCGCAACGTCTCGCGCGCGCCGTATCTGGGGCGCCATCTCAGCTCGCGCTGCGCCTTCGCGGTGTCCATCACGACCGGTACGCGCAGCGCGTTGATCCACTGCGTCTTCTGCGGCACGAACGGCAGCCGCGCCAGCTCGGCCGCCGCGTCGACCGCCAGCTCCGGCACCGGCACCGCGTACCAGCCGAGATCGGCGGCGAGGTCGCGCATCGTCAGCGTGCCGGGGCCCGCGAGGTTGTAGACGCCAGGTCTGCCGCTGCCCAGCGCGGCCGCCCGCAGCGCGCTCGCGACGTCGTCGTGGTGCACGAGCTGAAAGGGCACGCCGTTGTCGGGGATCACCGGCTTCAGCATCGGCGCCGCCGTGTCGAGCAGCCAGCGCACGGTCTCCGGCATCCGCTCGGCGATCTGCACGTACGGAATCGACTCGATCATCATCAGCGCGTCCGGCCCGGCGACGATGCAGGGGCGGAAGACGTACACCGCCGTCGCACTGCCGCGCGTGATGTCGCCGAGCAGCTTCTCGACCTCCGCCTTCTCCGCCGAGTAGGCGTGCGCACTGGTGCCGCGCGGGGGGACGTCCTCCGTCAGCGGCGTGGGGTTCTCGGGATGGAACCCATAGGCGGCGACCGACGAGGTGTAGACGAGCCGCGGCACGCCCGCCCGCACGGTCGCCGCGAACACGTTGCGCGAGCCCTCCAGGTTCACGCGGTGGCCCTCCGACCCGCCGGCGCCCATGATCGCGAACGCCAGGTGGACGACCGCGTCGGCGCCCGCGACGAGCTGCTCGACGGCGTCGCGGTCGAGCACGTCCCCGCGCAGGTAGGTCGTCTTTCTCCACCCCTCGGCGGCCGGATCGAGCTCTCGCCGCGCCATCGCACGGATCGCTCTCACCTCTCTGCTGCGCTCCAGCGCGCGCACGAACGCGCGCCCGATGTCGCCGGTCGGCCCGGTCACCGCGACCGTGATGCCGGCCGGTCTGCGGGCTCTGGGCGCTCTCTTCGCTCTCGCTGCGCTCACGCCGGCGCCTCGACCGCTTCGTAGCCCGGATCGCCCGGCAGCAGCACCCGCGCGACCTCGCCTTCGAGCACCACGCGCGGCTCGACCGGCTCGACGCGCTGCGCGCGCGCGTGCGCGACAAGCGCGTCGGCGTGCGGGAAGCAGGCGAGCTGCTCCAAGTGCTTGATCGTCGGGAAGACGAGTTGCAGCTCACCGGCCGCATATGCGTCAAGCGCTGCGCGCGGCGTGCTCCAGCGCCAGTCGACGCACTCGCCGCCGTCGATCTGCGGCGTGGCGTCGTCGGGCACGGGCGAGAGGAAGAACCAGGTGTCGAAGCGGATCTTCACGAGCTTCGGCGTGATCCAGCGCGAGTAGGGCACGAGCGATGCCGGGTCGGCGATTGCGATGCCGGCCTCCTCGGCGACCTCGCGCACGCCGGCTGCGCGCAGCGCTTGCTCGCCCTCCCCGTCGGCCGCGTCGACCGCGCCGCCGGGGAAGACCCACGCGCCGCCCATGAAGCGCGAGGCGGGGTTGCGCTGCACGAGCAGCACGTCCAGCGCGTGCGAGCCGCCGCGCAGGACGATCACGCTCGCCGCCAGCCGCGGTGTCGTCACGGCGCCGGTGTTGAGCTCCTCGCCGGGTCCGGGCTGCGCGGGCTCCATCCGGGCCCACACTAGCTCAGGCATCTGCGGCGAGAGTCGGTACCGTTCGGGCCATGAGCGCGACGCAAACGACGCAGAAGTGGATCTGCGAGTCCTGTGGCTTCATCTACGACCCCGCGGACGGCGATCCCGACGGCGGCATCCCGCCCGGAACGGCGTTCGAGGACATCCCCGAGACGTGGTTTTGTCCCGTCTGCGGCGCGCGCAAGCGGGATTTCGTCCCGCACGAGGACTGACCCGGCGACTCAGCGGCGCAGCGCCACGGCGGCCTTGCGCCGCACCCGGAGCGTGATCGCTGCGCCCAGCAGCAGCAGGAGGGTCAGTGCGCTGATGGTTGCGCCGGCGCGCAGGCCGGGGACGTGGTAGGTCCAGGCGATCGTGTGGGTGCCGGGGTTGACCGCGACGCCGCGCAGCACCGCGTTGACGCGCAGTGGGGTGGCGGGTTTGCCGTCGACTTGGACGCTCCAGCCGTCGAGCAGTTGGTCGGCGAGCAGTACGACGCCGCGGTGGTCGAGTGTTGTGTGCAGCGTGACGTCGGCGTTGTGTTCGGCGACGATCGCAGCCGTGCCGTGCGCGCCGCTTGCGCCGGTGAGTGAGGTGGCGCCGGGCTGGTCGCGTTCGACGACGACCGCGCGGCTGGCGTCGAATCCGCTGTCGACGAGCGCGGCGCGGGCGCTCGCGGCGTCGG
>Ga0207692_10000018_pt1 | contig 64123 bp, 82 predicted proteins | sample LARL52metaG_FD_184345 | JGI IMG/M metagenome (GOLD analysis project Ga0207692, IMG submission 184345) | Corn, switchgrass and miscanthus rhizosphere microbial communities from Kellogg Biological Station, Michigan, USA - LAR L5-2 metaG... | ecosystem: Host-associated > Plants > Roots >...
ATAATAAAGGAGACAAAAAAAACAGCGCCGGTCATCGAATTGGAATTCGACAAGAAAATCCCCTTTGAAAAATTTTGGACTACCTATGACAAAAAAGTGGGCGACAAGAAAAAACTGATGCCGAAGTGGGATCAGTTCAGTCTGGAAACCCAGCAGGCGATCATGGCATATCTACCCGGCTATAAACTGGCCCAGCCGAACAAAAAATATCGTAAGGACCCGGCCACATTTTTTAACAATTCATCCTGGCAGGATGAACTAATTTTTTCAAACGATGCAGGAAAAACACATTTCGGAGGTCATCAAAGCCCTACCGCTGGCGGACAAGATCCCACAAGAATCGAACGTGAAGGCATTGGAGAGTTATGACCATATCACGCTGACGGAAGAGGAAACCGCCGGCGCTCTCCTGGAAGCCAAAAGACGCAAACAGTTGATCCTGGATGAAGAGCGGCGCCGGGAAATGGAGGAAAGTAACCGCCGTTTCCTTTTCGGGAACTGGGATGTTACCCTTACCCGAAATTACATGCTGGCCAGGGCGGAAAAGATATTCAAAGGGGCTTTCCGGGTGGATGCAGAGAATCAGGCTTTTGTCGAACTGATGTGCCTATACTTCGCAAAGGACCCGATTTTCGTGGATGCTGCAGCCCAATGCGGCATAAAGGACCCCAGTCTGGAAAAAGGGTTATTGCTGGGCGGCGCGGTCGGGGTAGGTAAAACCTGGTTGATGCAGTTGTTCTCCCGAAACCGCCGGCAGGTTTACTTCATCCGATCTGCGAAACTGATCGCCGATGCCTTTGGTAAGGATGGCGAAGAAGGAATGGGCCCCTTCACTTTCCTGAACAAATTACCTGTGAATGACATGGATAATTTCTATCATCCGAATGCCGGGCTTTGTATCGATGATATCGGAACGGAGGAATTAAAAATCCATTACGGCAACCGTAAGAACGTGATCGGGGATCTTATCGAAAAACGGTATGAACTTGGGAATACCGGCACCCTGCTGCACATGACCACTAATCTGACCATGGACCAAGTAAAGGAATTCTATGGGGTTCGGGTCGGTAGTCGGCTTCGGGAAACGATGAACATCATCCTACAAAAGGGAAGAGATAGAAGGAAGTAAACTTTTAAAAATCAATCAAATGTCAAAACCAATTAAAGTATCCATTGACCTGACCCTGCTGGGAGAAATCGCCAAAACAGGGCATTCGGCCATCAAAAGGGCGGGGAAGAATAATCATGCCTATGCCAGCATCGATGTATGGGTAAATGACCGGACGGACAATTATGGGAATGATGTATCCATTACCCTGTCATCGACCAAAGCCGGCCGGGACAGTGGGGAAAAGAAGGTATACATCGGCAACGGGAAGAGCGGTGCCCAGAACAATGCGGCCAGCGGCTGGGGACAAACGAACAATCCGGCCCCGGCCCCAGGGCACAACAATGCCAATAATACCCCACCTGCTTGGCCACCGCAGGACTGGAATCCCAATCAGGGTGATGAAGGCCTTCCATTTTAAATATGTTTAAAGGAAATTAGGAATTTTAAATAATGAATTGTACTTTTACGATATTCATAAATCGCCAGCCATATGAGATTTACCATTAAGGATCTTATGGCTATGAAGGATTCCGGCAAGATCAAAGGTTACATTGTGATCGGCGGCCGGGGTCATTCAAAGCAAGGTATGCTACCTGGCAGGGTGGTCGCAAAGGCCTGGAAGAACGCCGTCCATCCTCAAAAGACCTGGGTGTGCGAATTTTTGCTGGGTTGGTGCGGCCATCGATATGTTCGCCTATGGGAAGAATTCCGCTTTCATCCGACCCGGAAATGGCGTTTCGACTGGGCAATACCGGACCTGATGATCGCCATCGAATATGAAGGACTGGCTTTCAAAAAGACTGGTCACACGGAAAGCAAGGGGTATTCCGACAATACCGACAAGTACAACGAAGCCGCCGCCATGGGATGGACGGTTTTCCGCATTACATACCTGAATTATGGAACAATAGAAAAAAGACTGAACGATTTCGAAAAACTTAAAAATCAATCAAATGTCACAAAAACCCTCCCGCCAGATCGGTAAAGAAGAGGATCAGACCTTCTTTAAAGAAAATGCTGGCGATCACACCGTAAAAGAATGGTCTGACATTTTTGGGATCAGCATCGCCTTCATAAAGAAAAAGGGCGATGAATGGCGCCTTACCTTCAAAAAGGCACCCCGAAAGGAATACGTCATGACGGCCCGCTATCCGGAGGGCCGGAAGTATGAAAAGACCATGGCGCCGGTGGCCCCGCAGCGCCCTCCCGCCGAATATTCCAATCATAGCCCTATGGGGGTTGCTGATAAACTTCGCTAAAATCCTCAACCATATGCGTAAATACGATTTACTGAAAGCCCTGTGGGCCATTCCCGGTAATCCTGTTGTTGCCCTGCTGGATGTAGTTGCCAATATGAAAGCCGACGATGGCGATGGCAGTTCCGCCGGCGTTTATGTGGACTACTCCGTCTTTCTGATGAAGGGCGAAAATGTCCCAGATGGTGCCCGGCCATGGATTTCTATTCAGTTCACCCCTGATCCCCCTGAAGCATGAAAGTCATAAAATGGGTCAGTTGGGAAGAGGCCGAAAAGATGGAACCCAGCATCGACACGACGGGTGGTTATTTTGAAGATGGCATGCGGTGGCCGGATTATCGCTATCCTACGGAACTTTCCCGCCCCTATATCGATGCTCTTCGCGCCGAAATTATAGAAAAGAACATCCGATGGACTGGCGTTGAACATCAAAATTTTCCGGTAGGAGTGCCAGTATTTGAAGACAATTCGGTTGCAACCTTCAGTTATCGGGGATGGGGTGATCTGCTGGCGGCTATCTGGGCCACCGAAGAGAATAAGGATTATAATTATATGGATTTTTATTGTTAAAAAGGAGGACTTTTAATGATCAACCCCAAAGAATTTAGGATCGGCAATCTGGTCAACCATTACCATCCTGGCCGGAAGATGATCCACATGATCTATCCGACCGTGGGGACCGTCACCCGCATAGACAAGAATGACATCACCATCGATCACGGTATCCCTGGCAAGCAATATAGGGCCGAACCCCTTCCGACAACTTTGGAAATATTGCCAAAATTAGGATTTGTGGAAAGTACCCTTTCTGCGAAGTGCCCTATTTATTATTTTGTAGATAAAGGATTTGTAATCATTAAATTAAGCGATGGATTCAGGTTGGACAGCCATTGTTTTCGTGTTTACCTTCCTTACGTCCACCAGCTGCAAAACCTTTTTTTCGCCCTCACCGGTGACGAACTAAAATTTACACCATGTTCCTAACGGACAAAATAACGGACCAGATTTTGGACATCCTGGGTTTTAATGAATATTGGGACAAGGGTGGCACGACGTGTGATATCGGCTACCGTTTTATTGCATTGAATGATGAAGGTAATAGGGGATATAGGATTTGGATAGTTGGGGAACAGGAGGCCGGCAGTTATTGGGGATATGAAATAGAGGCGCGGCCGGGTCATTTTGCGACTTCAGATTTTGATCATATTGAAACGCTGGAAGATCTAATCAACGATATAAAGATAAAATGCCCTGTGGATCAATTTAAAAAATTTATGGATTTGATAACTGAAAAATTATGAACTACTTCGATATCGGCACGGTAATGAACCGCCTCATTCTTTTGAAGACCCGGCTCCTGGTCACTGGCGGCAGCGGATCAGGAAAATCCTACCTTCTTCGAAAGATCATGGAAGAGAATAGCGGGCAGGTCCCCATGATCATCATGGACATCGAAGGGGAATTCGTCACCCTCCGGGAGGAATTCCCCTTCGCCCTGGTGGCGGTCAGTGACGGGGATCTTCCCCTTTCCGTCCAATACGCCGACATCCTGGCCCGGAAGATCATCGAAACCCGGCTTTCCGTTATCATCGATCTTTACGACCTCCTTTCCCACGAACGGGCCCAGTTTGTGGATAAGTTCCTGAAGGCACTGATGAACCTGCCGAAGACTTTATGGTTGGACACCCTGATCTTCATCGATGAAGCCCATTTATTTTGCCCCCAGACCGATAAGGCGCTGTCCGGGAACGCCGTCATTGATGTGATGACCCGGGGCCGGAAGCGGGGCCTTGCCGGCATCCTTTCCACCCAGCGACTGGCCAAGCTCCACAAGGATGCCGCCGCCGAATGCCAAAACAAGATGATCGGCAAAACCAGCCTGACGATGGATATGGAACGGTCTGCCGATGAACTGGGTCTGTCCCGTAAGGTCATCGGCCCCATGCTGCGGGCCCTGCAACCTGGTCAATTCCTTGCCCATGGTCCTGCCTTCATCAATGAACTGGAACAGGAAACGGATGGGAAAATCGAAGTTACTCCCGTAAAGACCAGCCACGAAAAAAGGACCGGTGGGCAATCGATGCCGTCGACTCCCCCTTCTATTCGGGACATCCTGGCCAGCCTTCAGGACATCCCCCAGGAAGCGGAAAAGGAATTGAAGACCGTTGAAGAACTACGGATTGAAGTTTCCAGTCTCCGGGAGCGGCTTAAAAAATGGGGCGCCGGAATCCCCCCGAATGATAAGGAAGCCGGCCTGATCACCCGATACCAGAACAATCTGGCGGCGATCAGCAAAGAACGGAACCGATATAAGGAGGACTGGCTCGTAACACAGAAACAGTTGGTGGAATTGGCGGTGATCGTTGACAAACAGCGAAAGGTGATTATATCCATCCTGGATATTACCCGGGATCATCTGGGAGCGGAAAAAAGCAATGTTCACATTTATAACGGCAGTCCCGGCAATGTTTCCGATGCCGAATTTGAAAAATCCGTTGAATTCGAAATGCACCTGCAGGATGACGTTCATCCCGAACGCAATGGCAATTATCTGGCAAAGGAAACCAACCTGGGCCCCGGGAAGGCTCGGGTGGAATTGAAACCTATCGAAGGACCTGCCAAATTGGGCCGGTGTGAAAGGACCGTGCTTTCCTGGTTATCCGGGTTCGACCGCGCCTTCACAAAATACCAGATAGCCATGGCCACGGGATATTCCCAGACCTCCGGCGGTTTCAAGAATGCCCTGTCTATCCTGCGGACCGAACAATTGATCGAAGGCAAAGACCTGATCAAAGCCGTCAATGAAGATAAATTCGAAAATTATGGCATGATCCCGCTTATAAAAGGGAAAGTAACCGTCCATACCTACCGCAGCCGCCCGGGTCTTTGTGAACGGACTATCCTGGATTTCCTGGCCGATCATCCCAAAGTCCTTTACACTAAGGCAGAACTGGCTGAAATTACTGGTTATTCGGCTACTTCCGGGGGCTTTAAAAATGCCCTTTCAATATTGCATAGTCTGGAAATGGTTAAAAAGACAGCCATCGGCTTTGAAATTCATCCATCTTTGCCTATCAATAAAAAATCATCATGAAAACGAAAATTATCCTTTACCTCTTCTACAGCGTATTGGCCTTTCATTCATCCAATACCTTATATGTGACAGCCTTCGGAGCTACCGGCAACGGGATCACCGATGACACCAACGCCATCAATACCGCCCTGGCGGCCGCCGCCTCCCAGCAGAAAACCTTGGTCTTCCCGGCAGGTACCTACCTTTGCAACAAGGTGGATGGGTCCGGAAATATCCTTTCCTTCGCAGCTGGTGGCCTGACCAGTCCCGCGATCGTCGGCCAGAACGCCATCATAAAAACCACTAAGGATTCTGCCTGCACCCAGCTTTATATCTACGCCTTTTCGGGCTGCAGCGGACTGGCAATCAGTGGTATCTTCTTCCAGAATACCCACGGCAAGATCACGGGAATAACGGATGCCATCTTTATGACAGGGACTGGCGGCCAGTTGCTGACCAACGTATATGTCCAAAACTGCCGCTTTGAAGGATTTAGTCAGGCAGTCGCTGGGCAGGGTATTACTGGATGGTATATTCAGAATAATACTTTCGGCGCCCCCCAGGGACATGATAACGGCCAGCAAACCACTGATCCCTGCGTTGGCATCTGGCTTTTCGATAATAGTAACGGAGTCTGCCGTTCAGTCTTCATCCAACGAAACAAGGCCAGCGGATATACGGGCACCTTTCCAATGGCCTGCAAAAGACCGCTGGATGGCTTTGTCTATGGCAGCGGCTACGGCCTTCACATCGATCATAATCAGACCGATTATTATTCCGAAGAGCATTTCATGATCAACCCCCAGACCGCGGCTACCGATTCCGTCACCAATATTTCCAATAATGAAATAAATTGCCGCCTGCCTGCGGGATCCCAGAATGACGACAATTCCCCGCATGTCATCAACTACGGCATCCGGGCGGATGTTTCCAATGCCTATATCGGCGGCAACAACATCACCAGTTATACCTATGGCATCATGTTCCGCGGCATCGATTACCCCACCACCACTTTCACCAACCTGGAATATGATGGAAACCAGTTGTATGCTCCCACCGACACGGTGGCATATTCCATTCAAAAGGCCATTACCATCACTGGCAGCACAGGCCACCCTGTAACGGGAATAAAGGTCCACGGTACAACCACCCGGTTTATTGATGCCCAGCCCATTGAACTGATCAATACGACCGGTGCCCAATCCTTCAGTAATAATTTCTATCCTTTCAATTTCATACAGTAATCAATTAAAAACCAATCATATGTACGACAAATTAGATTACAAATCACAGAAAACATTCGCGGCGACCGGAAACAAAAATGGTCCCGCTTCAGATTTTGTATTCCCTTCCGAAGGGGCGGGCGATGAAGTTCTTCTTCTTCACAGAATTGTAAACTGCTGGGGAAATGCCTTATATCCGCTTCCCACGATGGTCGAATGGCTTACCGATTATGCGGCAAATTCCCAGACCGATGTGGAAAACTTCACCATTTCCATCATGCGGAAGCGGCTAAAGGAATTAAATGAAGCAAATCGCCATCTACGCCAGCAGAAAGAAGTTCTGATCCAGGAAAAGAATCATTGTGAAAAAATGCACAAGCTGGCCCTGGATAAGATAGAAGAGATCACCGAAGAACGGGATGCCGCCAGGGCGGACGTAAAAGCCTGGGAAGATAACTGGAACCGTGACAATGGAGCGCCGGACAATACCCGTGCGGTCATTAAAAACCTTCGTAATTCCATCAATGAGATAAAGGACCGGCTGGCTTTATTGGAAAAAAAGCCGGTCGCCATAGTACAGATGGAAAAAATCCGTGACATTCAGCAGGAATCTTTCCTGGGCGCCGCCCAGCGCCACCAAGCTGAAGAAGAAAAGCGGGAAGGACCCAACCTGGATTATCGGAGTCTCTACCACCAAGGCGTTCAGGATCTTTACATTTCAAAAAGCCTGCTGACCCAGTTGACGGAATCCAATGCTGCAGTCAGGAAAGGACTGGCTGAAGAAAAATTGATCAATTCCCGATATAATGCCAGAATTTCCAAATTGGAGGCAATTATTTCGGAATTGGGATATGCCGCCGGTCTGCCATCCCCCGCTGCACAGATAATGACTTCCGACAGTATTGTGGAATTTCTTTTGCAAACCCTAAATAAATTAGCCCATGATGCTGGAAAAACTTCAAACACTGGAACGGCTGACGGAACGCGATCGGTTGATCCTGGAAAGGCATAGGCTTATTGAAGAGCATCGGCAGGCCCTGATCTGCGAACAGGCCAAGATAAAACCCGGCGAACGCCCCCTGATCGTCACCATCGGCAACAAAGCATTTTTTAACTTCTTTTAAATCAACTAAATGAAAAAGATCATCCCGCTGCTGATCATCGCCTGCCTGGGTGCCTGCAAACGCCCACTAACCAATCATCAGCTATTTTGGAAATATCAGGACAGCACTAATAAATATATGGCGCTGCAGATTGACATGCAGTGTTTTGAAATCGATGCCGTCATAGCCAATAAGCGGGATGATTATTTTTATTATGATCGGATGGCAACGATGGCAGGAGAAGAAGCAACCAGATATCAGGACAGCGTGGATAAATACTTCCAGGCTTTCGAACGAGATCAGGCGGCAACCTATCTACAACAACGCGCATTTTCTCACCAAAAACCAAAATAAATGAAAGAAGAGAGCCCAGCCCCATTAACAGCAGCCGGCAAGGAATACAATTCCGAAGGCGAACGCCGCGTGCGCATCCATTTCAATGTCGGGGGCGACAGCATCGTGGACGCGATCAAACAGAAAACAGCCGAATTGATCAATCTATCCCTTTCCCTCAAAGACAAAGATCCACGGGCAGCAGCGGAAGCCGCTACTTGTTATGAGACCGCCGGCATGTATGCCGTGAAAGCAGCAACGGCGTAAGAGTTTACCAAAAGTAAAGGTGGCGCACCTGCAAAACCCCCGTAACTGGGGGTTTTCTCATTTATGTGTACATTTATCCTATAAAAGGCCCCTAAAAACCCTTTTCACTGCTATGAACATGATAAAATTGTCCACCCTTAAACCATTGGGCGACAAAAACCCCCGGATCATCAAAGATCCAAAGTTCGAAGCCCTCAAACGCTCCATCCAGGATTTTCCCCAGATGATGGAATTGCGCCCCATGGTCATCGATAAGACCAATATCATCATCGCCGGCAATATGAAATACCGCGTCCTGCTGGCATTGAAGTACGAAGAGGTTCCAGCTTCCTGGGTAAAAAAGGCCCACAACCTGACCGAAGAACAGCGCGACCGGTTCATCATCGTGGATAACGACCATTCCGGCGAATGGGATTACGATGCCCTGGCCAACGGATGGGACAGCACCCTGCTGACAGATTGGGGTCTATCCATCCCCGATTTCAATGAAGAAAGGACTGTCACTTTCAATGCCCGCAAGATCAAAAAGGGCTGTCTGGTCAAAGTAATATGTGACACCACCGACCAGGCCGATCTACTTTGTGAACGCCTTATTAAAGAAGGACATCAGGTGGAGATAAAATAAGTATTAGTAATCAATTAGTTATAAAATGGTAATTTGATAATTTTATGGAAGAAGAAAATAATTCGCCCGAAATCCCAAAAGACAAACGCCTGCAGAATTTACGACCTGCCCGCCCTGGTGAGGTACGCAACCCGAATGGTCGGCCGAAAGGCAGCATGAATCTGAAGACCGTCTTCAATAAATTCCTGAAGATAAAGGAGCCGACAACCAACCCGATCACAAAGCGGGCCTGCAACTTATCCCAGATTGAGATCATGGCCCTGGCGATGATAAAGGAAGCCAGGAATGGGAACGTGCAGGCTTTCAATGCCATCGCCGACCGCTTGGAAGGCAAGCCGGAGCAAAAACAGATCAATGCCTTTGAGGAAGGAACAGAGATATCCGTAACCATCGGTAAGCCGCGGGACATGCAGCAAGATGCCTAAGATCAATGTCGATATTGACCCCGATAATTTCCTACCCGTTTATCAGCCCACCATCGGCAGTACAAACGACATTGAATTTCTATATGGTTCCCGGGACAGCGGCAAATCCCGCCACATCGCCCAGATCCTGGTCACCATCTGCCTGGCACTGCCGAAGTTCAAGTGCCCGCTTATCAGGAAGGTGCAGAACACCGTGAAGGATAGCCAGTGGACCATGATCAAAGAAGTGGTGGAGGAATGGAAACTGGATCACCTGTTCAAGTTCACTACGAGCCCGCTGGAAATAAAATGTAAATCGGGCGGCGTATTCCTGGCCCGGGGGCTGGATGATGCCAAAAAGATAAAATCCCTGACCAACCCCAGCCATGCCTGGATAGAAGAGGGCGCCGACATTACCAGCGATGACTGGACCATCATCACCACTTCCCTGCGGTCGAACCATTACAAGACCCAGATATGGTTCAGTTTCAACCCGGATATACCTGGCATCTATGAAGATTTCTGGCTTTACCAGCGGTATTTTGCCCATCATAAGGAATTGACCTTTACCGATAAGATCACCGAAACCTTGCAGGATGGTGAAGAAGTAAACATCACCTACCGGGCGACACACAGTACTTTTTATGATAACCGATATTGCCCGGGAACACGGAAAGCCTATTACGAAGGACTTGCTAAAACGTCTGAATATGAACATCGTGTATACTGTCTTGGCCTCTGGGGGGTCCGAAAGACCGGCGGGGAATTCCTCAAAAGGTTCCAGTCGAACATCCATGTCAATCGCCGGCTGCAGTACAATCCTATGTTTCCCCTGTTTTTTTCGCTGGATAACAACGTCTACCCCTATTGTGCGGTGGGAGTATGGCAACTGATCCCCGAAGAAATTGATGGGGGAACGATATGGTTTGCCCGACAGATAGCGGAACTGCCAGCGGTGGATCCTGATAACAGTGCGGCCGGGGCGGCAAAACTGATCATCAAATACCTGCACCAGCTCAAATACTACGAAATGACCGTCCATATCTGTGGGGACCGGTCCACAAAGAACCAATCCACCATTGATCCGCTGAAAAGATCCTTCTTCCAGATCGTCAACGAAGCCGTCACTTCCGCTGACTTCCGTACAAAGGATTGCTTCCTGGCCTATTCACCGGCGCCGCCAGGGATAGCCGACTTCGCAAATGCCATCTTCAATAATGAGATTCCCGGCCTGCAGATAGAAATCGGTAATTGCCCGGAATCCATAAAGGACTATATCATCACGAAGGCCGACCGTAATGGTAATATCCTGAAGATCAATAAGGCGGACTATGAGGGTGGCCCATCTTACCAGCACAATGGCCACTTCACCGATACGCTGAAGGATATGATCGTGCAGGCCTTCTATGATCAGTACATTGCCTATACCAACCGGCATAAAACCATCCAGCCAGGGGGTGTCTCTAAAGTGAATCGCGTTTCAAATATTACCGGATAATCAAAAAAAGTATAACTTTATCCTCATGGCCCTTACCATCGATCAGCTAAAAGCCCTGCCTTTAGGATATCTCACCGGAAAAGACCTGGTGGCGTGGTGCCCTTATCAAATATTGAACACGGTCTATTCCACCGACCCGGACCGCCTGCAGGAGGGATGCACAACGGCGTATGGGGAAATAACCAGCGCGGCCAACAACCGATATGATATCGCCACCGAACTGGCCCAGACCGACCCGACCAAAAGATCCACCTATCTGGTAAAGATCATCACCCTGCTGGCCGTTCGTAATGCGATGGGATCGATGCAGGGCATCAGTGAAAAGATGGCTGCTGATTTTAAATGGCTGGAAAAGACAATGCTGGATATCCGCAATGCCCAGGCAAATCTGCCACTTCACCCGGTTCCTTCCCAAGGCACTGATCCACTCACCAACCAACCATTACCACCACCGAACAGTCGGCCGGAATTGGTTTGTTCAAACTTCCGCACCCGTGGGTAAACATCGAAGTGAACGCCGCAATAACGACCCCGCTGTCCTGGCAAAACGCCAGCAATTCTATTCCATTCCCAGCCAAGGGATCACCTTGCCCAATTCCGGCGCCAACAACACGGCCCCAGGTGCCCCCTTCGGCAATCTTCCGCTGGTAGCTCCGAACACTGGCGGTTATGGCAACCTGGGTGGCGGCAGCGTAGTATGGGGAAACAACAAGGATGCCGGCGGCTGGGGCGTAGGACTACCCGGCGCCAAACCTGCCAGCGGGCAGGCCCCATCTGCAAATCCTTACATTACCCCGAAGGCGACTGGTTTGACCAGGATCACCCAAACCTATCCATCCAACTATTTCCAGGTATACGATATCAGCACATGGCGCTATGCATGTGATCAGGCCACCAATATGGGGGACACCCGGCAACTGGCGGCGATGTATATCTGGTGTTATACCAGCAGCGCCTTCGTCCAAGGCCTCTTTGAAAAACTGGGTGATGCCATAGATGCCATCGATTTTAAGATTGTGGATAAGTCGGGCAATAAGATTGATTCCATGCAGGAAGAATTTTGTGACCGGCCATGGCAAAAGACCGTGCGAAAGGAAATCCTTTGGGCTTTTTTCTGGGGTTTTACCGGTCTTAACTTCGATCCCCCCACCCGGAAGGTCTACAAATATCCCCAGCAGCAGATTGACCCCATCAATAGGTTCCTAAAAAACACCACTTTCAGCCCTTATGATGGCGTGAATTTCTCTGATCTGGATAATGTATTGTTCATCCAGCATTCCACCAATATTGAAAACCAACTGGGATGGATGCAACCTATATGCCGGTCTTTCATCCAGATCAACCAGTCGAAAAATAACTGGCTGGCTGCCGGCCGTCGACTGGCTTATCCGATCATGACGGTTGGATATCCTCAAAACGACAACGCCATCACCCTGACCAACGGGCAGCAGGTCAACCAGTATAAAGTGCAAGCGGAAGAAATAGCCTCCGAAGTAGATCCTTCCAAAGGGTTCGTCTATCCTTATACCGTGGTCCCTGGTGGTGAGATTCAAAAAAGCATTGAAATCGACTTCGCTGAAACGAAGGCCGGCCAGAATATGTACAAGGTCTATTCTGAATTCAATGATGATGAAAAGAATGAAATCCGGGAATGGTTGCTGGGCGGCACCTTGGCCAGCAGTGCCAGCAAGTCCGGCAGCGGCTCCAGGTCCTTGGGCGAAGTGCATGAACGTATGTTTAAGGCCGTAGTAAAATCCAAACTGCCCCGGGTGCTGGCGGTTCTTAATGATGACTATGTGCCGAAACTGGCAAAGTTTTATACCGGCCTGCCGGCTTATTGGGCCTATGACTATGATAAGGCCGAACAACTGACATTTGAAGAGATGACCAGCCTGTCATCCGTGGTCACCGCCAATGGCAAACGGCTGACCAATGAGTTTTTTGAGGCCAACGGCGTGGCCCGGGAATATATCGAAGATGCTCCCGAACCCGTCGTGGCACCAAAGCCCGGGACAGAAAAGCCTACAAAAGATCCTGATCCTCAGTCAAACAGCAGCGGCCTGCATTATGCTATACCGAAGGGCTTTCAAAAAAAAAAATACTGGTAGGCGTTGAATATGCTACCCTGAAGCCACGGCCCCGCCTTCCCAATCCCAAACGCCTGATCCCGGATTCCCTCACCGAAGAGGAAATGAAGTACATCTACCGCAACCGGAAGGGGAAAACCATCTTCACCCCGCTGTACAAAAAGTATACTGACCTGTTCTTCCAGGAGATTCTGGCCGAAACCACCATCCGCCATACGTTTGAATCCTTCGAACCTACCAACCTGGTCGAACGCTACCTGCTGAACGCCGCCCAGTTCTCTGCCGCAAAGAACGATGCCGAAGTAAAACTGATGCAGCAGCAGGTCTTTAATGAAAAAGGGGTGCTGAAGGGCTACCAGCAATTTCGCCAGGACGTAGAACCCATTGCCCAGGTTCAACAGGAAACATGGCTTCGGGTGGAATATGAGACTGCCCGCCGGCAGGCTGGCGCCATCGAACAGTTCACCCGCATGCAGAAAGATGCCGACCTGTATCCCTACTGGATATACAAAGGGGTCATGGATAGCCGGGAGCGCCCGGAGCATGTGGAAATGGAAGACCGGGTATTTCAGATCGGCGATGCTGATAGCGATTCCTGTTTCCCCCCACTGGACTGGAACTGCAGGTGTAAGGGTGAACCCATCGATGGGATGTTCGTGGAGGAAAACGGTCTGAAGGTATCCACGCCGGCGGATGCCAAGCAATACCTGGAAGATAATGTGGATCCCCAGTTCCGGTTCAACCCGGCGGTTCAGGGTGCCATGCCCAACGATCACAGTTATTTTCAGGGTTTCCCCAGCGCCAACGAAGGGGATGCCGGGACGTTCGGCCTGCCATCTGCCAAGGACCTTGGAGGGGATAAGGAACTGACCGGGCTGGCGGCGAAGCCATTCCACCAGCTGGTGGAAACCATACACGGATGGAAATCCCTGTACCACAATGATCACCGGGGCAATATAGTCTTCCAGAACAAGGAAACGCTGGCCAATGTCCGCCTGGGGGACGGCGCCATCCATACCATCCAGAAACATCAGCGCGGTTTTGAAAATATCCCCCGCTGCATCGAAAAACCTACGGAAATATGGGGGAAGTGGGAAAATGTGGGAACGCAAAAAGTGGTGCTGCGGGCTTACCTGCTGATCGGCCGGACTTCATATGCTGTCCTTACCCGGGATGGGCACATTACGGATGCCTTCGCCTTCAGCAACGGGTCGGAGAATAAATTACGGAACGGCCTAATTATAGGAGGAAATGAGTAATTTTAATCGATGGCTCAAAAAAACCTGAATGATCTCCTGAAAGACTGGCGGGGAACCGAAACCGAGATGCAAACCTTAGTGAAGGCGCTGCCCCGGATTGTCGGTAGTGAAGCGGTGAAATCCGTGAAGGACAATTTCCGGCTGCAGGGATATGATTCCGGGACCGGCGTGGTGAAGTGGAAGGAACGGTCGGCCGCTACCCAGTCGCTATACGACAAACGGGTATGGGTCAAAGGGTCGGTCTATTCCTCTACCCGCAAACTGCTGGAACAGACCATGGCCCTGTTCAATGGCATAAAGTATGATCAGATCGGCACCGGCCGGGTCAGGATAGGGGTGGATATCAACCTGGTTCCTTATGCCCAGTACATGAATGAAGGGGTGACGGATGGCAGCATGGGCCCCCACCATATCCATACCGAAATCCCACCCAGGCAGTTTATGCCCAGGCCGGGAGAGCCGCCCAACCCGAAGATCATGGCAGCGGTGGAAAAGAAAGTGATCTACGAACGGGACAAAGCATTACAAACCTTTAAAAAATAACGCTATATGCAGGACAGCATTCCGATGAAACCGATAACCTGTTATGTTTGCGATGGGACAGGCATGATAAATACGACTGAGAATATGCCAACCCTGAACACATTCGTAAAGTGCCCGAACTGCAAAGGTCGGGGCACCGTTGTAACGAATGCTATCCCCGGCGGCGTAGACCCGGGAACCCCCAAACCCAAAACACTGCTATGAAATCTACCACGTTTTTAGTGGCATTTGAAATAGGGGAATTGGTATACGTAAAGACGGATACCGAACAAAAACAGCGCATTGTTGTCGCCTTATTTGTTCAACAAGGGTCCATAAAATATCTGGTCGCCTGCGGGACGGAAGATAGATATTACTTTGATTTTGAATTAGCCGAAATTAAAAACGAACTAATAAAATTATAATGCCCATCGATACCATCACCCCGGCCATCATTACCGCCTGCCGCCAGGAGGCCGAAGCCTTTTCTAAACAGAACGGCGATTTCATCGGCCAAGTCATCCTGAAGACCGACTTCAAAGATTCCGAAGCTGTTACCTACCAGTTTCCCCTGGCGATGATTGAAATGATCGATGATACCGAACTATCCCAGTGGTGCGGGGGATCCACGCGGGTCAGCTGGACCTGGGGTTTCAACCTTTACAACTATGAACCGAACGCATACGGGGATGATGTGACCGGAGAATCCGAAGCCACCCTGGCGTGGTGCGATCTGGTACGGGTTCATTTTACCACCCGCCAATGGCTGACCCAGGGCATGCTGGATATAGAATCCAAATATGGTTACCGGTTCACCCTGACCGGCGCCCATAAGGCCGATGCCCTGAAATATCGGGAGGGCCTATGCATGGGCTGGCGGTTCATGCTGGAAAGTGTGGCGATCGATGATAGCACCGACAGCGTTCAATATATATCAGGGGCCGATCTAAAAACCATTGTTGCCACCCCGCCGGATAATTCGTAAATTTATATTGAGTTTCATAGATATTAGATTCATTTTTGTTTTTCCCTGCATGTCCATGCGGGGATTTTTTTTATATTTGCTTTATGGAGCCGGGACCATATGGGCAACCATTCAGAGAAAGCCACGGAGGTCGAAGCTGGACCGTTTGACGTGGGGTATGCCGTCTCCTGATTGATAACAACCCCCTAAATAATAGCTGCGGTGCAGCCCGTTGAGGCCCAATGTTTGAGCCGATGACGCGGAGATACCACCAAAAGACGAAGCAAAATGAAATCCCTGGCATGCTGCAGCCGGGGATTTTTTTTGCCTTTATGGGAACCCGTAAGAAATTGATAGACAGCGTTTTTATATTTGTTCAACAACCGGGAACGGGGCAGCCGAACATTTTATATTATGGAAAATATTACGCCAATAACAGATTTTTATGAAGCCGCAACCATGATCGGCGATGAATGTCTATTCGCATTAAACAGCCAGATGGCACCTTTGAAGTGCGTCATAACCGGCGTAGATTGCACGCGCGGCAATATTTTATTTACTATCAGCCTGAACCTTGACCCTAATGTCGGAGAGTTTCAGGAAGATGAAACATGGCTTTCCAGGGTAAGTCCTAAATTTCTTTTTAAGCCGGAGGTTAAGGGATAATTTGCATGCGTTTAAAGTCGAACCCCGGAGTAGCAAGCCGGGGTTTTTTTGTATCTTGCCGTCACTAAAACATTCATTAACCCCATGTAATTATGTAACTCATGAGCCTACGGATAAAAGCGAAATTTCGCTGTAACTCCATAACGGACAATGGTTATAATAAGAGCGCCAACCTGACGGCGGTCTATGGAAAAGACGGCGAAAATGCCGATTACTCCAAAGCAACCCCGACCGGTTCCTTGACGATCGCCATCGACAAGGATACCAAGGCCTCTGACTTTTTTGTGCCGCAAAAGGAATACTACCTGTATTTTGAGGAAGTTCCTGCTGAAGCGGCCCCATAGACCATTAAGCCGAACCGAAAAAGAAAAGCCCCACAGCAATGCGGGGCTTTTTACGTGAGTAGGGCCTTATCTCATATATGCAGTTGGATGGGGTTTTTCAGAAAGGCAAAGTATTCTTTGTCAAAGGTCTTTTGATTCTCTTCGCTGAACTGGATCCGCTGGCCCCCGCCTTCCACATTCAGGATGATGACATTGTTTAAGTCATCCCGGTCCGCCAGCCGCTCCACCAATTCCTTATAATAATTCTGAAATAATTTTATCCGAACGTCATTGGCCTTATAGAAGGCATCAATCTTCGTGCGGTTGAATATTCCCCAGGTTATTGAATTGCGGCCCTGAGCTTCCATATCGGCCAGGATCAGCATCAATTCATGGTACGTAGTCGATTTTGTCATAACACAGTTAATTGATTAAGAGCGGTTTCGTAAATAATTTGGCTGTCAATATCCCAGGCACCTTCCCTTCCATTTTCCATCCTCCGGATAGTTCGGACATTTAGCCCCGACCTTTCGGCCAGCGCCGCCTGGCTGATGTTCAGTTCCTTCCGGGCAGTACGCAATCTATCGGATATCCGCTTTCTTCCTTCTTCTAATTCGGTTGGGCTCATGCTGTTAATAGGTTACTCTAAGATAGGCAACTTATTGCCTGTCAGCCAAAATAAAATTTAAACACTTTACTTTTAGTCCCATGGAAGGTAAAAGAATCGTTTTCACCACGGCCACGCCGAACGATCAGGGTGGAGTGATCCCGAACGATTCCCTAAATTTTGCCCGTTTTAGTCTTAACCCTGTAGTTCTTTGTCAGCATGATTGGAATGCCCCCCCGCTGGGAATAATGACCGACATCAAAAAGGATAAGGCTGGTAACTGGACCGGTATCCCGGTCTTCCACGGGATCACCAAAGAAAGCCAGGAATATAAGGCCATGTATGAAGGTGGCTGGATCCGGGCCTGCAGCATTGGTGGTGAAGCCGAATGGAAAACAAACACCGCCGGCCAGACGGTGCTGGATGCCCAGGGAAACAAAGTGTGTGAGAAGTTCAACTTATATGAAATTTCCATTGTCACACTTCCTTCCAATCATGAAGCGGTTACCACGGATGCCCAACTGGCCGCTAAGATTTACGAGAAGACCGAACTGCAAAGTATTGCAAATCAAATTGTCTCACTTTCTTCACAATATAAAATTTCTGCAATGAAATTGTCCCCCTGGCAGGTAAAGCTGAAAGCCCTACAGACAGCCCTGGCGGCTGCAAAGGCCGAAGCCACTCCCAACGCCGAAACCATCGCCGTATTAACCACTGCCGTAGAAGAGGCGGAAGCCCTTGTCGCTGGCGAAACGGCCCGACTGGCTGCTGCTGGCGGAGGTGGTAACCAATCCCCTGCTGATCCCAGCAATTCCCAGCTTCCCGGAGTGATCCAGGAAATTGTGAAGAACAATACATCCCTGATGGCAACTGTCCTTCAGTTCTTCATGGGAGGCAAAAAGGCTGACGGCACCAAACTGGAAGCCCCCGCACAAACCGGTCAACCATCTTCATCCATAAAGGATCCCACACAACCCCAACCCGGCCCAACCGGACTGGAAGCTGCCCGCGCTGCTGCAAAAAGTAAGGCTGAAAAAGCCACTGAGGCTGCACAAGCCGCCGTTGCCGCCGCCGCTTCCGCGAAGGAAAAAGCCGAAAAGGAAGGCGCTTCGAAAGAAGACCAGGATGCATATGCATCTGCGTACGCTGCTGCTGAAAAAGCATGCAATGACGCATTGGAGGCTGAAACTGCCTACAAATCCTGTATGGAAACGGACGACACTGACGAGATGAAGACAAAGAACGCTGCCAATCTGGAAGCGGCCAAGGTTCTGCTGGCTGCCGGCGGGTATAAGGTTACCCCTCCTGAAAAAGGAACCGATCAGACCACCATCGCGCTGAAAACGCCCGAACAACTGAAGGCCGCCAATCTCAAACTGGCCCCACAACCCGAATTAAAAATCGTTATGAACAAACACAAAGGCGTTTCCTTCACGGAACTGACTTCCGCGAAGAATGAAGAAGGCCAGCGTATCCTGGGCAGGGTCATGACAAATGATGATGGGAAAGAAATTTCCGATTACGCGGTCATCCTGCAATCCATCATGGAAGATGGGCGCCTTTCTGCAGTGGTCGAAAAGACCCGGATCATTGCCAACATCAACCAGGGCGAATATGATTCCGCCCGCTCCCGCTCCGTGAATAAGAGTCGCGGCGGCATGACACTGCATTCCCTTTTAAACCAGTTGCAGTCCGGGCACGTTGAAGCCCTGGGCCGCGACAATACCGTCAGGACCATCACTTCCCTGGGCTCGAAAGGCCGGGAAATGTTGAAACTGAATTCCACCGACAACGCGCTGGCCGCTCCCGCGCTGACAACCATCGAATGGCTGTCCCTTGCAATCTTTACCCTGTTCCCGACCACATCGTGGAAGTCGAAAATCCCAATGTTTGGCGCTGAAATGACCAGTGGAAACACCGGTCTGATCTGGGCAAACGTTGCGGCTGATCCCACCATCACCTTCGGTACTCAACCGGTCAGCCCGGCCGATTACCAGGTAGATGATACCGCTGTATCGCTCACCCTGATCCCTAGCTGGTTACAACCTATGCTCTGGACCCCGTTGACGCTGCATCAGTTACGGTATGATAAAATGGCCGTACAATGGGCCCAGGCGTTCGCTAAGTGGGGTGCAGCTTATGATGACAAACTGATCTTTACGCTGGCTTCCACGGTACCGGCCGGTTCGATCATCCAGACTATCGGACAAAAATCCGGTACACCTCCGAATGGTTCCTTTACCCTTACCGGTGCGAATGATCCGAATGCCTTCTTCTACAATCCGACCCTGCTGACGGCGCTGGCTACTCCTGCGTACAATGACATCACCCGGATTGAACAGATTTACAACAAACAAAATTTCCAACTGGAAAATGAAGAACCTGTGCTGGTCATTGATCCCACCCAGGAAGCCTTCATTTCTCTGGACCCCGATACGAAGAGCCTGCTGACCCGCTGGATTGAATCCAACAAGGCCGATCTGCTGCGTATCAAACATACGGTCTTAAATCAACGTAGCCGGGTAGCCATTTACGATCCGGCCACTGGACAGGTGAAAGATCCTTCCGGTATCATCCCGGCGACCGCCGTTTCTGCTGGCATCGGCTTCATCCCCAACCAGGTCGGTATCGGCCTGGGTATGCTGGATGTGTTCATGATCCAGGACCCGACCGCCTACGGTTACCGGATGTCGGCCGACATGCGTCAGGGTATTGTCCCCCTCCGTGCGAATTTCAACGGTACCACGCTGTACACTTACGGTACCCCGAACGTATAATTTTAACCCCGGATGGGCTGCTGACCAAACTTAGGCGGTCCATCCTCAATACTTTTCAGATGAAAAAGTTTCTCGTTCTCTCTTTTTTGGTGATCGGCTTCATTGCCAGCACTTTCGCCCAGACCCGGGTGGTAAATACCGGCGTATTGACCCAGGGACAGTTCCTGGATTTCGGTGGCACCTACCCCAATGGCGGAACCCTGAATCCTTCGGATTCCCTGCAGGTATCGGATTCCATCGCGTATTTTATCCCGGTGCAGCATACGAATAATTTATCACCATACCTTACCTGGTATTGGAATAAGATCGGCGCTGGCACGGCGACCATTACGTTGACCTTTTTGCAGTCCAATGATAACGTCAACTGGTTCGCGGTACCGAAGGGCGCCGCTCAATCTGCCTATTCCAAATCCTACACATTGTCCGCAAATACGTGGAGCAACGTATCTTTTAAACAGGATACGGCTATTTTTGAGGGGCGATATCTGAAGGTCTACTTCATTACCTCTTCCACCGCCAGCGTAAAAGGCAAACTTTTCAACCGGCTCAAAACCTCCTTTTAATAACCCGGGCCGGGATAGGCCATAAAACTGCGTATATGATTTTCAAGACCCATGCGTACAACATTCCCCAGATAGCCGCTGCCCTGAGAAAGCACGATGCTGTCTGGTTCCACGGAGATGGTAATATGTATCCTACGGACAAGGAATCCCTGAACCACCGGAATTTCGTCAATCCCAAACAGGAAGAGGCGACTTACCGGTATAAGTTTACCAGTGCCAGACAGTTGCCGCCATTCATAAATGGCAGCACAATGGAAGAAACGGAGCGATTGAACGCGGATTCGGTGGATAAACTGAATGAAATGCTGATGTCTTCCAGGAACACAGAAATACGGGATGAACGTAAATCGGTACAAACGTCCAATATTCTCAGCATGGATATGCATGAGGATCTGCAACCGAAGGGGAAGGCGGCGCAACCTGAAGAGGTAAAGGAGAAAGGCCCCGCCCCCTTACAGATTGATCCCAATGCCCTGCTGGCTGAAAAGATGAAGGCTTTGGACGATAAGATGGCCCTTTTGGAAAGCAGGAGCAAAGAACTGGAAAAAAGATCGGCGGAAATCGATAAGAAGGCCGCTGAATTGAATAAAAAGGCCGGAAAGGGTACTGCAGCTGGTGAAGACTCGCAGGCATAACCCTGGATAGGCACAAAACTTTTACATGGATCACCCTATTTCCATATCGATCATCAATAATTCAGTCGGGATTCCCCAAAGTTCCGATGGGATCATGATGATCTTTGCCCAGGCAGTTGCGGTCACTTCCACCTTTTCCCTCAATACGCCCTACCTGATTACAGGTCTGACGGATTTGACGGCGTTGGGGATCACGGCGGCTTATGATGCTACCAATGGCACAGCGGTATATCAACAGGTCAGTGATTTCTATCTGACCGGCGGCGATGGAACGCTGCTATGGCTGGTAGGGGTGCCAACAAATACGGCCTATGCCACCTATGTAGCGGCCACGCTATTTGATACCCTTGTCCGGTTCACGGCCCAGGCCGATCCCAACAACCGGGTGAAAATGCTGGGGCTTACCTACGCGCCGCCGACCACCCTGATGACGGCCACGGACTTCCCGGCAGATGTGCCGGCGGCAGTCACCGCCCTGCAGACGAAGCAAATCGCTTTATTCCAGTTGGGGTATCAATTCAGTGCCATCGTGGACGGCTATAATATGTCCTCTACGGTAACACCTTCCACCATCGGCACCCAGGCCACCAATTCGGCCTATGCAATATCGCTTTGTATTACCGGATCCCGGCCAAATGGAACATCCGGCGTGGGGCTGGCCTTGGGCCGCTTCGCACGGATCAGTATCGGCCATGGTTTGGGGGCAGTAAATGATGGCGCCGTTCCTATCAGTGCGGCCTACCTGACCAACAGCGTGCAAACGACGACCGCTTCCACCCTGGTGGTAGGGCATATTTATACAGTGCTGGGCGGGACGGTGACTTACAATGCTGTCACCTATCCACTGGGGGCACAATTCACTGCAGTAACCGGCCATACCACCTATACTACCGCCGATACCGGCTTTCTGGTGGACAATATCACGCCCATCGGAAATATCAATGGCACGACCCTTACCGGTCTTTCGCCGGCCGATATTACCAGCCTTGGCCAAAAGCAGTTCATGTTCCTGCGGACCTGGTTCGGGCAGGCCGGATATTTCTGGAATGATGCAGCCACCTGCAATCCCAGCACCAAGGCCTTATCTTCCCAGGAATACAACCGAGTGGCCAACCATCTGGCGGCTGCCGCGCTGGCCTTCTTTACGGTACAGATGGGTGCTAACCTGCCTATCGATACGGCCACTGGGTCGGTCGCCCAGGGCTGGCTGTCCACCATCACCCAGCAGTTTACCGAACAGTTCATCGATCCGATATCGGAAAATACCGGTACGGGCGATATCTCCGGAGCTACGTTGACGGTGACCGGCGCCAACTTCCTGGCCACAAAGACGCTCGTTTTCTCATTAAAGATAGTGCCCACTGTTATCCTGGGCGGGGTAACCGGCACCATTCAATTCACCGCAACACTGTAAGCCATGCCAGATTATAATCAACTCATATTAACCGGCGCCGATTACAAGTTCACCCTGGCGATCAATGGGGGCGGTGTCTATCCGCTGCGGACGGTGGACAGCGTGAGCATGGATATTAAAGCGGAAGAAGAACTGATCTATGCCACCGGTGAACAAGATCCCATCGGCAATAAGCAGAATGCTAATTCCTATGGGGGAAAGATCACGATGCAGGCCGGGGAATTGAATCCTATCCTGCTGATCGAAGGTCTTAAAAAAGCCATCGATATAAAAGGCGCCACCTTTGCCGCCACCGCTATCCGTGGCGGCCTGAACTGGATTTTTAAAGGCGTAAATATTAACTCTCAAACGACATCCGTTAAGAGAAAGGATAAAGAAACGTTGTCCGATATGAATTTCACATCCATCGGATTGGTGTAAACTGCTAAACTGTAAGTCTATATGAGCGATCAACAAACATTTTCCAGGGAAGTGACCTATTTAACTGCGGGATTTGATGGAACAAATCATGTGGTCACCCCCGTCACCAAAATAGTCACCTTTAAAGAATTGGATTCCAGAGATCAGGATCAGCATAAACTGCATTTCAAGATCATGTCCTTGTATACCAGCCAGCCGGATCAGGAAGATGGCGAACCTGTCATTAAAGATGGTAAACGCCATGTGGATGTGGATACCGATAAGATATACGAACTGACCGTGGCGGCTATCAGGAAATTGGTGATCACCGATGATACTGAATTTACCAAGATCGATAAACAGGAGTTTCTGGCGGATTCAAAGGCCCTGCTGCCCTTCGGCATGTGGTTCCTGACGGAAAAGGCGTTCCCTTTTTTTCACGACACGACGCCGAACTCGAAGACTTAAAAGAACAGCCCGTGGAGGCTTTAAATCGGCTTATCGCCCGGGACAATGTTTTTTATAAAAAAGCATTATTCCGGGCTTTTTTTGGCATGGGTAAAAAGGAATTGGACCGGCTGACAATGCGGCAATACATTGATTATAATATTGTTCTCCGGGATGTGCTGAATTTATGGCATGCCCCGTTTCAAAAAGACTGATCATGGCAACATATGGGTTCGATATAAATATGGGGGGGCAGATCCTGGAACAGATGAAGAAGGTCGAAAAGGCCATGGAATCCATGTCCAACAAGGTCAGCCATGAAACCCAAAAGATCGGTCAGCAGTTTAAGGAAATGGAAGAGCGGGTCCAGTCCGTTGGCCGCTATATCGTAGAGGCCTTCGCTGTAGAAAGGCTTTACGAATTCGGAAAGGAAATCCTGCAGTTGACGGCAGAATTCGAAGGATATCGCAACGTGATCAAATATGCCAGCATCAATTCCTATGATGCCGGGCAAAACCTGGAATATGTGGAAGGCGCCGTGAAGCGGCTGCACCTTCCGATAAAGGAAGCCATTGAATCTTTCAGCGAAATGCAGGCGGGGTTCTATGGGACCGGCATCGAAGGGGATCGCCTTCGGAAGGTGTTCGAAGGTGTGTCAACGGCCGCGACCGTCTTGCATCTGTCCGCCTACCGGTTCGGGAATGTCACCTTCGCCCTGAAGGAAATCGGAGAACTGGGCACCTTGCAGGCCAGGCAAATGCGGATGCTGGCCTTCTCTCTCCCTGGTGCGATGGAACTGGCGGCCAAGTCCATGAAAATGAGCGAAGAGCAATTTCACGGAGCGATGAAACGGGGGCAAATATCCTCTGGGCAGTTCCTGATGAACTTTTCCGCCCAACTGCAGCAGCACTTCGAACGGGGACTGGCCAATGCGGGCAATTCCCTGATCGCAAAGATGAACGATACGAAGAATGCCTTTACCGAAAAACTCCTGGATATGGGGGAACGCCTCCGGCCGACATTTATTTCTATCATGAACGGGATCATATCTGTTCTGGATAGTGCCCCCGTGCAGGCCTTCATCAATAACCTGGAAGGCATTGTCCGGGTGCTGGGCAAGATTCTGCCGATGTGGCTGATCTATAAAGGCACCATGCTTAGTATATCAGCAGCGACCACGGCCTTCCGTTGGTCCCAGATGCTGCTGGCGGCAACGATGGGGGAAACTACCGTGGTGATCAATGGGGCGACCGTGGCCGTGGAGGGGTTTGAAACGGCCCTGCTGTCCACGGGGGTCGGTGCCTTCGCCGTGATCCTGGGCTTCCTTATTGAGAAGATGAACGAAATGGACACTAAGTTTGAAGGGATTATTGAAAAACTGGGTCATCTGAAGGAAGCAACGAATGGCCTAAATGATGCCCAGAAATCCTATGAACGTATCCAAGGGGCTTTCAATAATCGGGAAAGTCCTGATATGACCGGGGCCGATAAGGGGATGATGCTGAACGAAGCCCAGACCAATTTCCAGGCGATTGGTAAATTAATAAGCCAGCAGACGGAGGCCCAGCTTGCCGATGCTAAAAATAATCTTGCCCGGATTACCCATGAATATAATTTGCGCCCGGAAAGCCAGCGGGATGAAAAGAACGCCTTTCTGTTTGATAAAGAAAGGAACGCCCTTATTAACAGCATCAACGGCTTAACCGATGCCCTGACGGCTGAAAAGAAAATACAGGCGGGTTATGCGGGGATCATCAATACCTTGGGCAGCGAAGGGATCAAAGGGTATAAGGCGCCCCCCCTGCCGGCGGGTTCCGGATCCCAAAACGAAGCCCTTTCAACGGTGAACCTATCCGGAGCGAAGGGCGGCCTGGGGGAGGCGAAGACCATTATCATCCATTTCCATGATGCCCTGCAAAAGGTGACTGTCGGCGTGCCTGGTAACATAAAGGAAGCCGGCCAGCAGGCGGTGGAAGTGATCCTTCGGGCGCTCAATAATCTTGCCTATCAACAATCCAGAACCATGTAACCAATGGCATTCATTCATATAAATACCGTCGACGTCCGTTATCATGGGAAGATATTACCCCGCGATGCTGCCCCGCTGAAGGTGTTCGTACCTGATCCCAACGTGGATTATGCAAATAATACTTTGCCGGGAGGTGCCCCGCCGCCATTGATCCCTTTCACAGATCCTACCAACAATCCTAAGTATCTGGTCATCGGTCCGGTAGTATTGCCGCCGGACAGTAAGATTGAAATAACCAATAAGAAGATTGTGGTGCTGACCCACATCTTGGATGGGCCCAGCGTATTTGAAAGGATCAGCAGAGAACCGGCAGATATTGAAATAGAATGCGTTCTGCGGATGCAAAACCAGGGGGGAGTCACTTTTTACAATACCAACAACCAGCCGCCAGGGCTGGCAGGACCGGTGGCGGATATATTTCCCGTGCAGTATATGGAAGATATCTGGAACCAGATATGGCTGCCGGATTCCGTGCAGACGGTCAACAATAGTTATTTAAACAAGCTAAATATCAGCCAGTTAGTGATCGAACACATTTCAGCCCATGTACAGCGGGGATCCACCAATATCCTGCTGCATCTGAAATGTTTCGAAAATGTACCTGGTCAAAGCCTTATAATCGGATAGATGTATTTTAACGGGAAAATATCGGTTACGATCACAAACCAAACTACCGGCAGGGTGGCCCAGTTGCAGACTGTCCATTCCGTGCATACTAAAAATGACAGTAAGGAGATAGGAGCTTCCTGTGATATCGTTGTTCCCCTGGCTACCCGGGTACAATATCAGGACGGTGCCCATGATTACCTTACGGCGATCACTAAGACCCTTTTTTCCACAGGGGATGCAGTGCTGGTCAAAGCCCACTATGAGACAAATGAAAACGGATTTTTGGAAATCCTTCCTGAAATTGAAGTTTTCAACGGCTTCGTCTATGAGTTTATTGAGGCCACCCCGATGAAGATTCGGTGCCTGGACAATATCTTCATGCTCAATCAGTCCGTTATCAACCTGAATAAGGGATCGATAAAACTGAAGGACCTGCTGAACCTGGTGCTCAAAGGGACGGGGATCGACCTGCAATTGCCGACCCTGGACCTTTCCCTGGTCAATATTACATTCCGCCTTATGAGCCCGGCTGCCATTCTGGAATGGATCAAAAAGGAACTGGGCCTGAATATTAGCCTGCATGGCCGCACCCTTTATTGCAATATTGCCAGCAACACGCTGAACGTGGTCAATTTCGATACCCGGCGCAACGTGATCAAAAGCAACCTGCAAAAGCCGGAAGCGGTATACCTGAAGATTCAAGTGAAATGCTGGTTTATTATGGAAAACGGGAAGAAGGCCAGCCTGGAAGTGGGGGAGCCCGGGGGGGAAATCCGGGAAGTATTCTTTTACCGGATACCGTTTGACCTGGCGAAATATGAGCAACTGGCCAAAGAAGCCCTTATCAAATATAAGCAGTTCAAGTACAGCGGAAATATTGAGACTTATCTATATCCCGACTGCCATCTATTCGATAAGGTAGTGTATTTAGATGCCCGGTACCCGGACAGGAATGGGAATTACACGGTGGTGGCGATCAATCACGAAATTGATGATAAAGGCTACCACCGGAAGATAAAACTGGCCTATCTGTCTGACATTCCATCACCCCCCACCATAATACCCACATCAAATTGAACGAAGAAATCGAAATACAGGACGCGGTGGAACTGGCCATTAAATCGATCATGCGGAACTGCGTGACGGTGGAAGGAACGATCACGAAAGTGAATAATGACTTTACCGTCGATGTGACAGTGGGAAAGGATGAAGTGGATGGGGGCAGCACTTTTTATTCCGTTCCTATGATGTGCCTGCCGGCGGTACAGGCTTCCGTTATCCAGATTCCGAAACTGAATTCGGACTGCCATATTTCCTTCCTGGATAATACGCTGGAACGTCCCCAGCTGGTGCGGGTCAATGAGGTAACGGATTATCTGATCGGCACCCAGGCGGGACAGGTAAATATAAAAGTGAACGGGGGAACGCTGGGGGGCATACCGAAGGCGAAGGAAATTCAAACCCAAAGCAATTTGGATAAAGCCATCCTGCAGGCATTCCTTCAGATCATCAATGGACCGCCAATCGATGAACCAGGGAATGGTGCCCCATCTGCCCTGCAGATTGCCCTGAAGGCGGCACTGGCTGGCAAACAACCGGGGACCTGGGATAATCTTGAAAACCCAAAATTTACGCAATGATCAACTGCATAAAATTCGATCCCGTCACCCGGGAAGTGGTAAGAAAAAATAATGACTTCGTGCTGACAACGAACCCATCGGATCAGAATGCAGGCATCATCCTATTTTCAAAGGGGGCTTTCCCGTTAACTCCGATGCTGGGGATCGGGTTGGTTCCGCAGGTGATCAATGGGCCGGTCCCTGTTTTCACCTTTGAAATGAACCGGTGGCAATTTCAGATGATCAATGACGGTGCCACCTTTGCCCGGTGGTCCAACCGGTTTTTAGCCAATCAGATTGCAGACATAAACATTCAAGCAAGTTATTTATGAGCAGTATCTATACAGTAAAGCCGGGGGAAACCATTGTGGATGTATGTGAAAACAGCACCGGGAGCTTGGTGAACCTGGATGCTATTCTGGCGGCGAACGATTTTGATTCCTGGACCCCGGACCTGCTGGCCGGTCAGCAGATCATCATCCCGGATGGCATTCAGAATGATGCTAATGCATTGCGGCAACTTATTACCTATCCCATCTGCAACAACTCCGTCAGTAATATAGATGACCAGATTAACGCGATATTTGGAGAACTAGCGGGGAATTGGATATTAAAAGACGGTTTCTGGAACGACAACGGGATATGGATCGATACGGCACAATGGCAGGATTCATAAAACTAAACTATGCAGCAAATTATCGCAAATCTGGAAAGTGGCTTAAATGCCCGGAATGCCATCAACGGTAATTTCACGGAACTATATAATAGCCTGATCCTTCCTATCAAACTGCAGGGCGTAGGGTTTAATACGAACGTGCCCATACCGGCCAATACCATGGTCCTGGAATTAGCTCTGATCGCTACTTCCGGTACCCCGACCGTCCGCATAGGGAAAACCCCGAACGGGCAGGAATATCTTGCTGACAAAGTGATCACCGGAACCATTTTGCCGATCACCATTCAGGATTATTTCCAGGGTGCCGGGTTCATTTATATCACCACCGGTACCGGAGCGATCAGCGTACGGATCGATGTGAAATATAATTATTTTTAAATGGGTACTACCCGTGATCTCATATTATCCAATCTTATCGCCCTGGGTCTTAATAATCCAAGCGATTCTGCCGTTGAAAATAAGATAGCGGATGCCATTGGCATCCCCGTTGACAATACGATCACGGAAATGACCAATTCCGAAAATCGTATCCTTTCGATCATTACATCCAAAAATTACGGAAAATCCGGCTATTATACAGCCGCTGCCCTGGCCTTCCAATATGGTGACAACCTGATCATCGATCCGGTCACCTTGGAACTGGTATATGCTACGCCGGACCCGGAAGCCCAGATCATCGCCCAGGCGGCCTTCGAAGAAATTGTATCCGGTAATTCCGCCCAGTTATTCCTGAAGGTGGCAGCCATCGACAAACTGACCGGATTCCTTCGGCAGTTATCCGCGGCTGAACTGGCTGCCTTTACCAATTACTTCGTCAATTACGAACTGCCTGGCCTGCCCATTTCCATCATATCCCTGCCGGCCAATATCATCAACTTCGTGGCTAACATGACCTACTTCGCCACCTATGACCTGACCGCCCTGATGGCATCGGTCGCTGTGGCGATGACCACCTTTGCCCAGTCTTTTAAATTCAATGGGGAGTTTTTCAATGGGGATCTTTCCGATTATCTGAAGGCCCAGGTGCCCGGGATCAGGGATGCCTATTTTTATAACACGACGATCGACGGAATACCCTTTTCCGGTTCGAAGAACCTGCCGGCGGGATATTTCAATTATGATCCCAATATTGCAACAAACCTAAATTATGTCCCGATAAATGGCTAATAACTTCCGAAATATCGATTATGGCAAGATGCTTTATGAGGCGTTAAGGAATTATTTTTCCGTCAATTCGGATGGGCAGATCACCGTTTTATATAAATATTGCGCCTGTTTTCTTCAGCCGTTGCAACTGCCCTTCAATAATTATGATGCTGCCCGACAGATCAATGCCCTGGTCGCTCAGTGTAGATGGCAGATCGGCCAGTTGACCAACGTGCTGAATTTCCTTTTTGATACCATTCAGAAAAGGATATTCATCACCCAGGCAAAGACCAGCGTTTTGTCAGCCCCCTCCTTTCCTTATAATACCCCGGTGCAGGTCAGGGGTTTCGGTTCGCCGGCCCAGGCCCAGGCCAGGGGGTTTGGCGATAATACATCGACCAGCAAAGTTGTGTTTAATGTGCCGGTGGGGGTGAACATCAGCAATATCACGGCGATCATAGAACAAATCCGTATCCAGGGCATCCCGTACGTAATTCAAACTTTTTAAATGGCAGATTTAATACAGGCACCCGCTGAACGAATAGTATATGATGGAATTGACAATCCCATCTATGACCAGGATCTTGTGGTGGCCACCCAGAATGCCATCAGCCTGGTCCTGGCCTTGTCGGGAGCGGATGGGGGCGATTTCTTTATCATTTCGGGTCTTTATTATGTCCCGGGCGTTCCCAATACGTACACGCCGGGCTTTTTTATATTGGGGCGCAAACTGTATGTCTGTACACAAAATTTTGTGGAAGGAAGTTATCTGGGTCCAAACGTTCAGCCTACTCAGAATGAAGGCTTTAATGATGGTACATCCAGAAATATTTATCAGTCCTATGGATCATTGATATCACCCACCCCGGACCCGACCTATTCCCCCCAGTTCGAAGGGAATATGAATCAGTACCGGATTGGGAATAAATATCTGGGGCTTTCGGTAATATCCCTGCTGGCCACGCAGGCCAGCCTGGGAAATGCTTCCACTAAGAATGTCGGCACTACGGCCGGGACGGTCGCCGCCGGCGATGATCCCCGGATGCCTTATACAGCGGCCCAACTGGCGGCCCTGTTCGTCATGCCGCCCGAAGTAATCCTGAAGGGGGATACAAATGCCTATACACCAGCTGGGCCCAATGATCCGGTAAATAAAAATTATACGGATACCAACTTCATAAAGAAACTGGCTTCCGGAAATGCGGCCGTGGGGGATGTTCCATCTGGGGGTAAATCGGTGGCGTTGGCCTTCGGTGTTACTCTCCCGGATACTAATTATATTGTTCTGGTCAGCGTGGTATCTGCCGGCGTTCCAGGAAATGATGCCAGCCTTCATACGCCAGTTATAGTTAACAAAACAACTGCTGGATGTAGTGTTCAACTAAATGAAGGGGTCGGTACCGTGCAAAATGTTAGTTTGGATTGGATCGTGCTTTCTAAATAAATGTATATGAGAAAAGTATTATTTCTGCTGTCTCTTCTTTATGCCGGCTATGCCCAGGCACAGATCCCGCAATGGATCAATCAGCCGTATATTTTCCTTAAATGGATCAATGTCCGGGACAGCATGCGTTGTCAAATCTACTTCCAGGGAACCAATGACACCCTGGCCACCCAGGCCTATGCCCGGGGACATGGCGGGGGAGGGAGCGGGAACCCGCTGCCGGGATATGGCATAAAGATCACTGGCGGCGACACGGTGAGCATCGACACGGCCAACTACCGAAAGATGGATAGTCTGTATGTGGTGACGGATTCCACTTTCATTGTAAAGATCAATGGCCGGGTTTATGCCTATAAAATGCGCGGGAACGTCTTTTCCTTCAACGGGCGCACCGCAGCCGTGGTCCCGCAGGATAACGATTATGCAGCCTTTTATCCGAAACTGGATAGTACCTATAATGACCCGTCTTTTATTTCTCACATATCCTTCCCGAAAATAACGTCATTACCCTATACGCTGGCGGGATACAATATCACCGATGCCGTTCGAAACGCCGGCGGGGTTCGAACCTGGCAGCAGGATGTTTATGCCAACCGGCCGGCATTCGGGAACCTGGGGGCATTCTTCTATGCCACGGATTCCAATGCCATCTACTTCGATACGGGCGCCGGTTGGACAAAGGTGACCACGGCAACCAGCGGGGGGGGAACAGATTCGGCCGTATTAGCCGGTAACCTGCTGATCAAAACGGTCAGCGGGACCGCTATTACCCTGAAAGTGGATACCAATGGCCTGAAATCTTTCATCGGAACCTTGACCGGGATCACCCAACTTTTCAGCAAACGGGGGGCGCTGATATCTGGCACCGACACGGTGGGGATTGATAGTTCCGTGGTCATTGCCTATACCGATACGCTATCCGGGGGCAAGATCGTCACCAAAACCTTCCTTACCAATCGGGGATACCTGACATCGGAAACGGATCCCGTGGCCACGGCAAAGACGATCACCCTGACCCAGGTTGCGAACCGTGGGGTTATTATAGCGGGAACGGCGGGGCAAACGCTGGGATCAGGCCCTGCCTGGACTATAACGGCGGATACGGCCTTTCTGGCGACAAATACTTACGTCAATCGACAAGGATTCATAAAGGCAAACCAGACCATTACGCTATCTGGTCAGGCATCAGGATCTGGAACTACGGCGATCACGGTTGCCCTGGCGACCAATACGGTGACTTATGCCCAGTTCCAGCAGGTAGCTGCCAGTTCCCTGGTGGGGAATCCGACCGGGTCCTTGGGGAATGCCCAGGCGATCGGTATACAGGCCCCGCTGATCTTCAGCAGCAGCGTACTAAAACTGGATACCACCGTTGTCCATAGTCTGGGTTTCAACGATGGCCGATACCTGACATTTGATTCCATCCGGGTGGTGGGAGTAGGAACCGGCGGCGTATCCATTGGATATGCACAGGGTTCGGATACCCTTAACCTTGCCCGACTGATCTCTGGGTCAAATATCACCCTGACCAAAAATTCTGACAGTTCGATCACCATAGCAGCCGCCAGCGGCTTCAGCAATCCGATGACCACTTCTCAGGATTTGATCGTTGGCGGGACTGCCGGAGCGGCCGGGCGCCTGGGGGCGGGCGCAAATGGGACTTTCCTGGGGGTTCAATCCGGCGTGGTCGGATATTATACGCCACCTGGTGCGGTCAGTTCAGTGGCACCAGCAAATGGATCATTGATCATAAGTCCTACTTCCGGCAGCGTACTGGCATCGCTCAATCCGGCCTTTACCGATAGTTTCACCGTTATCCAGAAATTCGCCGCCGGCATGAATATAGGGGGAACCCTAACGCTTTTAAGTACAACATCCGCCGGGTCTGCCCTGAATACCAAACTGCAGGTCCTGGTGCAGGATACCAGCGCGGGACAGGGGATTGTTTATCGTAGATCCTTCCAGGGAATGGATACTACAGGCCTTGGTAAGAACCAGGGATGGATTCCCTACTATGATACGACCTGCCATTGCTGGAAGACGGAAGCAGCGCCCTCCGGCGGGGGAGGTTCGGGGAATACCAATTCCAATGTCGGGGGCGGTTACCGGTGGGCGATTCCCGGCACCAACAATGTAAAGACGGCCACGGTTGGCATAGGCCTTAGTGCGGATAGCATTGTCACCAATACGCTAAATTTTAAGGCTGATACTTCCTACCTGGTCACACTTGCTTCCGGTCAGAATATTACAGGGAATAAAAACTTAGGTGGCACCCTAACGCTTTCGGGTACCGGAGGGGCATCTTCCGCTTTGAATGGAAAACTAAAAATCCTGATGGCCGACACGACCGCACAAAATACCGTTTATACCCGATCCTTTCAGGGAATGGACACGACCAATCTGGGTAAAAATCAGGGATGGACGAATTATTATGATACCACCTGTAAGTGCTGGAAGGTGCAAGCTCCCCCTGGGTTCGCCAATCCGATGACTTCGGCTGGCGACCTGATCGTGGGCGGTTCTGCAGGTGCGCCAACCCGGGCGGCTGGCAATAATACCACCACACCCCAGGTCCTATGGGGAACCGGTACCGGGAGTGCCGCCACGGCCCCGGTATGGCACACCCTGGTAAAAGGGGATATCGGACTGGGGAATGTTGAAAATACCGCATTATCGACCTGGGCGGGATCTTCATCCCTCACTACCCTGGGAACCATTGGGGCAGGCGTATGGCAGGGATCACCGGTAACGGGTCAGTTCGGTGGTACGGGGATCAACAATAGCGGAAAGACCATCACGCTGGGCGGAAGTTTTGCTACTTCCGGGGCCTTCCCGTTGACGTTTACCCTATCTGGCTCTACGAATGTCACGCTTCCCGTCTCTGGGACGCTGGTCAATAGTTCGGTGACGACCCTTTCTTCCTTGGCGGGAGTGGGAACGATTACATCGGGAACCTGGCAGGGCGGCATTGTCGGGCCGATATTTGGGGGTACCGGGGTGAACAATGGGATCAGCACCATCACCCTGGCCGGGCCGCTGGTAACTACCGGGGCCTTTACCACGACATTGACCGCTACCGGAACCACGGCCGTGACGCTGCCGACATCCGGTACTTTATACGGTACGCAGGCGGGATCCATTACTTCGGCCCAGTTACTGGCATCTTTGACAGATGAAACAGGAACGGGTACGGCGGTCTTTTCTGCATCTCCGGCTTTGACGGGAACACCGACCGCCCCCACGGCAGCGCCAGGGACCAATACTACCCAGATTGCCACCATGGCCGCCATTCAGGCTGCAACGGGGGCTGCCATCCCTTCCGGTGGATTAGCTGCGGGAACCTATACACCTACTCTTATTTCCACTTCTCTTGGTGGCATAGTTACGCCTGGTGTTTTCAAATATCAAAGAGTGGGGAATGTTGTCCATTACAGCGGGCCCGTTTCAATATCCGCTGAACCTGCCACAAATACGCAATACACGGTGGATATCTCCTTACCGATAAGTTCTACTTATTCCGCAGCAACGGATTTGAACGGGGTATGCGTAACCACCGGATCCGGAGATGCCCCCGGTTGGGCCACTGCTTTAAACAATTCTGGAACCATTGTTTCCAGAAGTCGGATGTGGTCTACCATCAACGCGGGTAATGGGGTGACCATCATAATTGAAGGAACTTATATCGTACAATAATAAATTATGAAAAAACTGCTATTTATCCTGCTATTCCCGATTCTCACCCAGGCCCAGACCAACCAGGGTGCATTCATGTATAACTATGGCGCTGCGGTGCCGGTGATCTTCGAAAGTGGTTCGCTGGCCCCGTTCACCACCGTATCGCCAGCGGCATCCACTCCGGCAAAAACATTCACCTTTACCGCCAGCAGTTTGACCGGTTCGGTGACCGCTACGGCCGATGCCCCGATGCAGGTCGCCCCGGATGGGTCAACCTTTGCCACCACGGCCGTTTTCGGTCAAACCCTGGGTATATCTTCAGGAACCGTTTCCGTACGAATAGCAGCTAGTACAGCGGTAGGTAGTTATTCGGGTAAAATCCGGCTTACTTCTCCCGGCGCTGCCTTCGTGGATGTTCCCTTCACCGCGACCGTCACATCCGGAGCCACCTTAACCGTGGTAAAGTTCAATATCTGGGATGCCAGTCAAACAAATGGGAAAGTATTGCAGTCTGGGTTTAATAACTGGAATCCATCGGATCTTCTTTTTGGCCAGACCACCACTTCCGGCGCCATGACAGATACGACCGGTGCCAGCACGGCCGTGACTATGACCTTATCGGCGGGACCTGAAGCGGATGTACAGGGATTTTATACCAACAATGGTGAACCGTATGCTGCTGCCACCACGGCACCCTATCCAGATACTTTGTTTGAAATTCCTTACCTCTTCACGACCGGCGGGGAATCCTCCGGAACGGATTCCATTATTTTCAATGTTCCTGGCATCACACCTTCATCGGGGGGGTTTAATATTGAACTAATCAGCAGCCGGTCGACAGGGACCAGCAGACCGCAAACTTTCACTTGTAATGGCACGACGATTCCACTGGATGCCCAAAATAACCTGAATAATCTTACCGGCGGGCGGGTGCCCCTTCACTGGGATAATGTTCCTGCAGTAGGGGGGCGGATTGTGGTGGTCATGAAATATACAGCCACTTTTGTCTATGCCAATGGCGGTAAAATATCGTGGATACCTTAAAACTTAACTATATGAGAATCATCACCTTTTTATTGATCCTTTTTTCTTCCATCTGCCGGGCCCAGGATGTAACCGGGGATGTAAATAAGTTGATCAATGGCCAAATAAATACATTCAGTATGGGACTGGATAGTATTATTGTTCACACACAACTTACTTCAGGGACTACCGCTGCCTTCGTGGATACCCTTCGACTGCCCATCAATACTACCTGTTTATATTCCATTCACTTACAGGCGGAAAATATTAACACGCTGGAAACGGCCAGGGCTTACAAAGAGATAGAAATTAAAAACATCAATGGGGTCTATTCCTTTCCGGGATCCACCGATGTGGTCGCCTATCCCGGTCAATCGGCCACGACCAGCATTTCGAAAGCAACCTGGTCCATCCTATCCAGCGGTGGGATTTATGTCATCCGGGTGGCAGGAGTGGCTGGCGTAAATATGAAATGGACCATTACCCGAACGCAAATAATAACTGCATTATGAAGAAACTTATTTATTTCACAATTTTGGTATTCTTAGGACTTATCGGTAAGTCCCAGACGGCTGGGACCATCATCAATGTGCCTTATACCACGGCTTCTACGCCGACCTTCCAGGCATACCTGTATCTTCCCAATGACTACGGGACCACCGGTTCCCAGCGGTATCCGCTTTTCATATTCCTGCATGGCTCCGGGGAATCCTGCCCACCAGTGTCGAACATATACAATTCCACTACCGCCGGGGGACCGCTCTATTTTATCGAACATGGCCTGTGGCCAACTGGCGGATTTATGAATTACCGGACCGGAGCTACTGAAAAATATATTGTTCTGGGTCCACAATCCGCCTGTAATTCCTGGTCTACTTCCGGAGATCAACTAGCGAACATCAAAACGTACATGGTGCAGAATTACCGGGTGGATAGCAATCGGATCATCGTTTCCGGTCTTTCTTCCGGTGGTGGTGGAACGGTAGAAAATACGGCCAATCTTAGCGGGAATGAAACGACCCAGACCTTCCCTTCCCGTTATAAGAATGCCGCCGTGATCCCCATGAGCCCCGCCACGAACAATCCCCTGCAGGCTTGGGGGGCGCAATTCGTTACGGATTCCGTTCCCTCCTGGTTCTTCGGGGATCAAAACAATGACACCTATGGGGAATATGCCTGGAACTTCGCCCGGCGCCTACCCACCCCCAACGCGACCACCAACGGCTTCATCAATGCCATAAAATTCGGATATGCCTATTTTACCGGCAACCCGGGGACAAATGGCGTTTCCACTTTTAACACCGGCCATGGACCTTGGAATACTTACTACAATCCTACCTTCCGGGTATCCTTTACTGATTCCACCATAAAGCCGGCGGTGACTGGGACCTTCAGCATTTATGAATGGGGGCTGATGCATGTGCGCAATTCGGTCGCCGTGACCACGCCAACGGCCAACGCTGGCAGCAATCAGTCCATCACCCAGCCGACCAGCACGGTGACGCTAACAGGATCAGGAACGGCCGGCACTGGCCATAATATCCCGACTTCAGGCGGATATGCCTGGACCCAGGTATCTGGGCCCACTTCAACGATCACTACGCCTACGTTATCTAGCACCACCGTGACCGGCATGACAACGGCCGGGGCCTATGTCTACCAGTTGAAAGTCACCAATGAGATAGGGGCCTTCGCTACCAGTCAGGTGACAATAACGGTGATCAGCAATGCCCCGCATGCGAATGCTGGACCTGATCAAACGATCACCCTGCCCATCAGTTCCGTCACGCTTGACGGTACAGGATCTTCTGGCGGGATTACTTCCTACGCCTGGTCCCAATTGACCGGACCCAATACCGGAAATATCAATTCCGCAACGGCCGCCACCACATCGGTGACTGCCCTGATCGCCGGGGTCTATACCTTTCAATTATCGCTGAATTCCGGGGCCAGCAAGGATACGGTGCAGATCACCGTGCAGCCGGTTCAGCCGTGCGGTCCTCACAACAAGATCATTCTGCATCCTTTTTCGGACAGCACTTATTTTATCAATAACGCCGTTTCCCATACCTTCCAGGCTGGTGACACGATTGTCTTTACCCATACAGATGTATGGAAAAGTGCCGTCTTCCAGAATATGAACGGCGCCCCGGGTTGCCCTATCGTGCTGCAAAACGATTCCGGTCCCATTCCTTTTACAAGTCCTCCGAATGGTCACCGGTCCGGTAATGATTACAGTGGAATGAAATTCGCGTCCTGTTCTCATATTCACCTGCAGGGGAATGCGGATCCTACCACCAAATATGGTTTCTTCTTCCAGTATGATCCGGTCTTCGTTTATCAGACCACGCCGGCGCTGATCATCGATGACAAGTCTACCAACGTGGAAGTTAACAATGTATCTTTCCGGAATGTGGATATTGCGATCGTCGCGGAAGTAACGGAGAATTGTGACACGACCTTCAACTGGCCCAATTGGTTCATGGATAGTATCATCATCCATGATATAAAGGTTCGACGGACCTGGAATGAAGGGTTTTACCTGGGAAATACGAGTCCCGACAATGCCCTTTATGATCACCGGCCAACCGTTTGTGGGGTAGATACTTTTTATTATAAACCTGCCAAAAATGGATATACACAGGTTTATAACATTGATATGGATAGTACCGGCCGGAGTGGTATACAGTTGGCCAATGCGATCGTCAACCCAGCCGGGGCCCGGTCGGAAATCTTCAATTGTACGGTCAAACATGCTGGATTGAATGGCGATGATGCACAAGGGTGCGGTATCGATCCGGGACTTTATACCGTGGTCCGGATTCATGACAATGTGATCACCAATACATATACTTTTGGCGTTGGCAGTTTGGGAGCCAATGGGACCAGTACACCGCTGGAAATCTATAATAACCGGATAGACAGTGCCGGATTTTTGAGAACGTTCAATAATGCCACCACGGATTCCGTTCGTTATAATCCTGAAACGGCGCCTACCTTCCGGGATAGCCTGACCTATCCTTATCCCATTTTTGTGACCACCAGACCGATGTCCTTTACTACCGACAGCCTGCCAGGTACGGCCATCCATGGGCTGGATAGTCTCAATTTCATCATCAAAAATAATACCTTGGGTCTTTTTAAGGCGGCGACACGGCCGGACAGTAATGTCGTTGGTAACTCTACGGCTGCCATCCAGATTGAACAGGACAGCCGAAATACCACCATTCAAAAAAATGGGAATGTGATCTGCGGGAATACATTCTTCAATGATCAGCCGGCCACAGTCTTCACCGACAATCGGCAGGGAGTGATCAATTATTCAACGAACTGCGGGAATGCTATTAAAAGACTGATAGCCAGTATTGGGGATGCCGTAGATGCCCCCGCAATTGTGGCCGATACGCTGATCCTGCCGTTGGATTCCACTTTTATCGAAGGTTATGCCCTGGCCGATTCTTTGAATAATATTACAAATCTCACCATCACCCAAATAGGGGGGCCATCTTGTACCATTACGCAGCGCCTGAGAATACCAACCAGCGGGATAGGGCAATCCCTTATTATTGATTGGGATATTAAAAAAATGTTGACCCCGGGAATCTATTCCTTTTCCATAATAGGATTTTCCGATGCAGGAACCACTGCCAGTACTTCCGTATCGATCACCATCCTGGGGGCCTTACCCAATCCAAAAAATTACATGCCAGTTCATAAGTATAGTAAAAAACGTATATTGGGGCACTAAAATTTTTATATGAAAAAATTACTGCTATTACTTAGTTTCTTATCAATCTGCCTGCTGACATTCAGCCAGGATCACCAGGTCAACCCATTGAAAAAGGATACGGTGAAGGGAAAGATTCCGGCTGGTAAAAAGGTGATCGCCGCCAAAAAGGATACGATTCCGCCCCTATCCATTATCCCCCGGGAAAAGGCCTACGTGCTGATGTTGTCTGAAAATGAGATCCAGCGCCTTTATTCCATTGTACGCACTTCCGGCAAACTTACCGGCACGGAAATAGAGGATTATCTCATATTGCTGGATCAGCGAAAAAAAGAGATAAAACAATAAATTTATGCCTGACATGACAACCCCGACAAATCATATTGATGCCCCTGGATTAGCAATGATATTCTTCGGGCAGGGCTTTAATACGCTTGCTATGATAACCCGCACCGATGTAACCTATTTTCTTGGCCTCTTTTCGACATTATTGGCAATTGCCTATTATACCCTGAAGATGTACAAAGAATGGAAAAGCAAATAATCTTCAACCTTTTAAAAGTTAAGTATATGAAATCAACCAAGTTATCGCTCATTTTTGCTTTGGCCATCGGGGTGTCCTTCGTGGCCATTGGACAGAACCTGAAGGACAGTGCGGGCAGTCCGCCGATCAAAGATTCCACCCAGTACGTGGCTGACAGCGTTCAGATCGCCACCCAGATGCAGCCTACCATTGTCGGTTTGCCTGTATCGCGGCCAGTTCAATCAATCTTTATCGCGGTCATTACCGCCCTGGCTACGGTCCTGGGCGCTGTTCAGTATGTCTTGAAAAAGATACCTACCCCGGTCAGTGTAAAAATTGAAGGGGTTGTGGGGAAAATATTGGATGTGGCGACCTTCTTCCAGCCGGATAGAAGTACCAATGGCGGCGTTCATGCGGATAAACCGGATCCACTAAGTGCGCCGAAGAAGCCCTGATATTATTCTGATCAAAGCATACGTGGGGGCCGTGATCATTCTCATGGCCCTCTTTAAAATAGTCTCTTTATTTTTTAAACATTAAAAACTGTTATTATGAGCATTTTCACAAAGATTTGGGGGGATGTCAAATGGCTGGGGAAAACCATTGGCCACCTGTTCGCTGCTGATATATTGCCCTTTGCAATTGAGGCCACCCAGAAAATCAACGAAGCCGTTAAGTCGGGGGAAGCCCAGCAGCTTGTCGATGTATTGAAAGGCCTTTATCCCGGTGCCGGTCAGATAGGGCAGGCTATTCTGGATGAAGCCCAGGTGCTGGGTCCAAAGGTGCTGTCCACCGAATTGGGACTGCAGGCCTTGGAAACCAGCAATACCCCCCAGGCGGATATCGCCTTCGCCCAATCTGTTATTGATGCCTATGGATCGGCCGATCTGATCAAACAATCGAAGACGTGGAATTCATTGGCCACCCAGTTAACTATCCTATACGACCAGGGAAAGACCCAGGATAAAACCTGGATGGATTGGGCTGGAACCGTTGAACAAGGATTCAAAGCCATCCAGCAGGCGATCGCCGATCAGAAAGCAGCTGACGATGCCGCCACTGAATAATGGCGCTGGCAAGATTCATAATCGAATTTATCCTGATCCTCTTGGCCATCCGGCAGGGGATCAGGATTTTTAACCGCTGGATGGATAAATTTTACTGACATGCAAAAACCAGTTTTAGACCGGGAACATGCCCTGCTGATCATGGGCGATCATTACGCAAAAGAAAAAGTGATCCTGCTGGGTATTCGCGGATTCTTTGATCCTGCCATGGGGAACAAACGGGGGGTTTATGACGATGCCGTCTTCCTGATCACGGATGAAGGCATCGAAGGGTTCAATTTCAATACTGATCCTTCCATTGACCGGCCAGGAATTGCTGTCCTGCAGGATGGCAAATATGACTATACCCAGGATCTTCATGGGGTCCATCACCTGAATCTTAAAGACATCAATGACAAGGTATTATATAATACTCTCATTGCTCACCACAAGGATCTGACACCCATCCCCGGTAAAATACTTCCCTACTTTGCTTTCCGGCAGGCAGGACCGGTCCTGTTAAAACGGGATGGGGATTCCGATGCCGCCCTGGATGGATGGCCATCAGCACCTGCCTGGATAGATATCCACAAGGGTGGGGTAAATACGACCTCTTCCGAAGGCTGTCAGACGGTTTTCCCGGATCAATGGGAAGATTTTCGGGACAAAGGTTATGCCGGCATGGACAAAAATTCCATGCACAAAATATCCTATGTCCTGCTGACGAAAACGGCAGATATGGACATTACATCGTAAATCCTTTTTTATGATCGTTATATTAAAAGAACTCATAATCGTTGTCCGGGATTTGGAAAATGAACTGCACGGAATCCGGCATAGAATATGGGAAAGATATAAGCATCACGCACACTTCAGTCAGTTCACCTTTTTAATTAACAATTTAAACTTTTCAGCAATGAACAGTACATTAACGGTACCCTCCGGTACCCCGGTCGATGGCTTTAATGCCCCATTGGACGCAAAGAAGAATGTTTTGAAGGATTCGGCTTATAAACCGGGTTCCTGTAAGTACGGAGTAATCCCGGGACCCAGCGGCAACCCTCCCGGCTTCACGGTCGCACCGGGTGCCACCGAAGAAGATTTCACGGTCACGGAGAATACCGCCGGCGCTGCCAGTGACGGGATCATCACCTTTGATGCCCAGGATGCCGAAGGCAATCAATTGCCCCAAAGTCAGGGCACATTGATCTTTACCGCCGTTACGCCGGTAGCCGTTGAAAGTGAATTCAATTTCAATCAGACTTCTCACTAACTTCTATTTTCTCATATAGCAGTTAATAAAGCAGCCGGGGTACTTTTGTACCGCCGGCTTTTTTCTTTGGAAAAAGGAAGTACCTTTATAAGCATGCAGCCACAATCCCTGAATATTAGCCGGGCCGCGCTGGTCAATATCAATATCAATGACTATGATCAGATCCCGCTGACACTCACCTATACCGACACAACTGACCCGATGGTACCGGTCCCCATCGATATACGGACATATGCCTTTTCCTTCGATCTGAAGGCTGGGAATACCAATCCGGTTGTAAAGAATTACCCGCTGGCCCCGGCCGGGTCTTCCGCTTTTCTCTCCGTGACCGGTGCTGATCATAATATCCTGGATATGTCCCTGATGTGGGCGGATATAAAATCCATCATCACCTTCGATGGAGATTATCGCCTGATCCAGCTGGTGACCGATAACCTGGGCAATTCGTTCGTTCATGTGATATATACTATCAATGCCAAACGCGACTAAAATAGAATTGCAGGTCACCCCGACCGTGCCCATTGCTATCCTCCTTACTACTAACGGCGGTTTAACGGCTGCCTTAACCCTACAGCAAAATGCATCACCCATTGATTTTTCCCTTTCCCTGGCGGCCGGACCAGTGGGGGCCACTGGTCCGGCAGGTCCTACAGGGGCGGCCGGTGCAACTGGTTCCCCAGGGCCGTCAGGATCACCGGGTACCGCCGGCGCTACGGGTCCAACCGGCCCCCCCGGAAGTACAGGTCCACAAGGTATCCCCGGCCCTTCGGGTGCCACGGGGCCAGGTGGTGGTATTGGTGCCACTGGGCCTATCGGGGCGACAGGTCCCATTGGGGCTACCGGACCTGCCGGCAATGATGGCACCCCGGGCGCTGTGGGTGCTACGGGAGCAACTGGCCCGATTGGCAGCACTGGACCCGCTGGCATCGCAGGTCCCACTGGACCAACCGGAGTGCAAGGCGTTGCGGGACCAACTGGCCCCACTGGTCCCGCCGGAGTGGCTGGTCCTACGGGCGTTACCGGCCCAGCAGGACCTGCTGGCGCAACCGGCCCCACCGGTGTCACTGGGTTGGTCGGTGCAACCGGCCCCACCGGACCGGTGGGGATCACAGGCCCTACCGGAGTAACGGGGGCCATCGGCGCAACGGGTCCAACGGGTTCCACCGGTCCGGTGGGAGCAACCGGACCGACTGGCCTGGGTTATGCCAGCACTTCATCTGCCAGCAGTCTGACGGTAGGAACCGGTTCGCAGGCTTTCACCGTTGGCAATGTGGGGGCTTATGCTGCCGGTAATCGCGTCCGGGTCATAGATACCGCTCTTACCACCACCTGGATGGAAGGGATCATCGCATCGATCGTCGGTAGCGTGATCACCGTTACGGTGGATACCATATCAGGTTCTGGAACGATTGCTACCTGGCAGTTTGCCCTGGCGGGATTGGTGGGACTTACCGGGGCCACGGGAACAGCGGGGGCCGTTGGTGCTACCGGTCCGACAGGTCCCGCCGGTACTACTGGCGGGGTGGGAGCGACAGGGCCGACTGGTCCTACCGGGGTGACCGGTTCGGTGGGAGCGACAGGGGTGACGGGCGCAACTGGTCCAACGGGTCCGTCGACGGGAGCCGCCGGCGGGGTGTTATCGGGGACTTATCCAAACCCTGGATTTGCATCCATCGCAGTAGGGGAAGCCTTGGCAAATGCCACCACAGCATCGGCAGCTCCAACGGCGACCGGTGTTCCTGTTCTGCTGGCTTCCGGCACCTGGACGAATCAGGCAACTGGGGATATCGATCTTTCCACCTTCAATACCTTATACAGTTCGATTGAAGTGGAACTTATAAACATTCGGCCGGCGACAAATGCCGCTATTTTGGAAGCAAGACTGGCGACAACAAATGGAAGTACTTTCGTTGCAACGGGTTATAAATGGACCTTCATGTATGATCTGGCCGGCGGAACTCCTGGTGGCCTGGATGATGCAGGGGCCAGTGATACCACAACTATACATCTTACCGGATCCTCGAGCAGTACAACCGCTCAAACCATTTGCGGTGAAATAAAAATTTATAATCCAGGGGTTGCTACTTTTTTCCCAATGGTCAAATTTGAAACTGCCAGATATACAGATGCCCCTTCCACGGGTATCGTGAAAGGAATGGGGCTTATTACGACCGCCCAGGTGACAAAGGGAATCCGTTTCCTGTTCAGTTCTGGGAATATATCTACCGGTATTTATCGGGTATGGGGACGTATTTAATCACTCAAAAAATAAAAAAATGAAGACGTTTTTTGACTTTTATGCCGATGCAGGAAATATAGCTGGCGATGCAACGGATGTATTTGCCGGAAAAGTTACAGCCGGGAAAATGCCAGTTTGGGGGGATAAATTACAGGGTAAATATCTTGTAAATTCATCCATCTCCGATTTTTTAATCACTTTGCATCTTGGAAGTATTTCCATTGATTTAAGTGGTTTACAATCAGGTGATAATGTTATAGAATTCCTTTTATTTAACAAAAACGGGAATAGTTCTTTATATTTTGGAACTGTTAATGGAGGGAATATATTTAAAGGCACCTCTGATCCTTTTGCCAATGATGGAATCGTTAAACTTACTCTTCAGGATACTTCTGGTTCTCCGGCCGACAATACAGTGGTGGCCAAAATGGGAACTGTCCTTTTCATTCCTGCCGCTTAATTTAACAAAGGATGGTATGTTCTACGCATACCATCCTTTATCCCACAGGGTATAAAGATGATCAAAATAATGGTCATAGTGATAAGCCAGTTCGAGCATGGAAAATCTGTCGATTGCGCGATTTCTAATTTTTTCCCCTGGTTTCAGCATCCCATTTTCACACCAATGCATTGCTTGAATGAAATCCTTAAAAGAGTGGCAGGTATATCCATCTACACCCGTTTTTATATTCTCCGAAAAGGTTCCCCACGGCGTGGCGATTACCGGCGTGCCAGATAAAAGGGCTTCCGCCATCACCCCACAAAACGGTTCAATATAGATGGATGGGCATAAAACGGCGACAGCATCCGCCAGCAGGTTGGCTTTTTGTTCTCCCGATACCATCCCGACATATTCCCCATATCCATCGAACTGGCCAGGACCCGCCACAATTAACCGGGCCCTTATTTTTTCGCATGCCTGTTGGGCTATCCGCCATCCTTTCCGATCAGTCAGGCGCCCCATATAAAGGAAATAGTCCCCCTTCTTTTTGGATACATGATATTGGGTATGGTCAAAGAAGTTGGGGATCACCCGGTCATAGAAGTTGCCATCGGCCCGGTCAGCGGATCCCGCCATCTGGCCATAAACGGTATGCATCCAGGCGTAGGATTCAAAGACTTTGAATTTTGCGAAGACCCCGGCGTATCCTACCCCGAATTCCACTGCCATCAGGTAGGGCAGTTTTTCGGCCAGGACCTGCTGGCACCGGCCGGCGATCAGGCAAAGGAAGTCTTTATCCTTCGCCCGAATGGTAATTTCTGCCCATGCTATATGATTCATGCGGACCCAATGATCCGCCTGGGGGTCGAAAGGAGCATCCAGGTATTCGGCCGGGGACCACCGTTTATAATAGCAGGGGATGAATTCATCACATACCGCCTCATTTTCGGAGGACCCGTAAAGGAAGACCTTATGGCCCAGGTCCTTCATCATCTTACAGAACTTTATGACTTTCTGGGTATAAGCACAGCAATTATATTCTGCCGTTGTCTGGGTATGGGGAAGCCCAACTATATGAAAAGTGTATTGCATATTGATTTATTTTTTACAAAAGTACTTTAAAATAAATTAGGATGTTTAAAATAAATTAGTATCTTTGAATATCGTTTAACACTTAAAAACATATTTATGAAAAAAGCAACCGAAGCCGATCTGCAAGTATCGGCCATCAAAACGAAGGAATCCATCGCTATCTTCTTGTATTTCTGCATGACAGAATTTAATCTTAGTCTGGATATGGATTTAGACTTCGCTGATTATGTGGACAAAAACGGCGACCCGGCTATTAAGACAGCCGCTTCCATCGAAGAACTGAATATATTGATGGATACCTGCCATGATCTTTGCGATGCAAAGGGCTGGGATATCGCCGAAATCGCACTGACAGTAAAGCATGTCATTTTTCTGGAAGAATTTGGTGAGAAATGGGAAGCCGCTACCGATAAGGAAAATAATGATGCTGAAGTGGACCGCCTTACCGAAGAATATCAGAAATATTTGGCTCTTTACGGTCTTCCGCAAATGTCTGCCGATGAACTACTTGCCAATCTGGAAAGGGATTTAAGCCGGGATGTGACGCTGGAACAGTTCAGGGCCGATAAGAAAATACTGAATGACAAGGTTTTGATCAGATCATTTTTCACGGAACAGGATGGGGATGAAGAATATGCGAAAGATCAGGCGCAAAGGATATACGCCCTGCATGTTTATGGAGGTTCCTATTATATTCAGGAATATGATCCCGGCAAGTTCTGTACCACCATCGAAAATAATTGCCCCGAAGGACCGCTGGAAGAACTAGAAGAGGCCTTATATAATTTCGCTTTTTAAATAACTGCCTGGAATCTGCCGCGCACCATTACTGCAAGGCCCCACAGTTCCGCCGCCCCGCCCCAACAAGGCGGGGTTTGGTGGCAGAATCCGCAGTGTAGGGCGCCGGACGGGATTGGGATCACAGGAAAAACCTGCCCAACGAAAGCCGGAGAACGCTATCGAAGGCGGCAACAAGCTGGACAGCCGGTACTATATTCCGAAGTAGGGGACGCCCGAAAAAGAAGATGGACCGGCCAAAGGCGGCAAAAGACGTTAATATGGCAAATAAGGACGGTAAAGGCGGCGCGGTGATGGTAGCCGACACTATTTATGATGATGTCAAAACCCATCTGGAAGAGACGGGCGGCGCCATCGGAAAGTTTTTCGCACAGGCGGCAAAGGACAAGATGGCGATCATCAAAGCTCCCCCCGAACTTCGGGGCCGTATCGAAGAACTGGTAAAGGAAGCGCGGGCGCTCTTGGAATCCGGCCCAGCTATTGCACAGGAATAAAAAACTGCAGGATATGGAATGTTTAACTTTTCACGGTATCGATGATGCCGTTCAAATCGATGCATCTGAATGGATGCTGCGTTTTACACAGGCCTTTGCTTTTCCGCTTCTTTTGGCTAACTTGTCTGAAGGAGCCCGGGAATGCCGGTTCATTATCAACGACCATACGAAGGGCGAAGCCTACTTCGCCAGGGCAAAGCGGATCATTGCCTGCCTTCGGATGCCGTTGGAACCCATCCTGAAGGTGGACAAGGTAGGAGGGCTCACTTACCAGACCCGCCTGATCGTTAAATATACTGGCCAATGAGGACCCGCCAGTCACCGCCCCGGGAATATGCCGGCCTTCCGAATATGGTTTTCGTGAAGGTGGTCAGGGATTACAGCATCCCCAAAGGAATTGCCTTTCTGACCTGTTCCCAGCAATGGGTATGTTTCAGGGCCTATATCGATATCGCCAAGCAACTGAACTAATTATAAACCCTAAACATCTATTTATGGAATCGCTCATTTTTTGGGGGCTTTGTGCCAGCGCCTACATAGTGGCGGCAATCCCTTTCGTCTGCAGTTATATCGGTAAACGCCGGAATGGTAAACTGCACCGGCATCAAAAGACTTTTTTCATTAAATAAATTTTGTTTTTTTTCATAAGTGTTAAAATCGCAATGGGACCATTTCTATGGTCCTAACGTTTTTTTTTTAATTATTTTACCTTATAGTTGTCAACAAACCATTATTATATGACAGATTTATTTATTTTTGAACGCAACGAACTGGACCGGGAGAACTGGACGGCGGCTTTGGCGTTTAACCCTGGTCCGGATGAAGAAGAGGATGATGACGAATTCGGCCTGGATGATGATGACGAAGATTAAAAATCAATAGCCGGTAATAATCAGTTACCGGCTATTAAGAAATGAAGCATTAAAAACCAATCAATATGTCTGAAGCAAATCTACCTAAAAGGCAGGAAATTATCCAAATGATTATGGATACCCCGCCTGCCCAAATCGCTTCCCTTCCATTCGTGAAGGCGAAATTCATCGAAAATTATAATGCCTGCAACCGGTCGCCGGATGGCAAACCCGGGACCGAAGGGGAAATGATGTACCACCGGCAGCAGATTCACTTCGTTCAGATCATCATGGCAGATGATAAGACCGGGGCGGCACTACGGGGCTGCAATCCTTTTTCCCTTTATGCCTGTTTTGCAACGGCGGCAGCCAATGGTTACAGCCTGGACCCGGCCGATAATGTGGTATACATGATCCCGAAGGGAGGGAAGGCATGTCTATGGCGCCAGGCGGGTGCCCACGTTCATCGCCTGATCCGTACCAATCAGATACGGCATGCTGAACAGGTACAGCTGGTGTACCAAGGGGATGCATTCCGGGTATCGAAAGGTGCAGTCCTCACCCATGAAAGCAATTTTGCCGGGGAAAAGATCATTGCCGCTTATCAGGAATTTGTCCTGCCAGATGGGAAAAGCCGATATTTCATATATCAGCCTTCCGATTGGACTGCATGGCGTAGTAAATCCGATATGCCGAATGGGCCTAACTGGAATTCTGGTCCGCTGGGTCAGCCTGATCCCGGGTTCCTTCGGACAAAGATCACCAAGCATGCCTGCATGGAAAAGGTCTGGGCAACCGGCATGAATCCCATCCAGGTCGAAACCTTTGAAGATGTGGAGATTGAAAGCGATGCCCTGATTGTCGGCGCTCCGGTACTTAGTGAAATCTATTCGGAAAAGATCACGGCGCCCGATCAAAAGAAATCGCCGGAGAAAGAACCTGCACCTGCGGGCATTGGGTCTACTATGACCACGCCCCGGGCCCAGGAAAAAAAGACGGAAGAGCCTGATGGCGACAATGAGGATTTTTAACCATTCCCTTCACCTTTCAATTTTAAATAATGCTCTCTCTACAAGAAAAAGTTAACCGCCTTTCCATCATCGGCGTGGAATGGATGGGCGCCGAAGTGCAGTATGTCATCCAGAATAATTACGAATACCTCCCGGAAATTGAGGATATGACCGATGATGACTTCGAAAAGTTCATTTCCGATCTGGCCCCCCGGATGCCGACTGTTATCGATAAATCCCTGGAAGTGGTGAAATCTGGTTCGAAGCTCCTGCGGGAACATGAACGGATCAGTAGCAGGGCGATGGCGGTCGGCCGGAAGATTAAGGACGATGCCGATGCCGCCTATGCCATTGAAGATCCTAAACTTCGCTTTGAGGCCTTGGCAAAGGTGGATGAACGGGCCAATAAGTTTCTGGTCAACTGCCGGACGCGCTCCACCGAAATGAAAGAAGCCCGGAGCGCCGTCACCCAGGTTTGTTCCAGGATCGTTACTATGTTCACAGAACTGGAAAATCCGCTGGACAATAAAACCGGCCCCATCCCGAAGTCCATCCAGGAATTCCGCAACCGGTATGCGAAGGACTTGGTGGTGGAACAGGAACGCATAAAAAAGGAAGCCAAACTGGCGGCCGACAAAAAGATTGAAGCGGTGGATCTTCGGGCCTGGGTGAAGAATGCCATCGGGCAGGCCTTGGTAAACTATAAGGCTGCCAGGAAATTGGCCTGGACGGAATCCTTCAATGCCATCACCTTGGATAATTATGAAGACAAGAAGGTAAAGATGGATGCCGTCAATACTGCCTTCCCTGCAGCGAAACTTCGGGAACTGATCATTATGAAGCCACCCTACCCTGTTATAAAATATCTCACTCCCGAAGAAAACAACGCCATCATCAATGAAGAATGGGATGTCTATGACTTTTTCACCTTCTATACGGAGTATGGGCAGGAGATGTCCGACCTGAAAAAGGATCTGCAGGACAAACTTCCCAGCAAACTGGCCGAACTGCAGGAGGCAAAACGGATATCCGACAAGGCGGAAGAAGACCGGCTGGCCCTCATAGAATCTAATCGGATAGCGGAAGAGAACCGGCAGGCCGCCCTGCTGAAGGCAAAGGGGGAAAAGGAAAAAGAACGTCTTCGCCGTCTGGGGATTCAGCAACGCTGGGATGAACGCAAACGCCTGAACAAAATCCAGGCCGATGCTGATAAAGAAGCCGCCCGGCTCTTAAAGGAGAAAGAAACCCGGGAACAGGAACAGGCCCAACAATTGAAAAGTGAACAGGAAGCCGCCCAGACCAAAATATCCAGCGCCGCCGAATTGGGCCGGCAGGCGGGGCATACTGCCACCCTTTTTGAAGAAATGTCCGCCACCGCCTCTTCCGGAAATGCCCCATCGGCTAAGAATGGTTTTGAAATAAAGGTGAAGAGCCCGGCCGGCTGGGTAGAAATATTCGGCTTTTGGATGCAGCGGGAAGGGATGATGCTGATGCCGGACGATCTGGAGAAGAAAAGCCTGGGTCAGATGAAGAAGGCGGTGGAAGCCATCGCCGCCAAAGCCCAAAAGAATGGTAAAATAGATCAGATTGTCAGTGAGCATCTTATCTATGAAACGAAGATTACAGCCCGTAATGTGCGGGAAAAAGACGAAAAAACCGCATAAATTACAGTTATGGAATGGGTGAAGGATCCATATTATTCCCTGCCGGAATGCAGCAATTCAGACCTTTCCTGGATGCTATCCTTTTTTGAACCGGAGGATTTGAAATATGACAAGGAAAAGGCCTACGCCGCCGGGACCTTGCTGGATTGCTGCATTACGGAAGCCCACAAGGTGAACTATTTTAAACATACTTGTGCTGGGAATCAATATACAAAGGAGGATTTCGACCGGACGGCGAAGATGAAGGCTTCCTTTTGGCGGGACCCATACTGCCGGATGCTGGCAGAAAACAGCGATATGCAAAAGATCACCCGCTGCCAAGACTTCAAAATAACCTATGATGGTCTGACCTTTGTGCTGCCTTTCCGGATTAAATGGGATCTTTACGCATGGCACACGATCAACCAGGGCGGCGATATCAAAAGTACCACAGCTAAGACATGGGCTGAATTTCTGGCTGCCTGTAAGCACTTTCAATATTTCCGCCAGCGGGCCCTTTATATGGATGTGGAGAGTGCCGCCCTGGGCCGATCCATCGATACGGATACCCTGATTGGGATCAGCAAGGTGAACTACCAGGTTTTCAAAGTTCCCATTGTCCGGGGCGGCGAATTGTACAATATCGGCCGGGAGCAATACAGCCGCCTGGGCTTCCAGTATGCATCACTATTTGGTAACATTAAAGCAGCATAATATATCAACCATGAACGATCAACTAGGAATACCCAAACAAGAGATACCGGCCGACTTTAAGAAATGGGCTGGACAATTAGCTATTAAGACTGCTAAAGAACAGGAGTTTAATTTCGGGCATAGTCGAATAGCTCATGTAGACGGATTTATCGAAGGAGCAATTAACACCTACCGTCATCTCCACTCCCAGCCCCCTTCTCATATACGCCTTCCTGATGGTTCATTTGCGGGTCCAGCATCATATCTTCTTCAAAAAAGGCTAAATGAGTTATACAACGGATTCAATATAACAATGTTAGGGGAAAACGAATCCCGCCTGCGTAAGTTTATCAATGGACTGGTCAAAGATTTCGAAGAGTTGGATCAGAAATCCGTTTTCTCTATAGAAGAGACCGACCCTTGGTTTATTTTAAAGTATGTAAAAATAGTTTTAGAGCGCGGCTTTCCTCTCAAAGATGTTATTGAACTGATCCGGAAAAAGCTACATCAACATTCGAAAGTAACCCAGGAAGAGACAAAAAAATTAGATAGGAAGGAATATGAAAACTGGATAAGAAATACAATTCAGGACGTATTTTCCCCAGGCAACAATGATTATTTAATCGAAAGGTTGGCATTTGAATTTGATGCCCATGTCAGTGCTGTATATGAAGGTGCTGAAGAATGGGAAAGTAAATATCTGGAATCGAATGCTAAAATTACTATCCTTACCCAGCAGCGTGATCAGGCCCGGGAAAGCCTTCAAAAGATGATCGATGTAGCCGATCAATATAAAAAAACGATAGAAGAACTTTCTGGCACTCCCAGAAAACCAGGAGGGCCCGTATCATGAAGAATCTATCCGAACCACCTATCGGCATCCTGCTGACCATGGGCCAGAAAGTGATCGATGCCAATGGCGGCATCCGGCCCTTTCAGGAACATTTCACCAACTGCGTGAATAATGGCGGTCTTTGGCTGCAAAAGAGCCGGGCCGCTCCCCAGCACGATATCGCCCATATCTATCTGGTTTGCGAAAATTCCATCTGGGGGCGGGTATATTATGGCGGTTATTGCAAAGAGATCAACAAAACGGTCTTTATGCTGGATGGGGAGGAACGCCGGTTCCCGTGGCCCCATATGATGCTGGCCGGTCCGATGGATATGCCGCCCCATGATATCCCCATGCGGGGCTTTCAGGGATTTCGATATGTATATAAAAACCTTTGGTAATGCTAAGATATAAAGGTAAAAAAAGAAGAGATTATCCCCAGGGTGTCATCCACCTGCCAATGGATATATGGGTAGATTTCACCCATCACAATAATATAGAAGTGCTGCATAAGGTTGGGAAAATACTTTCTTTTCTTTATGATAATAGAACTGATTATCAATGGTGCAGGCACAGATTACCAAACCCAAAATCCAGGCAGGAACTTCATGAATTTTTTAAAAGGATACGTCCCAGGTTTCGCTATGAGCATGAATGGGCGGACCTTAGAAAGGAATTTACATCCTTCTATTATGCCCCCCGTCCTAAATATTGGAATGAAGTGTTGCCTGATAAAGTGGTCCTATGGGCATCCAGGCGACTGGCGGCTCTTCAAGGAAAAGAAGCATGTGTCGATAATTTTCGGGTGGCGCGGGTCGGAAACACCTGCCAGGAACGCCGATATCGACGGCAGGTAAAAGATGGTTGTTGCGGCTTTATGGATATCATTGAAATTTGCCCGCACGATGGGCATGCATATCGCCTTGGATTTAACTATGGGCATTAAACGGTAATCAATTAAATTAAACTATATGGCTAAACAGACACCCCCTGAACTTTCGATGGATGATGTGCATGAAAATGCCCGGCTGGCAGATATCGGCGGTGCCGATAATTCCGGAAATTCCGATGATGATGAACCGAAAGAAAAAAGGAAACGCGGCCGACCACCCGGCAAAAAGGAACCGGAAGCTGCCGCCCCCCGCATGCGCAAACCGGTAGAGATCCGCGCCGGCGCCCTGAAGGACAAAATATTCTGTTCCTTCGCCTATGACCACAATCTTAGTCCGACCGCGACCAACGAAGTAAGGATAAAGTCGGAAGTCCCGGTCCATCCCGATATGGTGGAGGCCTTCAAAAAGTTCATCCCTCACATGGCCATCATCTTCCAGGGAATCCGTCAGGAGGACCTGGACGGTGATCTTCCCCAGGATGAACACGATCCCATCTTCATCAAACTGGCTTCCTACGATGTCACCGCCTTCAAATTGGAAGAGTACGATGACGCGGAAGCCATCATCTTGATCGGGTCGGAATCCCTGCCTACCGGCGAAGCCCGGCTGGAAACCCCGCCGATTAAATTCGCCAATTCAAAATATTCCAACGCCGGGGAACTGCGGATCGTAACCGATGACGTTCTTTTTGAGATTGAAGAATATTTGAATGGCCGGAAAAAGGCCGAAGATATCCAGACATCGCTTTTTTAGTCGTAACCAAAACGGCCCCGCCAGCTGGTGGGGCTTACTTTAAGATAAAATTCAATGGTATATGGTTCAGTTTGTTCTGGGATAGAATGTGCCACGGTCGCATGGCATCCGCTTGGATGGACCCCGGCGTGGTTCAGTGAGATAGAACCCTTCCCTTGCCGGTTACTTGCCCATTATTACCCCACCGTGCCCAACCTGGGCGATATGCTCAAACTACATGAAAAAGAAATCTTCCAGCAATCAAACATCGATGTCCTGGTCGGAGGAACCCCCTGCCAATCCTTCAGCACCGCCGGCCTCCGGGCAGGACTTGACAGTCCTAATGGAAACCTGGCCCTGCAGTTTTGTAGAATTCTTACAATTAAGCGGCCGCGCTGGTTTGTTTGGGAGAACGTCCCCGGCGTTTTTTCATCTAAAAAAGGGGAAGACTTCCGATCAATCCTTTGCGGGTTTTCAGAATGCGGGTATAGTTGCGCCTGGCGGGTGCTGGACGCTAAGTTTTTCGGAGTACCCCAGCGCCGCCGTAGAGTCTTCGTTGTCGGATATCTTGGAAACGACTGGCGACCACCTGCAGCGGTACTATTTGAGCCCGAAGGCTTGCGAAGGGATATTGCGCCGGGCAGCGGCAAGGGGAAGGCAGTTGCCGCCCTTACTAAAACAGGCGTTGGAACATGTGGTGCAGATGACAACCAAGCCCAAGCCGGACACATTATCGTCGGAACCATAGACGCCAGCGACGACGGGAAAAAGCAAAATTTGATCTGTTGGTCGATCATGCCGATGAACAGTTCAAAGGATTACAAGGCCAGAGAAGTAGAGGTTTCCCAGCCCATCACCACCCAGCAGGGTATTTCAAATAATGGCGGCGATATCGTTCAGCAGTTCCCGCAAGGCTTTCAATCCAGCCAGTCCGACCTACGCCTTGTCGATACCCACGCCACGTTGGACGCCAACAATGGGCCGCGCCAGCATAACGGAATCATTAACGGATCGATCGTCAGGCGGTTGACGCCTTTGGAATGCGAACGCCTGCAAGGATTCCCGGAAATTTTAAACGAAGTATTTATATGCGTGGACGAGAAACAAGAAAATGCATTATTTGCGGAACAGAATTTACTGCTCCTAAAGCAAAAAATAAAAGAACTTGTGGCCGTGCATGTGCAGACAAACTCCGTGCAATCAATTCTTCAAATACACAATGCAGAAAAATTACTATTATCTGTCAATGGTGCGGAAAAGGAAAAAAGGTTTCCCCTACCTATGGCAACCGCCGATTTTGTTCATCTCCTTGCGCTTATGCCTTCAATAGTGGACCGAACAATAAGTTATGGAAAGGAGGAATTACCCGATTGCATCAAACTTTTTTCACAAGCCTTGAATGGAAACGGGTTTGTCAGGTTATCTGGGCAAGATATCAAAGAGTTTGCCAGCGATGTGGAAAGCGGCATCGCCATGGTGAAAAGACTTTCGAAGTCCATCATGTCAGAAGTTGGGCTAAATATCCCAGTCTTAGAACAGTTCCTGAAAATCTGGTCCTCCTTTGTTACAACTGCCATAAATTCGTTCATTCCAGACGAAATAAAAAGCGTTGGTTCTTACTGGATTAGAGTATCTATACCTCATGGATATACTGCCATCCCCGGCGCGGTGGATACGCCCAGATATGAGGCTATTGGTAATAGTATGGCCGTGCCGGTGATGTACTGGATTGGCCAACGGATTGATAAAGTAGATAAAATATTCAACAAATGACCCAGAATCAACAGGATACGCTAATCGATATGCTCCGGGGTGCCTATCTCATAAAGACCCGGGACAGCAATAAACGGCCCTGCTATAAACTCTATACCGGAAACAACAGCCCGCTCCGGTATATCAAAAACAGCCATTTGCCTCCCTGGGATTGTTTAAAGGTATCGAAGTCCGATCCGAACAGAATCGGACTGAGCCGGCGGACGATCCAGGGATATCACGGGAAATCCATTATTAAAAAATTGTACCTAAAATATCGGAAGGATGGAATTAAATAAATTTACCCAGGGGGAGGCATTGGAGCAATTGCGGAAGATGCCGGATAATTTGGTCCACTGTATCGTAACATCGCCACCCTACTGGGGTCTTAGGAATTACGGGGTGGATCAACAGTTGGGCATGGAGCATACCCCGGAAGGATATATCCAGAACATGGTGGACGTATTCCGGGAATGCCGGCGGCTTCTCCGGGATGACGGCACCCTGTGGCTGAACCTGGGCGATACCTATATGGGCGGCAAAGGGGCCAACGGTGCATCACAGGCCTACAGCCAGCATACGAACGCCATCAACCAGGTTGCCCTTCATACTACCGCACCGGGAGAATTCCGGCCGAATGATCGCCCCCACCCTTTTATAAAGGCAAAGGAACTGGTGGGGATACCCTGGCGGGTCGCGCTGGCGTTGCAGGCAGACGGATGGTATTTACGACAAGATATTATATGGCATAAGCCGAACCCCATGCCGGAATCGGTAACGGACCGGTGTACGAAGGCCCATGAATACATCTTTCTTTTGACGAAGGGGAAAAAGTATTACTACAATGCTGCCGCCATTGCTGAAAAGGCTATCTACTCCAACGTGGCCGGCATGGATTCAACCGGGTATAAGGATGCGATGAAGTTCAATAAAAAGATGGCCGGCACCGGTCTACAGAGCAAAAGGAAAGATTACCCTGGCGCCGATATCGGCACCCGCAATAAAAGGTCAGTCTGGCCCATTGCCACGATTCCTTATAAGGATGCCCACTTTGCGACCTTCCCCGAAGAGCTACCCCGCCTTTGCCTGCTGGCCGGCTGTCCTGTAGGCGGGATCATGCTGGATCCTTTTTCCGGGGCTGGAACCGGCCCGATGGTGGCCCGGATGCTGGGGATCAACTTCTACGCCATCGAACTAAACCCGAAATACATCAAACTGGCGGAACGCCGCCTGAAAAAAAGACTGGGACTTTTTATATGAAATATGATAATCAAAAGGTCGGACTGGGTCTTTCTGGCGGCATAAATTCTATGGCTGTTCTTTGCTGGCTGATAGAAACCGGTGAGCAGCCGGCGGAATTACATATTTATTATGCCCATTTTGCCGAACACTCCCCGGATACTTTTCAATTTGTGGCTGACGGCATTAGGATGGCCAGGAAACATTTCAATAAGGTGGTGGTGAAAATTACCAGTAATAGCGTTCTGGCCTATTTCGAGAAGATACGCATGATTCCCCACCCCAGGCAATCTCCTTGCACAGGGCATCTGAAGACTTTTCCGATGGAGGCATACTGGATAGATAACGGCGTTTCTATAGACCTTATCGGGTATGTAAAGGAAGAGAAGAGAAGAATGGATAAAATACTGGCCAACGGATCTAATAACCTTTTTACCAGTAAGGATTTCCCCATCCATCTTTTTACCAATGAATGGTGTTTCGATATTGTGGATCGTATGCTGGGGTGGCATCCGGCTATTTATGACATTCGGGACGATAAGGGTAATCGGGTGTTTTCCCACAATAATTGTCTCCCTTGTAAAAACATGTGGATCAAAGCCATGAAGGATGTACAAACATATTATCCACGATATATGCAGCGAGCGATTGCTACTTCCAATAAACTGAAATCTTACTGGGGACGAGAGGCGGATAAATATTATACGGAATTTGGCAGGGAGGATTTCGAACCGGGACAGTGCGCTGTTTGCGCTTTTGATTAACAATGAAATTTTTATATGAGCGATATCATCACAGCTACAGAAACGAAAGCCGGCTTTCAGATCCGGTTCATATTCCGGGGAGATATTTACCGGGCCATCAAAGAGATAGATAAATCCTATTGGCTACCGAAAGAACGCGTCTGGGTAGTCCCTAAGCGCAAATCTGAAGAACTCAAACGGATAATGGCCCGCTTCAACAAGACCGATTACGACAGTAATATGGTGGTCGGCGCCCAGATGGATATGATCGAGGAAGAAGCCTACATCGTGGATAAGACCATGCCGAAACTCACCATCGATATCCCCCTGCTGATGAAACTCCGACACTATCAGGAAGATGGGGTGGCCTATTCCCTGGAAAAACATAGTGTTTTGATGGGGGACCAGCAGGGCCTGGGGAAATCTGGGACCGCCATCGCCACCGTGATCGCGGCCAATGCCTTTCCCTGCCTGATCATCTGCAAGTCCGCCCTGGCCACCAACTGGGAGAATGAAGTAAAACTTTGGAGTACGAAGAAGGCTGTCCGGTTCAATGATACCGTTAAACGGTCCTGGCCGGCACTCTTCCAGGTGGGATTTTGTGACTTCGGCATTGTATCTTACGATTCCATAAAGAAATACTTCGTGCGGGGCATCCTGCCATACGACAAAACAAAGGAGGCTTTCCATACTAAACACATCGATCTTAGGCCGGAAGCCACCATGTTTAAATCCGTGATCGTCGACGAAAGCCACCTTTGTAAAGATCCCACCACCCTGCGGACGAAGATGACTACCAAAATGTGCATGGGCCGCGATTATCGGTTCCTACTTTCAGGTACCCCTGTCCTGAATAATCCGGAAGAACTATTCCCCCAGCTGGTGATGCTGGGCAAAAGCCACCTTTTCGGAAAACCTGCGGAATTCAAAGCCCTCTACGGGAAAGGGCCAAAGCAGCGGAAGGCGCTGCCTTACCTGAACCATCTACTACATAAACATTGCTATTTCCGGCGCCTGAAGTCGGAAGTGGCCAAAGAGATACCCCCGAAGACCAGGCAGGTGGTCCTGTGTGACATCGACAACCGGGAGGAATATGACGAAGCAAAGTACAACTTCCAGAAATTCCTGAAGGAACGCCTGAACATGACAGATGGAAAGATCGATAAGGCATTGAGGGCGGAAGCTCTTGTGCAAATAGGCCACCTGAAGCATCTGTCAGCCAAAGGGAAACTGCAGCATATTTACGAATGGATGGACAGCCTGGATGAAGAAGATGAAAAGGCGGTTATCTTTGCCTTTCATAAGGACATCCAGGAAGAACTTTATCGGTATAAACCGGGGACCGTCCGGCTTTGCGGTACCGCCGCTCCGGACTTCCTGGCCAAAAGAAAGACGGCCTTCCAAACTGACCCGACCACAAAGCGGATCATCTGTAGTCTGATGGCGGATGCCGAAGGCCATACCCTGACAGCGGCCAGCAATCTGGCCATGTATGAACTACCCTGGCACTTCGGAAAGGCCGAACAATGTGAAGACCGTATCCACCGTATCGGTACTATCTATCCGGTAACGATCAGTTACTTCCTGGGGGAAAATACCATCGATCGGAAGATTTATGATCTTATTATGGAGAAAAAGGGCATACACGATGCCATTACCGGAACGGTAGATGATTCTGAAGAAAGTGTAAAAGACCTCCTTATAAACTCTTTATTTAACGAATTATGAAAGTCAACACCAAAGCATTGACAGCTTCCACCCGGGGAATCCGGGGGTTTATCGCAAAAAACAAACTCTACATTGACCGAGCCCGGGGATGGCTGGGTATTCCCCAGTACCTCATTCAAAGCCTCACCCTCATTGCGGCCGTTGGATATGCGGATTGGATAAAGCGGCATCCCCTCCTGGTCACGATCATAGGTATGGGGATCATCCTGGCCCTGCTGATCATTGTAGGGTTGATCGAAAAGATCACCGGGATAGTGCAGGCCGAATACGGGAGGATATCCAGTTTGAGCCCCGTCTATCAGGACATTTTTTCGGAATTCGCTGAAATACGCAAACAGAATGAAGAAATAATTTCTTTACTTAAATCCCCCGCAGACAATGAAAAGAAATAAATTATCCAAAGAATACCGGGATTTTAACTACGGTTGGATTCAAATAATTTTCGTGATCGCTCTTTTTTTAATTATTAAATATTTATTATGAAACGATGCATTTTTGTTTTTGGGCTGGCCCTGGTGGTCGCCCCCGCTTTCTCCCAAGCCTTGGTGGCTCCGCACCCGGTCAAAAACTCCTGCACCGGCCAGTGGGCCATCCGCATGGGCCCGCACACCTTCATGGGTAAGTTTCACTACCAAGGCACCAACAAGATGGATGCTGTCCACTACGGGCAGGAATTGAAGTTCCCCGATAGCGTGACGGCCGCCAATGTGCTGAAGACAATCCCGGAACTGGTCGATTATGTCGCCGGCGCCCGGCATGAACGGGATCACCAGCATGACAGTATTCCCCATTGCCACTATAACCAATAACCCAGGAAACCACTAAATTAACTGCTATGTACGATGACAACTACATCCATCCGTCCGCCATCATTGACCGGAATGTAAAACTGGGATCCGGCAATCACATTGGGCCTTTTTGCGTGATAACCGGCAAAACCGTCATAGGGAATTGCAATCGCTTTGAAGGATTTTGTTCCATCGGCACGCCGCCGGAACATCGGGAATACTGGGCCGGGAAATATGATGGCGGTGTGAAAATTGGGGATAACTGCACCATCCGGGAGTACGTCACGATCAATTCCGGGACCAAACAAGACACCATTGTCGGCGATGATGTGGTGATCCTCCGGGGCGCTCATGTAGGCCACGATGCCATCGTTTTAAGCAAAGCCACCATTTCCTGCAATGTATTGATAGGGGGCCATGCGACAGTCGGCGCTCATGCTAATCTTGGCCTGGGCTGTATTATCCATCAAAACCAGACCATCGCCCGGGGCTGCATGATTGGGATGGGTGCCGTGGTCACGAAGAAACTGATCACCGAACCTTTTAAAACGTATGTGGGCAATCCTGCCCGCCTGCTGGGGGACAATACCAAACATCCGAATTACACCATTTTCATGCAACAATACCCAGGCGAATGAGACCCCGCATAACTATATCGATGCCCTGCTATATGCGGCCCATCCGTACAGCAGCTGCGATTGAAAGCATCCGCCGGCAGACGGTGGAGGATTTTGAAGCCTTCGTGATCGGGGACGGTTGTCCTTTCTACCGCAATACCTTGGGCGATGATCTCCGGTTCCGCTCCTTCAATACCGATGCAAATTATGGGGGGTGCGGCTATTATCAGACCAACTTTGCTATTCGGCATGCGACCGGCAAATACTTCGTCTTCCAGGGGAATGATGACCTGATCGACCCGAACCATTTCGAAAACTACCTTTCCGCCATCGAAGGGACGGACCTGGACTTCGTATGGTTTTCCCAGTACAAGGAAGCAGGCCAGGTCAAACAGTTCAAACTAAAAAGCTGGAAGATTGGCCATTGCGCCCTGATCATCCGCACCGACTTCCTGAAGCAAATGCCGCCCCACGTTCCCGCCTATAACCACGACTGGAACCTGATCGACAATATGATCAAAGCCGGCGCAAAGTACAAGCGGTGCGACAATAAGCCCACCTATCACTGCGATCCCTATAACTGGCGGTTCACGGATATGGATGGGGATGCCGACAGCCGGGTACGAAAAAAGAAACACTTCCGGGAACGGATGCTGCAGAAACTGGGGGCATGCCTGGGAATCCTAATCGTAATCGGGCTGGCCCCGATCTGGATCCCGTTGAGTATTATTTTACTTTTTAAATCAATGTATTATGGGAAAGGAATGGATAATCTATATCGCCATCGTTACACCGATCGCGGGCGGTCTGATCTGGACACTTATAAAGAGAAAAACGGATGAAATGAAAAATAAGATTCCCTTACTCCTGATCGCCATGTCTGCTATATTCACGGCCCAGGGACAAACCAAAACCGATCAATGGATCAAAAAGATGGTCTTTGATGACTATTTCACGACAATCCAGCATACCGATAGCTTGGAAAAGAAATTTAAACGGTTTCAGCGGATCATCCAGGATCAGGAATATATGCATCATAACCTGGAAAACGCTTTTTTTGAAGAACTGCTGGCCATTTATTCCAAAATAGATAGCCTGGGAAAAAGGATAAAGGCCTTGGAGGACCGGCCTACCTTAATGTTTCACGAACCCAGTCTGATATTGCCGTCCTATCCGACCATCATCGGCAAGGACGCTTTATGGCTAAACCTGCAAAATACACTTTATTCGGTACCGCAGCCAACGACCATCTATTCCCTGGGCTTATCATCGGGTGGCGCTCCACCTACGTTGGATGGGCCCGCTTTTGCTCCTATCGGTTCAGGATATTGGATTCCGGCCGATACCATCGAATATAAATTCACTGACACCATCATGGGAGTGACCCGAAAGCCGGTCACGAAGTTAAAAAAGAAGAAGTGAGGCGCCTGATCATTCCCGGCCTCCTGGTCCTGGCCACGGCCGGCGAATGCTGGTTCATCGGTGCGCCCATCCTTTCCCTCTACGGGTGGGGTATTTATTTCCTTATTAAATTTCTGACGGCATGAAAAAAGAAAAAAAGGAACCGGAAACAAAGATGGGGAAGCTCATGTGGTTTATCAATGAAATGGAAACCTTTCTGCATCCCCGGGTGGGCGAAGCCCTCAAAAAATATGTATGGGACGCCCGCACCGAAATGGCCCAGGAAGCAAAGGATCAGGTCTTCAGCAAGGAAATGCAGATCCTGGAACAGCTGCTGGAAAAATATCGGGCAGACATCCGATTATTTTACCGGGGGGGATATAATGGTCGATTGTTATGGCACATGCGGCCCCTACTCAAAAAGATAATTGAACTGTATGGAGCCGATTCAGACCATTGAACAAATGCACCGGGAAACACTCCTGAAGGCCATAATTCGGGCCCGATCCATTCAGGAGATGTCCACCCTCATGGGCATCAGCACCCGTACCATAACCCGCTGGTTTCGCCGCTGGGGGATATCCTATGACTGGGATCTTAAACAATATGTCATTATCGATAAAAACAAAAATATATGCCCTGTTCAAAGCCTAACTGCGATTGCGCCGCCCGACACGAAGCCGCCGGCGAAGATATGAAAATCGGATATCCATGTCTTTATCCTGGCGACTGGCCACCAGCTGGTTTAACAAAATCAGATCCGCCAATGACCGGGAAGAAGGCCCTGGTGATCCCGGAAAACTACCTGACCGCCGTCACGGAAATGCGCGAACTGCAGCGCCGGTTCTTCAATGGCGACCGGTCAGTGGTGGCCAGGGCAAAGAAATGTGAAGCCCAGGTCGATGCCCTAACCAATAAGATCCTTTCGGATGCCGGATGGACCCCCACCGAATGGGAACGACGGGCGCCGCCGGCCCAGCAGGGTGGACTTTTTTAATCCACAACCCGGGGAAATATTTGCACAGTTCGGACAGTTTCCGCATATTCGCAAATAATATACCCCCTCCGTATACATCGTGGCAGATGAATACGGAGGTACTTTTCAGGACCCAAACCCTGAAATTACACCCCCGGTACTGCCACACTGGGGGTTTCCTTTTACCCAATACCGATTATATGGCCCTCCGGGATCAGCCCTACTTGCCGTTATTTATAAAGGATTTTGTCACCGATGAAAAGTTGATTCACTGTTCACCGGCCGCACACGGAATTATGATCCGGCTGATGTGTCTTTTGCATAAAGAAGAGGTCTATGGAAAACTTTTGCTGCATCAAAAATATAAGCAAAACGGCAGCAAAATAACCGCTTCATTTGCCCTTCAACTTGCCAAACATTTCCCCTTCGATTCAATCGATATTGAGGCAGGATTGGATGAACTGTTCGCGGCCGATGTAATTCAAATTCGGGGCAACGTACTAAGTCAAAAACGAATGGTCCGGGACGGCGATATCAGCGACAAACGGGCATCTGCGGGGAAAACAGGCGGCAAAAAGACTTCAGAAAAAAACAAAGAATTTGCTACACATTTTGCTACAGCAAAAACCCAAGCAAATACTGAAAGTGAAATTGAAAGTGGTATTACTGTATTAAATAATAAAGGAGGGACAAAAAAAACAGCGCCGGTCATCGAATTGGAATTCGACAAGAAAATCCCCTTTGAAAAATTTTGGACTACCTATGACAAAAAAGTGGGCGACAAGAAAAAACTGATGCCGAAGTGGGATCAGTT
>Ga0207692_10000019_pt1 | contig 63558 bp, 87 predicted proteins | sample LARL52metaG_FD_184345 | JGI IMG/M metagenome (GOLD analysis project Ga0207692, IMG submission 184345) | Corn, switchgrass and miscanthus rhizosphere microbial communities from Kellogg Biological Station, Michigan, USA - LAR L5-2 metaG... | ecosystem: Host-associated > Plants > Roots >...
ATGTAAGAATAGCACTTCGAGGTAATTCGTGCCTGTGTGTGTGCGAGCACACACACGCACACGACGCGTACACACGTAGGCACGCACGATCACGCGACGTGCCCACACACACGCAGCACACACACGCGCGACGCGTGTCCTTAGTCCATCGCACACACGCGGTTCTTATGTAGGCCCATACCAAACAGACGTTTGTTTCGTTACAAACATCATAAGTCTTCTGTATTGTTTTGTATTCGGGAGTTGATATTGACGCTATCACTTTCCGAGAGTAAGCTACCTGGCAGACACCGGGCAGCACGGCCCGGCCGCCGATCCACCCGGCACACAGGTGGGAAAGGGACACTCATGCCTAGGACTACTCACGCGCAAGAGATCGCCGAACTCAAGGCGGCCATGACCGCGATGGCTGGCACCGTGGACACGCTCGCCCGGACGTTCGCGCACCTGCGCGACACGAGCGGCCCCGAGCCGACTCGGGCGGCCAAGAGGGTCAAGCCGACCGGCCGCGGCGGGCACACGGCGCATTGCACGGACGCGTGCACGCTGCACAAGGGCCGCAAGGCACCCGCGGTCGCGGTAGTCACGGGCGATGGCGCAGAGGCGCCACGAACGGCCGAACTCGCCGAGGAGATCTCGCAGGTTCCCATGACGCGGGAAGAGAAACTGGCCGATCCGACGTGGTGCGCCAGGGTACTCGCGTCCACACGCAAGCGGCACGAGGGCTTCGCGGTCGCGGTGACCTCCAGCGAGCGCGAGCGGGGCAAGGCGCTGCGGTTGCTCGATCGCATGGACAAGATCCAGTCACGCGTGAGTGACCCGGTTGCCCAGATGCGGGCGTGGCTCAATCCTCGCGAGTTCTTCGCGGCACACTCCGAGATCGCGGCGGCGCCGGTTCGGGTGAAGCGGCAGGCAGTGGTGACGGCCGCGGAGGTGATGGCCGAACGGCCGGACTCCAACGCGGCCATGGTCAAGGCGATCACGGACGCAGTCTCGATCGCGGTTGCCCAGGGCATCAAGGCGGCCATCGGCTAGGACCTCACACACGGGAATCACAAGCCCCTCGGCCTTCGGGTCGGGGGGCTTTTTGGCATGCACACGAAAGGGACACCAGGATGCAAGCCGAACACCTGTTCGCACGTCAGACGGTCTGGTTCATGTGGTTGATTCACAACTCCCGGGCCACGCTTCACGTCTCGCCCGAGGGGACACGGGAATGGTTCACGGTGACCCCCGAGGACCAGACGCTCGCCGATGTCACCGAGGACGCCGCCATTCTCGCGGCGTATCACTGACATGGGACACGCACCATGCGCCGACGCCGACCCGGCGTGCCCAGCGTGCGGCGGTCACTGCACACGGTCCGCCGTGGCGATCGCCTACCGCGTTGACATGGCCGATCCGTTCGGGACGCCACTGTGCACCGACTGCACGGATGACGTTGCCGACTCCGCTCTGTTCCGCGTGGAATACACGGGACACGTAACCGCGTGGTGGTCTGACGCCACGCCGGAGGATTCCTGACATGGCGATCGCCATACGCTCCCGCCAGATCACGCTCCACGTTGCCGACGAGCCGGACCCCGACCACGGCACCGTGACCGATCCGGCCTCGGCCGTTGCCATCGCGTCCGCCCTGATCGCGGACCACGCTCACGAGACCGTCATCGTCCTCATGCTCGACTCCCGCAACCGCGTCCGCGGGCACCACGTTGCCGCCGTGGGGACACTCAACGCGGCCCGGTTGAGCGCCCGGGACGTGTTCACGCCTGCGCTGCTGGCGAATGCGGCGTCGGTCATCATCGCTCACAACCACCCATCGGGTGATCCAACGCCATCGGGGGCGGATCGCCAGGTGGTCGACGCCTTGCGAACGGCTGGGACGCTCCTGGGAGTGCCCCTGACCGACTCGCTCATCGTGGCTCCGAACGGGTATCACTCGTTTCGGGCATCGGAGGACTGGGACAATGCGCGCTAAGCTCCGCCGTCTCGTGCGCATCGCCAAGATGTGCGCTACTGACTCTCGCGTGCCTGTTGGCTTGCGGTGGACCTTTCGGGTGATCCTGGCGATCAAGGCTGTTCCCGTGCCGGACTTCGGGGTCGATGAGTTCCTGCTCGTCGGCGCCGGGCTCGTCATCGTGGCCGTGCCCAAGTACCGCCGGACCTTCCGGGCCATTATCGCAGACGCATGACAGCGGACACCACCGACACACGGACCGACACACCCGATCCCCAGGACGTCGAGCTTGACCGCTGGGCGGACGACGGGGGCGCCTAACCTCGGTCCCTTTGCGGGCCTCCGGTCGCAACGCGCGGCCGGGGGCTTTCGCATATCATCTCCCATCGCACAAAGGACACACAAACGTGTTTCACATGAAACCCGGGCACCGCGGTGCCCAACGCTTGGATGCCATCTGCCGGCGCTTCCTGCGGGCCTATGGCCCACTGCTGTTCGTTGTCGCACTCTGGCTACTCGGTAGCCTCATAGCGCCCCGCTGAGGCTGTCTCATGGCCCATAACGCCGATCGTCAAGCTCGCGCTCGACGCGCCGGCCGACGTCAAGACCCGCGCCGATGCGTGGACCATCTCGATCATGGACCAATTCGAGGACGTGTGACCGACCCCGACCTCTACGCGTGGGAACGCATGAGGCACAACCCACCCTCACCCGAATCGGCACTCTCGGGAGTGCTGCTCCGGCAACGCCTAGGCTATCGCGCCCACCTAGGCGACCGTATCGCACGGGCGCGGACAAGAATTCATGCACAGGGACACACGCATGGCACACCTGACACTCCAACATCCAACCTGGGCTAGCGCACGAGCGCACCACAACGGGAGACAGTTCGCGTACAACAACTCCCGCACCATCGGACATTGCACGTATGTGCGGAGAACCGCCGACACCCACGTCACCACGTACGACATCTACGTGTTTGGCACGTTGGTCATGCGCATCGGCGAGGACAACTGCGCCACCTTCCGGGTGGGCGGTCGGTACACGCCCGTGTCGCGTGACCGGCTCGACCAGCTTCTCCCGGCGGGCATGTACGTGTCGGGTCCGGCGCGACAGTGGAACCTGTACGGCCCCAAGCTCCCGCCCGAGGGGGTGCCGTTCGCGGATGGCATCCTCATCGACCTGGGCACGGGTGAGGTGGTGGAGAATCCCGGACTCGCCGCCGAGGTGAAGCGTCGCGAGACACACGCGCTGATCGACCGCTACGTCCGGGGGATCACCCTGCCACGGCTGCTGCGGGCACGGGCCGGGAAGGGGGACAAGCCCCACTGCAGTGTCCGGGGGGCGGTTGTGAAACGGCGCTACACCACTGCCCTCTTGCGCCAGTTCGTGGACGACCTGTGGGGATGGAACGGCAGCATCCCGGAGCGCGCCTACACGCAGCCCTACCTGGCGTCATTGCGCGCGTGCGCCCGCCGTAGCCTCCGCCGCACCCTGTTGACCGGCTAGACTTCACTCGCACGCACACACAAAAGGGACACACACCATGGCCTACATCCGAATCAAACTCGACTGCCCCACGCCCGTGAGCAGCGTATCGCTGATACGGTGGCTCAACGCGCAGGGGCACCACAACGAGTCCATGCCCCCCGTCAAGATCGGGGTCAACCTCTACGCCCGATACTTCGGCGCCACATACAAGCGCACGATCGGGTTCCTGCACAACAACCGGCTCATCGCGACACTCGACAACGCCAACCGGCTCACCATGTACCAAACCGAGAGTTCGCGCGTCAAGAACCGCCTGTGGTCGATCCTCGGGCCTACGTGGACCATTCACCCCAACGAGGGCCGGCGTACCGCCGTGGAGTTCCGTAACGGGGACTACACCGTGCCCATCGAGCGACTCTGGACCTTCCCCATCCGCGACCCCAACGGGTACGTGGGGCGCATCTTCGAGGGGGTGGCCGAGGTCGCGACTACCTGGCATGAGATGCCGCTTCACATTGGGCGCGCTGTGCAGATCGCCTCGGAGCTGCGGGCGATGCGTGAGCGCAACTACCGCCACCTGCTTCGGTTGCGACGCGATCGCGGCCACACCACGCTCCGTGAGGTGATGCGGGCTCTTTCCAACCCCACGAGCGCGCCACTGGCCACCGAGCGCCTGACTCGCATGTTTGGCAGTCACCCGGTGGTCTGCCGGTACTGCTCGGGCCAGGCGTGGTCGGTCAACACCGAGATCGTGGTGAGTGCGGGCGGACGGGTGTGCTCGGATTGCCTTGCGGCGTTCTATGAGCGCTGCACGCGGTGCGAGAGTTACACCCGCCAGGGACGCCTCATGGAGATCCCGGGACACGGCACCATGTGCAGCTCGTGCGCGAATGCTGGCTTTCGCCACTGCGCTGTCTGCTCGCTGGGGGGTGGATCGGTCTACCACGAGATCAACGCGGTGTGCCCCAATCGGGTGGACCCGAACTGCCAGTGCGAGGCGCCACATCGAGAGTTCGCATTCCCGTGCAATGGACACGGGACAGTCGGTCCCAACGCACGGTTTGCGATCGAAACGGCAGCGGGTGAAATCTCGGAAGAGGGCATGCGCCAGATGTGGGACGTCTTGCACTACAACCTGCCCCATGTGGAGGGCCTCCGGGTCGACGCCTGGGCGGAGCTGGGGGAGGTCGGGCCACAGTGGCAGACCGAACGCGGGAACTTCCCGAAGCGGTTGTCTCGGGCGCTCTACAAGAACCGCAATATCAAGCTCACGCCGGAGGTCATCACGCAGATCGGCAATATCAGCCGCATGCAGACTGCCGAGCAGTCTACGTACCACCTGGAGCTGACGCGAGACTTGAACCAGAATCCCTCTGCGTTCATGAACGACCGTTCGTGTTGGTGGACCATGTATGCGTCGGGGCGTTGCGCCTTCAAGGGCTGCGGTGGGATCGGCCTTCGGTCCTTCGCCAGTGCCGATAGCGCCGAACCCATCGGGCGTGTGTGGATTATCCCACTCAACGCACAACTCATGCCCACGCACGACGCGACCACAGCCGCAGCGTTTGTGTTGTTCAACGGCTACAAGGGGCTGAGCGGATACAGCGGCGCGCGCATTGTGGCCCAGATGGCGCGCATGACCTACCGCAAGATCGGCTTCACCTGCTCACCCATGAGTATCAACGGGGCCACCGCCTACCTCGTGGCACCACAGGACATCGTCCGCGCCACGCAAAAGATCGCCCTCTACATGCCCGCCCACAACTACGTGGAGGAAGCGGCATGAGGGGCCACCGTCACACCCGCAGGCACACCAGTTACCCCACAGGAGCACCCATGACTAGGGACACCGTCAAGACCTTCGTGTACGACCCCGACCTTCGGCGGATGGTCGAGAAGTCCAGCCCCGCCGTCGCGAGCGAGGAACGCAAGCGAGCCAAGCTCGGTCAGCGCATCCGCGAGGCGTTCGACCCCGTCGCCCTCAAGCGCATTTGCGAGATGGAGGAGGACGAATTCCGGGACATCGCTCAGGAGTGGATCGCCAAGAAGGTGTCACCCCCGTACAACCGCTACTTCTACCTCGACCGCGGAGCGAAGTCGCGAGTCCTAGCCATCGCCCACCTGGACACCGTGCAGTCCGATCGCTCGTGCACGGTGGTGGACACGCCGGCCGGTCCCATCGCTCTCTCTGGCGCCCTGGACGACCGACTCGGGGCGTGGGTGATCCTGGATCTGCTGCCCAAGCTCGGAGTCAAGTGCGACGTCTTGCTCACCACGGGCGAAGAGTGCGGGCAGAGCACGGCGCGCCTGTTCGCCAGTCACCCGAAGATGAAGCAGTACAACTGGATCTTCTCGTTCGATCGCAAGGGCACCGACGTGGTCTTGTACCGCTACGAAGACCACGCCACAGCCAAGCTCGTGCGCGAGGTTGGGGCTCGGGTGGGTAGCGGGTCATTCTCGGACGTGTGCTGCCTCTACAACCTGGGGGTCAAGGGGTTCAACTGGGGCGTGGGGTACGAGGACTACCACACCCTGCGTGGCCACGCGTGGCTCCATGACACGTTCGACATGGTTGCCAAGTTCGTGCGCTTCTTCGGGAAGCACCACGCGACCAAGCTGGAACACACCCCCTCGGTGATCGCGAGCCGCAACGGGTCGATGGCCTCATGGACACCCGACACGAAGTGGGACACCAAGACCAAGTCGTGGGTTCCGCGAGGTGAGCCGCGCACACCCGAGTCCAAGCTCGGCGACGCCATCCGCGACGCTGCCAAGGCCGCCCAGGACGACGCGGACTACTGGGCGTGGGGTGGGCGCGAGGGCAACAGCCTGATGGACGCCTGCACCATCGCGGACGGGTACTGCCCGACGTGCTTCTCCGGGCTGGACGCGATGGACTACTGCTCGGAGTGCCGCCAGTCGTGGGCGCTGGATCGCCCGGCCAATGAGGCCGGCATGGCCATCGACGACGAGACCGGGCAGATCATTGCGCTACCCTTCGAGGCGGACACGCCACCACTGCCCTCGGTCAAGAATTGCAAGAGCTGCGGGCAGGACATGGTCGAGGAGATCCACAACGGGTGCCCGACCTACCGCTGCGCATGCGGTCTGTGGACCGCGGAGGTTTCCTGATGCTGATTGAAGTCATCCACTCGCGCGATCCCGACACCTCGTGCGACATCCATGTCTACGTGGACGGCGTGGCCGTCGCGTCCTTCACCGAGATCGACATAGACCCCGGCGCGGGATACACCCGCGAGGGCTGGAACGAGCACCGCAAGGACTCGCTTGCGGCGCTCACATCACCCATGGCAATCGCTCGCGCTGCCGTACTGTTCGACTGCGCGGCCGAATCGCAATACATCGAGGACGTGTAACCGGCATGACTACGCGATGGATCACCAAAACGGACTGTCACGACTGCTTCATCAGCGTGGAGAGCAGTGAGCGCGACGAATCGTGGAAGTGGGTCAGCGTGGACCTGATGTCCACCCATCACGGATGGTGGTCGCGAGGTCTGCGCGTGCGCCTGCTCAATGCCTGGCGCAACCTGCGCGGGAAGGGGACGTGGTGGCACAGCTTCCACGAGCCCGCCGGTCTCGACGCCCACATTGCCGCGCTGCAAGCGGCACGTACGGAAGCCTTCGGGCCACCCACAGACACCACACCGGCACACACGGAGGGAGCCATGGGCTAAAGGGACACACGGTATCATCGCAACAACCACATTCTCACGGAGATACACAATGGCAACCATTCGCACCATCACCCGACACGTCGACTGCCAGGGACATCGCGTACGCCGCCAGGGCGTCGTGCGCACGGTGTTCAAGAAGGGCCACGACGTCAAGGTGGACTCCCTCGGACGCGTCACCATCAAGGCCAACGAGAAGATCGGCCGCAAGGACTGGGACGCGATCGTGGGAGAGGTGACCGCCATCCGCACCAAGCTCAGGGTGCGCGGCACCGTCTGACACGGCACGGGGTCGGGGGCGCACAACCCCCGGCCCCCTCCCTCTACAATTCACGGAGGACACACAAATGGCACACGCAATCCTGGAGGACGATCACATGGTCTCGGCCGGTGGCGTGCTCCCCTGGCACGGACTGGGCACAGTCCTGCCGTCTGAGGCGCTGGACGCCTCGGAAGCACTCACGTACGCCCACCTGGACTGGGAGGTCGAGAAGATCCCTGTCTACGCCCACCTCGACACGAAGGACGGGTACGGCAACCCCGTTGTGAGCAAGGTGCCCAACTCGTGGGCCACGGTGCGCATGGACACGCAACGCGCCCTGGCCGTGGTGGGGGACCGCTTCGAGGTGGTGCAGAACCGCACGGCGTTCGACTGGATGGACACCCTGCTCGGGGACGACGGCTTCCACTACCACACCGCCGGCTCCCTCTGGAACGGGCGCGTTGTGTGGCTGCTCGCCAAGGCCCCGTTCGAGATCGCCATGGCTGATTCGCGGATCGACATGTACGTGCTGATCCGCAACTCGCACGACGGCAACAGCGCGGTGATTGCGGCCATTGTGCCCATCCGCGTGGTCTGCGCCAACACCCTCGCCGCGGCACTGGGAAGCGCCCAGGCGATGTATAAGATCCGCCACACCGTCAATGCCGAGGCCAAGCTTGGCGAGGCCCAGCGCGTGCTCGGACTGGCCCAGGGAGCGGCGGACATGCTGGAGAAGCGGGCTACCGCCATGCTGGCCAAGAAGCTCTCGCGCGAGCGCTTCGACGGCTTCCTCAACCAGCTCGTGCCCATGCCCGAGGACAAGGACGGCAAGTCGGCCACAATGGCCCAGAACACACAACAGGAGATCGCGGACGTGTACTACGGCGAGCCTACGCAGGCGGACATCGTGGGCACGGCGTGGGGGGCGTTTCAGGCGGTGACGTTCTACGTGGACCACCTGCAGCCCACGCGTGTGTCACTGGGGTCCGATGCCGAGAACCGCTTTCGGCGTTCGCTCGAAGCCAAGAACCTTGCCCATCGGGCGATGGCTGTACTGGGGGAGAAGTGAGACACCCGGGACCCGCCAGACGACGCCACGCAACGAAGGAGGTCCGGCGCGCCAACGAACTAAACCGGCTCATCGTCAATCTCATTGCGTGCCACACCGGGAAAACCTGGCAGGGTGAACAAGCGCCCGAGATGACCCCAGGGCACTGGCGATGGGTTGCCGCTTATGCCGACAAGAGCGCCGGCATCATGCGCGAGGTCGCGGACTTCGCACGCAGCAACGCAAGGGCCGGGGGTGGGGCGTGAGCACACGGAACCAAGCGATGGCCGGAGCGTCGATCTTGCTGGCTGCGCTCGTGGTCGGCGCCATCATCGTGGCCATTGGCATCATCGCGTACGCACGATAGGAGGCACAACACCATGACCCACGGATTCTCGTGCGAGGGGTGGACGGACACCCAGAAGCAGGCCCTCGCGCTTTGCCTGAAGGTTCGGCTGGATGCGCTGTCCCTGCGCGACAGCGCCGGGCACCGGCCCTACGTTGACGTGGACACCGCCCACATAGGCGTCTACGTCCGCCGGCTGGACAAGCTCCCTCCCAAGGACAAGAAGACGGCCATCGAGACGGTCAACGCGGCGTACGACGGGTTCATCACCGAAAACCTCCAGGGGCGGTCGGGCGCTAACCCACCCGCGCCTCCACCGGAACCAGAGGCGCAACCAGAGCGTCTGGTCTACCTGAACGAGCCGGTGACCATGTTTCTCGATCCGGCGACACTTCGCTTCGACCAGATCGACGGCGCGAGGTTAGTAGGCGGCTTTGTGGAGGTCGGCCCCATCGCGGCAGAGGAGCGCGTCGATGACTTCGACGACGACAACGTGCCGTTTTGAGAGCCACCATCGACCACCCTGATGGAGGGAGGACCACGATCAATGGGGATCTTGTGGCCTTTCGGGGTTGCGCCGGGTGCTGGTGGGGGGCGCTGATACTGTTCCTCATCACCGCCCCGGCGTACTACTTCGCCCCACCCTGGGCCGCCATCGCCTATAGTGCGTTGGTCGTCCTTTTCGTGGCGGCACTCGTAAGGACACTGCGAGGACACCGTGACGATCGCACTTGACACACTGCCCAGCAAACCGAGAGACGCCTTCACGCCAGGACAACCGCTCCATGGATTCGATTCCGAGGCGCCCACCCCCGCCACGTCACAGCGCTTTGAGGCCCTACTGCGAGCATGGCGCGATGCCACGGGGCCGGAGGACCACACCATGAAGCTCATTTGCGGACGCCTGCCTGATGGCCGGCTGGCGATCATCCCGCACGACATCTACCCACAGGCCAAGTACGTTACGGAGACACACTCATGACCCAGGGAGCCATGGCGATTCTGCCGCGGGTGCGGCCCGATCAGATGGAACTGGCATTCGTGCCCGTATCCCAGATGACCGTCGATCCCGTGTATCAGCGCGAGGTCGACTCCCGCCGCGTCAACAAGTACGTCGCCAACTGGAACGACCTGGCTGGTGGCGTGCTCTACGTGTCGAAGCGCGGCAAGCAGTACTACATCCTCGACGGACAGCACCGCTGGGAGGCTGCCAAGCAGCGCAAGCTGGCGCAGCTTCCGTGCCTGGTCCTGGTGGACCTCTCGCCCAAGGTTGAGGCGGATCTGTTTGTGTACTACAACAAGCACCGCCGCATTGCATCCGTCGTGGACGTGTTCCGCGCTGAGGTTGCCAAGGGGGACCCAGCAGCCAAGTCCATCCTCAAGACGCTTGACCTTCACGGGTTGAAGCTGGGAGCCGGCCCAGGCAAGTTCAGCTCTGTCGCGACCGCTCGCAAGATCCACGACCGCTTCGGATGGGAGGTTCTGGCTGCCGTGCTTGGCACCACCATGCGCGCGTGGCCGTCCGACGTGGACGGAGCCACCGACAGCCACATCATGACCGCCCTCACGGCCCTGTACTCCCACTACGGCGCCAGTGGATTCGACTTCGCCACCATGGAACGCGGGCTCCACTCCACAACCCGTGACGACATCATGGGCGCAGTCAACGCCAGGCGCATCGGCAACAAGTCGGCACGGGGCAACGTCTCCAACGGTGTCGCCTTGGTTCTCATGGAGCTTTACAACTCCTCGCTCGGTCGTGGCCGGCATGGCCTGAAGCTCACGCACCCCCGGTCCAGCTCGGTGTTCTCCCAGAGCATCCGCGCCTACGGTTGGGATGACGGTGGGCTCGCGGGGGTGAAGGATCTGTGAAGCCGGAGTTGAGGGGGGTGGGCGACGGTAGCCCACCCCCTCGCATCCTCGACCTCGACAGCCTCGCCGCGCGCCACCTCGGGCCGTACCGCGAGGCCCTGCAACGCTACGGGCAACACCGGCCTGACTGCGACACCACGTCCGCCCACTGCACCTGTGGATGGACGGCAACGTGGCGGCGGCTCAGTTGTCCGCCCGACAAGGAGGAAGACCGATGAGCCCACACGCCTGCCGCCCGCCCGTGCGGGGGCCGAGCGATAGCCGGCCGCTCGTGGAGACGGGCGAGACATGGCGGTGCGAGTGCGGCGCCGAATGGCTTGTGGCGCTGTTGGCCGGCAAGCTGCCCTACTGGCAGAAGTGCTTTCCCTTCGTCCGCAACGCCATCCCCTGGTGGTGCGAAGTGAAGGTGCTCGCCGTGGGCGACACCCACGGGGACAGTGCCTTCTGGACCAGCAAGGTCATTCCCGTCGCAAAGCGCGAGGGCATCAACCGGATCATTCAGCTCGGTGACATGGGATTCTGGATTCACCAGTACGAGGGCATCAAGTACATGGTGCGCCTCAACGAGGAGCTTCTGGCGGCGGACATCTTGGTGTACGCGTCTGACGTGCGGAGGAAGGCACTGTGAACGCCCCATGGCGCCTCGCTCGCAGCAAGATGCCGCTCGGCGGTGAAGTGCTGATCGACGTCTACGAGGACGACGCGGACGGCAGGCGTATCGCCGGGCCGTTCCTCGACGGTGATGGCCGCGACGAGGCCACCGCCCGCCTGATCGCCGCGGCGCCGAGTCTGCTGGCGGCACTGAACGAAGTGCAGCGCACCCTTGCCTATGTCGTTCCGCGTACCAACGCGGACCGCGTCCGGCTTATGCGCACCATCGCGACGGTGAACGCCTCCATCGCCAAGGCGGAGGGACGCTGATGTTCCGCAGCGAGAAGTGGGACAGAGCTATGCGCGGGACTGCCGTGCCATCACAGCAACGTGCCGCCGATGCGGCAGAACGCAAGGCCCGCGAGATGTCGCGGTCCGTCGAAGTCAAGGGGCGCAAGGCTTCGTCCTGGCGCTTGCCGAAGGGAAGGCCATGACCACCACGACACAGGCAGAACCGGCAACCGCCTGGGAAGCGCTGCCGCTCCTGCAGGCCGAACTCCCCACCGTCGCCTTTGACCGGGAGAACCCTCACTTCAAGTCCAAGTTCGCCAGCCTCGCGGCCATCATGGAGGCGGTCAGGCCGTTGCTGGGCAAGCACGGGTTCTCGTGGGTGACTACGCCGACCATCCTCGGCGCGGATTCCAAGGACCCCGGCGAGGTCGCGCTGCTCTACTCGCTCCGCCACGTGAGCGGAGCGGTGGTCGCCGAGGGGATCTATCCGCTGCCCGGCGGCGCCAATGCCCAAGCCCTGGGCGCGGCAATCACCTATGCCCGGCGCTATGCGCTCTGTGCCGTCCTTGGCTTGGTGGCCGACGACGATGACGACGGCAATGCCGCCGCGGAGGCCCACGCTGGCCCGCAGCGTCGCACAGCGCCACGGCAAACGGGTCCCGCCCAGCCAGCGGCACCGGCCACGCCGAACTTCGAGTTCCTTGGCCACTGCCCGCTGTGCGCCGATCAGAGCCTCAAGTCCAAGAGCGGCAAACCCGGTCAGATGATGCGCAACCCCGAGACGGGCGACGAGATGTGCTCCGGCCGGTACGCCGACGGCAAGGCCGCCCGGCACACGCCCACGCAGGTAGAGTTCTTGGAGCGCCAGGCCGCCGAGGGACCACAGGCTGCGGCCGAAGGTGGAGACATCGATCCTTCCGAGATCCCGTTCTGAGCGAGATGGAGCGCATGAAAACGATCGAATACCGGTTCATCGACAAGGCCGCCTGGGGGCCCGGTGAGTGGCAGGACGAGCCCGACAAGGTCCAGTGGGAGGACGCGGCAACCTGCCGTCCGTGCCTAGCGGTGCGAACCGATCTGGGCCACCTGTGTGGCTACGTCGGTGTCGCCGAGCATCACCCCGCCTTCGGTCGTGGCTACGACAGCGTCGCGGCCGATGTGCATGGAGGTCTGACGTTCTCCGGGTTCTGTGTTGAGGACGACAAGGAGCACGGGATCTGCCATGTCCCCGCCGACGGCGAGTCCGACCGGGTCTGGTGGCTGGGATTCGACTGCGCCCACGGCGGCGACGCCTCCCCGGGGCGCGAGGCCCGGTACCGCGCGATGGGCATGGCTCCTCAGTCGTTCGAATGGCACGCAGGGGCTGTGTACCGCACCCTGGCCTACGTCAAGTCAGAGTGCGCATCCCTCGCGCGCCAACTGTCCGGAATGGCGGCGCGCTGATGCCCCGCAAGACAGCGCCCTACGGCTACTGCACCAACCCCGAATGCGTGTGGAAGAACGCCCTGAGCGCGACATCGACTCCGGGAGTGGTGTGGTGCGCCATCTGCTCAGAAGAGACGGACCTTGCCTCGATCGACCGGGGCCTTGCTGACTACGAGGCGGGCCGAGGCACACCTTCCGACAACACGGGCACGCCTGGTGGCGCCAAGCAGGACCGGGAAGGGCCGTCCGTCAGTCCTCCGGGGACGCCCGGTGAAGGGGCGGACTACACCGGGAGTGCTGAGGGGTTCGATTCCCCCGTGCCCGCCCTCTCGCTGGCTGACATCTCGCGCATCCAGCGGGACGCCGCCTACGCACAGAGCCGCATCGCGGAGATCGAGGACACCGCGATCGCGGAACACGACCGCATCGACGCCTGGGCCGTGCAGGAGAACGCCGCCGACCGCCGACTGATCGCCGAGGCGGAGGCTCAGTGCGAAGCGTGGATGAGGCGCCGACTGGCGGAGATAGACGCCAGTGAAGACCGAGGTGCCCGGCGCAGTCCTCATCGTCCTCAACGCCCTGGATAAGTACCGTGAGCAAGTCGCCAGGCTGGAACAGCCTGAACCACAGGGTGATTGCCTTGCAATATGCACAGGTTGCGGCGGAACCAGGACGTACTTCGACAAGCAAAACATTGAGCGCTGCCTTGGGTGTAGGTCCGAGGCGTCCATATCAATGTCATGAGGGAGCACGATGAATAAGACCTGTGAGTACGGCTACGGCAGCACGGCTAAGTGGAGCGGGGGCATTGGTGGACAGACCATCACCGCCTGCGGGTTGCCCGCCATCAACATCGAGGGCGATGCGCCCGGCGTGTGCATTCGCCATTGCACATCGGAGCGCATTGCCATGAGGGAGCTGACCAAGGTGTATGCCAGCCTGAGTAGGGCGACAGCCATCTTGGAGCTGGACGGTGAGCAAGGCTGGTATCGAGCCCTGCTGTGCCTCAGAGACGCGACACCATGAGGTGGTTCCGCCGCAAGCCGAAGTGTACGCACAGTTGGGGTTTTTTTGCTGGTGTCGGCGAAAGGTCTGGCGTGAACGGCACGTACTGCATCCTCCTGGTATGTCGCCATTGCTTGAAGGAATGGAAGGTGGGCACCTATGCTTATCGCGCTGATGCATGGGACGGAATGAAGAACTGGGAACAATGGCAACGAGAATGGAGGAGGATTACAGACAGTGAGCCACATTGAGAGAGTTCTCCATGAGCATACATGGAATGTGAACAGCCACAGGCTCCCTACCCCCGAAGAAAAGAGTCGAGGAATCCTGATGATTACGCATTACAACTGCTGGTGCGGTGGGCGCAAGGAGATACACGAGGTGATGCACGATGACGACCTCGACGAGATCAAACATGTAATGGTGCGCAAGCCATGAGGCGCTGGTTCACCAGTGACCAGCACTTTGGTCATACGAACATCATTGCGTTCTGCGACAGGCCCTTCAATTCCGTGTGGCACATGCGCACTGCGCTCATTGAGAACTGGAACGCGTGTGTGCAACCAGACGATGAGGTCTATGTGCTCGGGGACTTCACCATGGGCAGCGCAAACGACCTGTTGAACATTGGTCGCGAGCTAAGCGGCGTCAAGTTCCTGGTGCCCGGCAACCACGATCTGTGCTGGCGCGGCAAGTCTCGACCTCGGCCGGCCATGTACATAGAGGCGGGGTTCGCCGTCCTCGATGACGTCGTGGACCTCACCCTGGAAGACGGGAGGGCGGTGCGCCTGTGCCACTTCCCGGTGGCTGGGGACCACACGGTCGAGGATCGCTTCACGCACTACCGGCCCACCGTGGGTGAGGGCCAGTGGCTCCTGCACGGCCACGTCCACAACGCCTGGGGCCTCAAGGACCGCCAGATCAACGTGGGTGTCGATGTGTGGGACTACTACCCCGTGAGCGAGACCGAGATCCTGAACCTCATGGACCTTCGGGACCTCATTCGCGGGCATTCCGCAGCACCACCTCGCTCCACCGGACCACAAGATCACGGGCAACCGACGACAGGCTGACCCAGTCCCCGCGGTTGGCAATCTCGCACTCCACCGCCAGCTCGAACTGCTCGCGCTGCTCGTCTGTGAGGGTGAACCCCAGGCGGGCGGCGAGCAGGGGGCGGCGGGTCACTGCTGCGCCTCCGCCAGAAGCTCCACGTAGGCCCAGAGGGGCATCGTGACGTACGCCTCGGCGGTGGGGTGCATGCGGCGCTTGTGGACGGCCACGTAGTGCCGCTGGCCGGCCGTCTGGGCCTGCTTGCGGGCGGCGGCGAGGGTGCCGGCCAAGTTGATGCACTTGAGGTTCTTGCACTGGACCGTGGCCGGGAGGCCCACGAGGTCGCCCCGGTCCAGCGCCCCCTCCAGCGCCGGCCGCTCGCAGCCTGGCCAGCCGTGGTCGCGGAAGTAGTCGCGGACAGCCACCTCGAAGTCGGTGCCCAGCCGGCGCGCCCGGTTCACCGGGAGGCCACCGAGAAGGCGATACCCGCCGCGAACAGCACGAAGGCCACCGCCATCGAGGCCACCCAGGGCGAGACGTACAGGGCGAGGCCGACCACGCCCAGGGCGAGGAGCACGCTCCAGCCCAGGCAGGTGCAGGACTGGCTGGTGGCGATGAGGGCCTTGCGGCGGTCTGTGTCGGTCATGGCGAGCCCCCTCCCTGGACGGGCTGCGGCACTGAGTCGCCAGCCCAGACGGATCGTATCTCGACCGCCAGGTCCGGGTGAGCCCCGAGGAGCTGGTCCAGCGAAAGCCCGCCACCCAGCTCCAGGGGCCTCCTAGCCCGCTCTACGAGCTGTTTCGCCTCCTGGGTCCGCTCCTGGTCACGACGGGCCTTGTAGGCCCTCCCAAGGGCCTCTACGGCCATTTCAGCGTGGGCCGGTGCCTCCGGTCCGTCCCACCGCTCGGCGATGTGGCGGCAGACCTGGACGATGCCGTAGCGGTGCTCGCGGTAGTACCGATCGGCGGCAGCCCGGCGCGTGGCCACTTCAAACGCCTCAATGTCGCCATCCAGCCAGGCCCACGCCTTGAGCATCGCCCTGACGACCTCGCCGTCCTTCGGCCGCTTGCGCAGCGTTGGCAGCGGCGCACAGGCGGAGTTCCAGGCAGCGACCAGGGCGTCCAGCGCCGCTGCGTCAGCCTCAGTCACCTCCGTCGCCCGGGGTTTGGGGGGGTCTGACTTCCTTCCCCCCACACCCCCCTTCCTAGTTCCTAGATCCCTATTCCTAGATCCTATTTCCAAGGGGGTAGGATCGCAGTAGGGCTCCGGTAGGACTACCGTAGGACTACCGTAGTCCTCACGTAGTCCTACGGTTTCAAGAGCGGGCGGGTCGGGAAAACGGGACAACTTGGCGGGGTTGTTGATGACTTGGTGCTCGTTGAACCGTGGTATCCACAGGTAGGCATCGTCATCGACTTTGTAGAGCTGCACGCGCCCAGCAGCGGCCAGCTCTCCCAGCATTTCGGTAACCTCACGACCGCCAACATCGTCGTCGTGGGGGAATGCGAAGCCGGCCAGCTCCTTGGGGATGGCGCGGCCTCGGCCGTGGTCGTCCACGAAGTTCCAGAGGGCCATGTAGAACAGCCGGGTTCGATATGGCAACTCCGCCATGCGGCGGTCCGACCAGAACTCAGGCTTGACGGTGCGGATACGCGCCATCAGCGCCGCGCCACAACACGGTGACAGGCAGCCGACAATGTAGGCCCTGTGGTATGCTTTGCGTCCACCTAGCAAGGTCCCTCCGCGAGTTTTCGGTCCGTTTCTCCAGTGTCCCTTTGGGGCGGATCGTGAGTGTGCCGAGCGGAGAGGCCAAAAGACCAAGGACCGGGGTGGTCCACAAACCGCCCCGGTCCCCTCTCCCCTTCCACGGCACCCTCCCGGGATTCTAAGCCCGGCATCTACCCCCTGTGCGTGTCGTCCTGTATATTCGCTTCACTGGCGCGAGCTTTCCGCGAGGCTCCTGGGGGAGTTGTGCCCTCCAGTCGGAGGGTGATTGTGTCCCACCCGACGGCGCCAGGACACCCCCTTCACATCCCTCCAATGAACGATGCGATGGCCTGGGGGAGCGCTGCGTCGAGGCCAATGCACTCCAGGGCCAAGGGGTCGGTTTCGTCCGACAGGCGCGTGTTCGTGGCTGTCATGGCCGCGTTGACCATGCGCGCATCGGACACCATCGTCTGGCGGTAGTGGCGCATGGCCTGGAACGGATGCCGCCACCCGCACCACGTCTCGCCGTCGGTGTAGGACACAAAGGCATCCGCGTGGATGCCCTCGCGCTCGGCGTAGGCGAAGACCGATGCGAAGTCGGTGGCGCCGCCCGTGTACTTGCGCGTGATCCGCATGACGTCGTCAATGCGCTGGGCGCCGGAGATATTCAGGGGGCGCGTGTCGGTGTCGAAGCCCACGACGTGGACATTGGGCTCCGTCTTGACCACCACCAGGGCCATGGCCGCCGCCAGCTCAGCCGTGGACATGCTGCCGTCGCCACCGTAGGGCTGCCAGCCGCTCATCGAGCCCGACGTGTCGATCGCCACCACGATGCGCTTGTTGGTGGGCTCGACGTTGCCGAAGGCCGTGTAGAAGGCGGCGTTGAGGGCGTCAATAACGGGCTGCACCGGGGTCCACCGGCCCTTGCCGCGGTCGCCGTGACCCTGAGCGTAGGTGCGCAGGGCTAGGAGGATGGCAAAGGGGTGCACGCGCGACTTCTGGATACGCGTCGGCGAGCCCAGCAGCTCCAGCGTGCGCTTGGTGCCGTCCGACAGTGGCGCGATGACGCCGGCCTTGGTCAGGTTGCCTAGGTTGCGGATCAACGCGAACACCGGCATGTCCTGAAGCAGGGCCTCCCAGACGGCGGGGTCGTGCAGGTGCTCGGGCTTCACGGCCTCGCGGGGCAGGCGGTACTCGCGAATGAGGCGCGCCGTCTCCTTGGCCGTCATGGCCGCCTGAGCGTGCTCGAAGCCCACCACGACCGGGGGCGCCAACCAAGCCTCGTCACTGGGCTTGCCGGCGGCCCAGCCCAGCAGGGGGCGTGGCGTGGCGTGCGCGAGGCGCAGCATGTCGCGGTGGGTCCAGCCGTTGCGCTGGCGGTACTTCACGAGCTGGTAGCCCAACCGATCGTCGGGCAGGCTCTTGTACCACTCGTCCACCGCACGCCGGGCGCCACGAGACCACCCGCCGAACGTCTGGATCATCTCGGCCCAGGCGAACAGGTCGGTGCCGGTGCGCGCGACGGTGGGCAGGCTCTTGTACGCCATGCGCCGCGTCTCGACCCCAGGCGCCTTCTTGGACACGTACGCCAGCGCCACTATTGCGGCTGTATTGCGGATGGCACGACCGCGCGCCGACACCTCCACAATGCGCTGCACGAGCCGGGCACCGTTGGCGTCGTCGGCCGTCAGACGCATGAGTGCGTCGGTGGCCAGCACGGTGTGGTCGCGCTCGTTGGCGTAGTACGTACCCCCCTCGGTGCCAAGGATGAGGAATCGGTCGAGGAGGTTCCAGTCGTCGAGCTGAAAGACGTAGCCGCCCGCGGCGTTGCGAACCATCTCCGCTTCACGACCCGGGACCGGCCGGCTCTGCGGCGTGGTGCTCGGATTGAGTGCGTTGCGATACGTCTTGATGGTCATGTGTCCTTCCCCTTTGTGTTGGTGCCGAAAAAGATCGCGGATGAGATGGTGGAATCGGCCGTTTAGTGCTCTACCAACTGAGCTACAGCGTCCGAAGACACTGGCAAGACTCGAACTTGCGACCACTCTGTCCAATGCAGATAACCGACCCCGGCCGACCCGCGATCAATGAGCCGAAAGAAAACCACGGATGAGGGTTGGGTGCTGGGTTACTCCGACTGTGAGGAGGGAGCGCCGCTCAGCCACTTGCGGGACAGTCACACAGGGTGACTGACAGGATTCGAACCTGCGTAAAGGAAAAACCTTTCGATAACCAGCGTCCCGGCCGACCCGTGGTTGAAAGTGGAACGTGGTGTCACGGATGAAAAAGTGGTGACGGTTGGCACTTACGTGCCAATCCGGCGGGTATCGAAGCCCGCAAACTCAAGCGTGAAAAGCTCGTGATGTACCATTCATCTACGGTAACCGTCAGCCGGTCGACCCGTGACACTCTATTCGTGGGGTGTGGAATGTGCAAAAGATGCTGGATGAGGTGTCGCAACCGGCATTTCAAACGAATTGGCTGTTCGGTAACCGGCCGCGTCCGACCCAGCGCCGGGCACCATAGCACGTCTCGCGACGTTTGTGCTAGGTTGTCCGACCCGGGATTTGCAGCAACGCGTCCAGTCGTTGCAAGGCGAGCAGTTCGTCGTCCGTCTTGTTGCTCTTGCTTAGCCGACCCATGCCGATCATGCGCTGGCTTGGCGCCACCCGAGACCCATTGTGGACGGGGCACTTCGCGCCGATCTCGCGGACGGCATTGCCGCACTTGGGGTGCGCGCAGTTGATGCCCTTGCTACGGTGCCACGTCATGTTCATCTTCTCCGCAGTCGCAACACGGTGTGTTTGTCACCGTCACGGTGACTGGATTGGGGTTCGAGGTGGCGCTGTACCCCGAGGTCCAGGTGATGGGCGACTGGAACGGGTAGTACGGGTACGCGTAGTACGGAAGCATGTTGCCCGTGTGCCCACAGGTGGGGCACCGCCCGCAGGTGGGGCAAGGCTTAGGGGCGGGATGCACGGCTGTTTCCTCCCGCGAGATCAATGCCCGGGACTGGCCTGCCGGTGACGTGCACGGCCATCATGGCAGGTGAACCAAGTCACCGGGGTAGACAAGGTTCCACTCGTGGGGTGAACGGCGGAGCTGCGGGTTGAGCAGCTTCAGGGTGGCCAAGGACACGCCCATCTTCCCGGCGATCCCGCTGAGGGTGTTCGTGGGCGGCGCGGCCGTGACCACCACGCTGCGCCCGCCGCTCGGGTGGGGGGTGACGACGGGTGGGCCGGGTACATGCAGGACCCAGCCGACAAGGATGAGGTTGGGGTTCTTGATGATGGGGTTGGCCGCCATCAGGGCGCTCACGCTGACACGGAACCGACCAGCGAGGGCGCTCAGGGTGTCCCCAGGCTTGACCACATAGGTCTGACCCACGGGCGGTGTCAGGGGTGAGGGGTGCGTGACGGGTGCGACCGGCGGCGGCTCCACGGGAACGGGTGCTCCACCGAGGCCGTACTTGAGGAACTGGCCGAGGTCACCCTGGAACACGTCCTCGTCCACGCGGCCCGGGATGCCGGGCACGGACCCCGCGTCGGTGTCCTGCCAGACGGCCCAGAAGGGCCACCCAGAGGCCGGCGTGGGCATCGACCCCCACTGGGCCTGCCACAGCCCGTACGGGCCGCCGATGCCGTGAGGAACGTGTGCGCGCAGGAAGGATGTGGAGCCGTAGAGCATGCCCGCGGGGAAGCCGTGAGCTTGGACCAAACGATCCAAGAACCCTCGTGCATACGCGGTAAGGTCTCCGCCCCCGACCTCCAGGTCGGCAGCCACGACATCGCCGGGGCTCAGCTTCACAACGCTGGCGAAGTGGTCGGCCTCGGCGGCGGGCAGCAGGCCCAGGTCAGGGCGAAGGAAGTGGTACGCCGCGCGAGCCACGCCAGCCGCCTTGGTGCCCGCCCAGTTGGTGGCAAACAGGGGGTCGGTGAACCCTGTGCCCTCGGTCGCCTTGATGAAAGCGAACTCGACGCCGTTCTGGTGTGCCACCGCCCAGTTGATGAGACCCTGGAACTGACTGACGTCCACACCCTTGGTGAGCGTCACGGCTTGGGTGCTCCCAGGAAGCGGTCGATGCCGGCGGCGATGGCGGCGGCGGCGACCACCACGGCCCCCGCGGCGCCCTGCGCACCCTCCGGCAGCAGCGCAACGATGGCACCCCCGATGACCGAGATGGCGAGGAGCACCTGCTCCAGACCTGTCAGGTCATTGCGCCAGTTGCGCAGGAACGCCATAGCGTTCACACGCGTGTCCCCCGTGAGTGAGCCGATCCACCTAGCCTGGGAGTGTAGCACGGGTTAGAACGGATGTACTATATGGCCCAGGGATGCTGGACGCTGAAGACGCGTTGGTGGAGCAGGGCTACCGCGATCTCGTGGGCTGCTGCCTTGCGTACCTCGGATGGCCGCACGGCGGACCAGAGCTGCGGGCAGGGGAGGAGTATTACCGCAGCTCTCTTGCGCCGGCTGCGGCCTGGGGGTCGGTGGGGGGTGGGGGTGTGCCGGACCGGCGTATGCGAGTGGCGGTCACAGAGGCCGACTTGCACCGGGCGATGATGGCGCTACCCCCCATGCTCCTGACGGTGGCCCAGCTCTCCCGGACCTCACGCACGGCGCCAGGGTGGGTGCGCACCTGGGACGAGCGCCTGGGGCACCTTCACACCAACGACTGGTACGGGCACCGCGATGAGCGCCTGACCGGCTGGACCACGCGCACCCGGTCCATCGGAGTGGCGCGGATCATCGGCAACCTCGTGCACGACGCCGCGCATGGGATGGCCGGCCACCTAGGAACAAGCTGGATGAACCTGTGATCGGTGTCGACCACCCCAACCGCAAGCTCTCGGTGGAGCGGCCCGGATTCGGTCACATCTACGTCGCCCGCCTGCGGGACGGCTACACCTGGGTGGCGTGGAGCAACGACCCCCGCCAGTCCGTGGCTCGAATGCAGCCCTATTGCCCGCAGCGCCTTCACCTCGTCGCCAGCCACCTCGGCTCGGTACCCCAGGTCATTGACCTCCACGACGAGATGCGCCACGAGCGCGTCCGGGGTGATACCTGCTGGTTCCGGCCCACGGAACACACGTTCGAGATCCTGGCGAGACACGGGCTGGGTTGCACCGATGTGCAGGACCCAGGCTAAGAAGGCGCGCGTGCGGGAACCGTTGGAGAGACTGGCGATCAACCGCCCTGCAAGGTTCCCTTCGCGCGGACCTCGTGCCTCCACCCGGGCGTAGCTTCTGTTAGCCGGATCTCTGCAACGGGGCCACTGTCCGAGGACGGAACATGGTGAAGCATCCAAGTCCGGCCGAAGGGCGCGCGATGGCCACATCATATACCATTCCTGGCCATGCCACAGGTCATCACCGCCAACGACGTCGTTCTTCGCCTCATGGAGCTGGGGCGTGAGCTGGACGCAGCGATTGACACGCTCAAAGACGCCGAACTTGATGCCGTCACCAAGCGCAATGCAGCCGACTTGGCCGAGTCTCATGCCTTCGTGAACGCGGACGGCGCCATGGACATGCGCAAGCACCTCGCCAGGATTGAGGCTGCGGACGCCGAGCTGGCGGCCGTGATCGCCGAGGCGGTGCTGCGCCACCTGCGCGCGCGTATCAAGGCCATTGAGATCCGGGTGGACCTCGGGCGTAGTCTCAACGCCGCGCTGCGAGCAGAGCTGGGCACCTTCGACGCCGGCCAGACATGAGGTTCACCGCCGAACCCTCCTTTTCCGCCTTACAACTGCTCGGCCGCGCCGGCCGCCAGCGTCGAGCACAGCCGTTGCAGGGCGTCCACGTTGCGCCGGTAGGGACGGCTCTCGCCCCTGAACCACCGCCCGACCGTGTTGGCCTCCACGCCCAGGTGCTGGCCGAGCGAGTAGTTGTTCCAGCCGGCCGCGTACAGCTTGCTTTGCAGCATGCGCATGTCCAGGGCTGACCACATGGACGCCTCGACGACGGCACCGCTCCATTGACCAGCGGTCACCGTGTCGCCCGGCATGGGCGTTGCCTCCGCGTCTGCGTCCACTTCAACCACAAGCCTGTATATCACTGATATGTGCCTCCGGGGAAGGATGTTGTGCCCGGCCATTCTACCCCACAAGATGCCGTAGATGATGTAGAGTGCGCGGCGCACATTCACGGAGGGACCATCCCAATGGGGGACGAGGTACACCGGCTCGCCAATGATTTGCGGTGGGGCTATCGCGACACAACGGCCATGGACGACATCGCTCTGATCCTGGATCGCTCCATGGGCCGAGAGGGGGCCACCGAGGACGTACTCCACCTCACCCTCGCCGAGATCGTTGGAGTGGTACGGAGGACGGGGCGTTGAGCACTCACGCTGAAGTTCGCTACTCGCGGCGTCGTCGCTACTGTGACGCCGGACACCCACTTGTCGCGGGGTTGTGCTTGCACTGCACCATGACCCTCCAGCGCGCCCTGCGCATTCGTCGCAAGCTGGCTCGCATGGCCAAGCAAGACCCGCCGACGCACACCACATGGCAGCGCGAGGACGGCAAGAAGCGCAACCTTCCCTACCTCCTCGGTGATCGGGTGGACGTGCCTGAGTGGCATCCACTCAGCGGGCGCCCGTCATGAGGGTGAGCCGACATAGCTGGCACTATCGTCTCTGGCGGGTTGAGCAGATGAAGGCTCATCCCACCAGTCTGTGCCCCTACTTCTGGGCTGTGGTGGCGCGACTGGTCGTCTGCCTTCTGGGTGCGGCCATCCCTATCGCCCTGGTCGTCCTCTACGTGGTGGCCTGGATCAACCACCCTGCGGAAACGGCAGTTGATACTGCCGTCATTGCTGGTGGTGGCGTGTCGCTCGTGGCTGCGATTGCGCTCTCCGAATGGTCCGATCGTCGGCGTCAACGCAGGCTTTATGGCCCCACCGTCATCCGCGAGCCCAACGTCTTCACCTCCTTCGTCAAGGCCAAGAAGGAGAGGGTCTGCCCACGCATTGAGCTGGTGGACTGATGAAGGAACAGCCCAAGCCCCAACAAATTTCCTGGCCGCCCGTCGATACGTACCGTACCCCTGACGGCAAGGCGCCAAAGAAGAAGTACATCCAGGCCCCAATGGATGAGCATGTCGCCACGCGCATCGCTCGGCAGCGCGAGACAGACATCCATGTGGCAGAGACGGTACTGCTGCCCATTCTGCGCAAGCTGGAGCGCATCACGGGTGAGGTGGACGAGATCGAGCTGGCGCGCGAGGCGGGCATGTTTGCGGCCTACACGCGTCGCCGGTTGCTCGCGCTGTGGCGCGCCAAGCCCAGCCTCGTGTGCAATCGCGGCGGTGGCTACTGGGAATCAGCGGAACATCACCAACAGCGCCTTGCGCGCGAACGCGATCACTGACCAAAGGGAGGCACAGCAGTGGGATACATTGGCACCATCACGCGTCAGGGAAACGTCCCCGAGAACGAGCCCATGGAATGGCCGGCGCCGGACACCGCCGTCGAGGAGAACGAGAGCGTCGTTGCTCCTGAGCCCGAGAAGGAGGCGGTTCCAGGGTGATTATCGGGTTTCGTTGCTTCCGTTTGCTCCGGCGTGCGGACGGCTCGCGGCTGGGCTCCAGTGCGGCGTCGTACATCTGGACACCGGGTACCAACACGGCGGAGCATTTCAGCGAGCTTCCAACCTACCTCACTGACTGTGGTCACCCCCCTGCAGATCGACCCGCCACCGTGGCGCTCGGACACAACACGCACTGCGGATTCTGGGCGTACAACAAACCCACTCTGGCGCGTGACCACAACGGCGGCGGGTCCTGGGTCACTGTTGGGGCTGTATTGGGCTGGGGCAACTACTCCATCGGCACCGATGGCTGGCGGTGTCAGTACGCCCGTATCCTGGCGCTCTCGCACGCCATGTGGGACGAGATGGAGGAGTTGTCGGAGCACTACCGCGTACCCCTGTGCACGTTCAAGGGGCTACCGGAGTTCGCGTCGCACTTCGGGGTGACGTCGCGCGAGCTGGACACCAAGTACGACATCCCAATGGCGCTGCCGGCGCCGCCGTCGCAGGGTGACCTCTACTCCGCCCTGTCTCCCCTGACCCGGTACCAACAAGGATCGTCCTGGACACCCAGCATGGCCCGCAGGCACTACTGGTCTCAACCAGCGATACAAAAATTGACGCAAGAGGTTGGCCTCGTGGTCACGCCGCCTCAATGCGCTTGCGGGTGGGACATGCGCCTCACCAACGTCGTCAGGTATGGCCAAGATGCCCTTGCCTCATCGCGGTACACCTTTGAGTGCCGGCGCCGCTGCGGAGACGTCCAACATATTGTGGTGGCGGGATGACCGTGCAACTGGGGCCAACACGATGGCTCACCGCGACCGAGTGCCACGAGTGCTTCATTGATGTGGAGAGCAGCGAGCACAGCGACGACTGGAAGTTTGTGAGCGTGAGCTTGATGTCCACGCACACAGGGGCCTGGTCGCAAGGTTTTGGGGTGCGCATCCGCAACGCCTGGCGCTGCCTCCGCGGGCGCGGCTCGTGGTGGTTTGAATTCGCCACCGCCGAACCACTCGACGACCACATCGCCGCTCTGCAAGCGGCACGAACCACGGCCTTCGGGCCACCACCTCAACCGTAAGGAGAACCATGGTAGCCGTCATAGCCTTTGCCGTCTTCGCGCTGGTCGCGCTGGGCGGGTATCTCACCGGGATATTCATGCGAGAGGACGCTCGGGTGGCCGGCCTGGGCACGGGCTGCGTGGCCTCCCTCCTTCTTGCGCTCATCCTGGTCTTCTCGTGCACCGCGAGTGTTGGCACGAAGGAAGTAGGCATCGTCACCGCGTTCAACAAGCCCGTCGGCGCCTTCGACAACGGCCTGCACTTCAAGATGCCGTGGGAGGACGTCACCGAAATGGATGGTGCCATCCAGACCGACAACAACACTCAGGGCAACAACGACTGTGTGCAGGCCCGCCTCGCTCACCAGATCGTGGCCTGCATCGACGTCACCATCCGTTGGCGCATTGATCCGAACGCAGCGGACAGCCTGTTCCAGAACTACCGCGACTTCAGCAACGTGCGCGGGTCCCTGGTGACGCGTGAGCTGGCCACGGACATCAACGCCGAGTTCGCGGACTACGACCCCTTGGCGGTCAATGACCAGGGCAACAGCACCGCCACGCCCTTGAGCCGACTGTCGGGCCAGGTGCTTGGCGACATGCAGCGCCAGATCAGCAGCCAGGTTGAGGTGCTGAGCGTCTACATCCCTGTCATCCACTTTGACCAGGCCACCCAGAGCCGGCTGAACGCGTTGCAGTCACAGATCGCCCAAACCCGGATCGCCGAGCAGGCAGTGAAGACAGCTCAGGCTCAGGCTGCCGCGAACGCCGCACTCGCCACGTCCGTGAGCCACGACCCCAACGTCCTCGTGTCCAAGTGCTTCGACCTCTTGCAGGAGATGGTCAACAAGGGGCAGGGCATACCGACTGGTTTCTCATGTTGGCCCGGCGGGAGCACGGGCGTCGTCATACCGGCCGGACGGTCGTAAGGAGAAAACAACATGAACGACAGGACGAAACTACGCGACGTCTGGGTCTTCCACGTTTCCACAGAGGACGTTGTTGCTGCCGCCAAGGCGCGCACGGCCTTTCATGCTGGCCGGCGTCAGCACTGGAGCGATGAGCGCGACAGGATCGAGGCCCTGCTGCGTACCGAGGGCATCCAGTTCCACCAGACGGTGCGCGCCGGCCATATGTCCAGCACGGGGTACGGGCAGGCGGCCACGTTCGACAACCAGTTGATGCGTCAGCACCAGGAAGCGCAGGAGCGGATCGACTTTCACGAGACGGCGCGCGAGAAGATGGCCGGCTATGCGCACGCCCTGTCCAGGGTTAGCGGGCAATCCCTCGAACTCACGGTCGATGACTTCCTGTACTTCTGGCCCCACCTCTCGACAGAGGAGTAGCGACGCGCCGCTACCACCAGAAACAGGTAAACTCACCCGGAACCACAACCCCACTGGAGACATCGTGATGACCGACGAAACCGAGCAGGCCGCGGAGACCACCGACGAGACCGAGGGAACCGAGGAGGTCGAGACCACCGACGAGGCGACCGACGAGGCGACCGAGGCCACGGACGAGGAGCCCGCCTCCACGGAGGGTGAGGCGTCCGCCTCCTGATATCTAGGCCAGCCTGGTACCCCAGGGGTCTGAACTTCGGTTCAGGCCCCTTTTTCTTTGGTACTATCGACCCATGGACACTGGGGAGCGTAACCTCGGCTTGGTCTCTCGTGTGCGGGCTGGCGAGAGCATCGCCGCTGTCGCCCGGGAGGTCGGCCTCTCTCGTGAGCGAGCACGGCAGATATGCCGGCGGGCGGGGGTATCGTCGTCGCTGTCGCCCCGGGCACTCGGCGCCCGTACCTGCCTAGAAGTGGACTGCACCGCCCGGGTGGCCCGCAATGGTGAGCGGTGCTCCATGCACCACGCCCGGTGGCGCTACCGTCAGGCGCACCCCGCGGCGGAGCGCTCGCCTGCCAAGAGCGATGTCCATGGCGAGTTGGCGTGCTACAACGCCGGGTGTCACTGCGAACTATGCAAGGCCGCCAATCGCGCGCAAAGCAACAGGTGCCGGCGGTCTCGTGAGAGCCGCGTCCGGGATGCTCCGCACGGCACGCCGTCGGGATACGTCAACTGGAATTGCGGCTGCACCGCCTGCTGCGACGCCGCCAGGGTGGCACGCGCTGAGAGCAAGGCGCGCGCTGTGGCCCGTGGCCGTGAGCACCCGGAGCTGATCCCCCATGGGACCTCGTCGGGCTACGGCTACTGGGGCTGCCGGTGCCCCGCTTGCCGAGAGAAGTCACACTGAAGGGAGGAAGGAAGGGTGCAGACCGCGAACGCCACGCGTAACGTCTACCAGCGACTCCGCGATGCGCGGGCTCGCCTCACCAACATCGCCAAGCATGGCGAAGCGCCCCGAGAGATGGGTGGGTACAGCTACGTGCGCTGGGACGACGTCGCTGACCAGATCGGCGGGGCGCTGGCCAGCGAAGGTCTGGTGGTGGTGCCCAAGCTGGGTGAACCCCAGGTCGCCGAGGTGGGGAAGACCCAGGCCGGCAAGGCTGTGTTCAACACCAAGGTGCACCTGCTGCTCGATGTCGTGAACGTCGATGCGCCAGAGGACCGCGTGTCCGCTGAGTGGTGGGGTGAGGCCCAGGACTCGGGCGACAAGGGCATCCAGAAGGCCGCCACCAGCGCCACCAAGTTCGCCCTCATGAAGCTCCTTCAGCTCGCTGGAGCCGAGGACACAGAGGCCGACATCACGCCTGCGGTGGAGCGCCCCAACCTCCCGGGGACGTCCGTCCCCACCTCCATCCCGGCTGTCATGGCTGGCCTGGCCACGCAGCTCGGGTCGGCCATCGCTACGACCACACCATCCTCCGAGTCGGAGGGGTTCTGTGTCCAGTGTGGTGCCGCCGGCTGGCTCAGCCAGCAGGGCAAGGTGCCCCGGTACTTCGAGGGGCGGTTCGGGCCGCAGTGCAACGGGCGCAAGCCGGATGGCGGGTACGCCAACCACAAGCCCATCCCGGCGCCAAAGCCGGCTGGACCGTCGGGCGCTGATGGGGAGTATGCCGAGGGTGACCTCTGCCCCTCGGTACACGACGAGAGCCGCTATCCGGCCCAGTTCGTCATCGCCAAGGGTGGTCGCTTCAAGGGCCTGCTCCAGTGCAACGGGAAGCTGCACGGCGAGTACGCCAACCACCTTGCGCCAGTGCCCGGGGGCGGGGAGTTCGACGACGCCCCAATCCCCTTCTGATGGCCGGCCAGGCCGCGAGTGACTGGGAGCCATCGCAACTCCTGCAGCGGTGCGCAGCCAACGAGCTACCCAGCCTTGAGGCGTGGGAGGGGGAGCTTGGCTTGGTGGCGATGTGCGACGGCGACGTCCCAGAGGAATGGGAGGCGACATATGAAAAATGGATGCAGCTCTCGGAACTTCTGATCCGGCGCGGCTGGCTAGACGTGCGCGCCGTTGACGGGTGGCTTCATGGCGACACGCCATGATCCCCGAGCTACCCACCATCGAGGACCAGTGCGACTGGTGGGCCTCCACGGGGGCGGAGTTGAGCCGCCAGGTCTGGGACATCCGGCGACGCGTTGAGGAGTACGTGCGCCTCCAGACCCTCGTCACCACCAGCCACGGCACTCTGGAAGCCCAGTCGGCGGGATGGGAGTGGCAAGATGACGAGGTTGCCCTCACGGCACCCGACCTCGTGACGGCAGCAACGGTCACCTTCACTGGATCGCTCTCGGAGGTAGAGAGGGTTATGGGCCTCGTACTGGAGGAGGTACCCGGCATGGATTTCTCTGTAGGCCACAAGATCGACCATCGCGCAGCCAATCGCCGCGTCAACGGCGGGGGGATGTTGGGCGCGCGGCTTGCCGTGCTTCGTACACCCAAGCCAGCCAAGGTGGTCGTGCGATGACGACGCTGGGGCGACTCCTGGCCAAGGTCTCAGTGGGCGATGCCTGCTGGGAGTGGACCGGCTGCCGCGAGCGGTCTGGCTACGGGTCCTTCTACATGGGCCAGCGACGCGCCTATGCGCACCGCGCGGCCTACCAACTGCTTGTGGGTCCCATACCAGACGGCCTCCAAGTAGACCACCTTTGCCGCAACCGAGCATGTGTGCGCCCCGACCACCTTGAGCCAGTCACCCAGCGCGAGAACATCCTACGCGGCGCGAGCCCGGCGGCTCACCGGGCTCAGCAAACCCACTGCCTTCGCGGACACAGATACGAACCATCCACAACGCAGTGGAAGCGCGGTCGTCGGGAGTGCCTGATTTGTTCGCGCCTTATGAGACGCCTTCCGGGCGGTCGCTGGGTGCTCGGCCACGGCCTCCACCGCAAACCCGATGGGTGGGGGTGTCGCTGTGGTCTGTCCTACGTGCCCTGCACCACAGGGAACCAAAGGACCCACGCACGCAAAATGCATCACCAGCACTTGGGCGCCATAAGAACCGCCGACCATGCGACATTGTCGCGCAGAGTTGCCTCATGAAGCTCCCGCGCCGCATCCGCGCTCAGGGGGCCGTGAAGGGGCGGTGGCTAGCCCACCAGTCCCACAGCCGTGCCATCGTGGCTCTGCGGGCTAAGGGGGTGTGTGAGGGGCCCGGGTGTGGCTCGCCGGGCACCGAGTGGGCGCACCTGTTCGGCCGGCGGCACATCATCGAGGAGCCATGGGCCTCGTCCCCCGAGCTGACCGCGGCCCTGTGCCGCACGCACCACCGGAGGCTCGACGCCAACCAGGACTCCGCCCTCCAGACCCACCTCCGCGCCGCCGCCCTCACCCGGCTCTCGGCTAGGCTGGGGGTCCCCATTCCCACGGGCGTGGACCAGGCACAAGCTGCTCGCGAGATGGTGGCAACACAACCGGGAGACTAGAAACGCGTCATGGGCACAAGGACACTGAACCTCAACGACATCACGGCGCACAACGCCTACATCATGCGTGAGCAACCCGACTACGTTTGGGCTGTTTCTGACGATCCAGTGGTGACCACCATCAAGCGCCAGTTGACATAAAAAAAGACCCCCAACCTCCCCGGAGGGAAGTCAGGGGCCTAGCCGTGGCAGCCGTCGTCACAACGACGAGCGGAGTCTACGGCATCTCAGTGCTGGACAGTGAGGATGGTGGCCACCACGGCTGCCACGCCAATGGCCAGGGTGAGGATGGTGGCCAGCACCTTCCAGAATCGCCGCATGAACACCACGTCGTTCTGGACTGGCTCGATGCGCTCGTCCAACTTGTCGAGGATGGCGGCCTGCATCTCCCCGAGCCGGCCGGTGTTGGGGCCAAGGGGGCCGTCGCCCACCAACTGGAAGCGCAACTCCTCCACAAGCTGTTTCTCCTGGTTGAGTTCGTGGCGGTTCTTGGATGTCTGCGCCGCGACGTCCTCGATGGCAGTCCAGATGAGGGCCATGCGATCGTCAATGCTCCCTACGGTGCGCGAGGCGGCCGGGAATCGCAGGATGAACCCTTCCAGCGAGGCGCTGGCAGGGATGGGCGGGTAGTGTGGGTAGTTCCCTTCTGTGGCTCGATCATTCACGGCGATGCTGCCTCCATGTGGGCGGTAGCGTCGAGGTTATGAGACAACGTCCATGAAGTCGACTGTCGATGTCAGTAGACTTCGCATATCAGTGAGGCTCCGACAGACCCCTGACTAAAAAGGCTTGCCACAGACCCCGAGACATACCCAACAGCCATGGCGATCCCGTTGACGGTGCTGAAGATCCCCATGGATGGCACATTGGGGGTTATCAGGGTGTTCTGTGTTGTATTGTCCTCGCCTGCCGCAAATACCACCAACCGGCCAGCAGTGCATCCGGTTACTCGCAAAAGGTCGGTTGCAAATGGGACACCATTCAAGGTGCTCTGATGGCCGGTGGTGCCAGCTACTGGTGTCAGACTGTCTGGAACTTCGAGAACCACGACCGTGTTGAATGACCCTGGCTTTGTCATGGTTATCGTGGTGCCAGAACTGCCACCCGCCACAACCCCAACCCAAATGGCATAAAAGGCCCCAGCCGAGGTGTGCGTCAATAGCTGAGTCCATGTGACATTGGTACATGACGGACTCGTCACCTGACCTGTGGTCGAATTGGTCACCATGATGAGCGAATGCCCCGATGAAGCCGCCGCGATTGTCACTGAGGTGGCTGTATTCCAGGCTTCCGCCACCTGTACCACGTCTGGAACGGCGGCACCACCGCCGCCCATCTGCGTCCACGTCCCCGGTGTGCCAGCCGTGGTGCACACCCACGCCGACCCACTTTGGTCGATCACGAAGTCGCCAACCGCGAAGGTGCCCGAAGCCGGCGCACCACTCGTGGTGCCGCCAACGAACCGGGTGGCCGCCGTGGCGCCGGTCAGACCGATGGGCTGACCGAGTCCACTGTGGACGTGGTCGCTGCGGGCGCTCGTGGCGGCTGAGCCGTCCGCCAACGCGGTACCGATCTCTACGGGGCTGCCGAACGACACGGCGGCGGTGCCGCCGCCCGAGCTGTTGAGCTTGACGGCACTCAACCACGTCTGGTGGGTGTCGCCCTGGGTGGCCTGGTTCACCCCTGATGTCTGGTAGACATACAGCTCGATGTAGTCGTTGACCGCGAGGTTCATGATGTCGCTCACGGGCACAACCGGGAAGCCGGAGGCGTTGATGTCCTCCTCGGCGCGACGCACCTCAGCCCCGTTGACGTAGATCATCGTCATGTAGCGCCCAGCAGCAACGGCACCGCCAGAGTTCTGCCACCCCGCGCACGCCGACACCAGATAGCAGCCAGCCTCATCAATGACGATCTTGGAGCTGAAGCCCAGGGCGTCGATGTTGCCGTTGTTGATGTCGACGTTGGCGAGAGTCACCTTCTGGGCTGTCGCCGTAGCGGCTACGGTCTGACCTGTCGCGTTGAGGCGCCCGCGTGGGCCGCCGGTTCCCGACCCACCCATGGAGCAGATGACCACGCGCTGCGAGCGGCCGGCACCCACCATCCGCGCCACCAGGACAGGGTCGCCGACGTAGGGACTGTACGAATCGAGGTAGGGGATACCACTGGTGATCGCAGCGCCGTCACCACCAGGGCTGTTATCCAGGTACACCCCCACTGTTCCCGATGTGGTGTCCAGGGTCGCAACTTCGCCGAACTGCCAGGGGCCATGCACTCCTGGCGGGGGCTGGAGGTTGCGTCGAATCTGGCGAGCCAAGTCGTAATGGTTCACCCTGGAACAAACCTCCCCGTCAGCGTGGTTTGCAGGTCGTAGCGCACCGCCGTTGTGATGTTGTCCACCACAAACTTGGCGTTGCTGAGCGCGAGACGACTGCGTGTGATGGTGCAGACATCGTCGATGTCGAACAAGGGGTTGGGCGGTGTCACCACGCTCAAGGTGAATGCCTTGGCCAGCGCCGCCTGGAGGTTGTACTGAGCCTCGGCGAGTGCCTGGGCTTTGGTGGTGATGAGGGGATCGAAGATGAAGTTGGGCACGTCACCCATCGGACCTCCAATCCATGTCGGCGAGCTGGCGTTGTTGTCGGCCGCCTCGGCCTGGACGGGGGAATTGCCCCCTGTGGCGTTGTTTGGTCCGGTGGCCGCCACGAAGAAGTCGTTGGCGATGCCATCTCGGGTGAGAGCGATGGTGGTAGCGACGGGGGTGGTGAAGGGGGTGCCCCCAAGTGGATGCATGGTTGTCCCTGTGGCCGCCACCTCACCCTCCTGGAAGTTCCACACCACGGCCTGCGTGGCGGGATCAGGGATGGGCTTGCCAACAAGGTTGCCGCTCACATCGAAGAACAGCTCGTAGCCGGCCGCGGTGGCCATGTCCACACACGCCTGCCATGGGTCCTGGCCCTGGTTGTACGTGCCCGCCGGCACCTGATACGACGAAGGCACGATGGCGTAGGTCCACGGTGGCGCCGAGCCCCACACCGTCCCCACAAGGTTCACGATCTCACTCTGGAGATCCTTGCTCGATGTGGCGGGGACGGTGTAGGGCTGGATGAGCGCCCGTTGCGCGATCCCCCACGAACGGTCGTGGAGGTCCAGGGTGACGGTCATGTCGTTGCCGGAGTCCTGGGTGGTGGATGAGCCGATCTGGTACATCCCCATGGGAATCCAGCCGTTGGCGCCCGCCGTCTGCCCACCCGACATCACCGTCATCTCGACGAACACCTCGGTGCCGAAGGGCGCGAGGAGCGACGTGGGCGCCAGGGGCAGCAGGGTCATCGTGGAGCCCTGAGACACCACCGTCTGTGGCGGCACCGTGGGCAACACCTCCACGGTGATCTGTCCTTGCCGGCGCACCGCTGAGTTGCGGTCCACCGTGAACTGCGCGTCGGCGATGGGGAGAATGATGGCCGTGGTGTTGCCGTTGGCGTAGACCGTCAGTCGGGCGGCGGCGAGGTAGGACCCAAACCGCAGCGCGTCGACGAAGGCGGAGGTGTGGTTCTGCATCTCAGACCGCAGGCCGAGGCTGAGCATTGCCCACCACGGCCACCTGCCGATGCGGGCCTGCTGCTGTCGACGCCATGAGCTGGGTGTCGTGGGCCTTACCACCCATCCCGCCGGGCGAGATGGAGAGGTGTTGGTAGTAGCTGAACCCGAAGGGGTCGGAGATGAAGATGGTCTTCTGCGATGCACACAGCGCGATCAACCCCGCGTAAATCTCCGGCGTGAAGGTCTCGAACGTGGCCGCAATATCCGCCTGTTGCACCACGTCGGCGACCACGTTAACAGTGGTCTGTCCGAGCACGGGGTGCGCCGCCACCTTGGAGTATTGCTGGGGGTTCCAGAGCACGGGCTGCGCCCGGATAGCCGTGGTGACATCGGTGGGGTCCAGCTCCCAGAACCCAAGCGCGGTGGGCACCTGGGCCGTCCCGCTGGCGGAGGAGGCTGCGCTGGTGTAGGCGCCCGAGATCACCACAGCCGTGTAGGTGTAGTCCGTTCCAGGGGTGCCCTCGTAGTCGTAGACCGTCACCGTCTGGTTGGGCAACACGAGTGCCGCGGGGGTTGTGGTGCTGGCCCCACGCACGTACAGCCCATCCGAGCGCAGGATGGCCACGCCAGCCGCCGCCACGAAGCCGCCGGCAGTCCACGATGACACCGTCCCAGGGAAGACGCCCGCCTCGTCCACGTAGTGGATCTCGCTGCCCGCGCCCGTGGAGAGCACGTTGTGCGCCAGGCGCACGAAGGCTGCGTTAGAGGGAGATGAGGCGGTCTTCGATGACGTGGTCCAGGCTGAGGTGCTGTCGGTGGCCGTGTTGCCGGTGGTGGTGGAGATGAGTGTGCCGGAGCTGTCGTACCACGTCGCGTCCGTACGCACCGTGCGCGCCGAGGCGTCGGCCCAGTAGTCGGAGCGGAAGGTGTAGCTCGTACTCGGGAGTACCGCGTAGCCAGACAGTCCTGTGGCCGTTCCAGCCGACATGTTCCCCGACGCCGTCGAGGTCATGCGCAGGGAGTAGTTGCTGTCCTCGTGTTGGGTGGTGCTCTGGGCCACGGCGCAGTTGGTGATGGCCGTCGTTGTGCCCAAGCCGCCCTCAAAGGAGGCGTCGTCCGTGGAGAGGAGGTTGTTCTGGCTCGTCACCGCCAGGGTGATGCGTGGGCACCCCGTGGTGCCGTCGGTGGAGTAGGTGGCTGTGATGGTGGGTGTGCGGGGCACGTCCTGGGCCACGGAGTAGGCCGTGTACGACCACGCCGACAGCTCATTCCCCGTCTCGGCGATCTGCACGTAGCTGCGATAGCTCACCCCCTCCGGGAGAGAGGTGGCCACGGTGTAGGACGTGCTGGCTGAACTCACCACCCCAGAGTCGTCGACACTCGACCCGTATCCCGGCAGGAAGTCTCCGGCGCTGTACTGTGTGCTGTTGTAGGTCACCACCCTATAGGTGGTCTGCGAGGTGCCTCCCGCCAGGGTGCGCGTCCAGGTCACCACGGGCAACTGCGTTGTGATGGTCCCGGTTGGTGCCGTCACGGTCACCGTGGGCGCGTCCTGTCCCGTCACCGTGAAGTCCGACGCGTAGGGGCCAGTGCCACTGACATCTGTCGACGCCACCGACCAGTTGTAGACCTGGCCGCCATTGGACCACAAGGCCGCCCCAAACGTCAGGTCTGTCGAGGAGGAGGTGTTGACGAGGTCGCTGGACTGGAAGGCCACTGTGCCGGCGTTCCAGTACGTGTAGGACCCACCCGAGGGCTTGCGACGAAAGCTGTAGCCGGTCTCAGTCCCCGGCCCGGTGGCCTGGTAGGCCCACGAGAAGGTTTGCCCCGCTGCGAGGTCGGTGTAGGCGTTGTTGTTGGGGGTGTAGAGGACGGGCTGCAAGGGCAACGCGGTGATGGCCCCAACCATGAAGCCACCCCAGTACCCCGAAACGCCATCCGTTGCGGAGCCTGGCGAGGAGGATCCTGGCGTACCGGGCCCCGTGTAATCCCCAATCAGAAGACCGCTGGCGCCACCTGCTGTATTTGTGAAGTTCACGCGGGAGGTCAGGCCCCCGGGAAGCGTCAGAGAACCGCTGGTGCTCTGCGCCCACAACGCCACCATCGTCTCGCTCGCTACCGTTGTGGTCACTGTGGGTGCTGCGAAAGTGGTACTCGCAACCCCTGTGCTCCCGCTCCCGACTGTCGCCGATGGATCGAAAGTCAGGTTCGCGCCTGTCGTGGAGTAGTACGCCACCAGCGCGGCCTGATATTTGTGGGAGCCGAAAGCGTTACCGCCTCCGGTCAGGTAGAAGCCGAAAGAGGAGCCCACGGAGGAGGGAGCTGTAGTGGCGAAGATGCAACAGAGCGTGTTGCCCGTGTCCATGGTTTCAGTGAAGGGCGAACCATGAACGGAACCAAAGCCGCCACCAGCGCTCGCAAAGTTCACAACCACAATCCCTATCACGAGATCGCCGGGCTGCACTCCCACGGGCGTTGTTATGTTCACACTCCCCCACGCAGACACATGTGGAGGGGCACCCGCCGTGAACGTGTAGCTGGTCGAGGCTCCGCGGAAGCTGATGCTCATGCCTGGCCCTCCCGCTCCACCTTCACCGCCTCACGCAACTTCCAGGCCGCCGGATGGAGGCCCCAGTCCCGGTACTCGGGCCGGTACATCGCCCTGGCCTCGTCGGTCAGCTCGGCGTTCCAGTACCCGTGGTGGCACCCTCGGCAGACCCAGGGCGCCCAGTCGGGGTGGCCTTCAATGGCCTCCAGGGGCTCGTCACAGTGCGGGCACAGAGGTGTCACGGGTTGCTCCCTTTGGGGTACTCTGGTGAGGCACAAGGAGGTCTCAGCGATGGCACACAAGCGTCTGGCGATCCTGGTGGCCGTGGGTTTGGGGATGGTTCCCGTGCCCACTCAGGCCGCCACGCCGCACACCAGCCCCAATGGCCGGCTGCACAGCGCCGCCTGGGTCATCAGTTGTCCACCGCCCTGTCCGCCGGGAACGGCGCGGTGCCCCAAGCGGGACTGCTTCTACGTCTTCAGGCCGAGCGGGACGAGTAGGCCCCGGCGCTGAGGCCGCGGACCACCTGGGTGAACTCCTTGCGCACCATGGTCGCAACGAGGGTTGCGAGCTGGTGAGGGTCGCCCATGGTGGAGGGTGCGGTCACGGTGATGGGTGCGGAGATGGTGATGGTGGCGCTCCGCGCACCCAGGGCGTTCTGCGACGCCTGCGAGCTGGCCGAGTAGATGGTCACGCCGGCCGAGGACACCTGACCAAACTCTGGCCCACCCTCATTGAACATGAACGACTGCCCCGTGGGGACGAAGCCGCCCGCCGCCATCATCCCGGGCATTTTCTTGGTGCCGCCACCCGTGGTTCCATGGACTGCACCGTGCAACGCCTGTTCACCCGCGTTGAGAAGGATCTGGCCCAGGTTGCCACCAGTGAAGCTACCCGCAACGGCGTGAATCACCCCGGCAATGGCGCCCTGGAGCGGGTTGACGATGTTCTGAACGATCCAACGACCACTGGCGGTGGACTCCAGCCCTTTCTTGATTCCCGACAAGAGGTCGTGAACACCCTGGACGACCTGGCCGATCCGATTGGGCACGTCCACAAACGCGAGCTTCATGAAGTCGTCACTGAGGTTGCCCAAGAATTTCCCCACATTGCCGTGAAGACCCGTAAGCCATCCGGGCAGCCTGCCGTTGGTCAGGTCGTTGAAGGTGCCGGTGATGCCGTTGAAGAAGCTGCCGAGGGCGTTGCCAATCGCCGCGCCGCCCTTGCCCAGGTCCACGCCCTTGAAGATGCTGCCGACCTTGTCGAAAAGACGGCCGATGTCGTGACCGATGTCGAACCCAAATTGCTTGAGGCTGATCTTTCCGGTCAGGACATCTCCAATCTGGCCACCCAGCGTCTTCACGCCGCCACTGATCTTGCCCCAGAACGTGGTGATGAGCCCGATCTCGGCACCGGCCAGGCCACCAGCAAGTGCACCCACGGCTGTGCCGACACCCGGAAACACGAACGTCCCCAATGCGGCACCACCGACGGCTCCACCAGCAGCTCCACCAGCGATGGTGCCCAGATGACCGCCAAGGCCCGCGCCCTGCTTGCCGCCCACGCCGCCGCCAATGAGCTTCCCAAGCCAGTCGCCGCCGGCCATGCCGCCAAGGACGGCGATCACCGCCCCGACAATAGACGCCACGCCAGCGCTGCCGCCAACCTTCTCCAGGATGCCAGCAGCGGCCCCCGTCTCACCGACATCCCCGGCGACATTCCCAAGGCCAGGCTTACCGCCGCCGCCAACAATTCCCTCCCCCGCCATGACGTCCGTCAGTCGATTGAGGGCGAGCGTGTTTGCCTCAAGGGCCGTCTGCTTGCCGGTACTACCAAGGGCGATCCCCAGCTTGTCCAGCGTCATGGTGGCGATGGCTTTGAGGCCGGTAACCACGGGCGACAAGATCATTCCCAGGATGCCCAGCTTGCCCGCGAGGAGCGTGATGCCCAGAAGCCATGCCCCAAAGGGGTTCTTGGCAAGAGCGTCGAGCACCGGGGCAATCCCCTCCAACACCAACGTGAGCGACCGCGTCATCGCTGGCGCCACGGCCATGTAGATGTTGGAGAACGCAGACACCAGAGGTGGCAACAGCCGCAGAAGGTCTAATACCTCCTGCTTGTGCACCTCGAAAATGGTGTGCAACTCTGACTTGCCCTGGGTGGAGTTCTCCCAAGTGTTGAGGTGTTGCAACATCTCGGTGATGGTCTGGATGATGCTCTGTCCCGTCCCAACGTCCGGCTTGAAGAGATCGACGATGTCTTTGCCCAGGATGTGCAGGAACGCGGACCACACATGGAAAGACTGGATCATGTGATCCATGTGTCCTTCCCAGGTACTGAAACCCTGGGCGGTGTTCATGTGCTGCATGAAGTCGTCGAAGCGCTGCATCACGTTACCTGTCTTGCCGGACAGGTAGTCGAGCGTCTTCAGTAGAAACTCGATGCTCTGGTCGAGCGCATCGACAGCAAAGGGCAGGTTGGTGGCGAAGTGGTTTTCGAGGTCAGTGAAGATCCCAATGCCCTGCGGCCCCTCCAGCCACGCGAACAAGGGCTTGAGCGAGTTGTTGGTGATAGCCAGGTTGCGCTGCGCCGCCTGCCCCACCAGAGGCGCGAAGCGCGTCGCAAGATCCTTGACCTGAGTCAAGATGGCCGCCGCCTGGACGCGTGCGTTGTCGATCGACGTGTTCCACGTCTGATCCAGGGTCTCGCCCGCGTTGGCCAGTGCGATCTCAGCCGCCTTGGCGGCAGGGCTCAGCCCTGCGATGGTCTGGTTGAGGTCGTACTGGGCTGCCTGGGCCTGGATGCTGCCGGCGCCGTAGACGGCGATGGCGCGGTTCAGCCGGTCCAGCTTGTCGGCGTAGTCCTTGGCGGTGGCCGATGTGGCGCGCATGACCGCGGCGTCAGAGAGACCACCCACAGCCATAGGCGCTAGGGCGCCAAGGCCCAGAAGGCCGGCGCCACCAAGCGCCGATGCAGCCGAGCCCGCAACCCCCAATCCTGTCATGAGGACGTGCTCGGCACCTAACCCCGCGAAGGCTCCGATAGAGCCAATCCCGGCCAGGCCCCACCTGAAGGGGTTGAACATGCCGCCAATGCCGCCGATACCGCCACCGCGATGACGATGACCGCCGCCCCAGAACGCCTTGCCAAAAAGGCCAGAGAGGGCCTTCATCTCGGCGGCACGCGCCGCTTTGTTTTCAGCTTCGGCGGCGGTGGCCGCGTCGGCCAAACCGCGACCCAGGCCACCGATAGAGAGGCCGCCGGCCGGGAACCTACCCATGGCCAACCCACCGAGCAGGGCGGCGAGATCCGCCTTGTTGACCTTGACCTCGACTTCCTGGGTGATCGGCTTGGCGAACTCGGCCGCCACCATGGCGCGAATCTCGACGGCGCGGTTGCGCATCTTGTCGGTGTCAAGGTCCGCTTCGGCGGTGAACTTTTCGCCGTCGAACTCTTCCCCGAGACGCTTGGCGACCTCCAACTTCTGCGTGAAATCGGAGATGTCACCGATGACGGCGGCCACAACAGGAGGCAGGTACCCACGTCCAGCCATCAGCCAGTTACCTCCTCAATAGCCGCCGTCAGCTTGCGCACCACCATGGGCACAAAGGCGTCCCGTACCGGGTCTGTCGCGATCCGCAGATATGGCGCACCGTGCTGCATCTGCCGGCCGCGACCCTTGCGGTACACGGTGCGGCCGGTCTTCTTGATGGTGTAGCTGTAGGCGCCCACATTCCAGAACACCGGACGACCGTGCCACCACCACCGCAACCAGTTGCCGTCCATGCGCGTCTTCAGGCCGGGCACATTGCCGCCAACCTCACGAATACGCCCATAAACAACAGTAGGCCCCACGCGGGCCGCAAAGACTGCGGGACCGCGTGGGGTTGCCTTGGGTAGGTCGGGGACGGTGGATGCCTCACGGGGGCCGTCAACCTTGATGGAGGCACGCAGGGTTCCCAGGCGCACAGGTGCGATGGCGCGCCCCCCCACTTGGATGTCGTGAGCTGCGTCGCCCACCACGGACCGCATGGCCTCCAGGCTGCGCGCTATGAGTGCGTCCATAGCGGCGCCGAACTCACCCACGCTGACCCTCCGACTCCAGCCTGTTCTCAAGCCAGCCGAAAGCGAGGTCCCACTCCACCTCGACGTCGTTGTCGTCGTCGAACTGCTGACGTGTCACCGCCGGGAACTTCTTGCGGAACTGGTAGGAGCGGAAGCGGTGGAGGGTTTCGGCGTCAACATCTCCGCTTAGCTCGGGGTTGCGGAGGGCTCGTTCGAGGTTGCGGATTCGACGAAAGGGGCGGTTGCGTTCTCCGGGGTGTTGGGCACGGGGTCGAAGTCCACAGATGGACCGCGCGTCACCGCAGACACCAGGGGTGCCACACCCTCGGCGAGGACGTCGTACAGGCCGCCTGGGAGATCACCGACCATGGCGGCGCTGGTGGGCAAGGCTCGTTCGAGGGTCCAGCTCTCCAGGAACACCACAATCGCAGCGTCCTGGGTCGCCATCATCTCGATCGCCTCGTCCGCTGTGCCAGGCAGGAGTTCCAGCAGGCCGGCCACACGGGCCTCGTTGTCGGCGGTGGGCTCGAAGTCGCCCGAGTCCTGGGCCTGCTGCACCATCTCCAGCGTCTCGCGCGGCATGCGTGCGATGCGGCGTGCCGTCATGAAGCTGCCCGCCTGGACAACACGACGCTGCCGGACGGTCAGATCCTCGACGTCGCGCAGAGTTGCCTGGCCACCAGGCACGTCAATGGTATGAGACATGGTTGCTCCCCTTTTGGCTCGGCCTCAGTACGTCGCAGTGACGGCGTTGCCGATTGACACGTTGATGGGCGACACGCCGCCCGCGGTTGCATCGGTGCTGGTGGGCAGAAGGTCGGCCTCCAGCGTGGCCTCGACCCACTCCTTGCCACGCACCAGCTCACCCGTCTTCCACACCGAGTTGGTGGCATGGAAGCGCGCACCGTGACCCGACTTGCGGTCGAAGAGGCTGATGTCGAAGCTCTGCTGGGTGCCGGCGAGGAAGGCTGTGAGTTCTGGCGCCGCCGCCTGCTCCACCACGGTCAGCTTGACGGTGGCCATGAGGGCGCCTGCGAAGTAGCGGTAGTAGCCCTGGGTGCCCTGGAAGGCTTCGATGGGCTTGACGCCACGGCTCAGGCTCAAGGTGATGTCCTCGACGTACTTGACCTGGGTGCCACCAATGGCGATGGCTGTGGTCCACGGCGCAGCCATCTGCTCGGTGCTGAACGACGTCGAGGGCGAGGACGGGGTGATGGAGGGGTCGCCCAGGAAGGTGACGTCCAGGTCCACCGTCTTGTTGGGGACGATCTTCAGGTCGAACTTGTCGAGCTGGGCCGACGTGATCTGGCGCCACTGGTCGCCGTCGTAGTCTGTGATGGTCAGCGAGGGCGGCTGGTTGCCCGTGCCCGAGGCGCCGTTGTTGAGCAGCGAGAAGTCGTGGCCCGTGAGGCCGGTGACAGCGACGCCGCTCGACTGCGCGTAGAGCAGGGGGTACTGAAGGGTGACGGTGTAGGGGCCGCCGCCGCTCACGTTGGTGGTGTAGTGCGTCTCCAGCGACGCGCCCGTGCCCAGCGTGATCCACGAGTTGGCGGCGATGGTGCCGACTGTGGAGATTGTGGTGGCCCCGGCGGCGGCGCTCGCCGACAGGGTCGTGTTGGTGGGGGCGGTCGACACCGTGTCTGGCGACCCCAGCTCCGCCAGGACGTAGAGGGGCAGCACGTCCATGTAGGGGAATGTGGTCCACCCGTGACCGTCGTAGCGGAAGCCCGAGGTGACGTCATACACGTTCACCATCGAGCCCTGAAGGGTGTCGTCCTCCAGGATCGTCAGGTTCGGCTTGTAGGCAGGCGACTTCACCTTCGCCCAGTAGGCCGGTGCAACGGCGGTTCCGCGCGTGACCTCTTTGGCCAGGCCGATTGCGGTCTGGCTGGTCGCGAAGATGTTGCTCACTGCGAGATCTCCTCAGTAGTGGGGGCGGTCACCTCAGCGGGGACCTCGGGGGTGGTGTCGGGCAAAGCGCCCTCGACCTTGCGGCGACGGGCGACAGGGGGCTCAGGGTCGTCGGTGACCAGCCAGGGGTCGCTGAACCCGCGCGGGAGGTCCAGGTCGCGCTCCTCGCCAGGGGCAAGCTCCAGCGTGCGCCCGGTCTGGGGATCGGTCAGCGACAGCCAGACCCGGCGGTGGGCGTCAGCGTTGCGGTAGGTACGCATGGTCCAAGGGGCTCCTGTTGGTTGGCGGTTTAGGCCGATCCGGGCGTTCCCTCGATCCACTCCCACACATCGAACTCGATGAGGGCGGGCATGACGATCGTGGTGCCATCCAGCGTGGTGAAGGGCTCGCGCTGCGTCACCTGAATACCGGCGTCGAACTCTCCGGCTGAGAACACGACGCTGGGCGCGCCCAAGGTGGGGTCGCCGCGGACACCAGCATTGATGGCGTCAACAATGGCGTCGTGGTCAGCTTGCGCACCCATGGCGTCGCCGGCTGTATTGGCGAGGAACAGCTCCAGCACGACGCTGTGGATGTCCTTGTCCTCCAGTCCAGCGCGGCCCGTCAGGGCCTCCACGGTGCGCTTGCTGTCAGGGATGTTCACCACCAGCACAGCGCTCGACCCGTTGGAGGAGGTGGTGATGAAGCCCGCCATGGTGAGGTCGTAGTCTTCCTCGGTCACGATCAAGGGCCGTGCCGGGAACACCGTCCCCACATGGAGCAGGTTCAGGTTCTCCAGATAGGCCGCCACCACCTGGCGGACCGCGACCCTACCCATGCAGCATCACCGTGGTGAAGGGCGACAGGAGCTTGCACGCCATGTCGTACTCGGCCTCAGCGCCAGCCTGAGCCAGCATGGGCCGGCGCGGCATCTGGCCTGGAGCGTGGGGCATCTGCATCGCCCGCGTGCCGCGCGTCTTGATGAGGCAGGCCGCCAGCAGGATCACGGCCTCGGTCGCAGCGGCGGGCATGGCCGTCACGCGGATGAAGTCCGGCGCCGCGGGCACGTTGTGGGCGTAGGCCGTGCCACTCGCCAGCGAGACCGTCAGGCCGGTGGGTGCCGCACTGGCTACCACGGTCTCCGTCTCGGCCCCATCAACGATGGTGAGGGGACTCCCTGGGTAGATGCCGGCCACGGTGGTGCCACCGACCGTCGAGGGGGACACGGTGATCGTGGTGGCCCCCTGGGCGACGTTGGCTGTGAGGCTGGTGTTGGGGTACCCACTGATGTACTGCCAGACCGCGTAGAGGCTGGCGTTGTACCCAATGGGGCGCGGAAAGGTGGTGTTCGCCGACACCGACCACGAGCTCGGCACCCAGATCACCGGCCCGTCGATCCAGATGTCAGCGGCGGTGCTGGAGGTCACGTTGCCCAGCCCACTGGGCGTCGACCCCACACCAAGTCCCACAACTTCGGTGACGGGCTTGAAGTTGCATACCAGGCACAGCGACCCGTCGGCCTTGGGCTTCACCCAGTCGCTCTCGGTGGTGAGGGATGCCTGAAGGCTGCCGTCGCTACGGTGGAAGCAGATGAGGTCAGCCCAGCTCGATGCACGCGCCAGGACTTGGGCGAGGCTGGCTGTTTGGTCGGCCGCGTTCGTAGACCCCTGCACCAGATCCATGGTGGCCACAGCGGTGGGCGCAAAGCGGAACTCAGACGGCGAGCAGTAGGAGACGCGCCGAAACAGTGAGGCAGTCACCGGAGCCACCACCGTCGAGGTGAAGGGCGTCGGCGAGAAAGGCGTGCCGGTTGCCACCTGCTAACCCTCCATGCAGCCGTGAGACGGGCGCAGAACCCTCTTGATGTGTGGCAGAACGGTGTCGTGGAAGTGGCGCCGTTCCCCGTTCAACTCGTGCCCCTGGAGCCAGGCATCAAGCCGACACCAGTGCTTGGGTGGGTGTTGGGCGTCGGACCTCAGGGCCACGCGATCCAGCGCACCGGGATGGCGCGCGATCAGCGCGGCGCCGAACTTCACACATCCGAGGCCGTGGTATACGTTGCCGCCAATGTACGGCGATCCAAAGCTACACCACGATTCGGGACACGCTTCCAGCTCGGTCAGCGTGTGAGGCATGACGACGATGTCGTGCTCCACGATGATGAAGCTGTCGCCCGCGCACCAAAGGTCGTTCAGGAGTTCCCAGTAGGCGCCGTCGTAACCACCCACAAAGACCGTCTCGTAGGGATGACCCGTGCGCTCCAGGCTGGCGATCGTCTGTTCTTCCAGGCCAGTGAAAGGAACGTAGACCGGGATCACTGCGCTTGGCCGAGCAGCGTGTAGTACATCTCGGACAGGCGGTTCTCCGCAGCTTCCCGGTAACGGTCCAGGATGTTGGTGGCATCAAGGTGTGAGCGCTGCGAGAAGAAGCTGTAATGGCTCACCAACGCGTCTCCGCAGATCACATTGGGCTGCCCCACCCTGAGTGGGTATCGCTCAGCCAGCCAGATTTCCTCGTCCGGTATGCGGGGCACCATGTCGCGCATGCGGGCACCGAGGAAGCAGAAGTTGCTGATGCTGAACCGCACCTCGGGCAGGGGGTCATGGGGCAGGAAGAGTTCGCGGGTAGTGCCGGCCTCGATGTGGTCGAGCAGCACTCCGTGGATGTACTTGGCGAACGGCCCGCTCTGCCACCCCACGGGGTCCATGCAGAACTTCCGCTCCACCACACCGTGCTTGCGGTCAATGTGACCGGCCTGCTGGTGGAGGTAGGAGCAGACGGCGTTGTTCCAGATGTTGCCGTAGACGATGGGTGGTGCGGGGTTCTCCAGGCGGTACCGCACCATGTTGGCGAAGTAGTCGTCATCCACAAAGACGATGTCGTCGTCGAAGCGGAAGTAGAGTGTGTCGTCTTCCTGGGTGACAGCGTAGAAGTAACCCGTGTTGAGCTGCTTGGGGAAGCGCCGCTCCACGTCGTCGGCTAGTTCATACAGGACAATCTTGTCCCACTGGTCGGGCAGAGAGAGTAGCCACTCGTCATCGTCGGGCTGCTTGTGGGTGTTGAGCCAGACCTGGACCTCGTCAAGCTCGGGGAACCGGCGCAGGTTGGTGAGCAGGATGCTCATGACGCGCTTGCGGCCGGCGGGGATGAAGGCCACGAGACGGTGTCCTTGGAGCACCGCTACCGCCCCAGGAGGTGGCGGTAGTACGCCACTGTGTCCACCAGGCCCTCTTCAAGGGTGGTGAGCTTGGGCATCTTGCCGTGGTAGAGGGGCCGCAGGGTTGCCGGGTCGCCCACGACCACAGAGTGCTCCGGCTCACCGGCCCGCATAGGGACGTAGCGCACCGAGCCTTGGCCAACCTCGTCAATAACCGCCTGGGCGATGTCGTTGACGGTGGTGCGTCGGCCGGTGCCAGCCTCGAACTTGATGGGGTTGTCGGTGGTCTCGCGGTGGGGGGTGTAGGTGTAATGCCCGTGGTCTTCCACCAGGGCACGCACCAGAACGTCCGCAACGTCGTCCACATGGATCATGTCCATGATCTGGCTCCCGTCGCCATAGATGGTGATGGGTTCGCCCTTGATGGCGGGGATGACGAAGTTGGGGATGATCTTGCGCACCGGAGCTGCCTTCTGGCCCGGACCGAAGGCGTTGAGCGCGCGCACCACCGCGATCTCGGTGCCGTGCTCCTTGTTGAACATCCAGGCCAGGTGCTCCGCCGTGGTCTTGGTGATGCTGTAGGAGTTCAGCATCCAAAAATTGCCGACCGTGATGTAGACGCAACGCTTCTTGTACTGGCGGCACGCCTGGAACACGTTGAGCGAACCCTGGATGTTCGTCTCCACCGCCGGCCAGGGATTGTCGATAGTCTCCGCGGTACCCAACACGCCGGCACAGTGGATGACACCATCGCTGACAGCCACGGCTTCGCTGACAGCGGAGGGGTCTCGGACGTCACCGAGAATGGTGGTGGGATCGGCGTTGTAGCGGTCGAACCGGAGTGGTGTGTGGCCTAGCTGAGTGAGGCGATCGACGGTGTGAGACCCAATGAACCCGTTGGCGCCACTGACAAGAACGCGCAACTCAGTAACCTCGTTGAACCTGGAGTGGCCCGAACCTGCGGGTGGCCGCGCCCCGAGCCTCGCCCGCATCGTGGCGGCCATGGCACTTCCTGCAAAGAGCCAGCCAGTCCTCTAGGTCGCGCCGATACTCATGGCTCTTGTTCGCCCAATCCAGCACACCCGCGCAACCACAACCCTCACAAAGGTCTGGCTTGAGGCGGTGGCGCGATACCCAGCGGTGTAGCCCCTTGTAATGGACAGCAGCACCCTTCCAGCCGGGGTGCTGCTGTCCCGACAAAGCCTTGTGGCCGGGGGTGAACCAGCCACGGTTGATTTGCCGTATCTGATAGGTGAGCCCTGATGGCCGCACCCGCGCTCGGTACCCACAAGGCTTGCATCGACTGCCACTCCGCGATTTGGGCGCGCCACAGTCAACACACACCCTCACGCCTTGCTCCTTTCGCGTTCGATGCGCTCATGTTCCTGCGTCATCGTGATCTCGTCCCAGCTCGCTTTGTAGCGGCGGAGCCATCGGTTCTCACACACCATGTTCAGCCGGCCATGACGTTGCTCGAAGGTGTTGCTGTGGGGGAGATTGCCCAGGTTCTCGTACGCGGCAATGGAGGCGTATTGGCGCGTCCACTCTGTCTCGTAACGCACGGCAGCGACCTTGTCGGGCACCAGTGGCACCCCGAGCTGTTGCACATGGTCGGAGCGGTACTTGCCCAGGTACATCCCGAAAGGGGCGGGGAACTGCGACAACGACACACTGCGATGGTGCGAGAAGCACCGCTCCACCAGATCCAACGGGTCCAACACCTCGGTGGAATCAGGGAGGAAGATGAACTCGCTGAACTGGCGGGCGGCTTCGCCGATGACCGACAGCTCAAACCCCGTGGAGTAGACGATCGCGACTGAGGCGCCCTTGATGCTGCGCCGGCAATCCTCCGCCCACGCCTCGCGTCCCTGCATCGTCCCAATGACGATGACGGGGGTCATTCGTGGGTCTCTCCGCACGCACACTCACCACCATAGACATGGTGGTGCTTCACGGTCGGGTAGTGGAGGTGAGGGGCAACGCCTAGGTCGAGAAGGCGAGGGTGGATCTCTGCGTCGAGGATCTTCCATCCACGCACAGGCAGGTTCCGCATGAAGTCGGGGAACTCATCGAGGAGGTCGTTGGAGAACCGTGTGCAGCCAAGGCTCCCGGTGAGCACTTCGCTCTGCGAGGCCCCGTGATAGGGCCAGACGCACAGACGGTGCGGACAGGACGCGGCCTCGGCCACAACGGTGGGATGGATCTCGATGTCCTGCTCGACGTTCAGCCACGCCTCACCCTCCTCCCACAGGGTCGATAGGAGGGTGTAGTAGGCGTCGAAGTGCAGCCCCAGCTCGTATAGCTCGTAGCCGGGTGCGTACGCCTCAAGGGCTACCCTGGTGCGCGCGTGGAGCATCCCGGGAACGTACGCGCAGGCGACCCTCACTGACGACGGCGAACACGCGGACCCACAGGGTCCACCTCGTCGGAGTTCACGAAAGGACTGGGTCCAGGGTGCCAGTCCGGCTGGCGAAGGAAGAACTGCGCCACGTCCTCAGGCACATTGAAGGCTCCGTCGGGGCCGCGCTCATAGGTACGGCCCTCGTGGACGATGCGGTCGGTGCCGGCGTCCTGCTTGACCATCTCGGACCGCAGGACCGGGCCGCGCTCCGCATCGAACACCCAGCGCTCGGTGGTGCCAGTGATGGCGTGGTGGATCTTTGCCATTGTGGTTGCTCCCTTTTGAAGGTTTCCTCGTCACGCCTGTAGACGGCCCCGCCCCAGGGGAGCAAGGAACGGAGCCGACGACAAGGTGACGAGTAAGTTTGCGCCTGGAGCGCGGGCGCTCCTGGCTACCCCATTTCTGTGGGTTGGATTGACTTGGTCCTACGCGATACCGAGTAGTCACGGGCTGCGTTGCGACAGGGTGTGCAGGGCGTCTCCCTGCGCTTGATGTGGCGAGCGTACCCACTGTAGGTGCCGCACTCGGCCACCTTCTTGCGCTTGAGTTGCCTCCCGGCGTTGCGCTCGGCCTTGCTCCAGGCGCTGTACTCGCGCCACGCGACAAGGCAGGGGGCGCAAGCCTGTTCGCCACGACGGTTGTGCCGAATGTACCCGCTCGTTGTTCCACATCGGGCAGCTCGACGAAGGGTTACCTCGCGGGCAAAGAGGGTGGGCGGCAGCCGTAGGTAGGCCGTGGCCGCCGCAGTGAGGTTCGGGTCGTCCTTGAAGTGGCCTAACCCGTTGTTGCATGGGCGGCAGCACAGCCCGCGAACCCTGCCAGTTGCGTGGTCGTGGTCAACGTGCAGGACGCCGCGATCGGCGTCGGCCGGCGGGGTTTTGCAAATGGCACAGACACCCCCTTGCGCCTCCAGAAGCGCCGTGTATTGCTCGCCGGTGAGTCCGTAGAGCGACTTCCGTCGGCTGTCGGCCAACCGTTGCCGAAAAGCCGGATCGACGGCGTGACGCTCCCTGATGACGGCGAGCTGCCGCTCGCGACGTTCCTCTGGCGTTTGGGCCGCCACCACCGGACGGGACCGCAGGCAGTCCTTACAGACGTACGTGCGGCCGTCCGGGGTGTTGGGGTGGCGCTTGAACGCCTCCAGCGGCTTGGTCTCCTGGCACGAAGTACATGTCTTCATGCCCAGAACCATACCGCGCCAGTGTTAGCTAGTACGTGGGCCGGCTTACCCGATGTTGGTCGCGATCGCCTGCGCGCTGGGCGCGTAGTTGACCAGGGTTTCCATCGACCGGATCTCGAAGTCGTAGCGCGGGCCGCCGCCGAGAGTCGATGCGGCGTATGCAGCCGCATAGTCGAATCTCATTGTATCATATTGGCACCGCACCTCGAACGCCGAACCGATGTTGCTCGCCGGGAAGGGCACGCGATCGCAACGAGCGATGATGGTGCCGGGCGCGACGCGAGGATGAATCTCGATCGACACCGGAACACCACCGGCCGCGCGGTTCACGTACCGTCCGACGAAGCCACCACCAGCGAGGTTGGTGCGAGCGTCCGCATCCGTCGGCGGGAGGAACGTCGTCGCCGAGCTGGAGCCGAGGATCAGCTTGCTGATCTCGTCGCCCTGCGCGCTGTTCATCATGTACGCCGTGGGGGAGAGCTGCATGCTCGCCCAGACCGAATCGTTGATCTGGTCGAGGACATCAACACCACCACCCGAGAGAGCGGGCGCGTTGCCGGCGAAGTCGACGAAGGTCGAGCCGGTGGCCGTGCCACTACCCGGAACCACAGGGCCAGCGGTCCCATAGTCACCCAGCGTGGACGCGATGAGGCCGTTGTACCAGTTGGCGCTGTTCGACCCGTCGGCGGTCGGCGCGGTTGCCGAGGGCGCGGTCGTCGAGAGCAGGGCCAGGTTGGTCGGCAGGGCTTGAGCAGCCGTCGGCACCGAGGTGATGGTGACCTTGGCGACGGACGTGGTGGTGTAGTAGTACTGCGTACCACTCGTCCCCACATACCAGTCGTAGGCCACCGCACCCTTCATAGCCGCCAGCGACGCCGAGACGGTGTTGGTGTTGCCCGTGGTGCCAACCGTGACGTTGGCTGCCGCGGACGCAACGCCGTTGCCGCCAAGGAAGTAGTTGGCGCCGGAGCGCGGTGCGACCTTGACGTACACCGCCGTGCCCGATGCGATCGACCCACCCGTCGCGGCCGAGGAGAGCGTGGGGGTCGGCGGCGTGCCGAGAGCCCATGCCTGGCCGTTGATGATGTGGGTGTCCTGCGCGATGAAAAGCTGGACCAGGGTCAGCAGCTCGGCGTCGGCGAGGGCATCGGCGTAGTTGCGCGCGAAGGCAACGGCGTCGAGAGTGACGCGACCAGCCTTTGCGAGCGGCTTGAACGCCGCGAAGACATCCTGCTCCTGGAACAGGGTCATCGAACCGGCGTAGTCGGTACCAACAGCCGCGTCGGTCTGCGAGCTGTTGAGGTTGAGCCAGGCGCGCCACTGCGCCACCTGGGCGCCTTCACCAGCGATCACGCGCGGGAAGGCAGAGGTGTTGTTGCGGGCCGGGACGTTGGCCGGGATGAGCGAAACGCGCCCACTGAGGTCAACACCCTGGAGGCCCGTCGAAGCGAAGATGCCCGCGGTCGACTTGCTGTACTGAGACAGCGTCTCCTGGGTCACCTCCTCAGCCGGGTTCGTCGGCATGGAAGTCTCCTGGGTATGAAAAAACCCCGCAATGCACTGCATCCGGGGTTCGTCTCTGGCGAACTAGAGCCCGTTCGCTATGGGCGCGAGGCTCAGACCTCGCCGGCCAGGTGGCCCTCACGCAGCTTCATGCGGGTGAGCTGCCACGAGATGGCGGACGCCCGATCTGCGGCGCCGGCATCAGACTTCGCCAGCTCCTCAGCCAGACTCTTCTCCAGCGTCTCGATCTTTGCCTGCGCCTCGCTCTTGGCCACCGGCTCGCTCTGACGTCCCTCGTTGGCCGCGAAGGCCCCACGAGGCACGCCGTCCAAGACGGGTCCACCGCGACGCGGCTGAGCCGCAAACTTCTGGAGCGTTTCCGTCATCTCTGCCTGAGACTTGAGGACAACGGCAAGCTGCTTCTTGAGCGCCTTCTTCCCCTTGCCCTTGCCCTTCTTGGCGTTCTTGTACTTGCCCGAGACGGGACCACCAACAGCCTCAACATCGTTGGACTCGTGGTGCCCGTTGACCTGACCCTCCATCTCGCCTGCGGTGATGTCACCGCCGTTGTTGGCGTTCTTCAGGGCCTCGGCCTTCTTGGCCTTCTTGGCCTTCTTGGCCTCCGCCTTCTCGGCGGTCTTGCGCTCGGTCCCCATCGCCTCCTTGACTGCGGCGACCGCGGACTGAGCGATGGCGTCAGACATTTCTGCCTTGGTCACCGTGGTCATAAGGACATCCTCCTCCTGCGTGGACTGCGAGAGCAGCCCTGCGAGATGGTTTTGTGCCGCGCGCATGGCGGCGATGGTCTGCGGTGAAAGTTGCACCATGGACGATGCCTTGGCTGCTGCCTCGGCACCCTCCAGGAAACTGAGACGTGCCACCACGGCCAGTGCGATATCGAGGCACTTGGCGGCGTTGCTCAGATCCCAGTAGTCGTTGGCGTCACTCGGGTCGACGGTCAGCGCCTCCTGCATCTCGCGGGCGGCGATGGCGTCGATGGCCTTGGCACACTGGGCCAGGTTCTCCGCGACGCTCTTGAGTGAGGACGCGTCCCGGGCCTCCCACTCAGGAGATCCCACTTCCTCGATGGCGGAGGGGTTGCCCATGGCCAGGAACGAGAAGTCCGCCTTGACGGCGGTCTCACGCTGGCGCTCCAGGCGATCCATGAACTCAGCGAGACCAGCGAAGGCCAGCGCCTTGGCGGTCAGGTGTGCCGGCGGCACATGGGAGAGCTTGGCTTCGTCGGGGATGACGGCTGTGGTCTCGCCAGCGCCGGCATTCACCGGCTCCGCGTCACCCGCCTTCGGTGCGTGCGGGGGGCGCGTGCCCGACGTCATCGGCTTGACGCGCTTGCCCGAGAGGCCGGTGTCGCGAACGCGGCCACCCTCCATGCTCTGCTCCACGCGCGTAGACCCCTCGGGCACGCCCGGGGACTTCTCGGCACCGCCCAGGTCGGGGAACCTGCGATGCACCGCCGCGCGCACCTGGGCTTCCACGGGCTTGCCCGATGCGCGAGCGAGCGCGTTCTCAGCATGGGATCGATCGTGAATGGGATACGACCCCGAGCCTGGCGCCTTGCTGGGAATGGCGAAGTCTCCCTTGGGGATCTTCTTGCGATCAGCCGCGGTGAGGGTGCGCTTCGACACCGACGGGCAGACGCCGCACTCGTCGTCGAAGCACTGCTTGGTCATCTCCTCTTCCATGGCCTCGGGCTCGTCGCCATCAAGGTCACCCTCGCCACTCTTGAGGAGGAGGAAGGGCGTGCCATTGGCCATCGAGGTCACGCCAGACACCTTCTTGGCGTCCAGTGCGGTGAGTTCCGTGATGTCGCTATCGGGCATTTCAGCTCCTACGCAGTTGCGCTATGCGATCAGGTGTGGGCACAGCGCGTGCCGCGCCGCCTTCCGGTGACCAGCCGTTGACCAGGCCAGCCTTCACGAGTTGCCATCCGTGGTCGTCCCAGACGGTACCGAGCATCCAGTCACCGGCCTTGATGACGTACTCCTTGCCATCAACGGGTGAGGTCTGGTGCCAGTCTGGTCCGCGGTACAGGTAGCTCTCCACCACTGTGGCATGACCACTTGTTCCGCCCTTGTGGAAGAGGTTGATGTCGCGGTGCTTGGCCATGTAGTTCCAGGCCGTCTGTTCCAGCACCTCGTGGGAGGCGAAGTCGATATAACCGTCGGCGGCCCGATTAACATCGGGTCGCATCGCCGGGTAGGCAAGACCGAGGGTGTAGCGCTTCTCAGCGGTGGCCTTCACCACGCACATCGCCGTGTCGGAGGGTGGTGTCGCGGAGCGCTTGGTGGCCACGCACAGAGCAAGCGTCTGTCCCAGGTTGGCAGCGGCCTCGGTGACGGAGATCCCCACGGCTTCGGCCGCACATCTCAGATCGAGCAGCGTGATATTGCGGCTGTCTTGATGGTCGTTGGCGGGCTCGAAGCACCCACAACTGAGACACATGGCTAGAACTCACTCCCAACCCAGAGGGCGAGGCCCAGCGGCACCGCTGCGGGTGCATCTGTGAACGAGAGCATCCCGATGCCCTGGAGCGCTGCGAGCAGGAAACACACGAGCGCAACGACGCGCAGAAGGATCTTGGCGGTCATGACGGCCTCCTCACTGAACCACCAGGGTGCCTGGTTGCATCACCGGCACCTCGGGGTTGTCGGTCACCCGTATCCAGACGTAGTAGGTGGTCTGGCTGGCGGGGACGAAGGTTCCGGCGGGGCCAACCAGGATCTTGGCGATATACGCTGGCTGGTTGGCGATGGTGTCCGTCTCCCAGAGGCCCGTGTACCACACCGATGGCTCCACTGTGGCGGATGTAGTGAACCCGAACTCCACCACGTCCGATGTGGGGTTGTAGGTCGCGTTGCCATTGACAACTGCCTGGACCCAGTACCGGATGTACTGAAGCGACCCCACAAACTGGCTCGGCATCTACGCCTCCCTCGCATCCCAGGTGTTCGACAGAGACGTCGCCGTCCACGATGTTGTAGATCCAACCGACAGCCACGGAACAGCCCGAGCGGTGACCCGGAACACAGGCGCATTTACGGTCCCATTGCGCACCCGGCCAATGAATGCCAGTGCGCCACTGAGGGCAATGCGGAAGGCACGACCAACGGCTCCCGAGAACCCCTGGGTCGCACCTACAAACTTACCGACGGCCAGGTGCACGGCAGATGTAGGCGTTGTGGCTGCCGCCAGCCCCTTGCCCACCGCGCGCCGAGAGCTACCCGCGAACGACACAGAGGCCGACAGAGCGCGAGAGAAGATATTGCCAGTCGAAGCCAGGCCAGTGAAGCTCAGCGCCCCGGTCATCGCCTTAGCTACAGCCCCAGCCAGCGAGCCCGTTGCCGTCCAGGTGGCCGCGAGAGCATGGCCGGTTGCCGCCGCCCTGGCGCTCACGAAGGACAGGGCTGCCGCCTTGGTTGCGGCGGTGGCCCTGATGGCTGATCCAACAAAGGTGGTGGCGGCCGTTTTAGTAGCGGCCACAGCTCTGCCGGCGGACCCAGCGAAGGTCAGGGCGGCCGTCTTGATGGCGCCCGTAGCCCGGAGGGCCGAGCCCGTGAAGGTCAGAGCGCCGGTCTTGCCTGTGGCCGTGGCGCGCACCTGCGCACCCGTGAAGGTGAGGGACCCCGAGACCGACTGCGTGTGGGCACTGCTGGCCGTCTTGAAAAAGACGATGAGCCCCACCCAGGCATCTGGCGTGGCTGTGTTGATGGTCACCAGCTCGGCGGTGGCTGTACCTGTTGGCGGTGAGATGTAGTAGTCGCCGCCAAGGTGGGCGTTGTCGGAGCTGGTGAGGCCGAAGGCGTCCTGGGTCCAGTTGGTGTCGGCTGTCTCGGTAGCAGCAGAGCTGGTGCAGTGGACGCCGTAGCACGTCAGGGCCATGCCATCGACGCCAGGAGCCTGCGAGAGCGTGAAGGTCAGCGTTGACCCGCTCGCAGCCGTGTTGGTGCCGCGAAAGAAGGGGCCTGTTGTGTCGTTCCCGGTGAATTCGTCCAGGAAGGCGATCGTCTTGCTGCCTGACGTGCACGAGATCGTCGGGGCGGCATCCGTACCGGCCGCGTACTTGTACCACATGTTCACGCGACGCGTGGTCTGCGTGACCACGTCGGCTCCGACCGCCGTCCAAGTGTTGTCGGAGTTGGTCAGCGTGTTGCTGCCGCTGCCTGTGGCGTAGGCCCAACAGACCAGTAGGTTGTTGGCTGTCCTGTTCTGGCTCGCCGCCCAGGTGGGGGTCACGGACGCCGCGGCAGCACGCGCTACCGTGGGAGCCGATCCCACCCTACTGATGGCCATGGGCTATCAGCCGCCCGACGTGACCGTCAGGGAGTACGTGAGCTGGAGGGTGTCGCTCGTCGAGAGGTTGACCGCCGAGAAGACCTTGTGGTCCCAGATCGACGGGTAGACGACGTAGTTGCTGGTGGCGCTGGGGGTGGAGGCCGCTGCGTTGGCCAGCGTCAGCCAACCCTCGACGAGGGTGAGCGCCGTGGCCGTGTTGGAGGCCACCTGGCCCATCACCGTGCTGGTGGGGGTGTTGATGGCCGAGGTGGCGATCTCGGTCGTCCAGGCCGCCAGTCCGTTGCCTGACGTGGTGAACGTGGCACCAGAGTCGGTGAGCGTCGAGGACGACGTCGCCGTCGAGGTGCGACCCGTGAAGGCGGCGGCGTTGGACATCGCCAAGACCCACTCGGTCACAGCCAGGGAGCCGGCTGCCGTGAAGGTCGCCACCGTCTTGTAGACGTTGGGCGATGCGTTGCCACCGATGGACTGGGTGCCCGTCATGTAGCCGTTGGTTGAGCCCGTCAGAGAGCCAGAGGTGATGGCTGTCTGAAGGAAGAAGTCCGCTGCCGCGGCGGCGGTGGTGCCCGTGCCGATGGCGTGGTAGTTCATCTGCTTGAGCGTCGCGCCGGCCGCCCACGAGAAGTCGTTGGCCATGAGGTTGACGCCGATGTTGGTGACCAGGCCGGAGCCCAGGTTTGCCTTCTCGATCAGCTTGCCGTTGCGCCGCACCTCAGCGTCCAGGTTGGACTGGAACACCATGTGAGCCGGCGTGTAGGCATCACCACGGTCTCGCGCCCACATCAAGCGCACGTCACCGAGCCGTGCCAGGGTATGGAGTACCCCACGGTCTTTGGGCATCGAAACTTCTCCTGGTGGTGTCATGAAGTGGTGCGCGACTGCGTGTCGCTGAAGCTAACGTGACTGAGGACGGGGTCGCCTGTGTCGGGACATGTAGTCCAGTGGGTCCACATGGTCCCGTCTTCGTCCACAACGGGATGCAAGAAGGGCGTCCACACCGAGTTCGGATGGAATCCTTCGCTGGCTGGCCGGCGGCATCGCGCGCAGGAATATCCGCCCACTAGATCCTCGTTTGCCACGGCAGCAGACAGAGCGGCACGCCCGCCTGGGCGGCAGCCGCGACGTTCTCCTCGGAGTTATCCACAAACACATCGGCGCGGACCGAGGCCAGGTAGGCTGCCTTGCGCTGCGCTATCAGGCGATCGCGCGGCACCAGGATGAGCTTGTCCCAGCACTCAGCCATGCCCATTGCAGCCAGGTAGGCGCACTTCTCGTCCCAGTCCTGTTGCGTAGGTGGATCGTTGTCCACCCCGGTGAGAATGTGGACCTGATGTGCAGCCGCCTTGAGTGCCGACATCATCGACTGGAACTCGCGAGGACACGCGTCCAAGGTTCCATCGACGTCGAAGACTGCGATCACGGGGCGCTCCTACGCAGGGACCACGGAGCAGTGACAACTGCCGTGAGTCGGTGGCGGGCCGTAGGGCCAGGACCCGTGGATGTCGATGGGACTCGCCGCCGCGTTTGCCTGGCAGCGCCGGCAGGTACCACCCACCCAGTTCAGACGCTTGACCCCCGCCGAGTGGTACACGTCCATTGAGGCTGCATAGGCCGCCTTGCGGCCCTGGAAGCTGGCAATGGAGCTGGCCCGGGTTCCCAGCGAGGTGGCGACCTCCTCGGCCGCCTCAGCCTCTTCCAGGTCCCCCACCGCCGACGTGGCGGCCAGGTCGGCCAGCTCGAACCACAGCCCCCAGGCCAGACCCTCAGCGATGGGGTCGCTGGCGGCGAGCAGCTTGTCGAGATGGTGGTGGGCCACCGGCCCCTTCAGGGTGACCTGGGTGGCGGCCTCGGTGGCCGCTTGCTGGGCAGCCCAGAGCCACCACTGGTAGAGGGCCTGCTTGAGCGCTGCGACCGACGGCGAACTGTTGAGCAGGACGCTGAGTGCGGCGTTGCGCGCCACCTTGCGCCGACGACGCTGGGTAAGCGTTGCCTTCTGGGCGGTCTCGCGCACAGCGGTGAACGCCGCGCGCATGGCGTGTCGTTGGGTGTCTGCTGACACGATGGCGGCGAGGGCATCCCTCACCACTTGTTCGTACTCGCCCGGCTCGTCCGTCCGGGCCTCAGCTTTTCCCAAGAAGGCCCTGTCCACCTGATCTCTCGTGGTGGCTCGGCCGAGGTCGGCCCAGATGGCGTCGGACAGATCGGGTGGGATTTCGGGGTCGACGAAGCGACGTGGTGCCAAGCCCTTGCGGAGCCGGTTGCGAGCGTTCTCGCGCCAGCGACGCAGGGTGATGTCCAAGGTGGCCTTGGCCGCCTCCACATCATCCTCGTCATCATCGCGGAGATCGACACCCTGCATGCCAGTGGCCCCAGTGACGCCAGGGCCTCCTGTGTTGCCCATGGGTGCCGCGTCCTTACGGACGTCCTCCACGGCCTTCTCGACGAGGTCCCAGTCGAAGTCGCGCAGTTCCTTGCGCATCGCCTTGCCGGCGTGCTTGGCTGCATCGACATCCCACCAGGCCATCACCTCGGTCTGGCGAGCGTTGGGGTGGTCTGGGTTGACCACCTCCATGGCGTCACGGTCAGGGTTGAGGTTGACGTCTTCCTCGGCGCGGATGCAGTAGATGAAGAGACAGTAGGGACCCTTGGGGTTCTCCCAGGTACCGCACTCCTCGCCCTTGGGGAGGCGGTTGCCCGTCTCCTCCTCCCATTCGCGCTGGGCTGCATCCCACGCGGACTCAGACGTCTCCAGGATGCCACCCGGGAACTCAAAGCGGCCGGCCGCCTTCTTGGTGGGGTCCGCGTTGCTGCGCTGGATCATGAGCACCCGACCCGTGTCCTTGGCCACAACAGCGATCCCCGCCGCCTTCGGGCGCGACGCCTTCACGACCGCCGGCTTGTGTGGCGGGGGCGATGAGGTGTGGTTATCTGGGTGGGGGACGCTCTTGCCGGCGCCGCGGGCCACAAGGTTGGCCTGGATGGCGGCGGAGGTGTTGTTGGCGTCCTGGTCCGCCTGCGAACCGATGGGCGGAATGACGCCGGGCACCGGAACGAAGGGATGGTCGATGAGGGGCGCGTCCTTGGTGGGCGCGAAGGTCTCCACGTCGATCTTGCCGGACAGGGACTCCAGGGCGATCAACGGGATGGGGCCGCTGCGAGTGTTGTTCACGAACCGCGGCGTGGGCCGGCGCAGGCTCACCGGGTAGCCGAGACGAGCGCGGGGTTCGTCGGCACTGAGCACACCGGCATCAATGTAGAGCTTTTCAGCCTGGGCGGTGGCCAGGCGGTCCTCGATCTCGCGACCCGTATCGAACCGCAGGCGCACACGCAGCTTGAGGTGCTGCTGGAGGAACATGTTGACCACGTCCTCGACGTGGCGCACCAGAGGCAGTGTGCCGACACGGAACTGCACATCCACCTGGGTCTCTGATGTGGCCTTGTTCACCGTGTCCGTGAAGCCCAGATCGTTGGGTGTCACCCCGTGGGCCGCGCAGACGCGCCGCATCAGGTACAGAGGGAACTCCGGGTCGAACTTCTCGCTGGCCGGTCCGACCGGGGTGTACTTGGCGCCGGCCGGGATGAACCGGATGCGCCGCAGCATCTCCTGGTCGCCCGCCATCCAGGCGTCCCACTTGTTCTGCCACTCAGCGATCTGGACGGGGTCGCTGAGGTCGGGCGGGGCCTCCATGAAGCCCTGCGGGATGTTGCCCTGGGTGAAGTAGTTGAGGAAGTGCCACTGGAACCGCACATCGGTGTTGGCGGTGAGGAGCACCGACTCCAACGGGGCGCGCCCGTACTGGCTGTCAGGCTGGGGGTTCCAGCACTGGTAGATGAGGTCTGTCTGCGCCAGCCAGTCCCAGGGCATACCTTCGATGATCTGGGTGTACGCAGGCACCACCTCACCCAGCTCCAAGCCCTCGGGGCTGAGGTGCGGGCTGTTCGGGTCCTCATCCGTCGCCACTCGACCGAAGTAGTCGATGTTCGGGATGATGGTTGGACCGCTGACAACCTCCAGCGCGTAGGGCTCGTTGGCGTTGTTGCGCCGAATGTAGAGAGCACCCGCGTCATAGCGGATCACATCGAGCATGTACTCGGCGAGCCACGCCCGAAAGGGCTGGCGCTTGTCCGGGAAGTCCATGAACTCGCGCGCCTTGCGGACGTCGTCACTGACGTCGTCGCGGATACCCAGGGCGGCCTCGTAGTGGTAGTCCAGCGACCGCACGTCGTTGATGAGGTGCATGGTCGCTATCTGGGCGATGTCGTAGTTTTCCCAGAGGGCCTTGATCGTGTTGAAGCTGATCCGACCCCACCGAGGGGTGACCTGGGTGTTGATGCCGACGGTGTAGTCCCAGGTCTTGGGTGGCCGGCGGTATCCCCAGAACGGATCAAGAGGGCGACCAGGCGGGAAGGGCGGACCCCAGGTGAGGCCCTGTTGCGTGAGGGCCTGCTCCAGCTCGGCCGGCGCACGGTTGAAGTTGGCGGCCAGGTTCTCCGCCACGCGCGCGATGAGCTTGTTGGTGGTGCCACCCTGGTTGGACCACGACGTGCCCGGCTGGCGCGACTGGGCGCCCTGCATGAACTGCGCGCTGTTCGCTGGCAGCATGGCCTTCTCGGCGTAGAGGCTGCCCTTGAGCGCTTCGAGAGTCGCGCTGATGGCCTTGTCCTCAGCGGCCTTGATGGCGCCCTCCTGGGCGCGCGCTGCCGCCACCCGGGCATCCTGTGGGCGAAGACGCCGCAGGAGGGGATAGTCCGCCACGCTAACCCTCCCTCGCAGATCCGCAATAGACACAGAGGCCGTCAGCCCACCAGCGGTGCTTGCAGGAGATGGATGGGCGCGCCTCTGGTGCGACCGAACCATCCATTCGGGCGAGAGTCAGGGAGGGGGTAGGAGTGGCCGGCGTGGCCGCAGGAGGGGATGCCACTGCGTCCTCAGCTCGTCCTTCCTTCCCCCCACCCTGGCGCTCAAGATCGTTGGCGAAGTAGCTGATCCAGCCCGCGCCGATCCCAGGCCGGCTCGCCGCCCGGTCGTGAGCCATGACCGCCGCGACCGCCAGGTCGATCTTGCGCGGGGACCACTTCGTCTCCTTGACGATGCGCTTGCCGCGTGAGTTCTCCCGGACGACACAGTTGCCGACGTGACGAGCAAGGCGAGTGTCGGCGGAGTGGGTGAGAGTTCCGTTCACCACAGCGGTCTGGAACCGCTGGGATGCGGTAATCATTCTTTCCGGGCTGTTCGGGAACTCAACAATCCGCAACCCCTCCTTCGCCAGGGCTTGCATGGTGCGCGCCCAGCGGTAGGGGTCGAAGTTGATCTCGCGCACACGCCACTTCCGACATGCCTGCCGGATGGTGTCCTCCACCTCCTCGATGGGGACAGTGCGCGTCTCGTCGCTCGTGGGGTCTGGCTCCCAGCACCCGATGACATCGAGGTGGGGCTGTGAGCTGCACGTTGCCGCCACGATGCCGGTGCTGTCGTCGTTGTAGGACCCATCGACCGCCAGGATCACCTCGGACCCGGGCGGAATACGATCGCCCGTGGCGCGCGCTGCCCATGCACCAACAGGCAGCCACTCCTCGTTGACGCCTTCCCAGACCTGATTGAAGTAGAACCGTCGGGTGAGGGATTCAGAGGTGGCGGGGTCGCGGATCTCCGCGAGGAGGCGGTCGACGTCGAGCCAGATCGAGTCTCCGCGCGCCGCGAACAGGGCGTCCCGGATCTGGGAGTCGGTCCACTCCTGGACCGGGATGATCGCTCCCTCGGGGTCGCGACGCAGGGGCGCCTCGGTCGAGTCGTAGTAGATGTCTGTGTGCTGTCCGTCACTCTGGCGCCACGCCTCATAGGTCGTCTCGGCGACCGACATCTCACCGACGAGATGGGCGTTGGTGATCTCCATAAGACGCGCCGAGCCGTCACGACTCTTGGCCAGGTTGCGCTGGATGGCCGCCATCATGTTGGGGCCTTCACCGCTGGGTATCCAGTGCTGAGTCTCGTCTAGCACCACCCAAGACGGGCGGCCACCTTCAAGGGCGCGGGGTGAACTTGTCACCGCCTCAATGCGCCCGGCGCCCCGGTGTGCGTAGATGATGAGCTTGCCGAGGTCGACATGGTATTCCTCGACAGCCTTCTTGGAGAAGAGGCCAGGGAACACCGTCATCGAGTTGCGTGACTGGTCCTGATTGACTCCGGCAATCTGAATCCAGGGGGCTTTGTGCTGCTTGGTGATGGGGTTTCCGTCACCGTCCCACCCCGCGAAACGACAGGGACCACACAACTCCACGGCCGACAACGCAGCCAGGAAGGGGGTCTTACCTAACCCCACCCCTTCATGCGCCTAATGACACCGCGTCGATGGGTGAACCGGCCATGTTCGTCGATGGCGTACCAGCGCAGGACGATCTTGGCCTGCTCGCGAGTGAACTCCCATGGCTGGCCGGCGTACGGACCGTCGGGCTGGATCAGGTAGTCGGCAGTCCACTCCAGTACCTTCCAGCCGAGGGTGCGGTTGTCAGGTGGGAGGACGTCAGGCAGCGACCTAAGTGCGGGTTGAGGCGTGTAAGGGGTGGATATTTCTGTCACCTCCTCTCTTGAGGAGTCGTGCTCGCCACTCCACCACAAGGGACTGCCCCTTAGATGTGTTACATGGCCGGCACGCTGGGAGCAGGTTGCCAATCGAATGGCGGCCACCCCTGGCGATGGGGATGACGTGCTCCACTAGGAGGGGTGCCTGCACGGCGCAGTAAGCACACCTACCGTTGAACCTGGCCACCGTCCGGCGCCAGTCCTTGGGCAAAATGAGGAATCGGCCGTTCGCGGCCATGCGAGCGGCGCGGTGGTAGGCGTAAGAGCGACGCTGCGCCGGATGGCTGGCACGCCATGCCTTGCGCACAGCCAATTGGCGCTCGCGATGACCCTCGTAATAGGCTTGGGCGTACTCGCGACGGTGGTCGCCTTCGGAGGTGCGGTACCGACGACGGTCTCGCTCCTTGGCTCGACCATCCTCCTTGCGCCTCTGATCCGAGGCACGCGTCTTGCAGCGGCGAGAGCAGAACGTGGCATGCGGTCGCTTCCCAACCAGGGAGGCTCCGCACACGGGACACGCCCTCACTTACCGGCAACCGCCTTGCGGTACTTGTCGAGGATGACCACCGAGGCCGGCACGGGGGACGCCTCGCGCTCCAGCTCCACACGCAGCCGGCGCCGATCCGCCTCAGTCGTCATGAGGTTGCCCCACATGTCGATGACCGTGGCGAGCACCTGGCCGTTGAGGCGGCCGTTCACGGTACCCTGGCCACCTAGGCAGCGGTTGGTCATCTCGCCCGCGAAGAAGGCAAACTGGACGTCTGACTGCTCGTAGAAGCGGGCCTGGCCCGACTCTCTCAGCGAGAGGTACAGGTCTCTGGCGATCTCGTGCCAGTGATCTCCGGGCGCCGGCCACACCGGCTCGCGCGGCGAGGGCGCCTTGGTCACAGGGATCGTCGGCTTGTTGCGGCGACGCCGCTCCTCGGTGCGCTTGGGAATCGTGGATGCCATGGTTTCTCCCCTTCTGGTTCAGACAGCCTCGGCCACGTCGTCGTCGCCCGGCACTTCCTTCTCGACTGCACCAGGGTCCACCCCGCACACGAGGAGACCCCAGAACGACGTCTTGGACTTCACGCAGGCCGACAGGCGGTGCTGGCCACCAACGAGCTTTCCCTCGACGTCAAAGACGATGGTCTTGCCGTTGACGATCCAGTTACCACCCTTCATGGTCTTCGCGTATTCTTTGACACGCTTGTCCTTGATGTCGCGGTGCTTGTGGTTGAACGCGAGCCACCGCTTGGCGGCGTCGGGCGTCACCTCGACCACCTTGACGAGCAACCCGTGCTCAGACGGGTCATCCTGGGGCAGGAACTCCAGCCCCTCGGGCAACTTCATTGGACCGCTCTCCCCTAGATCCGATCGCGCTTGGCCGAGTTGCAGCGCTGACACAGAACCACCGTCCCGTGGCGGGCGCTCCCGCCAAGCGCAACAGGCACGGAATGGTCGAGGGACAGCCGCTCGACGCTCCCGCAGAACCCCCGATGCAGTGTGCATCCGAGACACTGGCAGCACCCCACCGCAGCTCGCTTCTGCTTGCTCAGTTGGCGCCAGCTACCGTCATAGGCACGGGAGCTGTATTGGTTGGCGTGAAGCCGGCAGCGTGAGCCGCCGTCAGTCGGCTGGCCGCAGTCGAGGCACGGCTTTGGTAGGCGCATCGCCCTTACTCCAGCGCGCACCCAACGGGGCCTCGCAGTTGTGGCAGATGAGGAAAGCGGTCTCGCCGGCCCGGAGCTGTCGCTCCAGGCGGTTGTGGAACCCGCAGCCCTCACAAATGACCGTGACACGCATGCCAGGCCCCTTGTATGTGGTGGGGCGCACCCCCTACTCGCGCGGAGGGCACAACGCGCCGGTTCCCGCTAGCGGAACCCACTGACCACCACCTCTCCCACCAGAGTTGGAGGGTACAAGACTACGTCTGAGTTTGCAACAGGGCTTGACAGACGGCGGGTGAGGGTGCAAAAGTCCCTCGCGCGGGGTCGTCTAGCAACTCAGGACACCGACCGAGGTCAGCGACCGAGGTAGGAGAGACCGGGGCAGTACCGGAACCCGCGACACACCACCGAACGCCATTGGTGCGTTTGGGACCTCCCAGCACAACACGAGGGTCCCCTTTCTGTGGATAACCTGTGGATAAGTGGGTTTGGAGCGGGGGTCCTCTGTGGATAACTTCGTGGCCGGCGCTGGGATTGTGGAAAACTATCCAGTCGTACCGCATGTAGATCGAC
>Ga0207692_10000021_pt1 | contig 56894 bp, 78 predicted proteins | sample LARL52metaG_FD_184345 | JGI IMG/M metagenome (GOLD analysis project Ga0207692, IMG submission 184345) | Corn, switchgrass and miscanthus rhizosphere microbial communities from Kellogg Biological Station, Michigan, USA - LAR L5-2 metaG... | ecosystem: Host-associated > Plants > Roots >...
CCCTCCTACTTACTCTTGGAGCTGGGCAGATCGGGATACCGCCGCTTGACCGCGGCTCTGACCTGCGCCTTCTGCTGGGGGGTGCCGTTGGCGGCGACTCGCGCCAGCGCGTCGATCGCGTGGGCCCGGTCGTGTATCGGGTATTGCCGGGTCGCGGGAATGGCGAATGAGGACTTGGGGAGTCGGTCTCGCATCTTGGTCGTCAACTGAGCCATGATTCACCCCCTAACTCCAGTTCATGACCGTCTCGATCAGCTGCTGCTGAGCGTCGAAGGCCTCGCCGTAGGTTGGGGGGAAAGGCTGCCCGGTGACGTACCAGGAGGCTCGACCGTCGGCCCTGCGCAGACCGACCATCTGCCGGCGGTCCTCGTAGGACATCGAGTCGTTCTCGACGCCGGTGAGATAGCCCAGTCGAAGTCGCTCAGCTGTGCTCAGCGCGTCGGCTGGCTTAGGCTGCACCGTGTTGTTGACGACCCTCGATCGGTACTGGACGCCCCCATACTCCGAACCGGCGATCTGGTCGCGATAGAGCTTGTAGGACATCTCACACCCCCCGTCAGTACGTGTAGCCTTCGAACTTGATCGCGGCGTTGTCGCCGTTGATCTGCAGGGTGGAGCTGTAGTCCGAGGTCGAGTAGGGACCGAACCAGATCGGCCGCGTCGTGTTCGCCGGAATCGGCGTCGAGATGGCCGTCGCGTTGCCGCCCCCATCCAGCCGGGTCGGCGTGATCGAGAAGTTGTGCGAGGCCGCCCCGTCGGTGTTGGTCACACCGATCTTCAGTGTGCCGTTGTTTACCATCGAGTTGCCGTTGGCGACATCAGCGGCCACCGCGACCATCGAGGCCGCGCCAGCCCGGGTGACCGCTACGGGGGCGATCGGGGTTCTTGCCATATCATCCTCCTTCAGAGGTCACTGGGCTAGTAGGCCACGCCCAAGTCTTCGATGTAGAGCTCTCGGACACCCACCGGAGTGAATATCCCGGTGCCACTTATCCTCGTCGCCGAGACGCCGAAAACATGTGTTCCCGTCACCGTGCAGAGGAATGTCTGTCTGAGCAAGATACTGTTGCGTGAAGCTGACCCCGTCGAGGAGTACGTGTACTGACTCTGGGCGATGTTGGCCGAGGCTGAAGTCGGGTTGGAGGCCGACTGAGAGTCTCGTATATTCAACTGTATGATGTCGTTGGCGACACTCAAGTTGCCCAGCAGACCGTCGAGAGTAGCTCTGTACCGCCGGCCGCTAACCAACGTGACTGTGTGGTAACCGAGCACCGTGTCGAAAGTCTCGGTGGTGGACGACGTGGCGGTGCCAGAGGACGACGTCGCGTTCGGGGCGGCCGAGACGATGGTGCCCTGAGGCACCCAGTGAGACCCATCGTAGACCATGCTCCGACCGGTGTCGCTCTCGAATATCTCCATGCCCTGGAACGGAGTCGCCGGCCGAGTGGTGCTGGTGACGATCGTGGTGCCGCCCAAAGCGATGACGTTGCCGGCGGCGTCCTTCCAGTTAGGTCGACCCGACAACGCGTAGAGCACTCCACCACCGGCGGGTGTGGATGCGGGTGAGGTGGTGGCATTGGCCACCTCTATGACTCCCACACCCCCCGAGCCGAGAGTGGCGACCGCGCCCACAAGCAGCGTGGTGTCGTGGTAGAAGACCTTAGTCGTAGCTCGGCCATACTTCACGTCGCGCGCCGCCGCGCCAGAGCCGATCTCGCTGTGGCCGTCGGCATACACCGCGTATCGGTGGGAAGACACGTCGCCGGCGACTTCACCCTCATAGACGACTGTCGCCGCGTCCTGGGCGATAGCCCTGAAAATCTGACCTCCGGCCTGGGTGCTGGTGACCTGCACGGACGGGTTGGCTGCGCCGGCGGCGACCACTACACTGTTGTTGACGGTCAGCGTGTTGCTCAGCGTCTTAGCCCCGGCGATAGTCTGACTCGTGGTCAGATCGACAAAGTTCTGAGTGGCCGAACCCGTGCCGCCGTTGGCCACACTGACCGGTGTGGCGAGCGACAGTGTGTTGCCGCTCTTAGTGAGGCCGGTGCCCGCAGTGATCTCGCCTGCGCCGGAGAACTGGGTCCAGTTCTGCGCGGTGGTGCCGACGATCAGGTTGCCAGGAATGATCGGCAGAGTCCAGCCGGAGCCAGAGTTGGCGGTGCCGCCCTCAATGAAGACGAAGGCACCCGCCGCGTCGGTGTTCGTGTCGACGTCGGTCGCTCGAGTGAGGATGTATGGGTGGGTCGAGTCGCCCACCTGAGTCACCGTGTAGACGCCGTCGTTGGCGCCTGCCGCCTCATTCTTCACCAGCACGCGGTCGCTCACGCCCGGGGTAGCCCCGTCGATAGAGCCGAGCGCGCCGTTGGCGGTCGCGGTCAGCGTGGCGCCCACACCAGACGCGCCGTTGGAGTAGGTATTTGCCGGCAAGGCTGTCGTAGTCGCACATCGGCAGGAGGCCTTGGGCGACAGACCGGACACTATAGCGTCTACATACTGCTTGGTCGCCGGCTGCAGGGCCGCGACCGGGTCGGCGGCCAGGGTGATAGCCCCGATCATAGTGCCGCCGGTCAGTGGCAGCATCAGATCTGCGTAGGCCTTGCGCACCAGCTGATTGGCGGTTGTGGGGTTGCTCGCCGGCCCCACGGGAATAGTGCCGAAGGTCTTGGTGCCATTGATCGTCTGGTTGGTGCTAAGATCGACGAAGTTCGTGGACAACGCCGACACCGGCAGCTGCGCTGTGGGCACCAGACCAGAGCCGTCCAGCGAGGCCACGCCATTGACCGCGCCTCGAGTGGTGAGGTCGAGAGCTCCAACGTCGGCTGAGTTCAGGGTGATGCTCGAGCCTGACTTGCCGTTGACCATCGTCGGGAGTCCCTGGGGACCCTGTAGACCGAGCGACTGTATGGTGATCTGGGGCACCGTGCCCTGGTTGGTGACGGTGACGACCCGCTGCTGGTCGAGAACTACCGCGGTCACGGTTGTGCCACCCGCCTGACCGTGATCTGGCCGCTCAGCATGTCCTGCGCCGAGCCGGTGCCGGGCTGATACCACAAAGTCCAGAAGACGTAGCCGCCTCGATTACCAAACAGCGTCTGGGTCGCGACGCCGGTGAGATTCAGCGTCAGCTTGCCATTGACCGCGTCGGTCACCGTCAGCGAGCCGTTCGGATTGCTCACGTCTGTGGTGAGAATCGAGACGAGCTTGGTGCCGTCGATCGCCTCGGCGACGAACTCCAGCACGATGCCGGTGAGATTGATCGGATTAGGCGGCGTGGAGCTATCCTGCAGGGTGAAGGCGAGACTGCGCACAGCCCCTCGGTCGCAGGTGAACATCAGCTCATCAGCGACCACAGTCACAGTGCTCATTCCACACCTCCTACCGGGCGCCCATGATGAAGTATCCTGAGTTCGGCGTGTACGTCGTCGGATCGAAGCTCGCCGGCGCGGTGGCGACCCCGCTCTTGAATATCGCCATGCGGCGGCCGTTCATCACCGGGAAGTTCGCGGTCTGTGTGGTGCCGGTGGCCGCGAAGTGAGGCTGAGTGCCTGAGAAGTGCGTCAGGAACCCGATGTAGTAGTTACTGCCGGCGTTTACGGTGTGGGAGCCGCCCATAGCGCCGCCAACCATGCCGGTCGTGGAGAATACAGCGGTCAGATCGCCGGTCAGATCGATCTGGTTGCCGAGTTCATCGTACAGATAGAGCGCGTTCGTGCCTGAGCCCGTGACCCCCGCGAGTGTGACCCAGATCTCCAAGGTGGAGATCGACTTGGTCCTCGACGCGGTGCAGAGGCACAGCACGAAGTCGCCCGGACTCTGCGCGTAGGTCACCGCGCTGAGCCGCGGATCAGCGGTCAGCAGACCGTAGCCGAGCATCTTCGCCGCGTCTGAACTTAGCGCGCCGATGGAGTCCGGCGACAACGCGTCAGACTGACCGACAGCGTGTGAGGCTGCGTGGGCGAGCGGCGTCCTCGCGTCGCTGGTGGTCGGGTCGTTCGCGGACAACGCCTTGCTCGCGCCTGACCCGGCAGCGCCGACCACCGGCAGCTGGCCGAAGGTAGCCACATCGGTCGCTACCGAGCCGTTGGTCACCCCAGTGATCTTGTGGCTACCCATAGCCAGCGCGCCAGACAGCGACCCGCCCGTCAGCGGCAGATACAGACCGGCTGCGCTCGCCGCTGCGGCGTTGATAGCGGCGGTCTGCGCCGCGGCCGCGGCCCCAGCGGCGTCCGCCCCCACCTGAGAGGCTGTCAGAAGGACGTTGCCAGTGCCGTCGGGCGGCTGACTGTTGACCGCGGTGACCGTGCCACCGCTCGTGGGGTTGCCCCACTGAGCCTCGAAGTTGCCCACGCTCTTCAGGATCTGGCCGGGAGTGCCAGTGTTAAGAATGGTCACGCCGGGCAGCGGCGCTGGCGGACTCACCGGAGTCTTGGTCGAAAGATCCACGGTCGGTCCGTCGGTGGTCAGAATCTGTATCGGATACGGACCCTTGTCGGCGACGCCCCGGATTCGATGGGTAATATTCCACACCGAGCCGGCCGGGACGTGCGGGTCGTCGTTGGGTACTAGAGGTGTGGGCTGGAGCACCCCCTCGACGACCGGGATTTTTATCTTGGACGACTGTATGATCAGCTTGTCGGTCGAATCCACCAGGTCGTTGGACAGTGAGGCCTCGACATAGCCGTTCATGCCCGCCAACGACCCGTCGCCTATGGCGCCGGTCAAAACCACCGTGCTGGGAGCCATGCTGTCACCTCCCCCAACGCTGGGAGTCGGTCAGAGTCAGGCGTGCGGTCGGAAACGCGGGTCGAGCACGAACCAGTCCTCAGCGAAGATGTCGTCCTGCGTCGGCGTCCAGGGCTGGCAGGTCCTGGTGTTGTTGTTGAACTCCATCAGATAGGGCGAGAACTTGATGCGGGTGCCCTCGGGCATCTGCAGGGCTTCCGCGGTGTTGCCGTTGATGCCGATGCCCTCAGGGTACCCCCTCTGAGCGACGATCATCCGCTCATTGTTCCAGGAGACGCGCGACATAGCGTCTCCATTGACGATACACTGGGCGAGAATGCCCGGGAAGGGCGCGTCGAGGGTGGGCATGGTCGCTCCTAGAACTCGATGATGGTCAGGTCGTCGGCGTCCATCACGACCACCGCATATCTCAGACCTGGTATCTTGGTGCGCATGTCGCGCAGACTGGGGCCCTTCAGGCCGCTGGGGTGGCTGTGCCACACCACCAGATCCTGCTCAGACACCGACGTCCAGTCGTCGCCGGCGCAGAGCTTCAGCGCCTCGGTGATCGAGGCCGTAGAGATAGCGTAGGATGACTGAGGCTCGTCGCTCAAGTTATCTAGCGCGACGACTATCTCCGCTTCTCCTGGGGGCCGATAGAGAAGCCCCACGGCCTCCTTGAGGCCCGATCGACGCGTGATCGATCGAATAGCTTCGAGGGCGACCGGATCCTCGGTCATCAGATCGCGGTCCATGGGATCTGAGGCGAGACGTCTCGGCTCTTCATGACGGCCAGGTCGTCCTCGGTGATCACGCCGAGCTCGACCAGACGTCGTCGCAGCACCAGATCAGGCGTCGGCACGACCATGACGTTGATCGTCGGCGGCAGAATCGTGCCCTCCGAGGTCTTAGAGCCGGCCTTCACGCCGACCCGCTGTGTGGATCGCTCCACAGCGCCGGTGGCCGTCCACCGATGACCGAGGCCCTCTCGTTCCTCAGCGAGCTGGTGCTCTATCGGGTCACGGTCGCAGACGTAGCACTTGCGACCTTCGATGTCGTCGGTCACGACGTCGCCAGCGTGACTGTCGAACCGTCGGTCGACAGCGTGTGGTCGGTCAGGCCGCTCTCAGCGAGCGTGTCCGCCATGCCGGGCTCGTAGATCGCTCCGATGAACAGGCCGCTCGGATCCAGCGTGCCGTCGCCGTAGACGTCGCCCCGATAGAACACCTGCACCGACGTCGTGGAGGCCGGCGCCACCGAGGCGTCGACGCACTGCGCGCTGAAGTGCAGATCGCCGCCTGGCTCGTGCTCGGTCACTTGGAAGTTCTGCAGCTGTGTGTCAGTCATCCTCTTCATCCTCTCCGACGATCTCAGCGTCTATGACATTCTCTATGGCCAGGTGACGGCCGAGCGTAGAGCCGTACACCGCCCTCAAAGCCTCGTCGGTGTAGCCCTGACGCTGACCGCGCTGACCCACACGCATGTCGCCGGTCGTCACCACACCGTCCTGGGTCAGCTCGACGCCGGGAGCGACCATGACCTCGCCCAGAATGGCCGACAGCTTGACCGATATGTCGCTCTCGGTGCGCTGGGTCGCCTTGCCGAGCATGTGGTCGAGCGCGAACTCAGCCGCCTTCATCTTGACCGACGCCGGCACGATCGGGCGACCGCGACCGTCGATCTCGTTGTCGCCCAGAATGCCCTCGATGGTGCGCAGCGAGTCGACCGCCAGGACGTCCAGCGAGTGTCGCACCCGACGGGTGAGTTCCTCGCGGATCTTCTCCTTCATCTCAGCCCGCATCATGGCCGAGGGAGGCAGTCTGGCGAAGTTGCCCTTGCCGTTGCGGGGATATCCGCGCTTCAGCTCCTCGAGGTCCCACTCATTGAGCGGCTTGAAGAGCAGCTGAAACTCCTCCTCGGAGAGATGCATGCCCTTCTTAAGCTTGCGCTCGGCCCGACGTCGCGCCTGACGCTGGGTCATCAGCAGCTGGGTCTGCGGATCCATCGGCCGGTCGTCGACCAGCGTCACCCGCTGCTTGAAGGCCTCGTGCTTGGCGGTGTTCGGCCGGTACGGATTGAAGTTCTCTCCGAGCGTGCCGGCCTCCATGCGGCCCCAATAGTACTCGTTGCGGGCCATCTCAGCCTCTGCGTCCTTGCCAGGCCATCTGCTGCGAGCGAAACTCAGCGCGCCCCGATACGTCTCGGCCTCAGGGGCGGTGGAGTACTTGCTCAGGCCGTAGGCCCGGTGTGGATATAGCGGCTCCATGACCTCAGAGAAGTCGACGATCACCGGCAGCACCGGCACCGGCTCGTACACCTTGGCCCTGCGACGACGCTCCCTCAGAAACTCCTTCGAGGTCAGACCGTCGCTACCCAGAAACTCTAGGTCCTCCTCGGTGAAGCGACTGTCGTCGTAGTATCGGATGTTGGCCTCGCCGGCGTTGGGCTCGTACGTCGGCTTGTATCGAGGGTCGCGCGGATTGTCTAGTATCTCCACACCGAACTCCCGGGCGATGCGACGGCGGTAGGGTGTGGTGGGAGATGGGGTCGGCGTCGAAAGAATACGGTCTCCGATATGTCCTGGCATCATCCACCCCCTGAGTCATCGTGTGTGCGTGAGTCCAACTATGAGTCCGAAGGCGACCGCCGGCGCGACGGCCTTGATAAGAATCTCGGTCATGAGCCCGCGGATCCATCTCACTCGGGCGTCGTGTCGCTGCAGCCTCGCCAGGGATCTCATGTCCTGGGCGAACCGCGGCGAGGTGTATCGATATGTGGTGGTGTCAGGCCTCGTCATCATGCCCCCTATCATAGGCGCATGCGCGAATCAGCTCGCCCCTTGGACTAGATGCCCGACACAGTGGCCAGGTCTGTGAGCGCGGCGGCCTTAGTGGTTCTCGTCGGCTGCACCTGTATCTGCCGGCCCCCGGGCAGCGTCGCGTGTACCGCCCAGGCCTCGGTGCCGCCCTGCGGGTCGTTGGTGTTGGGCGTGTTGGCCGACATGCGCACCACACGAAGCTCGAGAATGGTGCTGAAGTTCACTCTGGCGTCGCCGTCGGTCGACGGCTGCCAGCCGGTCAGTGCCGCCATGACAGCTCCTGTGAGTGTTCGAGGGTGGGCTGTGGGCATCTCACCCACATCTTCCGAGCGAGACCGTGAGGCCCCTCAGCCCCGGGCTCTAGAAATCCATCAACCTGAGCTATGCTGCGGGTGCACCCGGCGGCGCCCAGGCCTAGCGCGTCGGAGTCGCCGCTCGCGCCGGCTGTCGGCTGTCTTGATACTTAGACGATGTGGCCCTCGAGCGGAGTCTAGAGCCCCTGGACGGCCGCTCGCGGAGTCTAGACTTAGCCCAGCGACCCTGGAGGGGCCGTGCCAGGTGAGACAGACACGAGCGGCCGTCGAGAGGACTATATGACAGAGCGGTCTCGACTGTCAACTGTGGCCGTGGCCGCTGGATTTAAATCGATGATCAAATGGTGATAGGTGGTATCAGTAGTGGAGAGATCACTTACGCGCGCCAGCGCAGTCGTTCCAAGTGACGATGACCGGCACCGTCTCCCCGCCCCCGACGATGGGCTCGCCTGAGATCGAGGTGCCCAGCATGTCGATCTGCAGCTTGTAGAGCGTCGGCTGACCCTTCACGTTGTTCGGCGTGCAGGCGACTCGGCCGGTGATCTGGTGCTGCAGCGCCCACGGAATCTCGCCGTCGGGGCCCAGCGCGGCGACCGGAGGCAGTGAGTGGTCCACGATGGGCCACGGGTCGGTCACGATCTCGTGCCAGTATGGATGCTTGCCGGCGGGCGTCTGCCAGTGGTAGATGTGTATGTGCAGGGTGAACTCCTTCGGCGGATATCCCACACAGGCCGTGCCGGCGCGCAGATCGACCGTCGGGATCACGCCCGGCGTCAGGGTGAGACCGATGGTCGCCGGATAGAGACTGACGCCGCAGTCGCCGAACTTATAGTCGCCCCAGCGATGGGAGGACATGTCGGGGGTCGAGACCGAGGACCCTGAGGTGGGCTGGGAGTTGGTGGTCGTCTTGGTGTTGGGGTTGTTCGAGCACCAGTCGTAGCCGTTGTCGTTGGCCGGGCAGGACTGCTTGGCTTGAGTGGCGGGAGTGGACGGCCCGTTGTTGGCGCCGCAACCGTCGGCTTGGGTCAGCGGGGCGATGATGAGGAATGTTGCGAGGGAGGCGCTGATCAAAGCGCTTCGTCGATTCATGCAAGCATCATATCAGGGCCCATATCTTGTCGTCAAGCGGGTATTAATGAATTATGGCTCCGGGGAGATCTTCTGAGCCGGTCGAGCTGTGCAACAGCTGACATTGATCAATTATGGCTCTGGGGACTTTCTCTGAGCCGGCGCGTGGCACCGTCCGATGCACGCGTATCGGAAAAATCCAGCCATCCGACCCAGGGGGGTTCATATCGGACATATCCGCGGATCATCCGCAGAACACGGGATCACGGATACATCGGATCATATCGCGACATGCCCATACATACATGATAGATGCATCATATCATCTGATATCAGACGCATCGGGATATGCGCATATGCCCCCATATATCAATCATCATATATGCATATACCTATATATGCGCATGCATACATGATCATGCCCGCGCATTGCGCGGGCATATATCAATCATCGATCATCATATATCAATCAATGAATGAATAAATAATCGATGATCTTTAGTGTTTGATCAGATGCAGCCTCATTAATCATATATCAATTATTTGATGCGACTATGAAGATCGTTTATAGGGATGATCGGTTGTCAGATGATCAGTCGATCGGATTCAAGATCATGTCGGTCATGATCGATCGCAGTTCAGGGATGATCATGTCGTCGTCGAGATCGGTGGCGGTGTCGATCATGAAGTCGATCTGATCATCCGATCCGGTGTTGATCAGCAGGTCGGCGAGCTCGATCGCGTCGTGAGTGGGGCGGAGATCGGCAGCGCGTTCGGTCGAGAGCAGCGAGTAGGCAAGATCGGTGAGAGTCATGGTCGAGAACCCCTTCATCGTTTCGTTCATGCCTTAATCATACCCCGTGTGGGGCGGATTCGCAAGGTGTCAGGGCAAGATCTTTTGCCCGGTCGCATTCGAGAAGATGATCGCGTCGAGCAAGATCTTCTCGCGAGTCGTCAGGTCCTCGATCAACCGTTCAACCTCGTCGCAAGCGTCGTCGTCGGTGATCACGATTCGCTCGCCGCTCGTCGCGGCGCGGTACAGTTCGAAGGGGTCGTCGCCTATGCGCTGTGCGATCTTGTCGACCTTCAGCGCGAGTTTAGTGAGATTCGTCGTTTCGTTCATGCCCTTATTAAATCATCGATCAATGGTCGAGTCAAGGGTTACTTGTCGGTAACTTTGAACTCCCTTATTCGCCCCCTGCGACATGATCAATCATCTATCAATGCCAGCATACCACGTAAGAACATCTTGCTCTACACACCGCGATGCCCCGCGCAAGCGAGGCAGGCGGTCAGGGTCAGTGGCTGTTTCTGACCCACTGGCAGGCGGTCTGGTCGCCCTGCGCGCAGTCGTCCTGCTTGGAGGTCGCGAACCCGTCGTTGAAGCTTGAGGCCTGATCTGAGGGCTTCGAGGGGCAGTCGACCTGCGCCTCGCCCGAGGCTTTCTCCTCAGCGCAGTTGGTCTTCGCGGTCTTCGAGTCGGGGTTGAGCGATTCGCAGACGTCGACCGCGAAGCCCCTGGCTTGAGCGAATGCGGTGCAGTCGTGATATGCCGACCCGGTCTTCTCGATCACGATCTGGTTGCCCAGGTGACTCCCTGCGATCGCCTTGAAGGTGCCGGCGACGATCGCGGAGGCGATCATCAGGGCGATCATGCCGGCGACGAAGGCGATCATGTAGTAGAAGATCGGGTGGCGCGAGCGTAGGGAGGCGCGTCGGGCGGTGGTGATGTTCGGCGTGGTCGTCATCAGAGTTTCCCCTCAGTCGGTGTTTGGTGCGATGAGATAAGTATATGCCCTGTGCGCCCCCGCTGTCAAGGTGTCAGCCCCCGTGAACCTCGGCGATCAAGGTGTGGCAGTCATAGCGCCAGGAGTCGCCCTTGAAGTGGTCGGGTCGAAACTCGATGATCGTCTTGTAGATCACATGCAGACCGGTGTGAAGCGCGTGCTCGATCGCATCCTGTCGCTCAAGTTGCTTAGTGTCGGGGAGCTCCGGGTAACCATCCTCCTCGCACATCAGCATGATGTCGCAAAGTTCGATGATACCGTAGTCGCTGGGCTCGAAGAGGTCAGATCGGAGGTTGGCGATCAGCGTCACGAGCAGGGCGTTCGCCTGAGCGGAGGTCAAGTTCATCGTCATACCCATATACTACCACACAGCCCCGTCATCGCGCAAGGCTCGGAATCGGCGTTTTAAAGCCCCCAACCTGCGCCCCGTATGCTAGCATTCCACACCGGCCGATCTTGCTCTAATGCCCCCTTGCGGGGGCTAGAGCGGGGGAAGTCAGAGGGCGTAGCAGTAGGAGAGCGCCTGCGGCGCGAGCTTATGTCGCGCGTCGTTGTTGAAGTAGAGACTGGCGATCGGGTCGCGGCGGAAGTTGATCACCCAGTGGTCGAGGGTCATCGGCGCGTAGTGACCGTCGGTGTCGGCGAGACCCGCGCAGACGTATCCCTGGTAGGCGTCGTGTTCAAATTGGGAGGTGTCCTCGCAGCGCTCCTCGCGGTCGAGGAGGGCCTGGAACCAGTCGGCATAAGGGCGGGGTGCGGTGTTCGTCGTCATACCTATATACTACCCCCTGCACCCCGGGGTGTCAAGGCACTCAGCGGGCGTTTTAAAGCCCCCTCATAGTCTCGGATAGCTAGCATTGGGGCACACCCTCATAGAGCCTACCCACCCTCTCTCAGCGCCTCCTACACAGATATTAAATCATTGCCACAGTCTGATCGCCCCACACCTGACGCGTCAGGGATTCAGTCGACACACAACACCTTGAGACCCGACCCCCGATGTGCGGGGGCGGATCTCAGGGGGTGTAGATCAGACCCCGACCTCGTCGGTCTCAACCTCAGAATCCTCGGCGGCGATCTCGGCGATCATGTCGGTGAAGTCCTCGTCGGTCAGCATCCCGGCGGTCGGCTCCTCGTCGTCGACCTCGCTGAAGTCGAGATCGGCGGTCAGCGTGGCGGGGTGCGACTCCTTCGCCTGCGCCAGCTCGGCCTCCCGCGCGGCCTTCGCCGCGGCGCGGGCCTCCTCGTGGGCCTTGAAGTTCTTCTTGAACTTCGCGAGCTGAGTGGCGGTCAGTTCGAGCGAGTAGCGGCCGCCCTTGCCGACCGGCTCGACTCCGGACTCAGGGGTGCGCAGGAAGACTCGCAGCGCCTTCGGGTTGGTGCCGACCTCGGTCGCGAGCGTCGCGGCGGTGTAAGAGACCTTCGCCATTTTGATCATTCCCTTCGATCGTCGGGGGCGGTTCCCCCTCGTTCATGCCTTAAATATATACCCCCCTCACCCCCCTGTCAAGCTCCGTATCGCCCCAAAACGGACGACTTTTGAAGATCTTTTATGAATAACGATCGGCCATCAATCATCCCCCAAGCCTTCACATCATGAATCATTTATGATATCGCGCGTGCGCGCGTTTATGAATCGCCAAGAGATTTTACCTAACCGACCTTGACAAACTCTGCCATGTATGATACTATGTGAGTGGGCCCTTTAAAGCCCCCTCAACCGATCTCTCAGGATATGTCCGATTCGGGAGTATCCTCCTCGACCAGGCAATTCCTCCGGATATGTCCGATTCCGTGGGATATCTCAAGATCGGTCCAGAATGATCCAGGAAAAAATCTCTTTCCAGTCTGATGCCAGTCTGTCGTATACAACGTGATACGTTAGCGATCTCGTGCCTCGCGTCCTGACTCGATGGATATATTCATGAAAGATTGATCTTAAATCATCAATCGAGTCCCGCGCTTCATGAATGACTCCACACCAAGCCTCTCGCGCGCATCATGCCTGCGTGTGTGCCTGCGGACGCGACGCGTGCATGGGCGCATACACTCGCACAGACTGCGCGCCTCGCGTGATCGAGGCTTCAGAATCTCTTGGGTCTTTTAAATCAATCATCGATCAATATCTAGCATCAACTTCGGCGATCTTGGGGATAATTTATGAATATTTTGGAGAGATTTTACCCAGTTTTCGAGGGATTCTGGCGAAATTCTCTTAGAAAATTCATCAATATCTCATGGTTTTTATCAAAATCCCGTGGAAGTGTTCTCTGAAGCGTCGTGCCGTGCCCAGTGGAGCTTTGACCTAAGCCCCGTGTCGGTATATACGTGGTTTGACGTGGAGCTATCTCGGACCGCAGCGACACGTCGGAGGAATTCGACCCCTCTCGAGGCCTCATCTCAAACCCCGTCAAGGCCCTCAGTCCTCTCCCGAACTACCTATCCCCCGTTCCTCTCCCGAGCCGCCTCACACTATGTCATAGCCCCGTCTCAGCCTCATCACCCCATCCCTATCATCACCTCATCTCTATCAAATCCCTAAGGCCATGAAGAAGGCCCTCATGCATCATTCGTCATCAAGGCCTATCTCACAGTCCTAGAGAAGCATTCAACAATCCCTAGACAGCCTCAATCATTCGCCCTCGATCGTCGATTCATCGTCGACGCCCCCATCGTCGATCTCGATGGCCCGATTCATCGCGGCCCTGAGCTCAGTGACTCTCTCAACGTCGACCCTGACCGTGATCTCCCCAGTCTCGATATCGACCCCATAGTACATCTTCAGCTCCTCGGCGATATCCCTAGCCACCGCTCGTAGTCGCTTATCGACTCTCTCCTTAAGCCTGAGAGCTTCCTCTGGACCAAGAGACAGCCCGCTCCCCGGACCTCTTGCGCCAACACGTACCGACCTGCGCGCGCTCCCCCCGGAGCGAACGACGAGCTCCCCCATGCGCTCTCTCGACCTCTCAGTGTCCCTGAGACGGCCGCCCCCACCTCCCCCCTTGTTCTTTGGATCAGCGCTAACTCCGACCTCCGCATCCCGCCGGCGATCCGACGCACGCCCCTGACCATCATGCCCCTCATCTCCTGTCGCTATCCTCCACAGCTCCTCATAAGCCCGAGCGAAACTCGGCGGCAGCTCGTACAGCACCTCCACACCGATCCGCCCCTGATCCACCCCCGCCGCGCTCATGATCTCAGCGATGCGGCGGCGCACTAGCCGGTCGATCGAGGCGCTCAGCGGACCCATCTCGCCCTTACGAACCACTTTCAACCTCTCCCTCTCCCTCAGCCGGCCTCTTGCTCACCACGAAAGCGTCATGCATCACGGCCAGCGTGCTCTTCAGGTGTCGCTCCACCCACTCCATGATCACCGACTCGTCGACCCACCCCACGCCCAGCGGCGCGCCCCCCAGCCCTTCATACTCCCCACTCACGTCACGCCCCCCCCTCGCCGGCACCCCACCCCTCATCACGTAGCGCGGATACTCCATCGTGATCGAACCACAGGCGGCACACCTGCCCCGCATCGACATCACCTCATCCCCAACCCCCAGCCCAAACTCCATTCTCGGTTGACAGCCCACAGTCCATCGATACTCGTTAGGTCCCCTGCTCTCGATCCCACTCTCGCTCATCAGCTCAGCTCCGGATGGTGGTTGGATTCGATGCCCTCGTACTCACTCACATGCAGCCACTCTACCTCAGCGCCCCACGCTCCCTCAGTCGTGCCCTCAGTCGTGCCGCCAGTCTTGATGACCAGCACCACCTCCTGTCCACACCGACAGATCCCCCGATCCCCAACTTCAGGCTGTAGCTTAGCGGCGGGATCGCCACCCTCAAACAACATAGCTTCGACGCTCCATCCAGCGCCGCATCGTCTCATTCACGATAGCCCCCCAGACCAGACTGTCGAACGCCTCGGTCACATTCTCTCCGATCCTGAAGGCCGCCCACATCTGATTCTCTGTCTGGTCGGCGATGCGACCACACTCGTCGCTCATCGCTCGGCGCCAGTCGTCGTACTCCTGCTTGTTCATCGTTCCAGCCACCAAGTCTCGAAGCGACTTCTCACGCCGGCGATCTTCGGTCCATAGGTGGCGCCATCGATGACTCCCCGGTCATAGGCTGGCTTAGCGATAACCTCTTCGAGGTGGTCGATCACCCGTCGAGCCAGCACCCGATCGGACGCCCGCTCGAAGCCGTCCGCGCCCCAGATCTCGAAGAGCTGCTTCACCAGCGTGATGGCGCGATGCCGAGGATTGTTGTAGGAGGTGACCTCTTCACTCTCAGCGAGTGTCGTCTCGGGCTCAGTGTACAGTTCACTGACCAGCTGATCCACACAGGCCAGGAAGTTGATCGCGTCGAGGCACTCAGCCTCGTGTCGCGGCTGAGCCGTGGCGATCTCGACCTCTTTCTCTACCCCGTCCTCGCCCTTGACCGTCGTCCAGAAGGCCAGTCGACCGACGTACTCGTTCTCGTACTCAAGCTCCGGCGTGACCTTGACCATCATGCCCTTAAGCGTCGCGGTGATGTCGCTCATCAACCGTGAAGCCTGCCTTCTCGTCAGCATTTCAGACCCTCCTCACCTCTCCGAGTCTCGCGTGGCGATGATATCCCCGCAGGGCTGCATCGTCAGCGACTCTGTGCGAAACTCCACGTCGACTGAGACCTGGTCGCCCACCCGTCGACGAGGTGTCATCGTGGGCCTCACCGTCCCGACCATTTTCTCCACGCCCGCTCCACACCTGGGGCACACCAGCCCTAATCCAGGCATGGGCTTGATGGTCACCTCCAGCGTCTGCATTCTAGCCATAGTCTACTCCCTCTCCGCCATGCGCTTCTCCCACACCCACCGCTGAGCGGCGTGGTAGTCCATTCTCGGGGAGAATCTCGAGAGTACCGCGATCCACTCTCCGTCGGTCCACTCGTCCTTGCTGACCACGCGCCCTCGCTCGGCGTCGAGCAGCAGTCGCTCGTACTCCTCCGGGGTGATTACCTCAGACATCGTCTACACCGTCCGACCGTGGGCGTCGTGCCGATCTTCAGGAATCATCTTATCCCCCGCCTGTCGCCCGTTGATATGGCCCGGCGCCCTGACAGCTAGCTCCTTGCCCGCCTCATGCAGCGGATCAGTCTCTCGCGGCGTCATCATCGCCGGCGCCTTCGGCCTCCATCCCTCGCCGGCAGCCCCCAGCCACTGATCGAAGTCTGAGGCCAGCACCGGCATCATGAAGACCGTTGAGAAGACGTCGAAGTGCCCCACCCTCGCCTGCACCGCGACAGTGTAGACGGCCTCGGTGCGATGCCCCTGAGACTTATTGGCGATCGTGCCCAGTTGATCCAGACTGATCAGTCTCACCCGGTGGTCGCTCCGGTCGAGTCGTATCTGTCGATACAGCCCCGCGCCGATGGCGTAGTTCATGGTGGCCTCGTGGTAGTTCACCGTGGCGCCAATGAGCGACTCGCCGCTCACCTTGAACTCAGTCCACACCACCTCATGCTCGGGCGTGTATTCAGACTGTATCCTGCCGTCCCTCAGGTCCCGACCCCGACGAATCCTCCGGACTATCGTGTTCAACATCTTCCTCATGCACCTCCTCAGGCTGAGTGTGTTGTGGCCGGGGCTCCCATCCGCGAATCTCATCCGCCTCGCGATGCAGTCGCTCGTGCCCCGGCTCGATCACTGACCAACCATACCATACCATGGCCGAGCCCGTCAATAGCGCGATGAACCACACCCAGACCGGCGGTCCGAAGCCTCTCGAATCCACCACCCATCTAAACACCGAGCCGAGGAGGCGAGAGAGCCCCCCGGCCGGCGAGAGAGTTGTGCCTCGAACCCTCGCACCGATCATATCTCACATGCCTCGCATGCCCTCATCGAGGCGCTCACTCTCAGCGTTGTCGACAGCCGGCTGGCCCGCGACGGTGGGTGTCCAACCATACCACAAGTCGCGAGCCTTCACAGCCTGAGCGTAGTTGTCGAGGCATCCTCGGAGATACTCAGCGAGTATGAAGTCGGGAGTCCCCGACTGATTCTCCACGCTGTGGCTGTTGATGAGCTCCTCGAGCTCTCGCACAAACTCACTCATCGGTGGTCCCCCTTGTCGTGGTGAGATCGCCGCTCGACCATCTCTTCGAGTCGTCGGCAGATGTCGCTGTGCCAGGCGGCGAGAACGACCGCGCTCTGGATCATCTCTGCCTCGAGATCCGGCTCATTCTCACCCGTCGACCTCTTCATATCTTCCACACCGACCACCGGCTCGCACTCAGCGACCTCGCCGATCTCCTCCAGCAGTATGTCCATCCAGGTGACCTGACCCGCCGCAGCCATCTTCTGGCACAGAGTCTTCAGCGTGGAGGCGAGAGCCCCAGCGTCGGGAGTCGTGCCGTCGGGGTGCCGCTGGTCGCCCCAGCGTTTGACCTGCCTCACCCGCTCTATGTAGACCAGCTTGAAGAAGTAGCCCAGCAGCTGCTCTTCGCGGCCCGGGAGACGTTGGACGTTCCACTCGGCGGGATGCAGATAGATGCCAGCACCGCTGCCTGCAGCGTGCTCATCGTCGCTCACACCTACAGTGTCAGGCGTCATTCTAGGCCCTCCCAGTCCCGGGCGCGGTCTGACTGCGGCGTCATCGAGCCGTCGGCGCCGGCGAGATAGTCCGCGACTCTCTCTGTCCCCTCATCAAACTCATCCCCCCTCATGGCGGAGAGTCGGCCGTTCTCCACCTTGACAGTGGCCTCATACTCGCCCGGAGCGAGTGGTCGCTGAGAGACGATCCTCAGCACCCGACCGGTCTCGCCGTCGAGCACGACCTGGGGCCTCGGGGGCGGCTCAAAGCTGTGGCACTGAGAGCATTCAGGCTTCGGCCCCGTGTGGTAGTTCAGCTCGGTCTCAGACAGACCGTAGTTGGTCGTCAGCAGATGACGCAGCTTGAAGATCTGCTGGTGGAGAGCGTGCAGATCGGCTCCGGGCGGGGTGAGTCCCGCCGGCTTGTCGGGGTGTCGCTCATTCCACATGCCGATGCACCGCCAGCAGCTGACCTGGTTGATGACACGCGTGGTGCTGTCGCCGGAGTCGGACCATGGGACAGCCTCTCCGGTGCACCAGGCGACCTCAGGAAGCTGCCCCACAGACCTGAGAGCGTGTGGATCTTCAGCTCTCTGTCGTCGGCCCAGATGAATCTCTCCCGCCATCAGTGGGCCGCCTGGTCGACATAGACGCCGGTGGAGCAGTTCGGGTCGCTCGGCACGACGGTGATCGAGCCGTAGGCGCTGTCGCCGTGGTAGGTGACGTAGAGTCCGTTGTGTCCCACGCACTTGGCGGCGACGTTGTTGAAGCCGTCGGGCATGGCGAGCGTGACCGCCTGCGTCAGATCGACCTTGCCAGTCTGACCGGCGTCGAGGAAGGGCTGACTGGCCTTGCCCGTGTTCGAGCCGCAGCCTGCGACCCCCGCGACGATGGCCGCCGTGGCGAGTCCCGCCGCGGCCACGCTCAGCAGGGTCTTCTCGCTCCTAGTCTGCTTCATCATCTCTCCACACCCTCCCCAGACAGCGCGTCGCGCTGCTGCCGCTCGGCCTTGATGTCCTGTATCATCGTGGCCAGGCCGATCTTCACCGCTCGTCGCAGCAGCTCGGCCATCGAGATCCGATAGTGCTCCTTGACCTTGACCGCCGCGTCTCGCAGCCTCCGCTCGGCGGTGAAGGGCGGCAGAGTGACCGGGTCCTTGAAGCCCGGCGGCCGGCCCAGGGGCGCGGCCTGCAGTCGTTTGTCGTTCGTCATGCCAGCACTATATCATCGATCAACTATCTCGTCGACCTTCTCCTCTTACCCCCTGCCCCGGTAGGCCCCCGCCCCGCGCATCAGGCGCCCCCTGGGGCGCTAAGATGCAAGCGGGAGCGGAGGACGCCCCACCGGGGGTCAGTGTGAGTGCTCCACACCGCGCTGTCAGCGCCTGACGTGCCCGTTCGTCACGTCCTGCACCCTGACAAGGGTCAGGCGGGGCGAACCCAAGCTTAAGCTGACGATAGTTAGGCTTTAGTTTATTTTCAGGCTATGTCATACTGCCCCTTCGCCCCACGATAGTGGGGCAGGGGCGTATGCACATATGCGCGCCATGCGCGCGCACGATCGTGGTAGGCCTCAGGGAGCCACCATAGAGTGATTCAGGCTCCTGAGACCTACCCCGTATCGCGCGATCGTGGTTATACCGCGAGGAGCCACCCATTATCGATCGCTATATCGATACACTCCTTGGTGCCACCGTGCAACCTAGTAGCCATCATGGGCACCGTGTTGAGCTTATGGGCCGCGCACCACACTGCGCGGTGCTCTCTGGCCTTCCACAGATTGACGCCGGAGTCGAGCAGGTCGCTGCCGGCCTTGGTGAGCACGTATGAGGTCGACGACTCGACCAGGTGATATCTACCATCGCGCCCGCGCGTGAGATGACCATCACGCACCGCCCAGTCAAGTTGTCGCTGCACCTCCTGGAGATCCCAACCCAGCGCTCGAGCGAGTTTGTCTGGTGTGGAGGGTCCATTTTCAGCGATATGCCGCGTCGCTCTTGCGTTGCGGGTGGGTCGCTGTATCTTGGGCTCTTTGACCCCGGCGAAGTCGAACTCTTGCTGAGGCACATTCAGAAGGTTAGACTCGTGTATGGGCTGCCATGCGTGGCGATCGGGACCAAAACTGAATCTATGTGTGGAGGACTCAGCCGACTTGCTCTCGGCCTCGAATATCAGGTGGCCGTTGTCCGCCGTGATGTAGAGACTGTCCTCCGCCCAGGCGTGGAAGGCCTGAGACCCCAGCATGCGCTGGCCTCCGCGGGTGGAGCCGTCCTTGGAGGCCTTCTTGAAGTGGTGTATGACTATGATGTTGAGTCTGTGGCGCCTAGATAGCATCGTCAGCGGCCCCAGCAGCTTCGTCATGAGCTCTAGAGACTTATTCTCATCGACGTCGCCGGCGGAGCGCATCATGGTGTCGATGATGAGAGCCTTGTAGGGTCGGCCGGTGCCCAGCTTGCCCTCGCCCAGCATCGCTGAGAGCCAGTCCCTGCCCCGCTCGGACGACAGCTGTATGACACAGTCGCCGACGAAGTCGATGGAGGGTGTGGGTCGTGTGGGCATGTAGTCTCGTCCGATGAAGAGCTGACCATCCTCGAAGCCCACACCCCAGGCCTCGTCGATCTTGGAGGCCCAGATCTTCTCGCCTCGAGACTTCACCACCGGCAGGGCGTCCTCGAGAATGAGATACAGCACCGGGCCGCCCTCATTGACGTCGAAGTGGTTAAGAAATCTAGCGTTGATGCCCTCACCTGCGAGAGCTACTGAGAAGGCGAGATCGAGTCCGACCCAGCTCTTGCGTGTCTTGGGTTCGCCAGCGATGAATCCCACACTGCCCTCCGTGAGGAGGCCGGGCACCAGCCACTGAGGTCGTCTGACCAGCGCCATTCCTGCCGCCCAGTCCTGCTTGACCGGCAGCGGGCCGCCCAGCTCCTTCTCATCGTGGGCCTCGACCGCCGCTACTGCGTCAGAGCCCAGACGTCTCAGTTCGTCGGCTCGACCTTCGAACTTATTCCACACGGTGGGGCGAAGCATGGCGATGATCTCAGCCACGGTGCAATCCGCCTCAGCGAGGCACTGGGTGAGATACCACCGAGTCTTGCTACGATCCTCGCCATTGACATTTTTCGCCTTAAGCAGCGCCTGGGCTCGCTTGGGCAGCGTCGGACCTATGCGCTTGGCGAGTTCAGCCCGGTCGACATCCTCAACTTCAGCAAGCAACTCCTCGTCGAACTCCACCGCGTGGAAGCCCTTGGGCAACGGGGGCAGATCGTTGAAATCCACCGCCCTGTAACGGGGGCCGTCGCTCCACAGCATGACCCCCTGCGCCACGCGCCCAGGCGCCGAGTATTCGGGCTTGTGGTTGACCCAGCCCGGCACTCTCAGCAGTTGGGTGATGTCCCACCCGCTGGGGTCGGCGCCCAGCATGTGGGTCATGAGTCGATTCTCACCGGTGGCTCTCGCCGCGCCATAGAGATCCTCCTCGACCGGGTCCTTCAGCAGCCATAGCGCCTGATACCTCCCGGGCGAGGTCTCCCAGGCCACGGTCGGACGCCATCGCTCCTCGATGCGGTGTGGATCGGCCTCGTCGAGATCGGCCCACAGGGCGTACTCCTCGCCGGCGAGCTGCTCCTGCCGGTGTGGAGCGCTGAATAGCACCGGGCACCAGTAGAGATCTTCATTCTGATGCGTGAGCATGTGCTCGACGATCTCTTCACGCTCGCCCGGCCACTCGAAGGCGACCGAGTGAAAACCCCTCTTACCCTCGCTCTGAGCCTGCTCACGTCGATTGATCCAGGGAAAGAAACAATACCCCTCATTGTCCTTTGGACCCCAGGCTTGGGATATCACAGACAACACTTGTTCGGCTTGGCGCCTATCCAAGGCCCGCTCCTTTCACTTACCGCTCAATCATCGCACAACTCCGTCTGTTCATCAACCGCCAGCTGGTTGACAACCGTCAATGCCCTGCGATAAATTGGTGCCATGACGCTGCCCCACGACGACAGGAGGCTTTGATGACGGCGATGATACCCATAGCGGAGTTGCTTCAAGACAAGACTTTCGCCAAGTTCTTCGATGAGACTCCGGCCATGTATCCGCACCAAGCCGCCCGTAAGGATGGTTGGAGACTGTGGGTCAAGCTGGGGCCCAACTCGCCCTGGAGGCGTAAAGATGTGGAGCACTACCAGTCAGGCGTTCGATTCATTCATCGTGGACTCGATGAGGGTGACCTGCAAGACGCTGTCCTACAGTGTCGAGGCGTCTCGTACAAGCCCCCCATCAGGCGGTTTGGAGTCAAGGACCCTAAGACTGGTAAGCCTGCCGTCGAAGTTGTTAACGGGGTCGCCAAGCGCAAGATCATCGAGAGAGTCTGGACGCCCGACCCCCAGCTCATCCAGGAGTACGGCCCCCACGAGTGGTGCTACTACTGCCGGCGACCGGTCGTCTTCGGCTACTTCTCCAAGCACCCCGCCTTCCGGGGCACAGTGCTTGAGCCCTACTACGACGGCGCGGTCCGTCGCTGCTGCATCTGCGGCATCTCCCACGAGTCCGTCCGTCGAGCCTGAGAGGCCCCGTCATGCAAGAGCTACCCCAGTCCGACGGACCCTTGGAGTCTTCGCCCTCGCGGCCTTGCGCACCTGGCGAACATCGTTGGGTGTTGATAACCTACAGCCACGGCGACGTCTTCGGCGTGGATTCACAGGGCGACCCGGTGTGGGTGCCCTCGCCGCAGCACGAGATGCAGTGCATCATAACTTGCAACGAGTGCGACGAGAATTGGACGACCGAGACTCCGCTCACAAAGTTCGCGAGTTGATCCGCCTCGCTGCGTATGCGATACTTGAATCGCTGCCCTCGACCGGGGGCATCGAATCCGCCCTATCAGGCGGTCGTCTACCCGGAGGACCCGATAGACATGAGCTACCGATTGTTGGACCCGTTGAAGGAGCCGGTGTTCGCCGACCTCGTCACGGATCCCCGATTCGCGCAGGTGGCCAACGAGTTCTTGCAGCCGACCAGCTACGAGCCGAGGCACTACGTCAGCAGGATCGGGTCGAACTTCCTGGATCACCCGGACGAGTGCAACGCGTGCGCCCCACATCGCATCGAGTTCCTCGCCTCACGGGCTAACCGCGCGCATCTCCACAGCCAGCCTCGGCGCCGGCGGGTCGTCGATCTGTCGGAGCACCCCGTGCAGAGTTCTGCAGATCAGCGGGAGACCGCGCGGTCCTTCGGGCCTCCGCCCAAGGCGGGCAAGCGACGGAAGAAGGGGTCCCAGACCGATGGGCAGTGACGACCTCTTCCGCACCATCCTGGTGCCATGGAACCCCTTCAAGCCGATCGAGGAGGTCATGATCCCCTTCGATCTGTCTCATCGACTGCGTAAGCTGCAGGAGATGATCGGCGGACACTTCGAGGTGGTGTCGGGCACGTCGACCCTGAACAAGCTGGCCAGAGGCCGCGCCCGTGTGGGAATGTTAGTTATCGAGGACATACGGGATCTTCCGGGGTCGGTCACCCTCAACGCTCGGGCTTCCTACATACACGGCGCGGCGATCTACGGCAACGCAGTCCTCCTCGGTGTGGGCCAAGAAGACGTGCTGCCCATGCCAGTCCACACGACGCTCGACTGGCTGATCGAGCAGCTCACTCTTATCGTCGAATCCTGAGGGTCGCAGAGAAGATCTAGCTGCGGCCTTGACACCCCTCTAGTCGGTGTAGTAGCATGATTGATGACGCTGCTACACCGACTAGGAGTTGTGATGACAACCCTCGACACGAGTAAGGTCGCCGCTGAACTCGGCACCGACAGCAGAACGCTGCGCAAGTTCCTCCGCTCGTCCGCCTCACCCCTGCAGGCCGTCGGCCAGGGCGCTCGATACGTGATGAAGCCCGAGGATCTGCCGGAGCTGAAGGACAAGTTCGACGCTTGGCGGGGCGGTCGCCGCACCCCCACGACGAATTCATCATCAAAGGCTCCCCGGGAACGGAAGAGCCGGGCCGCGCGCTTGACCGACATCGAGCGGGTCGATCCGCTCGCCGAAGACGATCTGATGACTCGCACCACGCTCTCGATCGCCGATCGGCAGCGCAGAGCTGGGGTGGTATGCAACCACACCTGGCCTCATCCCAATGTCAAGGGTCTGACGGTCAAATGCACCAACGCAAACCAGAAGGGCACTCGATACTGCCGCTTCCACCAGCAGATGACCTGGTGTGGAGGCGACGAACCGGCGCCCTCACTCTGCGGCCCCTCGCCTGAGGACAAGAACTCACCCACCGGCCACCCATACTGCCGCTACCACAATGGCGACATCTCAGAGGAGGATTTCAACGCGCTGCTCGTTGACAACCCCGACGCGGAGATGCTAGCATAGCTTCATGAACCGCTCGATCGGCTTCTCCCCCGTGGCCGAGAGAGTGAGACGAGGCTGCAGAGGCTTAGAGCCCCGGCCCCGGTCAGAGAACCCCGACCTCTATCTCGCCCCGCCGACTTGAGGTTCGGGGTTCTCTGGTGTGTGATATCATCGCTGCATGCTCACTAAGCGAACACTCATCGAGCTGCTTGAGATGTATCCTGAGGATACACAGGTTCAGCTAGAGCTGGGCCATGATGCATGCGAAGGTGATCTGCTCAACGCAGCCAAGATTCAAACTCACGCCACTATCGAGGGCGTCGTGCTTCTCGTCAGCGACACCTACCATGAGGACGAAGACGACGTCTGATATACTGGCCTCGCGATCCTCCGCATAGGATCGTCGTCTTAGCCCCTGACGATCGAACTAGGATGGGCGCCACCCTAGCGACCCTCATACTCAACCTTCCCCCTGAGTATGAGGGTCGACTGGCGTGTGAAGATCTCTATCAAAACCTAGAGAATTTGAGTGGGCATGTGCATATCATCGATCAGCGCGAGTATCCCACCGCCTGAGGACTCGCTTTGCGTCTTCTCTAGACACTGAATCGATCGCTTCATCGAGCGTCGATAATGCAGTGTCGATCAGATCGAGCACCTTGTTGGCTTGGGCGACAGTCCACACCACATAAGCCCCTCCGCCAGCCTGTTTGATCTCCTTAAGCCGCAGTCGCTGGACCGGCGAGACGTTGTCACGAGTCTCAGGCGTCTTCACCTCCATCGCCACGAAGCATCCGCGATAGCATGCCAGCAGATCAGGAGTGCCGACCGGCATCATGGGTGACCCGTGGATCTTGATGACGTAGCCGCCACGTTTACGAACCGCCTTCTGAATGTTCTGCTGGATCCTTGTCTCAGGGCCGCTCATCCGATCGCTCCTAGGTCGATCTCACAGCTTCTAACCAGCCTATCATCGCATCGCCGGCGAGCGTCATGCAACGGCCCCACACACCAGCAGACCCCACCGGGTGACGCTGCCCTCGACAAGGAGAACAACCGGTGGGGTCTGTGGTGCGCGGGTCTACCTCGATCGGTCGACCCTCAGATCATCGCATGATCAGGTCGTAGATGTCAACTACAGCTCGTCGAGGTCGAGCTCCTCGAGCTCATCGTCGTCGACCGGGGGCGCGGTCTTGCGGGCCGCTGCCTTCTTCGCCGGGGCGGCCGCCTTCTTGGCCGGAGCGCGACGCGGCGGGGGCGGAGGAGCCTCCTCTTCTTCCTCCTCTTCGTCCTCGTCGGCGTCCTCCTCCTCGTCCTCGGTCTCCTCGACCGGCGCCGGAGCCGCGGCGCGGCGCTTGGCCTTGGGCGCCGGGGTGGGCTCGGGCTCCTCGTCCTCGTACTCCTCCTCGTCGTCCTCGATGTCCTCGTCGTCCGCGTTGCCCTGGACGTCGGCGACTGGGATCGTGGCTCGTACCTCAGACTGCAGCTTGCCGTTGTACTCGGTGTCCTCGAGCGTGACGCCGATCATCTTGCCGACGATCGCGTTCGGGTCGAGCTTCACCCGCTTCTTCGGGATGACCACGCCGGCCGCGCCCCAGAGCGAGCGGATCTTCCAGAGGTGCTTCGCTTCGAGGATGCAGTAGTGGCCGTACTCGCCGACCTGCCCGTTGTGCTTGACCTGGATCGTGAAGACCCACATCTTGTTGTCGTTCTTGGAGGTCGCCTCATCCACCTTCGTGACCTTCGCCACGTAGTCGCCCTCCGGGAAGCGGCGCTTGTTGAACTGACCGCCCCCATCCTGAACATCTGTGAAGTCGAGGACTTCAGTGGCTGGCTTAGCCATTCATGCCTCCTGTGTGGAAGTAGTTGGTGAGTAGATCATATCATACCCACCAAAGGATCAGATCTAGCTGTCGGCTTTGGGTCGAGCTCGAGTGGGCACCTTGCCCGTCTCCAACAGATGAAGCAGCTTGGGCACCGTGGGATTTTTCAGATAGTCGGGCAGCGTGTACTCAGAACGACCGCCGGTGTCGTACATCGGGTGGTCGCCCAGCCACAGTCGACGCTGACTGACCGACACCCCATTGACTTCGGTCTTGGCGACGTAGATGCGAGCGATCACGTCAGCAAGCGAGTTCACTGTGCCGCGGACGCCCTTCGGCAGATCAGCGACGAAGGCGGTAGGCTCGTCCTCGATGTCCTCATCGGCCTCTGAACTCTGAGTCTCAAGGGGTCGCTCCTGGGCGGTGTATATGACACCCATCGATCGGAGATTGTAGAAGTTGACGAGCATGGTCTTCATCAGCTTGCCGGCGACGCCCCAGTCCTTCTGCTGAACCATGCCTGGCTTAGTTGTGATGACCCGCTCGTTACGCACGTTCATGGTGTAGTCGAGGGCCATGTCGCTGAAGCGGGTCAGACCGTCGAGCGCTACCCATCGATAGGGGTGCTTGCCCAGTCGAAGGTAGCCGTAGAGCTCCTCCAGATCTTCCCACTTCGATACGGGCCAGACGTGTGGATTCAGACCCTTCATGTAGGTGGTGCCGGTCTCGGGGTCAGCGATGAGCGTGTGCTCCACACCGGCCGATGTGCAGAAGGTGGTCTTACCCTTCTTGTTCCGACCGTACACCAAGATCCGAGGCAACTTCTCCATGGTCGCCGGCCGGACGATCCGCTGCTTGGCTATCGCCACGTAGTCCTTCTCCGCCACTCGCTCCTCCTGTGTAGGATGGGAGATTGACGATGTGGATCAACTCTCCCTCTGCCATATGCGCTCGCATGTGGTTATTGACCATCATATCACGATGTTTAACACTGAGAAAGAAGCCTATCACGCCGACGTGAGGACCGTTCGGTTCGCCCACTTTCAACTTACGGGCCCTGCACAGCGTGCAGGTGCTGGTGTGGGTCCTGCCGGCGAGCGCCCCCTTAGGCAGAGGCATGGTCAGAATGATCCAGCCCTCGAGTTCGACTCGGTCACCCAGGTTGGTGCGGAAGGTCTCGAGTTCAGTTCTCATCGCTCCTCTTATCCGGAATTCGATCCTGGTAGTACTCCATGGGGTCGCCCTCACGGAAGTTGTTCTTGAGCAGACTCTTGGTGTTTGAACCCATCAGTTCAGCGGTGCACAGATCGGCGAAGGGGCACCACTCGCAGCCTCGATCGATAGAGCGTTCAACCATGTCGGGCTTGTGGAATGGATATGCCCTGATGCGAGCGACTGTGTGGACGGTCTCGGTGATCACGCGATCGAGCATGTCGTCGTCCTTCTCCAGTGGATCTCGTCTGAAGAAGGGTGAGGTCTGAGGTTCGCCGGGTGAGTATCGCTCCGCCTTCAGTCGAAGTAGATGAGCCTTGATATCGGGCGTCATCGCCCGCAGCTCGCCGGTCTTCAGCAGTCGCTTGATCTCCATGCCGAAGGTGTGGTAGTCAGTGTCGCTGAGGTTCTTGTACAGTCGGTTACCAGCCTTCACTACACGGGGCTTAGATGGGCCGGTGGTTCTAAGATAGTTCCACATGAATCCCTGAACCTCTAGACCCCGCTCGAGCGCGGCCCACATGTACAAGGCTGACTGGGCGTCGAGCAGTCGGAAGGTCAAACCCGGCAGTCGACCGTGGGTCTTGTGGTCGCCGATCCACAGACCGAAGACATTCTCAAACAAGATGTCCACGCGGCCTCGATAGACCACTAGTGCCGACTTCAGCGGCAACTCAGTCTCGATCGTGAACTCGGTCTCGTGGGTCTGCCAGGGATCGTCTTCGTAGTAGTAGACGTACGCGCGCATCAGCGCGTAGCACTCCTCCGGCAGATCGCCGTAGTAGTCCTTCTCTTCATCGAGCAGCGTGTCGTACTGGGCGCAGAGTTCGATATGTCTCAGCTTCCAGTCCATGCCGCTGTGGTGCGCCTCTAGCAGCTCGTGCATCCAGGTGCCACGCTTGAGCGGTGTGCCTGTGGTTCGAGGCTTGAGGCGTCTCACGTACTTGTAGTAGTACTGACGGGGGCATCGGCGAAACGTCTTGATCGCCGAGTGGGTGATGACCTCAGTGTCGATCGCCGGGTCGATATAGAGTGAGGTGGTCATAGTGCTTCTATCATATCACCTCAGTGAGCCTCAGCCAACTCCTGGATCTTAGCTAGGCCTGGGAAGTCGTAGACCTGCTCGGGCTCAAGCTCGATCGAGTCGCCCCAGTGTGTGCCCACCTTCAGATCTGCGACGATGGGCAGCGCCATCTTGAGACCGAACTTACGACGCATATTCTCCATATCCTCCATAGAGTCTTTGATGATAGGCAGCACCTCGCCGACCACATCTTCACGAATCTCGAAGTTGACCGCGTCGTGCACCAGACCGAGGCAGTAGGCCTTGTCGGCGAGATCACGTTCATGCAGCGTCTCATTGATCTTGATCATCGCCATAACCGCCATGTCGCTAGCAAGCCCCTGCACTGGCGAGTTGATCGCCTGTCGCTCGGCCTCCGCGCGGACCCCCTTCTCTGGCGAGTTGATATCGGGTAGATGCCGGATGCGACCGATGGCCGACTGCACCCGGCCGTGGATGTTGACCAGTCGTCGCTGACGCTCGTGCCAGGCGAGTAGATCTGGGAACAACTCGAAGTAGGCTTTGCGATAGGCCCTCGCTTCAGACTCGCTGAATCTGACTCCGTAGTTGTTGAAGGCGGTCTCGATGAACTTCATCCAGCCCATGCCGTATAAGAAACCGAAGTTGACCGGCTTGCCGATCTTCTTGCGCAACTCCTTAGTGATCTTGTGACGAGGCAGTCGGGTGACCGCCATCGTCGTCTCCATATGGATGTCTGCGCCCTGATTATACATTCGTATCATGGTGCGTTCGTGGGCGCAGAAGGCGGCGATTCTCAGCTCGATCTGACTGTAGTCGGCCTCGGCCCACACCCAGCCTGGTGTGGCCCCGATGATGCCGCGAATGAAGGGGTCTCTCGGCACTTGCTGGGCGTTGAAGCCTTTGATCTTGGAGGCCGAACCAGAGAACTTAGAGGCGTCCTCCTTGCCTGAGGCGAGTCGGCCGGTGACCGTGCCACCCAGTTTGAAGGTGGTGCGAATCTTGCTCTCTTCGTCGGCCAGCCTCTCGAAGGCTTCGAGAAAGGTGAGATCCTTCTGCATGCCGGCGCGTTCGAGCATCAGCTTCAGTACTGGGTGTGGGGACCTCTCCTCCCCCAACACTTTGAGCGCCTCGGCCGACATCGAGGGCATCCCCGGTGAGCCGTCGTCCTTCTCCTTGCCGCGAGCATACACCGGCAGCTGGAGCCACTCGAAGAGAAACCATCGGGCGAAGTTCGATGCATTGAAGTTGACCTCGAGCGGCTTGCCCTTCGAGTCTCTGGGCCAATCCTCAGAGTCTCTATCAGGCAGCCATTCGGCGATAGCGGCTTCGATGATGCCCAGGTCGGCCCGCTTCTGCGGCAACCGCTCAGCGAGTCGACCCTTGTCCACCCAGAGTCCGCGCTGCTCAGTCTCGATCAGGTCGCGATTCGCCGGCTTGTACTCTAGCTGCATGATGCGGGCGAGACGGGGTTGTTGCTTGAGTTCCTCCTTTACCTGCAGATAGATCAGGTAAGTGTAGTAGGTGTCGAGGAAGTTGTACTGCAGCACCTCATCGAGAGGCATGTCGAGCAGCGACCTTGTGTCGACGCCCCACGGCTCCACGCCGAGGCGCATCTGAGCTTGAGGCTTGAGTCCCTTGAGCACATTCTCGTCGAGAAGGTGGACGGCGAGCATGGTGTCGAAGGTGTTCCACATACCCCCCACACCGAATCGACGAAGCCACCTGGAGTCGAACTTGCCGTTATGGGCGACGCGCTTAGGCACCGCTGCGAGGCACGGCCCCAGATACTTCAGCACCGCTCGCCAGCGAGTCTTGAAGGGCGACTCAGGGTGATATAGGGGCAGCGCGAAGCCGCGCACCTGACCCTTGACGACGTAGGTGCCGGCGATCGAGATGATCTTTGCCTGGGGGTCGAATTCGCCCAGTGGCACGATATTGGTCTCGACGTCGAAGCTGAGTAGTTCGGCCGCTCGCAGATCAGACTCTAGCTCTCTCACCCTCGCCGGCGAATCGACGATCAGAGGATTGATCGGAATGACGCGGTTGAGAGTGTCGCCCTTCACCATCGAGACGAACAGCTTCAGATCGGCTTCGTACCCCGGTCGGTTCTGAGGTCGAGCGAGCACAGCCGAGGGTGAGATCGTCGGCAGCACCTTGGCGTCATGCGCGTCGAGCGGCTTGCCTCGCCACTTCATGATGCCGCTATGGCCGGTGACCGAGAGTAGCGCCTCGTTGCCCATGGTGAGAATGAACTCGGGCTTGATCTCGGCGATCTCAGCCTCGAGATACTCTCGACACGCCTTGACGTCGCCATTGCTCGCGTTGGCCTCGAAGTTGCGGCACTTTAACGCGGAGGCCCAGTAAATCTTGGTGTGGATCAGATCGAGTCCGGCGTTGCGTAGATCCTGCTGCAGCACGCTCTGGTATCGGTCCGAGTTAGGCATCTTGCCGACCACCATGACAGTGGCGCCCCTCGCACCGACACCGGGTTCGCACACCAGATCGACGCCGCGGTGAAGCTTGCACTTAGTGCAGCTGTCGTTCAGCGTCACCATTCGGGTGTCACTCCACTGACGGTGTGGAACTCCATCTTGAAGTCGGTCGGCGTCAGCAGATACATGGGCACCATGCCCATCATCTCGGCGAGGGCCTCGCACATCGTGCTGACGCACTCAAGCTTGAAAGTGTAGTTGCCTCGACCATCCTCCTCAACGATCCAGCGATGGGCGAATGAAGCTTCCTCGCCGAAGTCGATCAGTGAGAACGGCTTTCGCATCGCCTGGATCAACTGGTGGATTGAGATGATGTTCTCGCTGTGCAGACCATACCACTGAGGCCAGGTCAGCGTGACTCGGAATCGAATCTCCGAGTCTTCGAGGAACCAGTTGTCGGGCAGCCAATCCTCAGCGCTGAGCATATCAGGCGTGAAGCCAGTTTCGGGGGTCATGATCGTCGTCATGTCAGCCATTTTACCACCTCCACACCCCCCTTGTCAAGCAGATCCACACCCGCCATGTCTCGGTGGTCATCGCGAAAGACGACTCGTTCGATGCCGGCGCTGAGGATCAGCATGGAGCAGTTGGGGCATGGTGCAGTGGTGGTGAAGAGCTGACCACTCTCCACACGTACCCCGTATCGGGCCGCATAGGAGATGGCGTTGGCCTCGGCGTGGACCGAGATGGTGCAGGGTTTGGTCGCCGGGCAGTAGGCGGAGTGGGCGTTGTGTAGATGTGAGTCTTTGGCCGGGCACTTGCACTCGTGGTCACAATGGGTCATTCCCGCAGGGGCGCCATTGTAGCCGCTGACCAGCGGTCGGTATTCGGCCGTCGCGATGATGACGCCCACCTGTGCGCGTGAGCATGTGCTACGGAGCGCGTAGAGCGCCGCTGAATTGATCAGGATGTGGTCGCGTGAAGGTCGCTGCGACATCATGACATCATCGCTTCCATGAGCCGCTGGGACTCTTTGGTCTGCAGCTCAACAACGTGGGTCTTCATGAACTCTCGGTCGCCGTCGAACACATGTAGTGAGCCGATGTTCATGGCGAGGGTGCCGAGGGTGAGTCTAGAACCTTTGGCTCCCTCGTTGCCCTCCATAAACCACCACCGGTCGGCGACCCACCACATGAGACGCATGGCGTGGTAGACGTCGTCGCGCATGTGGCGTAGATAGTCGCAGGACCGCATATGGTACGTGCAGTTCAGTCGACCTTGACGGATGCGGAACTGGTAGCCCAGCGAGCAGGGCACCCGCTGACCCTCCACCGAACCAGTGTCCTCCGGGAACCAGATGGGCAGATAGGCCTGACGCGTGGTCGGGTCGCGATCTAGGAGTTTCACCACGTCGAGCAGATCGCCAAGATGATACCGAACGCCGAACTGAGGTCCAAGATCGCAGTACTCGTTCGGGCCGTATTTGCCACGGATGCTCGACGAGCAGCTGGTAGGAGCGTGGCCCGGTCCAGCGTGCTTGGGCCAGAACCGCTCGGGGTAGGTGTGGGAGAACTGCCCGCTGGCGAGATGCTCGCTGTTGTCGTTCTTGCGGAACGGCCACCGCTCGTGGGAGGGTGGGGGGTTCAGCGCGACGCCAGACACTCGCTCCTCGAAGTGCTCGTCGGCCCAGGGCAAGTTCGGCTTGACCAGGTGGGCCATTGAGGTTACGCTCATCGGCACCCCAAGCTCAAAGCAGACGTCCTCGAGTTCCCAGGTCCGGCCGAGCCCCTCTCGGCCCTGTGTGGATTGGGATTGCCAGGTCAGGCTGTCGACCGGCTTGGCGTCTTCCACCAGACGGTCTGCCAGTTCGTACATCAAGCCGTTGAAGCTTCGACTCTTGAGCGTGATCATTCTCCGAAATCCTCCTCATCATCTTCCTCTATGTCCACCACCACACCCTTCATTATATCGCCCATTCGGCCGAGCGGGAGTCCTAGCTTGGAGAGATCGAGATTTGACGCGTAGCAGTGGGGCAGCGGGTGATAGGCCTTGAAGAACTCTTTGCCCTGGGACCCGTCACGCAGAATCTTCGGTCCTTCGAACTGGAGAGCGTGGTTGTATCCGAACAACTCGGTGTGCCACCGCCGGCGGATGCGTCGATAGGTGTTGTAGTTCATCTGACCGTAGGTCATGCCGGCCTGGTCCTCCTTCCTGACCTTGCGCAGCCAGACTCGACTGATCTTGATCGCTGGCGCCTCCAGCAGCTGGAGTTCATCTTCCGACAGTCGAGACGTCGAGGCTAGCAGGACTCGACGACCGACCCGACGATGGTCAGAGTCTGGATGCATCAGTAGATAGGCGAGTGATTTGAAGGAGTGATACTGTATCGAGTCGATTTGCCACACGAACCCGATATCCTGTAAACTCTGCCTAGTGAGTTCGGCGACGTACTTGCCGAGCACCTGAGCCACCGTCAGATCGAGCGCCGATAGGTAACCCATGTAGGAGGTCCGACTGTGCAGCGTGATGGTCGGAGTGGGTAGCGCCTTGTAGACCACCGCGAGCATGCACGACCCCCATCGTCGGCGTTCGCGGTTGGTCATGCCGTTGATAGAGCCGCCCTGGGATCGTACGATCTTAGTGCGCAATGTCGCCTGGCCCCGCCCTTTAGAACCGATGCGCACGCATTGCGCGAGCCACATTTTAACATCTTCGGGGTCGAGGTACTGCTTGATCATCATCGTCCATCGGGACGGGGTTAACCACAGCGACTTGAGATCGAACTCCCACTCGAGTGAGTCCGCCACGCCGATGACGTTGTGCTTTGAGACGTCGATCATCGACACGGTGTCTAACTGATCTCGAGGAGAGTAGATCAGATCTAGACACATGCGGTCGTGCAGTTCGGTGAGGGTGCTCGCGCTATAAGCGTGAGATCGCAATGTAGGCCTCCACGATGAGTTGGACGATGACGACTATGAAGTAGACGCCGATGCTGACCACGAGACAAAGGCCGAGACCGATGACTATGGCGCCGGTGATCTTAACCCACATCGGATGCGGTCGCGTCGGTGTATCCGTTGTTTTGTCTTCCACGATTCTTCTCCCACGCTCGGAAGTAGGCGTCGAACAACTGGTCGGCGCTGATGCCCGCGGTGATGCACATCTCCACGAAGAAATGCAGCGCGTCGGCCATCTCCTCAGTGAATTTGGCCTCGTCGGTGCCATTCCACTTCTGCTTCCACGGCTTCCAGCGCAACTCCTGCATGGCCTCGCTGAGTTCACGCACGGTGAAACCGAAGAGCTCGTGCAGTCTGGCTTGCACCGTGGCGAAGTTGATCTCGCCGTAGTCGCTCTCCGGTATCGGGAAGGACGGCTCACCCGTCTCGATCTCGAAGTACTTCCGCATCAGCTCTCGCTGGCCGGCGAAGATAGTGCGCAGCGCGTCGAACTGAGAGATGTACCCGGTGTTCATGTAGATCGCACCAACCTCGTACCACACGCCCTGATTGGTGATGCGGGGCTCCTGGTACGGCACACGGTCAGTACTTGACGTCACGAGACTCAGTCCTTGTGTTGAGAGCGAAGACGATGTTCTGGTGGATGCGACCGTACATGTGCTCACGGTCGGGGTGCCGGTAGTCCCACAGCTTGGCGTCGGTACCCCAGTTGCCATAGGCGGCGACGTAGGCGTTGTAGATCTTGTGCATGTACGGAACGACGACCTCGTTATTCGGGTCATGGGCCGTGTTCAGATAGACCGAGCTCCACGGAGGCAAACAGAAGATCACAACCGGTTTGATCTGACGAAACACTTGAAGCGCGGGAATCAGCCACTCGGGATCCCAGAAGTCTGCATCGGGCTCTCTGGGCATCACCGACGAGTAGATCGGCTCTGAGATCAGACGATGCCGATCAAAGATGGCCGGCTTGAATCCGCCGGCGAGGTTGTCGTTGACCCAGTCACGAAGATTAGTCATCGGTCGGGTGTCGGAGTCGACGACCTTCGCCGCCAACTCCAGGTGTGGAAAGTCGCCCATCAGTCGCTTGATTAGCGTGGTCTTGCCGGCCCCATCCGGACCTTCGACCACGATCATAACTTCTCGAGTCCTTTCTTGCCGCTGCCCCCGCATACATAGCCACGAGTGTTGTTGTGGTGGGGCATGATGTAGAATCGATCGGCCGTCAGGCCGCAGGCCTCGACGACGGTCTCGTACTCGCAGTCAGTCTGGCCGCAGGTGTAGATTGTGCTCCGCTGAGGCAGTTCGACGTATAGATCGAGACCGGTGTGATGGTTACCCACCAGTGTGTTGTCCTGATAGCCGAGGGTCTCGCACAGATCGAGAAACTCCCTGACGTCCTTGATAGTGGCGCAGTTCGCACTGAGCCTAGTCTTCTGAGGCATCGCCCCTCCTTTCCAACTAAGTCTATCATTCTTGCGTCTCGCGATCAACCGCGGAGTAGCGACTTCGGAGACTTCATGATCGCCTTAGCCACATCGCCATCCGCTTGCAGGGTGTGGTAGATCACTTCATCCACAGTATCCTCAGCCAACAGGTAGACGAACCGTGTGCCTCGCGCGTCCTTATTCAGGGCGATACGATCCTCTGCCTGAGTGAAGTCGACATAGCTCAGCGTCAGAGAGAACCATATGAAGGTGCCCGCGGTGGATAGGTCGATGCCCAACGATCCCGCGGCGGGCTGCATGACAAACACCGCACAGCCGTCGGTGTGAGCTCTAAATGCCTTGATATTAAAGTCGCGATCCTGTCTACTGACCTTGCCATAAAGGGGATAACATTTGACTTTTAACTTACGACAGATCGACTCGATGGCCTGTATGTCGTGCACGAACTGGGCGCCGACAACAACCTTCTCGCCCGCCTCGATCAGGTCCTCAAGCATGTCTCGAAACACCGCCAACTTCTCGGTGCCCACACGATAGAGCCGGCCGTCAGGATGCTCTGGTGTGGGGTTGGTGCGGGCCACCCCCGAAGTGATCTGCCGGAGTCTCACCAGTTGGACTATCGGCAGCGACGCCTCGGTGACCTCACCGGTCTCGATTTGATGAATCATCTCATTAGCCATGTCGTCGTAGGCCTTGCCCGACTTGACTAGCGGCACTCTAATGATCTCGGGGGGCAGTCTCGCCGGCAGATCAAAGCACTCAGCTCGTGTGATGGCGAAGGCGTCTCGGTGGATCAGCTTGTGGAGTTCACGTGTGTTCTGGTTGCCGAGCCATTTCTCATAACCCTGCAGCTTGACCCAGCGACCAAAGTGAGCCTTGAACTCACGGAAGGTCATGTCGAATCGATCGGGATTCATGAACTCCCACTGACTCCACACGTCGAACACTCGCTTGCGCTTAGTGACGACTGTGCCGGTCATGATTACTCGGTAGTCAGCGATCTTACCCAACTTGTGGATCATCTTCGACTTCTTAGCTGTCGCGGACTTGATGCGGTGACTCTCGTCGAGGGCGACGACGTGAGGACCCCAGGCCTCTAACGACTTATATACGTCGAAGCGACCGCCTCGGTTCTTGGATCGGGTCTTGATGGTGAGAGGTTTCTGATCCTCGTCTCGCTCCACAGTCCTAGTCACCACCTGCCCCGGTGTGGACAGCGCGTCGTAGTTGACGACGACGATCTGCAGTTTGCCATCGCGACGCCGAGGGATGCGCGGGTAGTTCTTGCGCACCACTGAGTCCCACACGATGATCTGATACTCGAAGGGGCAGTGGGTCTCAAACTCATCCTTCCACACCCCCATCACCGATACCGGGCAGAACACTAGAACTCTTTCGACCTTGCCCAGTTGGTATAGAATCGACACATAGTCGATAAGGGTCTTGGTCTTGCCGGTTCTAGGCTCCATGAGAAGAGCGCCGCCGAAGTCGGTGCTGAGCAGCTTCTTGACCGCAGAGACCTGGTGAGCGTAGGGCTTGGTGCGCCAGATGTATGTGTTTCTTGTCATGACTCCCCTCGCTCGGTTCCGTAGTCGTGCATGAAAAGCGAATCTATCACGACCTCTGGGCCGGACTCTCTTCTCCAGGACTTGAGCTCGTCGCGTCCGATCAGATTCTTCGGCACCTGAGTGCCGGCGGTAGGCTTGCCGCACTTACGGTGAACAAACCACCGAAAGCGGGGGCCGAGGGCTATCAACTTGCCGCTGTGTCGACCGTTGGTCTCGTCGGGACAGTCGCATCGGGTCTTCATCAGATGGAACAGACCACAGACTCTTAGCGACTCGACTGAGTCGAGCTTCTCCCTAAGTTTGGTGATTGTCGCCTCGTCGCCCTCGATCAGCAGTATTTGCGTCATGCTTCATACTACCACACCCCCTAGAACTATCGCAAGGCCGAGTCGTCGTGAATATAAGGGGCGCCTCATCAAGCTTCCCGTCGCCTTGACAGTCGCCCTCGCTATGGATATTGTAGTGCCATAACCAATCGCCCCACCGCCCATCAGGGCCACACTGGAGGATGAGATGGCGACTCGCACAAGCGCCCGTCGCACGACGAAGGCCGCGCCGGCCAAGACGAAGCCGGTCGAGCCGGCGGAGGAGGAGCTCGAAGAGCTGGAGGAGGCGGAGGACTTCGAGGAGGTCGAGGAGGTCGAGCCCGAGGCCGCGCCGGCGAAGGGCGTCAAGACACGGGACGACGCGGTCGTCTTCGGAGTCGCCGACCTGGCGAGGCACCTCTCCCAGAAGACCGGCAAGGACGTCACCACTCGGGAGCTGCGGACCTTGATCCGCAAGATGGCTCGCGACGGCGGCGGCCGGGTCAACCGCGAGATCGTCGCCGGCAACCGCAGCCGGTACGACTGGCCGAACGGCCTGAAGGACCCGGAGGTCCGGGCGATCATCGCCGCGTACACCTCCGGCGAGGGCGAGGAGGCCAAGAGGGCCTCGCTCCAGGCGCTGCAGGAGCGCAACGCCGCGAAGCGAGCCGAAGCCGCCGCCGAGCGTCAGACCGCCGCCGAGGCGGCCAAGACCAAGCCGGTCGCGAAGAAGGCCGCCGCCAAGAAGCCGGCGCCCCCCGTCGAGGAGGTCGACGAGGAGGACGAAGAGCTGGACTTCGGCGACGAGTGACGCCGACCAGCTAATCCACACAGACCTCGCCGGGCCCGGGCGACCGCACACCTGGGCTCGGCGAGTTCCATGTTAGGAGAGTTTCCCTTGAACATCCAGCCGATTCTGTTGGGGCAGGCGCCCTCCGCACAGGGCGACGGTCGACCCTTCACCGGACCCAGCGGCAAGACTGTCTGCAAGTGGTTGGGTGTGGAAGGTCGCGAGCAGCTCGCAGAATACTTCTATCTCGAGAACTTGCTTCCACATCCGCTACCCCGCAACTCCGACGAACGCCGTAAGTCGAGTCAGCTCACGCCGGCGCAGGCCAGACTGGGCGCTAAGAACTTCCTCACCAGAACTCGATTCCGCCTACGCAAAGACCTGGGTTCTGAGGGCTACACCAAGTTCATCGACCAGTCGAGATTTCTGCTCGTGGTGGTGCTGGGCACCAAGGTGTGGAGGGGTTTCAATCTACCCTCACACGACGAGTGGTTCACTGAGCGACTGATCAGCGATGAGTTCATGATGGTCAAGTTCCCCCATCCCAGCGGCCTGAACCACGAACTCAACGATCCTGATTTCGTCCGTGAGACGGCCCGGCACCTGCGATCGATCGCGCTGCATCGGCAGCAAACCATCAAGTGACGGATCGACCTGAGCCTCTCTAGACACACAAAAATCGCCCTCGGGGCCGTCGATCGAGCAGACGACCACGAGGGCGATGTTGTGGTCAGCGACTGACCGGGCGTTCCCAGGTCGCTCGCCAGGTGTTGGGTCCGACCTCGCCGTCGAAGGATAGGTACCATCCGTGGGTCGTCGAGTCCTGCTGGAACGCGCCACACACCTTCGCCGACTCTGAACCGTAGAGACCATCGACCTTGATGGCCCAGCCACGCCCCTGCATGCGGCGCTGCCACGTCTTGACGTTCGCGTCGAATCGAGGCTCGATCCCGGAAGTGTAGAGCAGAACGTACCCCGGGTAGTGCGGGTAGTTCTGCTGAGGCTTGGGCAGCGGCACGGGCTGCACCCCGAGGATCTGCTTGGCCCGATCGACGATCTGCTGCCGTTGGGCGAGAATCGGCGCGCCGGGGCAGTCGGGGTGGTTCCCACCGGCGACCCCCAGTTCACCGTGGCCGATGACGCCCTGCCCATTGGGATCGTTGGTGACCTGCAGCAGTGTGCCGTGCGTCGTGTGGGCCCAGGCGAGCAGCTGCGCGGCGTTCTCCAGCTGAGTAGCGGTCAGGGAGTCGCCGGACTGGCCCTCATTCTCCACACTGATGCCGACCGAGTTATAGCTGGCCTCGGCCCAGGCCCGATCGGCGGTGTCCACCCACTGGTCGAGAGACCCCGTCTTGGGGTTGCCGAAGTGGGCGCTGACCTCGCTCGCCGGGTTGTGGACCCAGGCGTCAGTCCCGCTCTCCGTCCCCTCCTGAACGTGAAGGACGAACAGCCGGTGACTGGTCATCCCACCCGGTGCCATGTTTGGCACTGGGCCCCTCCAGTGAGCCTGCCCGAATCGCGGCATCTCGCTCCTCCTGCTCTTGGTGTCGTCGCTCTCGTGTGAATTGAATCCAGATGATCGCCCCTATCCGCCAGACGATGATAGCTTCCACCAACCACACGGTGAATATGTCGTACCAGGCGAAGAAAGGGTTGTTGAGATTAAGATGAAACCACAGACGTAGACATGTGGGCAGATCAATCAGCCCCAGTCCGATGTCCATAGAGACGAACATCTTGGCCCAGATGTTGAACCAGTTCTTGTTGAGCGCGTAGTAGGTGATGAGTAGCACGTTTGAACTGATCAGTATAGCCTGGGCACCGCTCTGTACAGCGTCAAGCTGTGCCACCGTTACCATGAGGATGAGGCCTCCTTCTCTCAGCGAGCTGGTCCATCAGCTCGGCGAAACCATTCTCGGCCCTGATCGCACGAGCCTTATCGCCGATCCGGCGGCTCTCATAGACCAGTCGGTCCAACATCTGAGCCTCCTCCCTAACCTGCGCCTGCTCAGCTTGGGCCACCTGCATCCCCGTGGTGTCCTGCCTTCTTGATCTCCGAGTCGAATGCATCATCTTAATGAGCCGTAGTAGATGCATCAGCATCTCCCTCACCGGCCACCGAAGTCATAGCCTCTAAAGCCTTGACGTTGGTGTCTCCGACATCGACGAATTGACTCAGGGTGTGGAGCGCTTGTCGACTAATCTCCCCCCGTTCCTGGGCTATCCCTTTCCACATAGCGATCTCTTCATCCTTAGACTTCAGGAGTCGATTGACCGTTCTGCCCGGGAGTAGAATGCCCGTCACGACCAAGATAACTATCAGGGCTAGAACTCCAACTACGGTCACTGGAGCCGTCATGATAGTTTCCAACGGGCGCTCTCCTTCGTGTCAGTGATCCCCTTCGGACTCCTCGTCCGACTCCCCCTCGGCCGCTACGTCCTCCAGACCGCCGTTCTTGAGCTCCTCGATCTCGGCCCGAATCCCTTGAAGTTGCTGATCGACATCGGCCTTCTCCTGTTCGAGCCCCTGCACTCGAAGGAAAAGCGACTGACGCTGGGCGAGCAACGTGTCCACACCCGCCTCGGCCTGAGCGAGTCGGTAGTAGGTGTCGCCCAACTCCTTGCGAAACCACTCGACCAACTGGCTGTGGTCGATCTGGACGCCGGTCGGCGGGCCGCTCTGATTGACTTCGTCCATAGGTCCTCATAACGTCGGAGATCTTACCTCGTGATGATATCATCCCCAGATGATTCCCCACACATCGACCGTTCCCGTGTAGGCGGCGCCAGCGGCGGTGAAGGCGTTCAGAGTTATAGTCATGTTGCCTCCGGAGTTCACCGCGGATATCATCTTGATCTGGCTCGCTCCACCAGATCCGCAGTTGAACACCCCCCCGATGGGAGTCCAGGGTAGACCATTGTTGACGAGTGTCCCACTCCCTGAGCTGAAAGACAGATTGGTGACATGGATGAAGTCCACCAACTTCATCTTGCCATCAACCCCCCACTGACCGGGGGACATCAGGACGTTGCCGCCAACATAGTTGGTGCCGTCGCCCGGTGTGGAGCCGCTTAGCGCTCCTGCGCCCCAGCTGAGGGGGTATCGCTCTATAGAGGTGTTTGGATCAAAGTATGTGAGACTCCCATTGGCAGTAGCTGGACTACCATTAACCCCGCTTGTCAACACCGCTCTGACATAGCTACCATCAGTCTCAGTAGCCGACTTAAGAACTAACCCCTCATAGATGATTCCCCCGGGAAAGGTCAGATAGTTCGCATAAATCTGACTGGGTGTCACCGGAGGTGAAGCGCTGTTCGCGGTGAGTTTAATGACCGGACTCTTAGTTGAACCTGGGGCGTGATCGATGATGATGCTGGCTGCGCCGGGGTTGGTATACAGCTTCAAGCCGTCCACACCGAGAGAGGAGATCAATGCGCCAGTGTTGTCGTAGGTGTAGACCGTGTCTGTGCCGCCATCGACTAGAACTCTACCCCCTGAGAGCGCAGTCTGCATCGTGCCGGCGAGGACGATCCCTGCGTTGATCGTGCCCGCGGTGATCTTGTTGGCCGACAGAGAGTTGATCTTAGCGTCGGTGATCGCCGCGTCAGCCACCAGCAGGGTGTCCATCTGCATGCGAAGCTCGATGTTGTCGAACCACACATGCCCCGCGGTGTGGGCGGTGCTGGTCAGGACGACATTGGCGCTGACAGTCCCACCTGGCGCAGTGGCCGGCGTGTCTGACACCCTCGGGCGCCAGGTGTTGTCGTTGGTGCTCGACATAGACCAGTTCGTGACGAGATCATTATGCTGGATGATCGCGCCGGTGTTGTCGATGAAGTCTAGTCCCAGCGCGACAAACATTGTCGAGGTCGTCGAGGAGTCCATCTTCACGTCTACGGCGCCCATGAAGACCTGGCCGACCTTGACATTGTTGATACTGCCGATGGTCACCTTCTCAGTGCCCACCGCGAAGCCCGTGTGTATCGCAGACCATGTGCCCGACGACGAGGTCGTGTTGTCGAGTCCAAAGTGGCTGCCGCCGAACTGAGAGTTTCTAACAGCCTGCCAACTCGCGTCCTCGAAGGAACCATTGTCGATCAGGTTGCCCACGTCAGAGAAGGAGACGTTGCTCAGGCCCACCTGATTAGTGCCGAGGTCTGTGTACACCACCTGCAACAGAGTCGCGGTGCTCGCTGTGGAGGCGGCGCTCAGATTTCCAGACTGATCGACCGCGATGAGTTTCACCCAGTACTGGGTGTTGTAGGTCAACAGAGAGCCGGGCACCTGGAAGGACTGACCGACACGAACACTGCCGTACAGATTGCTGGCGGATGGAGTGAAGGCTGATCCGCTGCTCGACACATAGATGTTGACATGGTCAAAGTCTGGGGGCATCGGCGCGGCTGTGGAGTCCAATCCGTCCCATGTCACAGCCAGCTGGCCTAGCCTCGACGCTACGCTCGGTGTGGATGGCTGATTAGGCGCGGTCGTGTCAGAGGTCATCGTCGCGACGACGGAGGAGGACCATCCGCTGTTGTTGCCTTGCGTGTCGATCGCGGATACCTGGAAGTCATATTGGAGACCTGGTAAGAATGGGGACAGCGTGAGCGAGGTGGTGCCTGCGACCACCAGCTTCTGGGCCTCCCAGGTTCCAGCTCCATGTATCGAGTGCCTAACCGCATAGCTAGCGAGGCTATTCTCAGGGTCGCTATTGGTGTTCTGGGTGACAGGACTCCAGCCTATGCTCGCCTGGGCGAAGGTGTGGCCCTGATTATCCTGATACACCGAGCTGCCTACGATCAGGCCGGTTGGCACTTTGGGTGGATACTTGATCGCGGGGACTGGTGTGGGGTCGCTCTTGCCCTGGACTATCACCCCGTTCTGCAGGGCGTTGAGCTTGCCGTTGATACGGGCGATCTTCTCTTGAAAGATGTTGTCGAGGGCGACAGTGCCGCTCATAGCACCGTCGCTGGCGACACTGATAGTCCACTGTATGACACGTTGACGCTTCAGCGTGCTGTCGCCGATGTCGACATACAGCCAGTCGCCCACATCGAAACTATCGATGGGTAGAGGACATTTTGGATCGGCGAAGTTAAGCTGCAGGGTTCTTGCCTTCACCTCATCAGACACGGTCTGAAGTAGCGAGGTGCCGACCGCGCTCAGGGTGCCAGTGTCCTCCACACCGCTCTGAGAGTAGCCCACCTCTCGGCGGCCTCGTGTGGAGATGCTGGGCGAGTTTTGAACTTCGACATAGACATTGTTGTTGCCGGCGACCAACGCCACATTGGCTAGACCTAAAGTGCTGTTCTGGGCCTGTGACTGGGTGAGGTCTCTGCCTCGTCGAAGAATTGTCGGGGGTTCAACAGCGGTGTGGTCGACCCCCTCGGTCTGGTACCGATAAGCGTCTAGTCGGTAACCAACCATCTTCAGGTCGCACAGAGCGTACTGCACCATCGTCTGGAAGCACACTAGATAGGTGGTCTGCGCGTTGAAGCTGATGGTGACATTGTCCCACAACTGGCCGTTGGAGTCGCGGGTGGCGGTGAAGGACCAAGTTATGCCAGCGAGACCCCCTCTCGCCTGGGCCTTCTGTATCAGGTCGATAAGCACCTGGCCTGTGGGCACTCCGCTGTAGGCCTGCGTCGCAGGCGACGAGGAGGTCGGCCATCCCGACGGATAGATGATGGCGCGATCGAAGTGGGAGAAGGACATCCGCGAGTTGAAGCGTCGGACGTCGCCCTCCTCTGCCAGCGAGGCGTCGTCGCCCTGATTCTGTTCGAGGGTTGATCTCAGGGACTGCACCTCTGCGCCCTGGTAAAACACATAAAGGTCTCTGTCGTTCTGAATCTGTGAGTAGTTAACCCCGTTCTTGGGATAGCCGAACTGCACAGTCCCCACATCGGACAGCATGGGCGCGATGGTGAAGGTCTCTACATCCGGCAGCACTATGTCCGGCAGACCGGTCGCGGGATTCAGTATGCGAAACTCGAACAGATTCATATCACACCGTCACATACTTGCGGCGACCCGAGACCACTAGCTGGGTGTGGGAGTCCATCCCAGTAGCCGACCAGGCGATCTGTGGAGCGGTGTTGAGCGGTCCGGGTTGAAGCGACATGAAGGACGCTGAACCCATATGCACCAAGTTAGCAGTCGAGGGCGTGAAGCCGGTGCTGCCGGTCACAGACCACACGCTAGAATCCACGATCAGACTCTTCAGCGTGGGCACCGCTCCGGTGTACTGCATCCAGGTATCGACCTCAAGCGCCGCACTATTCTCTAGCGCCTGCACCTTAGGGTTGGTCGCCGCGCCGCTGATGGTCCACACCAGATCCTCCATGGGCGCTGTCGCGCCGATGAATGGGGCCAGCGTGAGCGTCTGATTGCTCGACAGTATGGGCGACGTGTAGGTGACTGGATTCAGATCCTGCCAGAACGCGGCCGGAATCGTGATGGCCACATTGAACAACGCCATGGGCTGCACCGACTTGGACTGTGGATCGATCGCGGCCAGCACCTCGCCGAAGCACTGACGGATGGTGCCGTCGGGCAGGGTCTGTCGTATATCCAGCAGTCCAGACTTTCTGGTGAAGGTTTGCATCAGAATGTCGAGGTTGTTCTGGAAGATGCGACGACTGAGGCCGTTGGAGTTGTCTGGCACAGAGCCGTCTTCGTTGGCGCCTCTGACCCACATAGACATCGTAAAGACGCCCTGCTGGAACTTCTTCGATCGCACACGCACAGTGCCATGCCTGCCGGCGAGCTCGACGTTCTTAGTTCTCACGTCCGGCGTCGTGTATCGACCGGTTCGTGTGGAGATGTTGTAGGCTAGGGTGTTCAACACGAGACCATCGACAGTGACCGTCTCGGCGGTTGTTACTGTCATCAGAAAGCCCCCATCGCGGCTAGAGTGCTAAGCTTCTGGGTCGTGGAGGTGGCGCTATCCTCCGCCACTGGATTGTAGACGTTGACCTCAAGAACCTTGGTCGGACCCGACTGCTCTCCCTGTCCATAACCTTGCGCTGAAGCTCCAGCCTGACTGGACAGATAGTAGCCCGGGTTGCTGGGTCCGAGCATCGACCTCAGCGCGCCTTGCATCATCGTCTGACCATTGAGCGACGTGGCTAGCACCGCGCTGTAGCTAGAGGCGACTGTGGCCGGGTTCAAGTCCATCATCTGTTGACCCAGGCCATTGATCTTCTTGACGTAGTTACCTATCTTGTCTGTCTGAGTCATCATGTGGTCGGTGATGTTGGTCATCGCGACCTCGATGTACGAGGGCGAGTGGATGCCCAGTCCGTGCTTGAATCCGTCCCATAGGCCCTTGGCGAAGTTGACCGCCGCGTCGAAGGCGCTACCGACCATATTCTCGAAGGTCTGGATAGCGTTGTTGAGAGTCTGCCATACCAGGCCCGGAAGCTGATTGAGGAAGTTGAGAATCCCGTTGACGAAGTTCAAGCCGATGGTGCCGGCCCAGTTTACTGCGTTGTTACCCCAGTTGATGATGTTGTTAATGACTTGATTAAGCCAGTTACCGATTCTACCGGGCAGCGCTGAGAAGAAGTTGGCTACAGACTGACCGAAGTTGCCTAGCCATCTGACCACCGAGATAACTACATTGTTCTCGAAGTTCGCGATGCTCGCAGCGGTCGAGACCAACCAGTTCCATACCCGACCGGGCAGCTTCTCGAAGAAGTCGGCTATCTTCAGATCTACCTGGGTGACCCAATTGATGATATTGGTGATAGTGGTCTGGGTCCAGTTGCTGATGCTCGTCGCAGCCTGGGTCAGCCAGTTAGCCAACCTGCCGGGCAGCTTCACGAAGAAGTCGCCCACATCCTCGCCGACTTGGATGAGCCAGTCGACGAAGGCCTTGGCTGCCTCCGCCTGCCACCTGATCAAGGTGCCGAGGGCGTAACCCAGCCAGTATCCCAGTTTATAGGGTAGATTCTGGAAGAAGTTGCCGACCGACTGAGCGACCTGACCGACCCATCGTTCAACTCTCCCTGGCAGCTCTTGGAAGAAGCTGACCACTGAGTTGTAGGCGCCAGTGACGCCGTTCTTGATATCTTCGCCTATGCGCTTGAAGAAGTCGACGACAGAGTTCCAGGCCCCTACTATGCCGTTGATCCCGTCGCTGAACCACTGCTTGATGTCGGCCCACACGTGCTCGAAGAACCGGGGCAGAGTCTCAAACCATCTGACAGTGGCCTCAAACGCGCCCTTGAGGTCCCGACCGACAGCGTTGAAGAAGTCCCTGACGGGCTTGACCTTCTCATAAAGCAGATAGAAGGCCACCCCGAGGGCGATGACTATGGCGATAATGATGCCGATTGGAGACGCTAGAATGGCGGCCCCGAGATCGATGATGCCTTCACCGACCGCCGCCAGAACACCCCACAAGAATCTGGCCGCCTGGGCGAGTCGACCGAAGGTCTCCCACAGTTTGACCGCGAAGCCGACTATCTTGATCAGTGCCGAAGCGGCGATGAGCAGCGCGGCCGCGATAGCCAAGGTGTGGATGATATTGGCTTGTGTGGCTGGCGAGAGATTCTCGAACCAGTGCACCAGACTGTTCAGACCCTGCACAACCTGACGCAGGAAGTCTTGCAGCGGCTGACCGGCCTGGATGGCCATAGTCTGTAGCGACGAGGTCAACTTCTTGACGTCGCCCTGCAAGTTGTCCATGCGCTTCGCGGCGACATCTGCGGCTGTTGTGCCGCTCATCGCCGCGTTCATGTCCTTGAAGCCCTTAGCGCCCTCGCGTGTCAGGATGGCGGCGGCCGACAGCGCGCGGTTATTGAATATGGTCTTGATGGCGGCGAGCTGCTGCTCTTGGTTTAGACCACGCAGATGGTCCTGCAAGATCTGGAATATCTCAGCCAGACCCTTGGCCTTGCCGGTTGAGTCGAAGAACTGGTTGGCGCCATCCTTCGTGATGATGCCCAGCTTCTCAAGCTCAGCGGCCGCGGGCTTAGTAGTTCCCAGGATAGACACCATGATCTGGCGCAGACTGGTGCCCGCCATAGAACCCTTAAGACCGGCCTGTCCCAGTAGGTCTAGCGCGGTAGTGGTCTCGTCGAAGCCGATGCCCAACTGATGGGCTACACCCGAGACGTACTTCAGCGAGGTGGCTAGATCGGAGACGTCGACGATAGATGCATTGGCTGCGCCCGCGAGTCGGTCCGACACCTCGGCGGCCTGAGCGGCTGACAGGCCGTAGGCGTTGAGAACAGACACGACTGTGGTGACCGCGCTGTCGAGAGGGATCTGAGCGGCCTGGGCGAGATTGACCACCGCATCGGCCACACCACCAGTGATATCTTTAGCGCCCTCACCAGCCTTCGCCAGCTCGACGAACATGTTCGCGATGTCCTTGGTAGAGAACATCGTCGTCTGGTCGAGCTGCAGCGCTTTTTGACGCACCGCCTCCATCTGGGCGGTAGTGGACCCTGAGATCGCCTGGAAGTAGCTCATCTGAGCGTTGAAGTCAGCGGCTTGCTTCGCAGCGTATCCCAGGGCCGTCGCTAGCCCGATACCCACAATCCCGACCGCGTTGCCGACAGTGTTCAAGGTTCCACTGATCTGGCGGAGCGCGTTGGTGGTGTCTCGGTTGGCCTTCTGCACGGCGACGTAGGCTGCCAGCGCCTGTGACACATCGATCTTGATCTGGCCGGACACAGTGCCGAGCAGATTGGCCATGTGAGCCTCCTCTTCTACTTAGCGAAGAGCAGCGCTGGATCAGCGAACTGACCAGCCTGGGGCTTTTTGTCGTTCTCGCCGAACCACTGATCGAGCACCCCCTGAGCCTTACGCTCAGTGTTCTTGCGCTCGCCCTTGTCGTCGTTCGGCGCTGTGGCGTCGTCGATCTCGTTGCTGATGGTCATGCCCAGGAAGTATACCGCCTCGTCGAGGCAGTAGGCTCTATACAGATCCTCGGGTCGCTGCGTTCTTCCGAGCCCCAGCAGATCGCTTGGTCGTACTCCCCACTGCTTTGCGTGGTTGTACAGCCCCCACACCGCTTGCAGGTTTCTCAGGAAACGGCGCGGCGTCCTCAGGCTCCCCCACAGCCCGGTTGAAGATGAACATCTTGTCGTCGAGGTCCATCTCGTCGACGTACAGCAGCTCGTCGCTGCGATCGTCCTCGCCCTCGGGGACCGGATAGACTCGAGGCTGAACCGCCACGACGCAGACGAAGGCGTCGACCGTCTCGAAGAGGTCGGCCAGTCCCTCCGGATCCTCCATCAGCTTGACAATGTTCTGCTCCATGCGACCTTCGGCCGCCTTGGAAGGCTTGCCCCCCTTGCCCTTGCGGTCGTCGATCGCGTCCTGGACCACGGCCATGAGCGCGTTCGGGATCTTGCCCATCTGTAGGAAGGTGGATAGAGAGGTCGGCTTGAGGATCATCCGCTTGCCGGACGGCAGCAGAGTGACCTCGGACTTCTTCTTAAACTCTGAGACTGAGCTCACAGACAGCTCGGACATCGGCCCTCCAGGGGGTCTGGTGTGGTTTAGTATTAGCGATTATATCGCCTACGGGACGATCGCGGTCGCGGTCTCGTTCTGGACGAACTGGTATAGCTTGAAGTCGGGCGAGGAGCCGGCATTGTTGCCGAAGCCGGTGCCAGTCGCCTTAGAGACCCAGAACTTACCGTTGGACCAGGAGCCGTCGAATCCGCCGTCAGCCTTGCAGCGGTAGACGATGCCGTGCATGTCGCCGCCGGAGTCGCTGATCGCTTGGCCCTCGACCTGGAAGTAGGGACGCTGGTCGGTGGTCAGCTTGGTGTATGTCTTCTTGCTGGTCGGCGAGACGCCTGTGGTCACGATCGCGCCGCCCATGATGACCTGGTAGGCCTCGAACGAGATGCCGCCCGACTCCAGCTCCCAGTTCACCATCGGACCGGCGCCATGACTGGCGAGGTTCTGGTCGTCGCCCTTCAGGATCTCGAAGGTCTCGGTCTCCTTGAAGGTGAAGACCTGAGCCACGGGCAGGTCCACACCGGCCCCGACGGTGCCGTCCGCGGCGATCGGATAGACCTTGACGTCGCGCAGGCCGAAGGGCAGGGGCGGGTTAGCTAGTGCCATTGTTGTCCTCCTCACGGGGTGGATTACGGAACCTGCGCGTGTCGACCATCGCGCCGGTCAGAGTGCTAAATGTGTGGAGCACCACCACGTCCTTGCTAGCTCCACACCGCCGGCGACCGCATTTGACCTCGATCGTCCCTCGGTCTAGATCCAGTCGAGCGTGCATAGTGCCTTCACATCGCAGCTCAAGCATCCTATTCATTCCCTAAGCGATTGAGGCTTGTTGTGCGATCAATCAGTCACACGACTCATCCAACACCGCGAGGCCCCGCCCCAGTCGATCCTGAGGTAGGGCCTCGCGTCATGCTTGCCGGCGCAGTCGATCGAGAATCAGGCGCTCGGGGTCGAGTTCTCGCCACTCGCCGACGAAGAGCTGGAGGTAGTCGGCGCGCCGTCGTTCTCGGTGTTCGTCGGCGAGGACGCGGTCGAGCCCGACGAACCGTCCGAGTTTCCCGTGCGCTGCGCGAGCTCGGCCGCGGCCTCCTCGTCGCTCAGGACGTGGAACTCGTGGCCGATCGCCGGGTGCTCGGCGATGAAGGTCGCCAGGTCGCTCTCGACGTGCTGCGCGACGCCGCGCACGAAGGCGATCGCCTTGTTCTCGCCGAGCTGCTCGAGCGTGCGCGCCTCGGCGCCCAGGCCGGCCAGGTCGACGTGGGTCAGCAGTCGCGCGACCGAGTCGCCGACGAAGGTGAGAAACTTACCCATTTCACCACTCCTTCAGAGGGGGTCATGTCATCACAGCTTGGAATCTCAGATATCTGAAGACCGTGTCCAGGGTCACATCATCGAAATCCGCGCTGCGTTCGATATATGTTATCCAGGTTATCCTATCAGGGGGAGAGGACGGGTTCAACCTGAAAACGTTCTTCACGAGATCTGTGTAGTCATCCAGATTCACGTAGCTCGGTCGCTGATCGTGGATGTACACCATGAAGAACTGACGATGGGGCCTAGCCGACACATCTGGGTCATCCCACCCCTCGTCGTTGTCGTTCATCATCTTGACGACGATATACGGCTTGGGATTCTGCGCCGACATCAACGACTGGCCGGCCAGCACCCGACCTGAGAAAATCGCCGCCAGGTCAGGATCGAGCTTGAGCGCGGTGGTGATGAATGTTCTGAGACTCATCACTCACCTCCACTATCTCCAGAGTCGGGTTCCGGAGCGGATCCCCCGCCTTCGCCCTCACTCAGATCCACCATCACCGCGCCGGCGAAACGCTGCAGTGTAGGCATGATGACCGCGAAGCGACCGTTCTGTATGACCTCCAGCCAGAGGCCGTAGTCTACAGTGTGGTACAGTTGTATGATGATCGCTTCGGCGTCCTGCTGAACCTCTACATCCAGGCCCTGACGTGCGTTCCCGGTTCGATCCTCCCAGGGCGCGTTGGTCTTGGCGTAGTCGAGGATCTCCTGAGCCATGTGGAGAGCGTGAGATTCGACCTCACCCATGAGCTTGGGGCCCACACCACCCAGCGCGATGGATATAGTGTCTTCAAGCAGGGTGAATCCGCTTCCACCCGCCATCAGGTCTCCTTGTCGCGAATCTCGATGAGAATCGTGACCCGATCGGAGATAGCCCGGTTCTGGGTCTTAGGCTCCACACCCATGACCTTGTACTCCGCGCCGTTGAGGGTGAATTCGTCCCACCGCTGCACGTCGACGTCGATAGTGGCGACCAGCGAGTACTGGACGTTGGGGATGTCGCCGTCGGCGGTGTGGTCCGTTAGGTTGGTCAGTCGGCGCTTGTAGGGCACCAGCCGCATCACCTGTGGGGCGACGTTCTGAACCGGCCCCTTGATCCAACCCCCAGCCCCATCATCCAGCTTTGGGTAGCGTCGGAAGGATATGGTGACCGGATCCGCGTTGATGTACTCGGCCATCACAGTCCGCTGCATACGCAGCTGGGTGGCGTTCATCGCGGCGCTCACCAGGGCATCGACCTCCGATTGACCCCGATCCTGGTCTTGCCGATGACGATCGAGTTGTCCGGCAGACCGGCCCAGTACTTCGCCATCTCGAGGGCCTTATCCGCCGCCTGACTCATCTTGCGCGACGAGTTACCCTCCTGGACGTCGACGAAGCTCGCGAAGATAGCCGCCTTAGCTCTCCAGCACGCGGCGGTGGCTCGATTCGCGGACTGCGCGTTGCCGTCCAGGAAGGCCTGGATCTGCTCGTCGCTGAAGTTGGTGTCGCTGGCAGAGCCACCATCGGGAATGGACTCGCCAGCGTTCAGCCTGACTTGATCCACCAGCGACATCGTCATGTCAGCTGCCTGGCTTCGCGGCTTGCGCCTCGTCGTAGGCCTGCAGCGCCGCGATCACGGTGGATCGCCTCCGGTCGGTGAGGGTCAGGTCCCGCTCCTTGGCCAGTTGGGCCAGATCGTGGCTAGTCATCTCCTCGTAGGTCGTCGCGCCGTCGCCGTTGTCGGCGGCCTGCGGCTCGTCGTCCTCGACCTCCTCCACACCCGCGGCCTCGGCCTGGTCGCGTTCGTGCATCGCGAGGGCCAAGCTGTACTCCGGGTGGTTACTGAAGATCGAGCCGTCGGGACGACGGAACTGCACGATCTTCTCGCCCGAGCTGTCCAGCAGCTCCGGAGGCTCTTCGAACTCTTGCTTCGCCATGTCTCCTCCTCTCCAGCCGGTGCGAGGCCGGGCCCGCTATATTGCCTCAGGCCCCGCACCGGATGACGTCAGCTGTTGTAGGCGGTCGGGACGGTGTAGGTAGTGGTGGTCGTGTTCACCAGCTGCACGACGAGGCCGCCGCCGCGCTGCCGGATGCCGGTGCCGAAGCCCCGGCGGTAGAAGGACTCGATGACCGGGTAGTCGTTGTCCTGCCCCTTGATCAGCTTGAGTCCCTGGTAGGCCGGATTGACGTGCTGCCGGATGCCCACCGGGTTGTTGATGTTGAGCTGACCGCCGGAGACGAGTGCGCAGACGTAGCCCGCTGGGATGTACGGCTCCTCGATGATATGGAAGGGGCCGTAGGTGCCGATCTCGCCGGCGACCGGGGTACCGTCGGGACGGCCGACGATGCCGAGCGACTGCGGCTGGTAGATGCCGCCGCCGACCCCGGCGCTGGGGATGAAGTCGTACCGCGCGCCGTTGGCGACCTTGAAGCCGCGGATCTTCAGGCCCTCCTGGCGGTTGACCCAGAGTACTAGGTCGTAGCCGTTCTGCAGAGTGTATCCGTGGTTGTAGAACTCGTTCTCGATGTCGTCGATCGTGGCGGGCTGCAGAGCTGCGTTCTGCACCGCGGACGGCAGGCCGTACGAGGTGTAGTAGTGGGTGTGGGAGCCGGTGAAGGTGATGTTCTTGTAGGCCGGCGGCACCTCGCCGTCGCCGTTGTAGAACTTGTACACCGTCGTCGGGATGTTGCGGTCCGCGATACCCACCGAGTTGGCGCTGTTGAAGACCGCCGACATGACCTGCTTGAACAGCAGTCGGTTGTCGGCCTCCAGCGCCATGTTGGTGTAGTTGTCGATCTGCGCCCGGCTCGCCTCGGCCAGGAACATCCAGGTGTATCGGATGGCCAGGTCGTAGAACTTGAAGCTGTAGCCTCGGGCGTAGAATCCGCCGCCGCGGATACCGACGGGCTTGCCGTACTCCGACGCGATCTCGAAGTCCACCTCGACCGGCACGGCGACGTAGTCGATCACGTCGGTCACGTTGAAGGTGAGGTAGTCGATCAGTCGGTCCCGCTGCTGGTTCCACACCTCGAGCATCTGCTGGATCTCGTCCCAGATGACATTGAGGTCGGAGCCGTCGGCAGCCTGGACCAGAACGTCGCCGCGCTCGAGGGTACCTTCGTCGAAGCCCCGGACGAGCATCGACTCCATGTCCTCGCCCTCCAGGAAGCGAGCGAAGATGTTCTTGCGAGTCACCGGGTTCAAGTGGACGACCGGAGTCTCGCCGTAGAGCAGGTCTTGTGCCATTGTGCTGGGTCCTCCTTTCGGGGAGGTTGATGGAGCCGGTGGATTAACCCTGGAACGAGTAGACGTCGACAACCAGACGGTCTGCGGTCACCGTGAAGCCGACGCTCACCGCGTTGGTGCCGGCCGCCGGCGGAGTGGCGGTCAAGCTGCCGTCGGACGCGGCGAAGTATCGAGTGCCGGCCGCCAGGCCGGAGACCTGTACGATCTCGCCCTTGGTCATCACGTCGACGATGTCGCCGGCCTTGCCGCCGATCGGCACCGCCAGGTTGGTCTGACCCGGGATGTTGCCGAGTCGGGGGTACTGCGGCAGGTTCTTCACCAGCAGGCCTACCATCGGCGTGTTGGCGCCGGTGGTCCCGATGACCACCTGACCAGACGCGTTCAGGGCCACCGCCTTCGGCCCGAATCCGCCCGAGGCGGTCAGTCCGGAGAGGTCCGCAGCGAGCGCGGCCCGGAAGGTGCCGCCATCGGGGACCTTGTCATACCGAGCGTCTGCCATCGTTCACCTCACTTTGTCTTGTCGCCGGTCCGGACTGCGGTGCGCAGGGCCGGAACTCTGCCAGCCATCTCAGTGACGCTGAGACCGCCTGTCTGCTTACCGGACCCGCGTCCGGCGAATTTGGGGCCGCTCTGTCGCGTCCCGGTGCCCTGCTGACCGCCCTGGTTTCCCTCGACCGGTTTCAGCAGATACGGCTTCTCCTTGGCCAGGGCCTTGACCGCCGTACGGATCTCCGACTCGTCCCACACCACGTTGGAGGGGTCGTCGTCGTCCTGAGTGTAGTCGAAGAGGCCGGCGTCGAGGAATCGCCAGACGTCTGAGGGGTCGGCGAAGTTCTTGGCGATGGCGGCCACGGTGGAGGCCAGCGACTGCTCGCGGAACTTCACGACCATCTTCTCGTAGCGCGGGTCGGTAGTCTCGCCGGACTCGCCCTCTTCTTCGCCTTGGCTCTGACCCTGTGTGGAGCCGCTCTTGCCCTTCCCCTTGTCGCTGCCCTGCCCCTTGGTGGCGGCTTGGGCGTTACGCTCCAGGATCTTGGCCTTCTTCTCAGCCGCGGCTCGGAGGTCCCGTTCCTTCTTGAGAATGGCCTTGATGTTGTCGGGAAGCTTCGACTCATCGTCGTCGCTTTCGCCTTCACCACCATCGACATTCTCGCCGCCCTCGGCGCCGGATTCGCTCTCACCGGTACCCCCCTCATCCCCCTCGTCGTAGCCGACGATGTGGGAGAATCCGAGCCAGGACAGCTTGGCCTCTTCGATCACCCGCATGCCATGAATGGCGCCAACCACAGTCGACATCTCGTCAACTCCTTCTACTCACGGCCGGGGGCCTCGCGCCCCGAGCCTGTTTACCAAGTGGTTGGCCGGACTCGGTCCCTTTGGACTCGTTGACCCTCCGCTTGTTGTTGCTCGTGCTGGCGGGCGGAGGCAGAGTCGTCGACTTCTGCCCATTCACGCCCTGCGGCAGCTGCTCGGGGTCGCCCTGGGCTGTCGCCACCGCGTTGGCCGCCGTCTCAGCGGCCTGATTGACGAGATTACCCGCCGGCACGTTGTATTTGAGCTCGTCCTCGCGCTCCTCGTCGATCTGGTCCTGGATGTCGTCGGGGAATTCATACCCCAGTTTCGACATCTCTTGACGATAGTATCGCTTAGAGATCACGTCTCGGTCGAGCATGTTGTTCAACTCATTGATGCGCGCGGTGCGATCCTGAGGCAGTTTGTCGCCCGGCTCGATGCGAAGTTTGACCGACTTGGGCCAGGACCTGTTCTCGAAGGCTTTCCGCCACTTGGTCCAGTCCCAGAACATGTTGCGAAGCGCGCCGAGCGCGATCTCTTCGCGATACTGGATCTTGGACAGGGTCGGTAGGAATTTGATCGACAGAGCCATGGGATTCGAAGCGGTCTGAGAGTCCACTTCGCCCTGAGCGACCGCGCTCAGTCCGGCGGCCTCATTGATCTTGCTCTCGGAGTATTTCATCCAATCGAGCGCGGGGGTGATCGAGGTGATACCATCCACACGCTTGAAGTAGGAGCCGTTCTGGATCTCGAGAATCATACCGGGCTCGATGATCCAGTTAGTCTCACGACCATCGTCGGTGGTCGGTCTCGACGCGTCGGTCACGAAGGTGCCCAGGCCGTCGAGAGCGAGTCCCACACCCAGGTCGGTGGCCTCCTGGGACAGACCGCGGATGCCGCGTTCAAACCCTCGGACGTCGGAGCTGCCGAAAGGCTGACCGTCGGTCGGGATGTTCTTGAACCAGTAGATCGGGATGCAGTCGATCGGATCCGGGAGAGTCTCAGGCGGCATCTCGACCGTGATCACCATCTCCTCGGGCGTCCAGAGCTTGTCGTCGACGAGGAGAACTTCAAGCTCGCGCATCACCTGCCGGCCGCTGTCCAGCCCCTCCCTAGCCTCTGTAGAGTCGGGGGGAGGAACCTCATCAGCGTCGTCGAGCAGTGCATGGGGCTGGTCGTCGGCGTCGTTGTCCCGGTCGGAGTACCAGTAGTGCAGTCGACGCACGCACTCACGGTCTTTATCCTCTGGGTCGTCGCAGGGCTCGACGATCCAGGCGTCGGTCATGAGCTCGCCGTCGTCGTCGTCGAACTTACGAACGACCTTGCCAGCGTAGATCGAGGTGATCGAGATTCGATGGCCCGCCGGCAAAGCTTCATTGGCGGTCATGTGGAAGACGTAGTCGCCTCGGATGCAGCCGTCGTGCTTCGCCACATGGAACCGAGGCAGGAACTGGTTGCGATCGAGGAAATCCTCGAGATCCTGCTGCTGGGTCTTGTTCTTCTCAGGATCCTGGACGCCGATGGTGAGACCCTTGAGCAGGTAGTGGCTCATCGTGTCGACGATGATACGCGGCACTGGAACATATACCGGCTGCTCGGTGACGATCACTCGCAGCGCGTAGGTGTAGTCCTCATTCCAGTACATGCCGGTGTAGCCCTCATACGCCGCGTTGCGAGCCGCGTCATCCTTGGGCAGCCAGTTCTTGCTGTTGGTGTTCTGTGGAAACTGGAAGGTCTCCCAGGGCAGCGTTCCGCCGAACCGCTTCTTGTATGCAGACGTCACCTCGTGGTCCTCCTTCCTGTCGCGTTGATACCAGCTGTGACGCCGGCCATACCGCCTCGTGTGGCGCGATGAGTGACCCTGGTCCTCCCGACCGGAATCTTACTCGCCATGTGACCCTTGAAGAACCGTCCCAGCGCTTCGGGGCCGTGGTTGTTCTTGTCGAGCGGAGTCTCGCTGATATTCCTGCCCTCGCCGGCTCGAGCCGCTCTGTCCTCGGGCCAGCGATAACCCTGTCGCATCTCCCACTCGAGCACTCCACACGAGCGGTCGACGTATAGCGAGGGTTTCTTGTCCGGGTGGCCGTCGGGGAGATGCTCAGGCTTCAGCTTCAACGCTCGCCGTATCAGCTGTAGTCGGGTGTTGAGCTCCCCGCCCGTGTTGTTGTTCGTCGGCTTCCCCAGGACTCTGGCCAGAATCGCTGCGTCGTCCGGCGCGGCTGGGTCGACGTATATCATCTGAACTTGTGGCAGCAGGGGGTGTAGGCTGAGGTCGCGTCGCGCGATATCTTCAGTGTCACGGAGTCGGAATCGCTCCTCGCCGATGACATACACCGTGCCCCACACATCCAGCTGAATCCACAGCCAGACCCAGTCGTTGGTGTAACCGAAGTCGACCGCCGCGAAGAGCGGCCACCGACGGTTGTACTCCAGGTCTCTGATGTGCACTTCAGAGTCCCACTCGGCCATGACTCGACCCACCCGTTCGACGAACTCAGCGCCGTACTGGCGCTTGAACTCATCCTCAGTCAGGTCGTCCTTGGCCTCGAGAATCTCGGGGTCCCGACGTCCCCCGGGAAAAACTATCGTGTTCGTCCAGGAGGGCATCCTGACCGACCACCAGGACCGCTTCGTCGGGTCCTGACCCCGCATGAAAAGAGAGTACAGCAGCGAGTCCTCTGCCGCGCCCTCGGGCACTCCAGACGTGAGCGACCAACCGCGCTTGTCGGACAGCGCAGGTCGTACATAGTCGCCCCACATCCTCCGCTTGTGTCGACCCGCCTCCACCAGCAGCACGAAGTCGAGCCCCTCACCCACCAGCGACTCGGGGTGCCTCGCCGACCGACATTCGAGGTCGAAGCCCCAGCGGGTGCGGATGTGCATATTGCCATTCTCGACATTGTTCAAGAATCGATCAGACACCGTGTCGATGCCGAGCTTCTTGAAGGTGTCGAAGACGATCCGGAACTCCTTCTCGCAGTCAGAGTACTCCGGGCCGATGATCCACCCCCGCTGGGGCATGCCCAGGAAGTTCTTGACGAAGGCCGCGGCCTCGCACTCCTTGCCGCCGACCAGCGTCTTGCCCCACCGTCGGCCGTTGCATAGCACTCGGTGCCGTGTGGGCTCATAGTGGACCAGTCTCTGGCCGCCATGCGGCTCGTATCCGGTCTTGGCGAACCAGAGATCCTTGCGGAAGACTTTGGCCGGCGTCTGGGCGCTCATACCACCCCTCCTACTTACTCTTGGAGCTGGGCAGATCGGGATACCGCCGCTTGACCGCGGCTCTGACCTGCGCCTTCTGCTGGGGGGTGCCGTTGGCGGCGACTCGCGCCAGCGCGTCGATCGCGTGGGCCC
>Ga0207692_10000023_pt1 | contig 51056 bp, 60 predicted proteins | sample LARL52metaG_FD_184345 | JGI IMG/M metagenome (GOLD analysis project Ga0207692, IMG submission 184345) | Corn, switchgrass and miscanthus rhizosphere microbial communities from Kellogg Biological Station, Michigan, USA - LAR L5-2 metaG... | ecosystem: Host-associated > Plants > Roots >...
TGTTAATGTTCCCGACTAAATCTCAGATGAAAAATGGAAACGATCCGACACTTTGTTGCGAGCCGTACTGCCGGAACCGAAGGCGCAAGGATCGCCGCAGATGCTTCAAGCATGACGCGAGACGCAAGCGGGCCGCGAATCCAATGTGGGCGGCATGGCGGGCACTCAAGGATCATGCAAGGGCGCGCGGCATTTCGTTCCGGCTCTCGCTTTTCCATTTCAGAAAGTTCGCGCTCGTGACTGATTACCTGAATCGTACCGGCAACAACGGCCATTGCCTGACCGTGGATCGCATCGACAATCGCTTTGGCTATTACCCCAAAAACATTCAACCCCTCACCCGTGCAGAAAACGCCACGAAAAAAGCGCGGCAAGACGCAATCAGGATGAAGGCGGGTTACGCCTGGAAAGAAAACCAATGAAATTTACAACCGAAACAAAATTACTGGCCGAGGCTCTGAAAATAGCGGCAGTCGCAGCGATGGACGCGCGATCCATTCCAATTTTAGGCAACGTGAAAATCGAGGTGAGCGACGATCAAATCGTTATCTCGACAACTAATCTCGACCTTTACGTTATCCAAAAAGTTCCGGCCAAAGTATCGGAGCCGGGCGCGGTCACTGCTTCGTTTTCAATTCTTTCGCAACTCATAAACCGACTCCAATCCAGCGAAACAAAAATCGAGTCGGGCGAGAACCAGATTGAAGTTGAATCGGGCGAAGTGCTGGCGAGTCTTGAAACGCTGGACGCTGACGACTTCCCTCTTCCGCTCAAAGTCGCCGCCGAAGGCGTGAAGTGCGATGCGGGCGATCTACTGAAACCGTTCACGGCTTTGATCCATGCCATTTCAACCGACACATCGAGCTATTATCTGATGGGAATTAACGTGGCTGGTAAAGAGCTGGCCGCATCCGATAGGCGGCGCGTCGCGAGTTATCGCGGCGACGTGGAACTATCCAGTGACAGCGTTATTCTTTCCGATGTGTTCGTTCGTGCCGTTCTGAAAATCCAGCCGCAAGGGGAAATTCGATTCGTTATTACGGAAGGCAATGCGATCCTCGTTGGAGAGAACATCGAAATTCAATCGAAGCTCATTGAGGGCAATTATCCGAATTGGAAGCAAAACGTGCCGCAGAAAAACGGCAAGGCGTTCGCTTGCGACAAAAAAGCGCTAGTCGATGCCCTGCAAACCTGCTCGATCTTCGCCGGTCGGCAGAATCAACCTGGATTAGTTTTGACCGGCAAAGGAAAAGAGATTGAAGTTGCCATGCCCGGTAAAGCTCGCGCGATGGTGCTTGGAAACGAATTGTGCGGCCAGCCGAAAGTCTCGGTCAGGATCAATGAACGATATTTGCTCGATGCGCTAAACGTAGTCGAAAAAGAGGATGTGCGAATCAACGTAATTGACGGGCATTCGCCAGTTCTGATTGAGGACGGCGCATTTCAGAGTGTGATAATGATAATGCGCCAATGAGCGCCATGACGTACGAGCAGCGAGTTAGGAGTGGAGCGTCACCCGCCGTGACAACTTAAAAAAGAATTTATGAGCAACACAATGAACGAAAGAAAACTTCAAGGCCCGATCCGACATCAACTGGAAAGCCATCACGCGGAATCGAATGAACTTGAGGACGTGATCTGGCGGGAGAAGCGAGTCCGGTGTAGCGTCAGAGTCACTCCTGAACTGGTGAAGATTCGGGCGCAATCGTACCCTGATTACCTGCTGGCCAAGTCGGCTATTGCCGGGCGAGTTTCGCAACCGATTGCGTGGAATCTCGCATGACTACGGAGGAAAATGCGTGAGCTTCACCTTTTTGCAGGAGCAGGGGGAGGAATCCTCGGCGGCATCCTTCTCGGACATACCTGCGTATGTGCTGTCGAGATTGAACCTTACTGCCGCAACGTGCTACTCCAACGATCACGCCGAGTCAGATACGCGAGGACAGGAATCCGAATCTGGAAACGGTTCTCGGGCGGTTAATGCTGCCGACATTGGGGTTCAACGAGTTCAAAGGAAGCTCGTCAAAAAGGTTTTCAGGTTCACCCCATTTCCGTGGGGCGAAGATGTCAGAGGGATTGAGGACTTGCTCAAGCGATCCGATATACCTGAACCCCTTATTCGCAGAATTGGTGATGATGTGGCCCGTGGGGTGGACCGACTTAAATCCATTGGCAGCGGACAAGTTCCGCGCGTGGTCGCAGTCGCATGGAAAACGTTAGCATGACGCAGGGTTGCGTCCTTTCGCTCTGCGACATTGAGCGCCGACATCGTGCTCGGTTGATTCGATGCGGTGATATTTCCCGTCGCTGACCATCTCGGCCAAGGTGCAAGGCACGCCGGTTGTGTTCGGGCTGCACAGAAGTTGCGCCCATTGCGTTTCGGCCATTGCCACCGTGATAATCATGTTGCCCTGGTGGTACCAATCGTTGCTTAGCCCGCGCATGTGCGACGAGTGCGAGATTTTCAATTCCATGAAATGCCCTTGCGGAAAATCCGCACCGTAAAGCGTGCGGTGGCCGGTGATTCGGTGAAGCGAGATTTGCCCGAAAGAGGGATGCTCCGTTTGTGTTCCGAACGTACGATCGCGCGTTACTTTTTTGTTGGTTGAGTTCATATTTGTGTCGTCTGTCCTCGGGTGGTTTATTTTGCCGCGCGGAGCAGGCACAAGAGTTTCTCGGCTTGGATTTTGCGAGCCTGTTGGCGAGCATCAGCAGCAACAGCAGCATAAGCAACAACAGCAGCAGCATAAGCAACAACAGCAGCAGCAGCAGCAGCAGCATAAGCAGCAGCATAAGCAGCAGCATAAGCAGCAGCATCAGCAACAACAGCAGCAGCAGCAGCAGCAGCATAAGCAGCAGCATAAGCAGCAGCATAAGCAGCAGCATCAGCATCAGCAGCATCAGCAGCAGCATCAGCAACAGCAGCAGCAGCAGCAGCAGCATAAGCAGCATCAGCAGCAGCATAAGCAACAGCAGCAGCATCAGCAGCATCAGCATCAGCATCAGCATCAGCAGCATCCTTCCATTCCTCGCGCGTTATCGTCTCCCCGCGAATCTTTCGTCGGTAAAGGTTGCCGACTTTTTGGATTGCCGTGCGCGAGCGATCCGTTTTCGCGAATCGAATCACGCCGTCTTTCGGGTCAACGAGCAGCCAAAGCAGAAACTTATCGGCGACTCGCGACAAATCCGCGCCGGGCTTGATTGCTTGCAGGAAACGTTCGGGCCATAGAAGCGCCGAACCGTTATTCATGCCCTCAAAAATGCCATCTTCAATTCGGGCCAATTTTTGCGGTATTCCTAGTTCGGTTTCATACCTCGCGTGATTGGCCGAATGAACGGTGCATCCGACCGCACAGCCTTTGCCATTTTCCCAATAAACGCCGTGGATGATTTGATCGGCGAGCCGATGCGCTCGGACTCGCGAGAGATACTTGTCTTTGATTGCCTGCTTGCCGTGATAGGCCAGCATTGGTTTTGTTTTCATGGTGTTTTGTGTTTGTGGTTAATCTGTCATTGAATGGTGTTAATTATTTTGCTTCTTTTTTTCCTAAACTCTTGTTGTTGTTACGTTTCTTTTTAGGCGAACTGCCTGCTTTTTTGGCTATGGCGATCCGCTCTTTCTTGCTCAGGCTACAAGAGTTCTTTTTAGAAACCCTCATTGCCTTATCGGACTTCGGGCGCTTGGAGACAGATGAGGCTTTCCGTGCCTTCCGTGGCAGCTTCGCATTGGCCCTTGCCGCTCGTTTCTTGGCGGGGCTGGTGCGCTTCCCGAGGGCTGACATGGCTTTGCGGATTAGTTCGGCTTCGTTCATGAGATTGTGTTGCAGACGGTGCACCGCTTTCCGAAGCCGTGATAATCGACTTTGCTTTGGGTGTTCCCGCATGTTGGGCATTTCTCCGGCCTGCGCGCTCGCTGCTCCATCTCTTCATCTGGCAGTTCATTGTGGGCTTCCTTCCATCCGATATTCCATGCGCGCCATTGCTCGGAATCGGCCTTGTGTGGATTTGCTTCTAACGCCATTCCGCCAAGGCAGGCGTGCAAGCCATCTTCCCATTCTGGCAGGTTCGAGAGACGATCGTAATCATCGGCTTCTTTTGGCGCTTCGTATTTGTGATCGCCGCCTAATTTTTCAATGTGTTTTGATTCGGGATAGCCGCATGTGGTTTGTCCCACCTTGTGAACACATGGCGCCGGATTCGAGGCGTCATAGACGCCCGTCTCGCTTTGTTCTGCTTTCCGGCGACCCTCGTTCATTAAGGCGCGTATCTCCGGTGTGATTTCGCTTTGATCGAAGGTGGCGCACTTGAAGTCTTTTGGCTGCTCTGCCGCTTTTGAGCTACGCGAACTAAATGCTGCGATGAAGTTTTGTAGCCGCACCCCGATGCTATTCTTCACCCCGGCGACTACAAGCCCTATCTCCAGCCTGTCCATAATCATTTTGTCGTCCGATGCCGCTATCGTGCGAAAACATGCCGCGATGCACTCGCGGCTTTCCTTGAGCAGAGCAATTGCCAAAGTATCGGAAAAATAGTATCTTTGGTTCCATTGTGTTTCCGTTGCGATCTGGCTATCGTCACTGCAAGTCCCCGATCCGCATGATTCGCATTGCGTCATCCAGGTTCCCTTAGTTTCGTCATATTCCGTCACTGCTTCTCCGCCACAAAAAGGGCAGGGCAGCAACACACTTATCGGCCCTTCATCGCCCATCCGTACCGTCCAGTCTGTTATTTTACCCATATTAAGGTTCAGGAGTTGACTCCCATTTCGAAATTGTATTAACGATGTCATTAATTCGTTGTTCTTCGCTCAACCATGTTCGCAGCGCGTATCGAAGACATGTAGTGGCCGTATCCTTAATGGCTTGTGCCCTCGCGACTGCTATTTGCATTTTCGATTGCGAGTCATGATCGTATCCTTTTGGGAAACACACTGGGCAATCAGCACCCATCTCAAGGCAGGTTTTTTCCCTGCTTGTGTGGATCGTCGATCCGGTCGTCACATGGCCCGCTCGCTTATCCCAAGCCTCGGCAGCAAAAGTTTCTTCCGAATGCGTGCCAGTGCTCGCGCCACAATCGAAACACTGAGCAACGAAATCATGATATTTCGGGTCGCCGGTATCCAGTCGATCAATCGAAATGGACGTTCCGCCACAGAAAGGACATGGTAAAAGATCATTCATGGCTGGTCCTTTCTCTTTTGACGCTTCGCTCGTGTCCTTGCCGGACACGAGACGATGCCCTTCTCTGTAAATTGCAGGATGTTCGTTGGTCGCATGAAGGATGAGTTTGCGTTTCATGTTCCAAGTGCTGCTAACAATTCATCATCGCTAAGGTCTGGCATGTCTTGCGTGCCAAGCTTGAGCAGTTCGCGCTCCTGTTTAATCTCGCGCTCAATTTGAGCAATCCAGACGTGTCTCAATTTGTTTTGCGGGTCGTAGAGCATACGCTCTCGCTCATTAGAGAGTCTTAATTCCAGTGCCGATAGGTGGGACGTGTCCATATCAGTTCGCCATGTATTCGCGCAGCCATTTTTTAGCTACCGTGATCTTCCGGGTATTAAACTCCACGACCCTTTTGCCCTCTTCGTCCGTCACAAGGTAGTTGCGACCATTGAATGTTAGAGCGTATGTCTGATCTGCTAGCTTGAGGGTATCAATCCGTTTAGCCGTAGCGTGGAGCCTTTCGACTTCGTTTAGGATTGCGGCTGTGTTCATATAAACATTAAACCAGAAACGCGAAAAGCGTAGTTCCCGCAGAGTGAAACAACATCTACCGTCCCAAGCGGACGTACTTTAACGATGCGGCAGAAAAGGCCGCGCACTTTCATTGTCTGACCGGCGATTGGTTTGTTCATGGTATTCTTGTGACTGTTCATTGAAGTTAAACTATTGAGGTTGCTGTCAGCGTGTATCCAGAAAAAAACGTGCGAAATTCCGCGCGAGCCTTGGCGAAAGCTTCCGAATAATTCGCACACTGGTAAGAAAATTCAGTTGATCCCGTTCCACTTTGCGTGCGCCAGAATAATCTTACGCTGTATGTTCGATTGCTCGTTTCGGACTCCCTCGTGAGTCCATGTTTCCGCAAATCTTCTTGCGCTGTAGGACAGCCATCGTACGCGTCAAAAGCCGCATCCAATTCCGCTTCGCTCGCTGCAATAATTTGTTTCATGCCTCTGAGATTAGCGAGCCGTTGGCTAATGGCAAGAACTATTTGCGATTATTTTTAGCCAACGGATAGCAAGGGCCGTGCCATGACGTACATTCAGCGTTGCAGCAAAGGGGCATTGGACGCCGGTGGCAACTTCCCCAAAAGGGGCAGAGAAAACTCTTGCAATTCTTGCTTTTAGGTAACAAGCTACAGAGCCATGAAACATATTTTGTCGGCGGTCGCACTTTTGCTTGGCGTCTGTTCTTTGATCTGGCCGAACTACCCATTATGCGGGGTTGCGGTCGTGCTCCTGGCGGTTGCCAATTTCCTGCCGTGAAAACACTCGAAACCGAGTTTTCGTTCAAGGGGTTTAATTACCGGCAGATCAGCCGAGACGGAGACGTTGCGGTTTACGAGCAACGCTGGGGCCGAAACGGATCTGTGGCGTACGAGACGATTATCGTTCAGAGCCATAATGGGCGCGAGATCGCAGGTAAACAAATCCCACCATCCGAGTTTTTCCCGTCAACGTCGAGCTGGGGCGTAAAAGGTTGGAGTTTTACGGATCGGGAGTTGGCGCTCGCCAAGGCAAACGCCTTAACGCAAGACCGAAAATCCGCTGTCCTACCGCGCAAACCGGATCAGGACGATTCCTAGCGCGATATGCGTACACGGCAAACGGGCAAATTGAGCTTTACGAGGCTATCAATACCCGGCCAAGCCTGCGTTCATTGCGGGACCATAATCACGGAACGTCTTGATTGTCCCGGCTGCTACTGGATTGATCCTGTAACGCGAAAGCCTAGAACCTTTCAAGACGTACGAGAAGCTCCCGTAACTCAGGAGCACGGAACGCCGACGACAGTTTCCCAGAGTCGCAACTCTGTGCGCCACGAGAGTTAGCCAAAGATGGGCCAAAACCCTCAACAAGTCGATTGGAGCGGCCTAAAGGCTGCCGCAATAGCCCTAAACAGCGTCCAGGAAGCTGCTAGACGTGCTTCAAACAGCCTTCCCGCACCAGAACAGCAACGCTTCATCGAACGCGTAAATAAACGCGCCTATCGTGAACGTTGGCTAGATCAAGCCAAAGCCCTTTCCCTCTCAGCTCCTACCAACGCAAAGCCTCTGTCCAACTCTGTCCAAACAGGTTCCGAGCTTCTCCTAAGCAAGCTCAAACAGCACGGAGACAACACAAAACAGAACTTAGCGGAGGTCGCAGAGAACGCTTCCATCGCCCTGAAACAGAAAAAGGGCAATGCCTTACTAAAACAGCATAAGGCATTTAGGGATTTTGTCAGTGGATCAGGACAGCTCCACGATTGGGGAAACGGCACGCTCGGCGGATCGGTGTCGGTGAACATCCTGACGAACCAAGCTGCGGTTCAGGTCGTGGAGAAGTAGCACGGTTGTGGCTACTTAGCTGGTATTCCCGGGCAATAACTGCCCAACAATACAGGTCATATGAAATCGCTGCTATAACCTGTTCAAGATCAACATAAACCAAGAGTAAATCCGATCCTGAACCGGCCCTGTTCTAATTACTGGAATGGATTAAGCATGCTTTTTCTTGGGCTGAGGGTAGCCGCCCCTACCCCGGTATGCCCTGCCTATTAGGTTGGGCGGTGGGTCGATATACCCCTTCTGAGAAATTTGGGTAAAACGGGGGCTTGACGAAGTTTACATAAAACATTTTACATAAACCAAATCGTGATAGCGCAGTTTGACGTAAAACGGGTCAGGGAGGACATGAAGCGCCGGTATCAATCCGTTGGCGTGATGTCGGGGCTGACTTTTTATGATTGGGTGGCAAGGATGTTCCCGAAGAATCTGAGTGCGCTGGGCGAGGAAGATCGCCCGAACCGAATTTTGCCCGTGCCTGTACTGGCCGACAGTGATCGCGGCGGTGCGAATCCGCAAGACGACCAAATCGAAACATCTGGTCACGAAGCGCGAGAGAGTACATCGGAACGCCGTAAAGCCAAGACAATGGCAGACTCTCGCGGCGGGCAAGAACCTTTCGACAGAAAAGCCTACATCAAGGAATACATGAAGGGGTACCGGAAAAAGCCGGTGATATGTCCAGCGTGCGGACATGAGTTTACGAAGTTGAAAAGGGCGAAACAATGAACGAATTAGAAGAACATGATGCGGCATATTCTCGCGAGATTGAGGCGGCAAGAGTTCGGTACGCCGGGATGACCCGTCAACAGCTTTTGGACCGTCAACGAGAGTTGAGGACAAAGTATGCAATGCCAACACACGCCGACATTGCTTCATTGGAAGTTCTTTGGCATTTGCTGAAACCGAAATGATCCAAGCGTACGGCTTATCGTTCCCTGACGGGACAACCCCGGCAACGGTTGAGCTTTTCTGTTTTGCGCATGGCTGGGCGCGAGAACAGAGCGGGCTGACCCGGTACCAGCATTACCGGCAGGCGGTGGATTTGTTGTGGAACGTGCCACGAAGGGAGTATGCGATTGCGCGGAAGATGGCGTACGATCCAGACAAGCACGATTTATTTATCTGGAACGAGTGGACCGAACTCGTCAGCGAACAGCTTTGCATCGAGAAAGAAGTGCTGATTTCGGGGCCGGGGGCATCTTGGAAAAGTACGGCGGTCGCTGTTTACGGAAATGTGCTTTGGTATTCGTCACCGCACAATACGCGGGTAGTTTGCACCTCGACAACGAGTGATGCGCTGCGGGCGAAGTTCTGGAAAGAGATTCAACATTTCTACCGAGCCGCGAATACAGGAATCGGTAATCCTGTTCCGAGCCGGACGATTATTCAGTACCAGAAAGGCGACGATGGGGCGGGGATTTACGGAGTAGCGGTTGAATCGGATGGGAGCGTTGAACGGGCAGTGAACAAGATCGTTGGCCGGCACAACACGAATGTCTTTGTCGCGGTGGACGAGTTGGCTACGGTGAGCGAGGCGATTGTCGAGGCCAGCGTGAACTTGGAAACCGGCGCTGAACATTTCCAATTTGCAGGCATGGCAAACCCGGATAGCAAATTCGATCCGCACGGGAGAATGTCCGAACCCGAGAATGGGTGGAACTCGATTACGGATGAAACCCAGATGTGGCGCACCAAACGGGGCGGGGTGGCGATTCATCTGGACGGCAGGCGAAGCCCAAGAATACGGGATGACGACAAGTTTCCTGGCATGATTCGGCAACGTGACTTGGATCGGACAGCCGAAATTTACGGTGAAAACAGCCCTCAATTTTGGAAACAGCGTGTCGGGTTCTGGTGCCCGGAAGGAATTACCAAAACAGTGTTGTCTGAGACGATGATCCAGAAGTTTCGGGCAATGGAAAAGATCGGGGCGGGCGGCGTGTTAAGTTGGGTCAGCGGATTTGTTCAAGCCGCCGTACTCGATCCTTCGTTTGAAGGTCAGGACAGAAAAGTATTGCGGTTCCCGAAATGGGGCGACGTGTTTGATAGCCTGACGGGACAGACGCGAAAAGCGATTGATCTTGGCGAGTACATCATCCTGAAAGTCGATGTCACATTGCCCGAGCCAATCCATTACCAGATCGTCAGACAGGTCAAACAGGCGTGTATTGAGCGGGGCATATCACCGGAACTGTTTGCTTTGGATTCCACTGGTGAGGGTGGCGGGCTGGCGTCAATTTTCGCGCGGGAATGGTCGCCAGCGATTGTGACAGTGGAGTTTGGCGGCAGACCATCAGATCGGCCCGTTAGCGAAATCAATCCGCGTACGTGCCGAGAAGAATACGTTAACCGGGTTACAGAACTTTGGTTCGCCGTCCGAACCATGATGCAAAATTTTCAGGTGTACGGCCTAGACAAAGATACCGCGATTGAGTTTTGTAAACGGCTTTGGGAACCGCACGGGAACATGATAATCGTGGAATCCAAAACCGTAATGAAAACCCGCACAGGCAAAAGTCCTGACTTGGCGGATTCGGCGGTGATCGCGACTGAATTGTTCCGGCAAAAAGAAGATGTGTCGATTACCAGCATGCCGACGCAAGATGATGCGTGGAACAAATTTCATCGGGAGCAAGCGGCGTTGCTTGACGCGGATCACTCTTATTTGGTCGAAACGTAAGCCAGATTTATACAAAGTCCTTTTCGTCACGCTGACCGATGGGCAGGAAAACTGTTCATCCGAATGGAACGATCAGACGATTAAAGAACTCATCAAAGAAAAAGAGAGCAAGGATCATTGGACGTTTGTTCACATCGGCGTCGGCGCAAATGGATGGGACGCCGTGCATCGCATGTCGAAAGGCACGCTTTCCGCGAGCAACGTTCTGAACATCGACCCGAAGGATACGAAAAAAACTTATGCTCGCATGAGTGCAATGACTGTGAGTTATTGTGCGGATTCAAGCAATGTCCAACGCAGCGCGCAAAACATCTGGAAAACGAGCGACGACACGCAATAAATTCGCTTCGCAACTCGTTCAATGGCGTGGCAGCCGACCTCAACCCTTGGCTGCCAACGCTCTCGATGTTTCTCTGGCGACATACAGGAATTGGGAACAGGGGCGCAACGCGCCTAATCCGCTGACTCAATCAGCGTTGTTACGGTCAATGGATAAACTTTCTTAAATGCTTCGACTCAAAGACAGATCGCTCGGCGTCCCAGATCAGTTCAGGTACACCCACGCCGAGAGCGGGTTCGTAAGTACCGGAGTAAACTGGTGGGACTGGTGGGATTCGATTGTCAAACACCGGACTGCTAATGGTTATCCGCCTATCACCGAAACAGAAGCGGAAGATCAGCTTTGCAAACAGATCGGCCCCGAGTTTTGCGAGCAGGAACAGCCCGGTGATTTTCGTTTCGTGAATACAAGATTGCGATTCGGTGACATCGTTCGCGGGGCCAAAGCGTACATCGCTCTCATCACATCGGGCTTTCGGACTGTCAGCCAAGAAGAAGCCGACCGCAGAGCAAGAGTGTGCTCGGGTTGTTACCTGCGCATCATTCCGCAAGGTTGCGGCAGTTGCGTGAAGCTCGGGAGCCTGATTGTTGGAGATATTGCAGGAAAGAAAACTGCGTATGACGATCAACTTGAAAACCGGGCGTGCGCTGCGTGTCAGTGTCCATTGCAACCCTTGGTACATTTCCCTCTTGCTCTTTTGGAGCAGACGGATAATGATGCGCTTCAAGAATCTCTGCCGGAGTTTTGTTGGAGAAAACGCGGCGGCGAAAATTATGTTCGCGAATAATACCGTTGGTTATACTGAACGAACTTATCGGCTTCATCGCAGGCGTAATGGATCAACAGACGAATTTGCTTGGATATACAGCGATACCAGGGAAGCAGCTTCCCCAATTTTCTATTCTGCCAGAGAGGCTCTGACATGGGCTGAAAAACGAGCAGGCGATACTCATGTGGAGATCACGTCCATGAAATACTCCGGGTGAAAAGACTATTCGATCTTGGCATCGGGTACGATGAAGAAACCGAAACGTATTGCGCCATCGTAAACTCGTTGACCGATAGAAAAACGGTGACAGTGCGCGATCAAAACATCCGCGTCGTCATGTCGAAAGTGTCTCGCCGGATTCGCCAAAAGACGAAAGAGATCAAGCTTTTTCCAATTCGCGATAAACCGCCGATGCTGGCCGGAGTTCGCAATGGTTCTCTTGAATTAGTCTCCCCAGAAGCAAACTGAAATGCAGGCCGTCGCCACAATCACTTCTGACGATGAAGGGAAAACGTACGAAGTACCCGAGTCGTGTATCGGCAGCGCCAAAGATGCGCGCACGACAATCTCGACTCTTGTAAAAGCCGAGAGCATCAGGGCCAAGCGCAGGGCAAAATTCAACGGGATGCTGAACGGCAACCCTCCCTGGCCTGGATTGCTTCGCGACAAAGGACAAGGCGACAGAGCCAATTTCACTTTACGCGAGGCAGAAGGATTCATTGCCGCCGCCAAAACTCCGTACTATGCGCTCGCCTTTAAAGCCGACAGATTCATTCAGTTGACCCTCGATTACGGGAGTGCCGACCCCGGTTTACTCGCGGAATGGGCCGGGAAGATCGCGACTCGATACCAGTACGCGAACGAGGATGACGACAGTCTGGATATGCACATGCAGCGGTCGCAATTCCAGATGGTCGCGCACGGCAGCGGGCCGATGGTTTGGGAAGATACCGAGGACTGGCGCGCGAAATCGAGAATGGCAGGGCAAATTCTTGTTCCCGACGATGCTTCCGCTGACATTGACGAATGGGACACAGCAGCCTGTCAACGGTCGTACACCCCAACGCAACTTTGGTCCAAGATCAAAAACGAAGCGGCAGCGACCGCAAGAAAATGGAACGTGCCAGCTTGCAAAAAGGCGATCATGGACGCGGCCCCAGAGAATTTGAAAGGCACATACGGCCTGAATTTCGAGTACTACGAGGCTGAGATGCGCAAGGGTGCGACAGGTTGGGATTCAAAGTCAAAACGGATTTTCGTGACCGATCTTTTCCAGAAAGAGTTCACCAACCGAATCAGCTACTTCATTGTCTTACAGATTGAAGAAGCGACTCTCGAAACAGATGTTGAAGGCGATCCGAATACCGGATTTTTGTTTCGCAAAATTGGCCGGTACGAAAGCTGGAGTCAGATCATTTGCCCGTTCCTTTACGATGTCGGCCCGGATGGGCAATGGCATTCCGTGAAAGGTGCTGGTCCGAAGATATTCGATTTTTGCAGCGCATCCGACCGGCTCTTTTGCCGTGGACTAGACGGCGCAATGAAAGCGAGCGGCGTGATTGTTCAGGCAAAAGATGCCAACGCCTTGCAGGAAGCCGCATTTACCGACATTTCTGGCGGAACAGTGATCGGGCCGAAGTACGAAGTGATGCAGCAACGGATTGCGCCCAATCTCGAATCGCCGCTCCTGATGAAGCGCGAGCTTGGGAAAACGTTGGCGGAAAATACCGGGCAATACAGACAACGATGGGAGTCCGAACCTGAACCGACTTTGGGGCAGCAACAAATCAAAGAGACACGCGAATCTGTTCTGGGCGATTTCGACGCCAGTCGGTACCTGAAATATCTCGACCGTTTTCATAGAGAGCGTTTCCGGCGCATATTGGCGATGGGAAAGAAACTGTATGCGAGCCGGAAAGACGTTGCCCCGGTTGACATCGAAAACGAAACCGCGTTGACGCCGAGCGAGCAGGGCGCGCTGAAATTTTATCGTGGCTGCGTCGCTACGGACGGGATTCCAGAGGAGATCATGGAGTTCGAGAATTTCTGCCGTATCAAAGCAACCCGGCTGGTTGGCAACGGGAGTATTCAGATGCGCCAGATGATCGGCGACAAAATGCTTGGACTGATTCCCGCGATGGATGAGCGCGGGCGGAACTTCACTTTGCGATCAGTTGTTTCTTCGTATGCAGGCGAGACATGGGCTGACGCAACATTTCCGGCGTACGACAAGCCGCCAGTTGTTGACCAGAACATTTCCGTGGCGACGATGGAAAACAATTTCCTGGCACTGCCGAATGCTCAACTAAAAGTCTCGCCCGAACAGGACGACGCAACCCATTTTGGGATTCATTTACAGTTCGTCGGCCAGATGGCGCAAGCTACCCAAGCCGGTCAGGTTGATCCGCATCAACTGTTGCTCGTTTTGGAACAGGCCGGGCCGCATACCCATGAGCATTTGCAGAACATCGCTGGTGATCCGACTCGGAAGGTGCAGGTAAAACAAATGACCGAAGCGTGGCTGAATATGTCGAAGATGGCCGACCAACTTGGGCAACAAGTTGCCGAAATGGACAAGGCCGCCGCAGCTCAACAGCCACAGCAAGCGCCCGATCCCGAGCTGATCGCGGCTCTGGCAAAGGTGCATGGAGAATTGGCAATTAAGCGTGACAAAATGCAGGGCGATTTGATTTTGAAAAAGGATAAGCAGGACGCCACGATGCGCTTGAAAGATGTGCAGGCAGCGCACGGACTCAGGCTTGACCGCTGGAAGGCGGCAGCGCAACCGCAGGCACAAGCCGCGTGACGACACAGGAATTTCGATCAACGCCAGAACTTGTCGCTGAGATGCGTAAGATTTTCGAGATTCCAGCGTTCAAGTTCTGGCTTGAGGCTTTCAGCGAGAGCGATAATCCGATGAATAGGGTTGCGCCACCATCAATTACACCGCACGGAGCTTATATTTTGCTTGGAGAGCAGACGGGTTGGCGACAGTGCCTGACTCGTTTCATGCTCGGAGCCGTGCCGCTTGAGCAGCCGCCAAAAAAGGAAGAACAAACGTACGCAGAACCACCGCCAGAACCGGAAGAATAAAACCATGCCTGAAATAGCAGAAGCACCGCCGCAAACCGAATCGACAGCAAAGGAAGCGCATCTCAAGTCTCTTTTCGAGATTCCGAGCAATCTGGTTGATGAACCACCGGCCAATCCCGATGTGTCAGGAACTCCTCCTGTAAAGCCCAAGGTTGAGCCGGAAACCCCTCCGGTCACTCCCGCTAAGGAAGCAGACGATCTGACGACTCGTTTAGCGCCTGATTTTGCCGCTCTTGAAACTCCTCCGGTTGTTCCCGCCGTTCCAGACGAGGATTTGGTTGCGCTCGACGCCGAAATTGAAGCAGCGCCTTCCGCGAAAAAGAAGGCCGACTTGAAGAAGCTCAGGGATCAGTTGGCGACCCTCAAGACTGAAAATCAAACCCTGAAATCTCGCCCAGCCGCGCCGACTGACGATCCTGACATCAAATCGTTGTTGGAAATGACGACCAAGCAACGTGACGAAGCTTTGTCGCGGCTTGAGCGGTACGATTTGGCTGCGCATCCAGCGTTCCAAGAAAAATACCTGAAACCGCGTCAGCAAAAGTTTGATGACGCCTACAATCTCGTGAAAGAAGTTGGCGGCAATCCCGAGGCGTTGCGTCGGGCAATGTTGTTAGTCGGGGAACCAAGGATCGAGGCGTTAGAGGAAATTGCGAACGCGATTCCTCACCAGATGATGCGCGGACGTTTCGAGCGATTGATTGAAGGAATTGACGCCGATTCCAAAGTGATAAACGAAAAACTCGCCAACGCCAAGCTCGCCGCCCAAGAGGAGGCCAAGCAAGAAACGATTCGTCGCCACGAAAACAACGAAAAAGCGGCGAAGGAATGGAAGTCGCTGCTCGGCGCGGCCCGAACCGATCTGGTTGAAAACATCAAGCTCGAAACGCTGATGAAAACCGGCAAACCGGAACATGAGTGGTGGGACAAACAGGTGGACGAGATTGATGAAGTTGCCGAGGAAATCCTGCTCAAAAGCACTCCGCAAAAGGCGGCGATAGCAGCGTACCTTGCTGCGTCAGCCGGAGCGTTTCGTTCCATGTATCAGGCCGAACGCGCGGCGCGGCTCGCTACTGAGAAAGAAGTCCGCGAATTAAAGGGAGCCGAACCGAATCTGAATCAGGATCGTCGCCCGGCCAAAGTTGATGGTGACGCAACCGAACCAGATGCGATCATTTCGAGATTGCGTTCAGGAGCATACAAGAAATGAAGCTGATTCGCCTGACAGAAATTACGAAAAAAGGGGAGATCACAAAGCTACAATCCATGCTGATAAACCCCGACATAATCGCCACCGTCACAACCGGAGAACTGAAAGCAGAAACGGTGCATATCATCGGGCAAACCCAGACCGATGCCGTGACGTTCATTCTGTTCAAAAACAACAGCGGAACCTTCGTGCAAGAGACAGTCGAGGAGATCGAAAAACTGGTTGCCGAATAATTTGTGTTGACGGCAACGTAAAACGTCTCTACATACATTTTCAGGCGTAAGCGTGTTGGTCCGAGCCTGCCAACAAAACCATCAGGCGTAAGGGTATAGCGGACCGAGCCTGCCGCAAACTGGATCGTACCGGATTTCATCACCGGAAAAAACAGGTGCCCGTGGAAATTGCTCCACGTGGAGCATCACCCGTTAACAGTTTGCAAGAAAGGCATTTATGCCAGCTTACGATTACACGTGCGAGGAAATTGATAACATGCTCCTCGCTGAAACAGGTCGCTACATGCAGGGCGCATTAGCGACTCGTCTCTCCCCGCGCGGGAGATGGCGCAACGCCATTCCCTTTGAAAAATGGGAAGATGGCATGGGCGTAGTCCACAACTCAATCATCTGGGAGCGAACAGTCCCTTCCAATGACGGGGATGAATGGACAGAGAACACACCGTCAACCGGCACAGCAGACAGCCAGTGCGATCTTGACCCTGAACTCGTCGAGTTCGGTCAGAGCACACGTTCCTGGCGCAAATCGAGCCGCAATATCCGAACACCCTGGTTTTGTTTGGAAGATTTGCGGGACGATCATCGCGTCAAAGACATGCTCGCGGCCTTGGATAAAAACCTTGGCTGGGTTACGCATTACGTCTGGGAAAATCGTATTCAGGATGAGTACGAGCGGCTATCCGAGCACAAGATTACCGAAAACGGCAGCTTCGACATCAACGGCACTTCGTTCAGCGGCGCTAACCCGCCAACGTCGAAGTTGCTACAAGGCACGCTCCGGCAAATCTACGAGTACCTGATGGGCGATGGCGCGGGAGAAGAAGGCGGCGTTGGATTGACCTCCAGCGGCGCGCCGGTTCTTCAACTCTTTACCGATCTCAACACGATTGACGACCTCGTTCGTCAAGACCCCGAGTTGCGGATGGATTTCCGGTACGACCCTGACAAGGTGAAGGTTCTCACCAAGGCGTACGGACAAGAACGGGCATGGGACAACTACCAACTCGTGTACAATCCGTTCCAGCCTCGGTACGAGATTGTCGGTGGCAATATCGTTCGGGTGCAGCCGTACTCCGATCCTGTTGCAGCCGTGAAGGGCAAGAAACAGACGTTCCAAAAGGCGTATCTGTACGCGTCGTACGCGAAATCGTACGTCGTGATGAAACAGGTATTCACGATGGAAACGCCAAACCAAATCACCAGCCCCGGTGGGCGACTGGAGTTTGCTCCGGTTGATTACATGGGCGACTTCGCGTGGTTGAACCTGCGTGACGCTAAATGCAATCCGCGTGGGCAAAAGGGGTTCTTCGATGCCGTCTTTTCATCCGCTGCAAGGCCGATGGATACGTGGTTCGGATTCACCATCTTCCATAAGCGTTGTGCGCCACTTCGCACTCTGAAAACGTCGTGCTACGAACCGAGCTATGAGTTGGTTCACAGCATCTAATTAACTCAAACCCTGCGCATCCTTTGCGGTGCGCAGACTTGAGTTGGTTATTGCAAGTTGAAACGGAAACGATAAGCTCGGCGGATATGGCAACCATCAAAACCAGTTATCGCGACATCATCAACTTCGTTAATGCAGCGTCCCGCTGGCAATCCATTCAGGAACGGGACAAACTTCCTCAGACAAAACTCAGTTACGCCGTGGCGCGGATGTTGAAGCGTTGCCAGCGCCCCCTGGAAGATTACAACGGCAAGATCGAAGATTTACGCCTCGAACAGGCTTTGGAGGACGAAAAAACCAAGGCCGTTCTTCGCGATGAACAGCAACAGTACAAGTTTTCCAAGGCCGGACTAAAGAAAGTTCTGGAAGATCAACGAGGACTATTGAGTCAGGAAATCGAGATCGAGCCGTACACCGCAACGGCATTGCCAGAAGATTTGAGCGATGACGTGAGGATCGCTTTCGAGGGCTTCGTTATTAAGGCCGAACCCGAACCAGATGCCGCAACGTAACATACCGAGATTCACGGGAGGCTTTGGCGGGTTTTGGTCTTTACCGCCGCCAGATTTACCGCCTATCGGAGATTACGAAGCGCCAACTGTTCCGCAACCATCACTAACGGTTTTTCCGGGTGGTGGTAGAACCTCTGGTGTTAGCACAACAGCGCCAGTCACCCGAACTCCGGCGTCTAATGCCGGGTATGAATCAGTCAGCCCAACTCTGTTTGCTGATGACAGCTATAGTCCGAGGGCATGGTCTCCCGGCAGAGAGCCGCCGACCGCAAATCCGCCGCAACTTCCAACCCATTCGTCGCCGCCAGACCCGGTTGTATCCTTTACATCCGAAGGGCCAACAGTTGATGTAAGCGGAGCAGGAGGAGGATTGCCGACTCCGTATTGGAACCAGCCCGCGACTCCGCGTTACACTCCCGGTGGACACGACATTGCCGGATTTGGCGGGAACATGACGCTGGGCCAGTTCCTAAGCACTCCGCTTGCGCTGATGCGGTTCGGCGGGGACCGTTTTCAACCCGGAGGGCAAATTACAAGCCCTTCGCAATCTGCCGACTCGCTTCCACCAGAGCTTGCGGCATTGCCAGAAGCCACATTTTCACCAACGGACGTTCCTCCGGCAGATGCGCCAACATCAGCTTTGTCCGATCCTGGCAGTGGCGCGCCACAACCGACTTCGCAACCTTTTCGTAGCGGTCAAGGAAATCAGCCTGCGGCTCAACCGACAAATCGGCTCAATCAAATCCTCCAAACTTTTCCGAGTTTGAACAATCCGGCAGCAATCCGCGCCATCAATTCAGGTGCAAGTCCTACAGATTTGGTTGGACACGCCCAGTTCGATAGTCACGCGGCTGGACTAATGGAAATGGGGTTCCAATCTTTCGGGGGAAGCCCGAACGATACTGGCAGTACTTCGGACGCGGGACATACCATGTTTACTCCAACCCCAGGCACTCCAATGGGTCAATTTGATCCTGAAACGGGAACGGTAGGGCCAAGCGATCAGATGTTTGGATCGGGCCGTGATCCTAGATGGATATTCCCGTCTCAAGCTGAGTCTGCGCGATTAGGACTTAGCATGACAACGAACGCCGGGAAATATAACGATTGGCTAGCGGCGCACAATCCTTGGTTTCAAAACCCCGCACCATCGAATAATCTTTATGGTCAAGCGACGGCAGGCAAATCCACTACTAGACCAAGGCCGTCAACAACTCCGTCAAAATGATTCTCGATAAGAACAGATCGTATGACGGATTCTCCAATCTCGCAGACGGGATGGATGCCGGCCGGAATCCGTCTCTGATTTATCCGACCCAGTGCGCCAGTGCCGAGAACTTGGTTTTCCGTGGTGGCGTGCCGACGACCAGACCCGGATTTGCAACTTGCACAATCAATTTTAGTGATGTTGGTGTTCACTACGATAACAACGGATATTTCGTTGGCTTGAGCGGCCCCGAAGGTGAGGCCGCATTTTACGGCGGGATTTTTCAAGGCGCTTGTTACTATTCGCCAGGTTCCGGAAAACCGGAGTGCATAATGGTAATGACCGAAGGCCGCTTGTTCCAAATGACGCCACAGTTCGGAATGAGTTTCGGCGTAGTTACGAACATGGACGTGAAAGAGATAGCTTTGGATAAGCGGAATTTCTCTGGCTACGGCTTTTTGGGTTCAGGTTCCCGCGCACTCCCGGTTTACATGGTGCAAGCCGACCGTTTTTGCGTGATTCAAGACGGTCAATCCAAACCGATAATCTACGATGGAGTTGTAGCGCGGAGAGCAGCGGCTAATGAAGTTCCTGTAGGCACGATCATGGCTTACGGAATGGGGCGACTGATCGTAGTTGTTAATGATTCGAGAGAATTGGAGTTCAGCGACCTTTACGGGAGTAACACTGATCCAAACGATCCGGGCGCGGCGGTTCTGAAATTCACGGAAACGACATTCCTGAGCGAAGGCGGAACAGCGGCCATTTCGTTTTCGCTTGGACGGATTACCGGACTACATTTCTTGCCGCAACAAGATTCAAGCGTTGGCGACGGCGAACTTCTGGCGTTTTCAGAGCGCGGAATTACATCGTTCCAGTTGGCTATTCCACGCGATCAATGGAAACAATCTGCTTTTCAGCGTGTGCTTTTGTACAACACGGGGGCGCGTGGATCGCGTTCGATCATTTCGATTGTGGAAGATGTTTGGTTTCGGAGCGAGGACGGCTGGCGAAGTTACCGTCAGGCCAGAGCGGAAGCCGGAAGCTGGTCGCATCTTCCGATGAGCACGAATGTAAAAACGTGGACCGATAACGACACGATTCAATGGCTCGACTACGGTTCAGCGATCAATTTCGATAACCGGCTGATCTGTACGTGTACTCCGCAACCGAATAATTGGCGGGTGTTCCACAACGGACTATTAGCTCTCGATTTCAACGTGCTTTCGACCTTCGGACAGACAACCAAGCCGGCCTGGGACGGGCATTGGACCGAAAGCCGAACACAACAGCTTATTGGAGGACAATTCGGCGGTATTCAGCGGGCGTATTCTCTTGGTCTTTCGTTGACCAATGATGTGTTAACCGGATTTCCGTATTTCATTGTGCAAGAAATTACCAAGGGAGATACGACCGATGGGGGAGTTGGTATCCCGTGGCAAATCGTTACGAAATCACATGATTTCCAAAGCCCGTTCAACGAAAAGGAATTGTTCGGAGCGGATTTATGGATTGATGACGTGCAAGACCTGGTAACGATTTCAACCGAATACCGCCCAGACCAACATCCGATTTGGACTGACTGGCAAACATTGCCTTCCATTTCTCCGGTTGGAACCGCGCAGGCCATTACTCCGGGCGGTGTGCCGACTTTGATCGAGAATTTCTTTCCGCGCCGGACAGTCGAGAAACCCGATAACGACGTGGATCAAGCCGCGTTTACGGGGCGCAACATGAGACGTGGATTTGAATTTCAAGCCAGGATCCGTGGAACCGGGCATTGCGCAATTCGCAAACTTCGGTTACACGCGAAACAACTTGTGGAAGATGATAAAGCAAAGGTGCCGTAAAAATTGAGCCTTCCCGTCGAAATTTCGATTGCGAATCCCGATCCTTCGGCGGCGCCGACAACGCTGACCCAACTGATTGTCATTCTCCGCACCCTGATAACGGCAGTTGTGACGGGTAGCTACAAGCCCTATGTCCAAGGCTCTGGCACGCCTTCTATTTCCGATCAAGACAAGGTTTGGCATCGAACCGACAATGGCGGCAGGCCGATGGGAACCTATGTCTATTACAACGGAGGTTGGCGGCGACAGTACACGCATCGGCTGAACGAAGTTGTAATGTATCGTGGCAGTCCGGTACTGGATTTTGATGGGTCTGGACTCGGAATTGTCGGTGGCGAATGGGATGGGTTTGCGTTAATGAACGGCAGTAACGGAACCGAAGATTGGTCGGACAGATTTATTGTGGCATCGCATACCACAGATTTATCAATCGGTTATCCCGGCGCGTATCCGGGTGGTCCACCTTCAAGTAACGTGAGCGGCGCGACAACTCATACCGGAGGTGCAAACTCAATTACATTGGACGGAACAAATACCTACCGGCCAGCAAGGGCCGCGGTCCAAGTTTCAAAATGGAAGGCAGACGGGAACGCGCCTGATGCCGGAAGCGGCCTTATCGGAGCGGGATCGACGGTTGATCTTGTTCCGGCAGACGCGGGCAACGAAACGCCTCCGGCTATACCCACCTTGCCGCCTTACATCGTAACGGGGTTCTGCCAGTGGGTGGGCTACGCTTAATATGGGCGGAATAGCATATGGCGTGGTTAAGGATCAACTGGCAACAGTTGTAGCTAACGGTGTAGGCAGTTCCGACCCGCGCGTATTGATGCGGACCAACGAGGCGACGAAGCTGATCCTAGATGAAATGATTCCGGTAAACGGAATGGCTGTTTATGATGTTGTTGCAACCCTCGATTCAGGCAACCAAGTTTTGTTGCTCCCCAAAGAGTTGGAGAACGCCATTGAAGTTCAAGTCTTGAGCGGTGCAACGGTCAACGGTCAAACCGATGTGACGCAGGGATGGAATTTGGTAACGAATTTTACCTACGTTGATCCGGCGAGCGCGCATGATAACCCGCTGATAGACCTTGGGCTTGTTCCTGACGGTATTGACCCGACCATTCTCCGCAGGAAATACATTTATCCCGGTCTGCAATCGGGCGCGACGGTACGGGTAACGGGGGCGAAGCGGTACGTGCCGATTACGGGTGACGGAGATTATCTCATCGTCCAGAACATTCGGGCGTTGAAGCTGGCGATTCTCTCGATTGAACGGGACGAAAACAGCGCACAAGCCGAAGGCGACGGCTACCTGCAAAAAGCTCTGAGGGTTTTACAGGCCGAAGTCAAAAAGCATCAGCTTGACCCGACCAATTCCATCAAGCGCAAAGCCAGTTACCAGCACGATCTGGTAACGTACGATGAGGGAACGCTAGGCCGTACACGGGCAAGGCTGGCATTGGAAGTGGCCGGATTTCTTCAACGCGGTAAATCCGAGATTACCTATCTCGTCAATCGCGCCGTGCAAATGTTAGTGGACAACCGCAATCAGATTGCCATTTCCGGCAGAATCAGCGTGCATGGCGGCGTGACAGAATTGGTTTACGAACCGGCAACAGCGGCAACTGACGTGCTGTTGTGGAACGACTACAACGATATTCGTTTGATGGTGCAAAGTTTCATTACCGAAAGCGGCGATCCACAGACGTTGCCCGTAGCCGAGGAATACCAGAGAAAGGCTTTTGAGTCGCAACGGGCAAAGCTGATTGAGGAAACCGAATACGAGCGGCACACGACTTACACGACCGCGCTTGGAGTTTATTTGCCTGGCTCATTCGGATACGCTGTCACTAGACTCGCTTTGGAATTGGACGGCGGATTAAGGCTTACCACGACCGAACTGGAACGAGTTGCGAGCATGGCTGAGATGCGTTTGATGGAACAGGGCATTTTCAAAGGATGCTTGCGCGAAGTTAATGCAACCGTTACTGGCGGCGAGATTCTTTTTCCGCGCGATATCGAAGCCGTGCTGATTACGGACATCGAAGGGCAACCCGTGGATATTCGATCGATCTATTTTGAATATCAGCAAAACGGGCCCGGGAAATTTTCGGGTTGCACGCAAAGATTCGTGGATCGCGGCGAAGTCTATTTTCCGCAGACTGGATTCAAACGCCGGAAATACTTTTTCAACGGCTCGTTGACCAATTCTGTTCAGTTCACTGCAATTTGTAAAATCCGCTGGATTCAAAAGGTGAGCGGAGACGAGCTTGTAATCAAGAATTTCGAGGGACTTCGCTTGATGTCGCAGGCCATCTTACTTGAACGCGCGGAGAAATGGTCTGATGCGCAGGTCGCACAAGCAAACGCCATTGCAGTTTTGGAAAAGGAATTGCGCGAGCATCTTTCAGGGATTCAACACACGGCGAATGTTCAGATGAGCGGATACAGTCTGGGGGATTTGGGAAATCCACTTTAGAGTTTATGCCACTTAAAGACCCAATCGCACGGCGTGCCTATCAAAGAGAATGGGAGCGCAAAACTCGTTCACGAGTGGATGTGGCAGGAGGCCGCATAATATGGCTGGATCATTAGGCTTAGATTTTTTCGGCAATCTCCTAAGTGGAGGGGACATTGGCGCGGGCATCCTTGGCGATCTCGGAGGTGCCGAAGGTATTTTTGGACGGAAACCCCAGGTCGCAGAATATTCTCCGACCGATCTTGGGGCAGAAGCCAAAAAGGCGGCAGCTTCAAATATTTCCAATATGCCGGAAATCGAAGCCCTCCTAAACCGCATATTGCCGGGATATACTTCCCAAGTAGCTCAAGGCTCTAAAAACACGCTTTCATTGTTGCGTGGTGAAATACCGCAGGACGTACAAGACAGAATCCGACGCAATTCTGCTTTCCAATCTCTTTCTTCTGGTTTCGGTGGAAGCGGAATGGCGAAGGCATTAACTGCGCGAGATTTGGGATTAACCAGTCTTGATTTAATGGATCGCGGAACGAACAGTGCTCAGCGCTGGGCGGGACTTACCGAAGGTGCGGTGTCGCCATTTTCGGTAACAGCGAAAGAACAAGCCGATCAGACCAGTAAAAATAATTTATATCAGCAGGCCGTAAAACAGTTTGAATTCAATGTGGCGGCGGCACCTTCGCCCGCTGCTGCTGGATTATTCAATCTGGACAACGCGATTGGTTCTCAATTCATGTCGTTCGGACTTGGAAGCGCAATGGGCGCGATGGGCGGAGGCGGTAACGCCGGACGAGTAAACGCGCCGTCTGGACAATATTACACTAATCCATACAGCACCGGCACAGGATTCGGTGCTGGCTTAGCATCAGCAGGTGGCACGTCACCGGGATGGAATCCTTACAGCGGATGGGGCGGATAATATGGCCTTGGATTTAATTGCCCCGGAAGTACCAGACGCTCAAAAAAATCTCGGTCCACATCTATTGCTACAGGGCTTGGGGCAAGGGCTGTCCGCTTTCGCCAAGTTTGCGGAGATGCGGCGTCAGAGCGAGGATGAGGTTTTGAAGTTAGCTGCGCAAGAACGGATTGCGCAGGATCAACACGACTTCGAGCGCGAGAAACTGTACAAGGACAGCGAAGTACAGGACGCAATGACAAAGGCGCACGCAGACTATTACAAATCAATGGGGGACGCGGCCATTATCAGAGCTAACGCCTTTGCGGGGGGCGCAAAAAACGCTGTGGCATTTAATCAGCAAAAACAGGATTTGATAAACGACGTAAACGATCAGGCTACCAAGCTGAAATTGAATGATCCTGCGTTTGCCACAAAGGAGCCAGTTCAGTTTGCCGCGAATGTGGCGCAATTTGAGGATATGTTTCAACTCTCGCCGTTGCCGGAAGTTAAAAACGCGATCACGCAATTTCGTACAATAGCGGATCAACAAAAAATCGAGCTAAGAACCGGCCTAGTCGGAGAGGACGGGAAACTTCGGCCCTCGGGGTTTCCCAAGATGGTTCCTATTTGGCAAATCGTTCGGAACCTGCAAGACCCAACGCTTCAAGACCAAACGATGAATGATTTGCAGGCAAGCGGGCAAACAACGATCATCAGGGGCTTCCAAGACATCGGCGGAACCAAGGTGCCGGAGACGAAAATCGGCTTATCGCCAGCAATAAATGATTACGTTGAAAAGGGGAAAGATGTCAGGTTCCAACGTGTCCGAAGCCGAGTTCCGCCTGTCATGCTGAAAAGAACCGACGCGCAAGGAACAAGCCCAACCGATTTATCAACGACAGATTTACCGACTGATTCTTCGCCTCCTGACACGCAAGACGTAACTGTTCCGCCAGCTTACGCCCCGACCGATACGGATAAATCTTTGGAGCACGCAAGGGCCGCGATAACTGCTGGCGCACCAAGAGACGGTGTAGTGAAACGATTGCAAGAAATGGGAATTGATCCATCACAGCTTTAGCATTGTGAGATGCCAGCCACGCTTGAAGCGCCGAATCCCTTTGCAGACCTGATTCCACAGAGTCAGACGTACGGTGCGTTTTCCGATCTCGTTCCTGCCGGTTCACTAACGCAAGGAGCGCAGATTGCCGGAACAGAAGATTACGGATTATTCCATGATCTAGTTCCTCAATCTCCCGTTGCCGAAACAGAAAAGGCCGTTGCCGAGATGCCCGAACCAACCGCCGTGTTGGATAAAATGGCGATGAACGTTGAGAAAAGTATTCCACCGTTTCATCAAGCCATGAACGCGGCCCGAAGTCTTGCTGCCGGAGCTGGGAAATACATTTTTGCAGGGTTGCAAGGCTTTGAATTTAATCGGGCGGAACTGTTGGCAAATCCTGTTCCTGAAATGGTGCGACCGCAGGGAGATGAACTGGTTTTGCCAGATGGTTCCGTGATGTCCAAAGAACAACAGGACGCACTTGAAAAACAGTATCACGATAATTTGATTGCCCAGATTCCAGATGCGAAAGCAAAGGCTGAATACTTTCGGCAAGCGGCAGAGAACGTGGACACGGCACTGTATGTTGATCCTAAGTTAGCGCAGACAATTCCGGCAAGAATTGCGCATGCGGCGGGATCGGCGGGCGTTATGGCGGCGGAAAGCCTGATTCCGTACGCGGGGGTTCCGTTGATGGTTTATCACGGCGCACTGGCGACCGAAGCTGAGGCCAAAAACGCGGGGCAAACGGATGAGCAAGCCGAGGCTGCCGGAGTACGATCGGCTATTGGATTGGCTTTGTTCGGCGGGGCAAGCAAATTGGCCGCCCTCGGGGTTGCAAAGTTGTTGCCAGAAGGCGCATCAACCCTGACCAAGTTCCTGAGTCAATTCACTGGGCAAGAAGTCGCCAACGAAACTAGTAGCCGGGCAATTACGGGATGGGAAGCAGCGGTAAATGCGCCTCCGGGGAAGAAAATTGAGGCGGCATTGAACGCGATGAAGGACGAGACGTTGGAGCAGGGGACGTTGAACACGGTTTACGCCTTGGCGCACGCAACCAGAGCGGCCAAGGAAGCGCCCGCAAAGCCCGTGAGCGAGTCGCAACCGCAAATCTCGCACGAGACGCCTGAAATTGCTCCAGCAACCGCTAGCGAGCCAATAGAGCAAAAGCCAGCGGCAGAAGTTTTACAGCCAGAACAGCAACCACAAGGAGAACCAAATGTTCCAGAGTCAACATCAATGGGATTGGGCGCACACGCCGGAGGGGACGAAAGCCTTGGGCGGCCCGGACAAAGTGAAAGAGTGGGTAGCGAGCAGCCCGCCGTACAGCAAACTCCCGAAGAAGCTCCACAAGTCCTGCAAGAACCAATCGGGGTCGCGGACGCGATAGCAGAGCAGAGCATTGACGAAAACGGTCAATCCACGACAGGAATTGCGCAACGAGTACATGAATCGAGAGCGGCAGAAGGCAGGCAGGGACCGATTCAGCCGGGTGAAGGCGTAACGGCTGAGGACATGGTTCAGCGCGGACGCGAATTGCTAAATGCCGGTGCTGATCCCGAAAAGATCATTGCGGGTGTGAGCGCAGGCAAGGCCGTTACCGGAGACGAAATGGCTGTACTGCGGGCGCGACACGAGCAATTCAGTAACGCCACGGATAAAGCTGCCGACGCCTTGCGAAAATCTCCGAATGATTCTGTTGCGAAACAGGCATACGAAGATGCGTTCAAGAACGAGACCGAATTTGCTCAACGTATCAAGCCCGCCGCAACCGAATGGCATAAAGTCGGGCAGAGTATGCAAGGCGAAACCCAGATTGAAACGGGTACGTTTACCGGATTGCGCAGAGCATTCCATGCGATGACTGGACGCGACGTAACCCCGAAAGAGGCAGTGAAACTCGACAAGACCGCAACAAAGGTGCAAAAAGCCAATAGCGCGGTAGAAAAAGCCAAGTCTGATTTCAATGAGGTTGTGAAAATCGCTACCAAAAACACTTTGCCCAAAACTGCCGATGAATTGAGGGCGCACTTCGCCGCCAAGTTCAAAGAAATGTTGCCCTGCTGATTATGCCAAGCGGACCATGCTATCCAGCGCAGTTGAAAGACCCGAAATTCACGAGGGATGAAACCGCAGCCATCTGGCGATTTGCGCGGGATAATTACATTGATCGTGGAGCCGAACTTTCGGAAACGATTCAGGGCGTTGCGAAAGATTTGGGACTGAAACCGGAGTGGATTACTCGCGCGCTGACTGAACCGAAAGCCGTTCGCAACATTACGAACGAGATGTACAAAAAAATGTCTGACCGGCGCGCGGCTGTTCAGGAAGCGAAAGACATTGTTCGCGGGCTTGATACCCCGATGATGAAGAAGGTTTTCCAGACCGTATGGCGAACACCGTTTGCAATCGCGGTTGCAGGACATGGCACTGTTGGGATGCAAACCCATGCGGGCGCGGCTCTGTTTCGCCCCTCGACGTGGAATATCTATTTCAAGAATTTCGCCAGACAATACAGTTTTTCATTCCAAAAAGCTGCGCACGAGGCGGCCATGCAGGAATTGGTTAGTCGCCCGAATTTCATCACGGCCAAAAGAGCAGGATTAGCGAATGATCCATCCAAGACGTACACCGATTACGGAACGTACGCGCAATGGATTCCGAAGGTTCTGGGGAAAGCCATCGGGCAACGCGGATTCGATGTTCTGAAAATGTATCGGCAGGATGCTTTTGACCACGAATGGAGTCGGCTACCCGCGTCAATTAAATCCGATCCTGCGGCGGCAAAAGAAGCGGCAATCAATCTTTCCGAGATGATAAACCATTCCAGCGGGGTTGCAGACATTGGGCATGGTCCGGTCTCAACCGGAATCCAGACTCTTTCGTTTGCGGCTAGACTTGAAGCGTCACGGTGGGCAAGAATTATTGGCGACCCGCTCAAGACAATCGCAACGTTTGCCAACTGGAAAAACGCGAGCGCAGCGGATCGTCATATTGCCACGATCCGGTTGATGCACGCCGCTGAGTTCACCGGATTCTATTTCGCAACCCTGTTGGCAAACAATGCCATGCTCGCGGCATCAGGAAGTGATGACAGAGTAAATCTGACAGACCCGACACGGAGTGATTGGTTGGCGCATAAAATTGCTGGTCGCAACGTGAAACTTGAAGGCGCGATCTTGGCTCCGGTGCGATTGATTGCACAGCTTGTTTACGCAGGATTGGGAGAGCGCAAGCCGTATCAGAAAATGGAATCCCGATTTGAAACGGCGGGAAAGGCCGTTACGGATTACGCCAGAGGAAAAGCTTCGCCTGCTTTTGGAATAGGCATAGACGCATTTTCCAAGTCCGATTTTACAGGGAACGTAATGCCATTTTCCTCTGACACGCCAAAACACGGACGGCATAAACTAACCGTTTCAGAATACGCCCTCCAACATGGCCCGATTCCGCTTTCGGGCGCAACACGAGAAGTGTACGACGATTTTCGCAGTCAGGGAATGGACGCTGCGACGATCACGAATTTGCTAAGAGGATTGGCGGTATTCGGAGCGGAAACAACCGGGGTGAAGGTCGGACATGAATCCAAGCCTAATGCTTCACGTCCCAATTCCTACAGGCCGCCGCGTTGAGCGTTACGGCAAAGCGTGATTTACCTAATTACGCCCTGCGCCTTCAACTCTTTTCTCACCTGAGAAATATATCTCGGTGCGGTGCAAAGCCGTTTAAGCACGGCCACGGCATCGCGGACAATCGCTTCCCTCGAATCGTTTGACGGCGGGGAAGTAAATCTGGCGTCTGTCTCAAATTTTGCCCAATCTACAATGCTCGAACTGGCCGTAGAACAGGATTCGGTTTTCTTCGTAATGTAGGTGCAAAAAATGTCGTACTGTGGCGAACTGGCTGTGATATTTGATTGAAGCGGTTGCCATTTGTAACCGTGTTTGGACAGCCAGTGCGATATTTCTTCGGCAGACGATCCTTGCCGAGCCAGAGCAGCTTCGTTTATCTCGATTACGAGTTTGGGATGGAAGCGGTTGATGGTTTGTTCTGCGCCTCGAAGAACCGACAATTCCATTCCTTCGACATCAATTTTAATGAGGTCGCATCGTTTGAGGTTGTCGCTATCCAAGCTGGCAACTTGAACTGAGTCGCCCTTTTCTTTGTCGAAGCCGAATTTTCTGAGATGTCGCGCTCCGGCATTTTCAGAAGGGACGAGTTCTAAAAATACCGCATCGGATGGGCCTGCCACCCCGAGAGCGTACGGCAGGCAATGCGCCTTCGGGCAATTTCGCCTGAGACACTCCCAAGCGTCCATGTTCGGCTCGTAAGCGAATACTTCACCTTCCGACCCGACACGTTCAAGAAATGAAGCGGTCGTATCTCCAATGAAAGCCCCGACATCAATAACCGTGTCGCCCGGTTGAATCTCAGCGAGAATTTGCGGCAGGGTTTCGTAATCGTGCTGTAGCGATCCTTTTTCTTCGACCCATCGTGAAATATGCGAATCATTTACAAGCACCCAAATTCCCTCTTTGGTCTGTTTGATATTCGGATTCTCAATTGGCGTGCTCAAAATGTTTTCGAGTTCGGCCTCGATTGCATCGGTTAATCCACCTGGTGACCACTTCTGTAAAATCGTTGCTGACGGAACTTCATCTGTCTCGGTATTGAGCCATGAAAATCTGTCCCTGAAATGTTCGTAAGCCAAGAATCCCGCGCAGTTAAATTCACTGAATGCGCGGCCCGGCTGTCTCATTATGTAGCCGTCAAGAGCTTGGTTGTGTTGCTGGGCGCAAAAGCCGCGAATCTTGTCAAAGAACCAGTGCGGGAACATGAACGGATGCCTGCGCATGAACTCGTATTCAGGAACCTTGTTCATCCACTTGGTCATTACTGGAACCCAGGCTTCGCGCTGGTCTCGCCGTGCCTTGTCTAGTGGCGTCATTAACCAGATTGGTTTACCGTTGCGCATGAATGTTTCGGGCGTGACGGGCCGGGTAAACACGCAATCCGAGTCCATAAAGAGAACAAAGTCTGCGTCTGTATATTTATCGGCGTTAAGTTTGCAGACTTGTTGGAACAGGTAGCCATTTTCAGGTTCCCGCACATCCTTCACGTTTAATGGCGCGTTAAGAGGAATTGACAGAAGATTGCCCATTCCTGGCTGGCACATCCAAGCTTCGTTCACTTGCGGAACAATGAGAACAATTCGTCTGAATCCGGTCGCGAGTTTGTCAATCGAGCGCAGGCAATATTTCAGCCATTCGTAGTCGCCGGGGTATGACTTTATGAATATGTCACAAGCCGGACGCTTTTGGGCGATTGGAATTTCAGGACAATCGGGATGCGGAATGAACTGTCCCAAGGGAAATTTTTTATTATGTGCGATGGCTTCTTCTGAAAGCTCGAACGTTTCAGAGAAAAACCCACTATCAGCTTTCTTGGCAAGTCTTTCTCTCAACAATGGAACCAAACTTCCGCGTTTGTCGGAATGAAACAAAACGCATTCTGGCTTGACCTGAAAAATCCTTTTCTCGACTTGTTCCCAATTCTCAAAGGCCGGATATTTCCAACGGTGCAAAATCGACTTGGACTTGTGCATTTTGGGAATAATCTGGCCCGCTCCCGTCACGTCCCACGCGAGGTCATGCGCCAGTAGTGCGTCTCCGGCATGGTCCGACATGACGCCGGGATAGACGGCAATTCCAGAACAGTGATCTACGAAACCGGGTTCGTTTATATGAACAAAGTCTCCAAGGAAAACTTTCCCGTTATCAAGTGCGGTTTTGTATTCAGCTTCGATTTGGTCAAGCCATCCTTTTTTCAACGGTACCGCATCGGCTTCGAGCCAAAGCCACGGCTCCTTTGATCCGTACTCGATGTATTTCGCGATTTGTCGGAATGCGTTGTTACAAGATTCAGGCCAATGATTCCACGCATCGCCAATGATCGTGATTTCCTCGACACTGGAAAATCCGCTGTTAGCAAACAGATTCGGTTCCGCTCGTTCATCTCTGCCGACCAGTAAACGGTGATTCGGGTACGGCCCAAGTTCGGCCATCCACGAGGCAAGTTGTTTTGCCTGCGCGTTTTCTTTCTGGCAATGGCAAATCGCGACTAGCACTTGCAAGCCTTTCTGAGATTGGCCTTCACGGATTTTGATTTAGCTGCATCCCGGCGCTGTTTCAGTGCCGCCTCAGACATTGTTTTCTTATGGCCCCTCGCCATCTTTCCGAGTGCGACCGCAGCAGGGCACTTATTTTTCGCGGGCATAGATCGTAATGCTTGGCTTTTGATCGTCCAGATTAGCCGTAAGGTTGGTGTACATCTGCGTTCCGTCCATCCATCTGCGATCTGTTCCCGGCGACCACTGCTGATGAATGAGCAACGCTACCGAACAGAGGATCATTGCAACGCCAACGCCAAACGCAATTAGATGGTTGCGGGCTGTGTGATTTGTGGGATGCGATTTTCTGTAGCGCGCTAATTCAATCCGGTTAATTCTGGCGATTTGGACTGCGCTTAATCCGTCACGATCTGTGATAATCATGCCGGGAAGGAAACCGCTTTCGTCTTTGAGTGTCAACAGAAATAATTCTTGTAAAATTTCCCTGCGCGCAGAAGATGGCGAGATGGTTCCTTTTCGCTAGTGCCTGACCAATTAACAACGCAAATTCTTGACCCCGACCCGACCGATGCTGCGGTTGTCGGGCAAGTTCTCGGCGCGAGAGGCGATATTCAGTTTGAGGAGGACGGTTCGGTTTCCACGATCACGGACGGGCAGACCGAAATTGATGTAACGTTTCTCTACGAAAAGGTTCTGGACGATTATCGGTTCATCGAAAATTACGTCGAGAGCCCGATTGCCGATCTGCGGGACGTTCAGTGCATCGTCCGGAAAGAGGATCGAAAAACGACGGGGTTCAAAGTTCAGCTTTCGTCCATGCACGTCCCGGCTGGATCAATTTATCGGTGGCACATCAAAGTCAGAGACGCGCTACAGGTAACACAGCCACCCGACAGTCAGCCGAGATACATTCTTGCAAATCAGTTTCAGCCGGTCAGCGCGCAACTGACGATGTTCTCCACATTGCCCGTGCAAGATTTTGGTTTGGGCGCGCTCAACATTGCTGACGGTCCATCGTTCCTGACGTATATCGGGGCGGCGGCATCCGGTTCATTCGGCGGACCGTACGTGCCGACAACCAGAACGATCACGGAAGGCGCGGGACTAGCCGGGCACACGTACGATCTGTCCACAAATCGAACACTGGCGCTCGGAACACCGTCTGCGCTCACGGTTGCCACAACCAATTCTGTCAGTGGGACGACGCATGCCCATGCAGTCACATCGAGTTCTAATCCAGGCGCGGCGGCATCGCTTTTGGCAACGGACGCGTCGGGATTTCTGACGGTGGTAAAATTAACGGCTACGGATTCATTGTTCGTAAATAACGCCACAGCCAATCTGTACCTAAAAGATACGTCAACCGGGATTCAGGCCGCTTCCACGACTGTTCTGAGCTTACTTCCCAATAATTCATTGCGTTCGACCAGTTTCACTTCGGGTTTGGTCGGGTGGAATATTGATGCTCCCGGCGATGCCGAGTTTAACAATGTCCGGGTGCGCGGAGAGATTCTGGCGTCGGTTTTCAAAGTCAGCGAATTATCGGCCACGGCGGGAACGTTCGGGGTATTCTTTTCAGCGGCTAATCTATCGGCAGATTTCACGACCCCGGCTGTTTTGTCTTTGGCATTCACGTTTCACGCCAAAAACTCAGATGCAGGGGCGATGATGTTCGGGGTTGGCGATATTGTCCGGTTCAAAAGCTATACTGGTTCGGGAGTGGCGGATGCATGGGCCACGATTGCATCTAGAACGAACAACGGAACGACTTCAACGTACTCGGCAACCCTCAATTACGGGAGCACCAACGTAACCTTCAACGCAGGCTCGGCAGTGGTGGATTACGGGCCGAGCGGCACGGGGTTTATTACGCTTTCCACGGATGGAACAGTTGGGAGCAGTCCGAACCTGACAATGGCGACCCACTCAGGTTCCCCGTGGAGCGGGTTTACCACTTTGATGCGGTCGGGGAACTTGAACGGCAGCTACGGCTATAACACGGCTGTTTACGGCGTCGGAATCGGGCAGTACGGGACGAGTGATTCGTGGCTGACGTTTGACACGACCAATGGAATCAGGATCGGGAACAATACCACGATCTTGGGGCAGTGGGATACAAGCGGTAACATTTTGGTCGGACAACTCGGGGTGAGTCAGAGCAATGTTTATATTACTGGCGGGGCGATCCAGTTACGGCAAAACACCATCCCGATACTCGGATTGGATACGACAAATGGATTACGCATTTTCGATCCTACTAGTGGCGGAACCATTGCGTTAGCTCAATGGGATAACTCAGGAAACATTCTGATCGGTCAGACCGGAGCGGGAGAGGGGAATGTTTTTATCACTTCGGGTTCAATCAAAATGCGGGTTGGAACTACCGTATTTGGGCAATGGGATACGAGCGGCAACGCCACCTTCGGGAATGTCGCTACGAATCAGGCCAACGTTTATTGGAACAACTCGAATAAACGTCTCCAATTTCGCGGTTCAACAAGTGGAACAGTCGTCCAAAGCTACATTGACACGGATGGTTCGTTCACGAGCGGCAGCGGAAACGTTGTTCTAAATGCTACGGGCCTGAATTTGGCAGCCCCTGCTTCATTAACGGAGAGCGCGTCGGTAAATTTCAAAAGTGGCGCGAATACGGTCGGACTTGTGACTGATTATTTCGACGGCACAATCAATTTCTTTCAACTCATTGGCTATCTGCCAGCTTCCGATACCACCGGCTGGTGTTACTCGGATATTATCGCGACAAATAACACGTCTGGACATTGGGCAGGCTTGCGATGTGTGTCAGTCGGCACGTCGCAACCAGATGTTCCCGACAAGGGTTGGTTGGCGGCGATTTATTCTGGCGTGACATTTGTCGGCATGTCTATTGGATCGAATAGCCTTTCCCTAAGTGGAACTCTGCCTACGAATATGCTGGATGTTTATGGCAGAGTGTCTCTGCAAAATACATCCGCTCCCGGTTCGTCTCCGGCAGGATTGGGACAGCTTTGGGTTGAGAGCGGAGCACTTAAGTACCGGGGTTCGAGCGGAACCGTTACCACCGTGGCTGTCGCATGAAACAACCAATCCTAAACGGCATCCTAGAATCCCCTCTGGATTGTAATGGGTTTCCGCTGGTCAATCCAGCCGGGGGCGAATTTGAAGTTCCGTTAACATTCTCGTCGCCGTTACTGCGAACGGTAAACACAATTTCAATTCCTGCTGCTACAGGTTCGGTTGACGGATATTTGGCGCACGCAGATTGGAACACGTTCAATAACAAAGTTTCTACGTCCCGTCACGTTAATACGGCTTCACCTTTGGATGGTGGCGGAGCTTTGTCGGGCGACCTTACTTTATCAATTAGCGTAGCCGGACAATTCAACGACGGCTACCTTTCAGCCGCCGATTGGAACATATTTACCGGGAAACAAGCAGGTAGCGCCAACCTGACTTCATGGGCGGCGATTACACGGGCAAGTGGATTTGACACGTTTACCGCAACGCCGTCCGTAGCCAATCTCAAAAGCCTGCTGACGAACGAAACAGATGCGGGATGGGCATTGTTTTCGTTGGCTAACCCTAGCGCAATTACCTTTTTGCGGGTGAACGCTGATAATTCAGTTTCGGCATTGGATGCTACAACGTTCCGAACGGCAATAGGGGCTGGGACTGGAGCTGGAAGTGTAACGAGTGTTGGATTGGCGATGCCGAATATTTTTTCGGTATCGAACTCTCCCGTAACAACTACTGGAACTCTGACTGTCTCGCTACAGGTTCAAAATCCGCATCTGGTTTTTGCATCAGGTACGGGCGCAGGATCAGTTACACCAACATTTCGTGCGTTAGTCTCTAGCGATCTGCCGTTAGGGGCGCAGTTGTATGATAATGCAGGAACGCCGAAGTTGGCTGCGGACTTTGGAACTCGCTCATTGTGCGCGAACGACGCTTCACAGGTCATATCGTGGAATAACCCAAGTGAAGTGGATTTCTTTGGCGGAAATGCGTCTATTTCAAGTGATGGGAGCGCAGTTTTCGCAATCGGAACCGCGACGATAGATGCCGATGGATTTCATGGAACATTTTACGGCAATGGTTCCAATTTGACTGGACTTTATGACCTTATTCTGACCGCAAACCAAAGCGTGCGCCGTAACGCAGGGAACACGGCGTATGAGGCGTTCCAAGCACAACCATATAGTGGAGGGACGCTAAGTATAGCCTCCGGCAAAACCCTCACCGCTTCTAATACACTCACTCTCTCGGGGACCGATGGATCAACTCTTGCAATCGGTACAGGCGGGACATTAGGGACAGCGGCTTACACATCTTCGGGGGCGTATCAGCCGATAGACTCTGACCTGACTTCGTGGGCTTCTGTGACGCGGGCCAGCGGCTTCGATACGTTTGTTGCAACTCCCACTAGCGCCAATCTTGCGGCACTTGTCACTGACGAAAACGGCTCAGGTAAGGTGCTTTTTGCAGCCGGAACGATCAATATAACTAGCGGCAAGACGGTTGCTTTCGGTAATTCCATGACGCTCAACGGCTTTGATGGAAGCCTGTTTACTTTTCCTAATTTCGGAAGCGATACCGTGGCAGTTCTTGGAGGCGCACAAACTCTAAGCAATAAAACTCTTGCCAGCCCCACCTTTACCGGGACTGTTACAACGCCGAATCTCACCCTTTCCGGCGACCAAAGTGCAGCGGCATGGACAACGAGTGGTCTGCGAATCGTGGGCGTGGCGGGCACACTCACAGATACCACATCCAGCGGGACGGTGGCGGCAGCTTACACGAACAAGCTAGGCGGGAACACTATTGCGGCCAGTAGCGCCACCACGTTCACGGATTACATTTCAAGCTATTTCTCTGAGCCGGTAGCGGGAACCAACGTTACCTTGACGAACAAATACGCCTTGGGCGCGGACAGCTTGAAGGTCGGGACGAGTAATGCCTTCAAGGTCACGAGCGAAGGTAATGTCACGGTAGCTGGAACCCTGACGCTTCCGGGTGCTTCCATCGCTGACGCTGCGCTCTCGGCCAACGTGCCGCTGCTGAATGCCGCGAATGTGTTTAGCGCAGCGGGGAACGCTTTCATTTCCCCAAAGATCACGACCGGGATAAATGACGCCAACAACAACTCCATGCTCGCTTTCACGGCCACGGGGAGCGCGGTGGAAAAAGCGACTCTTGCGAATGCGGCTAGTGGCGGGTCTCCGCTTTTAACCCTCGGGAGTGCAACTATAGCCGCCAATACCGTCGTAAACAGCTTGTTGCTTACGAATACGAATACTGCATCAAGCGGGAACCAAATGTATTCTAGCGCGCTCGTTCTTAGAGGGAACGGTTGGAGTAGTTCTGGAGGACTTAATAGCACTCCGGTTGATTTCCGAATCTATACCAAGCCGGTGCAAGGCGGCACGGCATCGGCAAATCTGGTAATCGAAAGTTCTGTAAATGGCGGGGCATACAACACAGGGGGATTTCTTTACAATTCGGATGGCGCCACTCTGAGCATAACCAATTTGCGACCTAGCACCTTGCAATTTCAAAGCAGCACAAAGCTTGCAAACGACGCTGATGGAACTTTGCGAATTATTACTAGCTCTAACGGCGATGGAACTATTAGGGTTAATTCCGCGATAGGTCTGACGAGCAACAGCGGGGGATGGGAAGCCAATAATGGAAATACCAGTCAGTGGATTCCGTTCAAGCTCGGCACCCACGACAGCGGCACGAACACGATCACCAACGGCCTGACTCACGGGCACCAATACAGTAGCGCGCTCACAAATATAGTTGCCGGATTTGGGATAGGTGAATTGTTTAATGCTGACTCGACCACAACTCCCGACACGAACATTGGGCGATTTACGTTTGAGTGGGTCGATCCGACGCACGCAACTCGTAAAGCTAGAGGAAAACTTTGGGCCTATGACACAGCGGCTCGCGAGTGTATCCGATTCGAGGCGTCTGGTTCTGCTCCGATGGTGGGATTTTATGGACACGCTGCGGCGGCTCAATCTTCGGCATACACGCCAACGAATGTCAGCACGGATCGTTCATGGGATTGTTCGTCCACGAGTTTAAATGAGATCGCCAATGTTCTCGCGACTGTAGTTCAAGACTTGCAGGCAGTTGGATTGATTGGATAAAAAATTATGGCAACTCTAGGCGCGACTGGTTCGACCGTAACACTCAATTTAATCACGGCAGATACCGGATGGACGGGTAATTCTGATGCTGGTGACAAAACGAAAGTCATAGCCAATGCTGCCAGTATCATAACCATCGCGGCGGCGCTTGACCTTGCGGTGACTGGCGCAGGAACGCTATTGCTTAACACTGCCGAAAAATGTAAGGCCCTTGAGACAGCGTTGGCCGCGCTTAAAGTTCCAAATACATAAACGAATTGGGCCTAATTATGAAATCAATAGTGTTCGCATTTCTGATCTCATTCACTTCTTGCGCCGGTCCCGCCTACAAAACCGCCGATGCAATCGCCCCTACTTGTCCAGGTTTTCATCAGTACAACCAATGCGAGCCGTGGGCGCGAGCGTTCAAGACACGAATGGAATCATGGGGCGTGCCTGTTACATTGGTTGGCTACCAATGGTCGCATCATAACGAAACCGTGAACCATTTGGCTGCGTTCTGGCGCGATTCTGACGGCTGGTACGCTAGGGACAATTTTAATGGCCCGGTACAAGTGGATTCGTTTAACCGCTACGATTGGAAAACAAGGGTGGAGAACTTTGTTTACCCCATGCCAGGAGCAGGATTTGAAGTAGTACCAACGGGAGATTGGCACGTAACGAATGTTCGCATTGTTGATGGAAACTGGCGTGGCGTTCAGAGTGCCAGAACTAAGACGGTTCTCGTGCGTCATGGAAGCTTCTAAGTCAATGAACGACCGGGACGTTCCGCAACGCGTTCCAATAAAGGAGCACTTTGAAGCAATTCTGGCAGAAAAGGACAGGAGCTATAAGCAGCGATTTAAGGCACAAGAAAAGGCCGTCCATGCCGCTCTTACCGCAGCCAAAGAGGCAGTTTCTAAAGCAGAGATCGCGGCTGAAAAACGTTTCGATTCCGTCAACGAGTTTAGGCGCACTCTAGCCGACCAAACGAGCACTTTCATTCCTAGACCGGAATATACGCAGCGACTCAATTCCATAGATGAAAAGATAAACGCCATTACCCGGATTTGTGTCGGGGCGGTCATGTTAGGGATTGCTGTAATAACGGTTGTGCTGTTAATTCTAAGGCATCCATGAGTCTGCCCGTAACGAATCCAATTTTGGAAACAATGAAAGCCTCCCAAAATGGCGGATGAAACCGAAGTGAAGGGGCGCGGCCTAAATCTCAATTCGCTTATCATCACGATAGGCACGTTCGCGATTTGCTACGCGCTGAAATGGATCGGTGGCGTCGTCCTCGACAGCCAGGCCGATGTGCAGAAGATGAACATGACGTTCACTTCGCTAACGGAAAAAATCACTGACATTAAAGAGCAGATGAAAACCTTTGCGACGAAACAAGACTTGGAGGCCGCCCAAAAAGAGCTTGAGAAAAAGCAACTCCAATTTCAAATCGACTCGATGAAAACAAACCAGCCCCCGACAACCAAGAGGTAAATATGCTAAACCACATCATTCAGAACGAGAACGGGACGCCGTCGCCGACGCCTTCGCCTACGCCGCAACCCGTTAGACCGAACGCGCCCGATCCAGCTCCGACACCTGAGCCGACGCCAGAACCAGCCACGGAATAAGCTTGCGCGCCGTCTCGTTAGGCGGCATACTCGTTTCCGATGGCAGCAAAACGGAAACGCAGGCCCGTTAAATTGGACAAGCTGGCGATTCGAGAAGCCGTCAGGGAAGGGATTTTGGAGGCCGTCCAATTCATCAACGTCCGTACCTTATGGGATGCGAAACGGACTTCGGGCCACACTGACTACCAATTTGAGGTCAAACCAAGATGAGTTTACCGCGCGCTCAATTCCTGCCTCCTAAACCCCGTCCAATGGTTTTGCCTCAGTCCAGCAGGCAACGGAGAGAAAAAGAGGTTTTACAGCCATCTACGCTCTCTAAATGGGTTGATGCGCTCTTTATCTCGGGGATTGTGATTGGGGTTTTGGCTTTGGTAATAGCGGCAATGGTTTTGATCGGGAGTTTTGGGAAATAAGATGTCACCCGCGAGTCCAGCCCTTCCATTCTACAGATGAGCACTTCCTAGGCGAATTATGGAAGCGCACACCGCAAAATTTATCAGCGAAATGAAAGCTTATGCCGCGATGGAAGCGCGCGAGGCGGTCCGTTGCCGAAAGGAATGGCGCGCGTTGGCAAGTGTGGCGTTTTTGGGCAGTATTGTTTGCCTACCGATTTCGATATTCATGCATTTATGGATTCCTAAATTGTGCGTTATCACAATCGGAATTGCTTGGTTTTTTGTTGGCAAATCAACTTGGAAACAGGGCGACTTTTTCGCGCGAAAATGGATGGAGCTTCGCGAAGAAGCTTTGCGCTTTGCAAAGGAAGCAGAGGAACGGTCGAGAACTTCGTGGTGAACAAGCTCTGCGCTATCCCAGTAATCTGTTGCTGCTTCCTTTTAGGAGCGTGCGTAACGACTCATAAAACGTACCAGCCGCCGTCTAACGCCAAGGTTGAAGCGTCCACCAAACAGGTAAAAACCGACATTGCGGCGGCACATCAGCTTGCGACTGATTCACGTAAATCTGTCGTAGAAGCACAAAAGAACGCGGACACGTTGACGGTGACTTCGGCAACTTTGGAAGGCAAAGCAACGGAACTTGAGGCGGCGGTTCCCGATGCATTCAAACCTGCCATGCATGAGATTGTGAGCGGAATATCGGAGATGCAAGCCACGGAAGGAACGCTCACGATGAATCTGGCGCAATCGAATACGAAGAACGACGCGCTTGAGGCTAAACTCGTCCAGTTGGAAACGCATGAGTCGCAGTTGGAACAAAACCAGTCCGAGTATTATGCGAACGCGCAAAAGCTGGCTAACAATGCCACTGCCGAAAGAGAATTTAGAATTAAGGCCGAGGATCAGTTGGTAAAAGAGAAATGGATTCGGATTCTCTGGAAGATCGGGGGCGGGTTTGTCGTGCTCGTGATTATCGCTTTGGTGATTTTGTATTTCACGGGTAATCTGGGAGTCGTTCTGGCGAAAGTTGGGATCAAAGCAGGGGTATAGGAAAGGAAATTATGTTTCTTGGATTACTGATTGGGATAGTACTCGGATTCGGCGGCGGATATTACGTCTGCGCGCGGTTCGGGGTTTTGCACATCAACAACCCGAACTGGAAAGGGAAATTGCCGTGATTCCACAGGAAGCGATTGACCTGATTCTCGAATCGGAAGGTTTGGATCAACCCGTACGTTGGCCGGGCGGCGGATCAGGAATTACTTTGGGGATAGGTTGCGATATTGGGGCTGACCCTGCCTCATTGGATTTTTGGAGTGGCGTCTTAACCGACGATCAGATTCAACGGCTATCAGCGGCAAAAGGAATTACTGGCCGAGCCGCAGCGCAGATTGCATCCCGATTCGCTGACATTAAGGTTACGGAAGCGCAGGCGCGTGATGTGTTTCTGCGTCAATCATTGCCCCGTGAGGAAACGGCAACTGCAAATGCGTTCCCAGGTTCCAAGAATCTTCCCGGCCCGGCTTTCGGAGCTTTGGTTTCCCTCGTGTACAATCGCGGCACGAGTCTTGACGGGGATCGCCGCCGAGAGATGAAAGCGATTCACGACGCAATTATTGCCTCACAACAGAACGCGGAAGGCGAGAATCCGCAAGTGCGACAGAACAATCTTCTCCGATTCATTTCAGGCCAGTTCCGATCTATGAAACGGCTTTGGCAAGGGCAGGGACTCGATGGATTACTCACGCGCAGGGACGCAGAGGCCGATCTTGTGGCATCGGCTATTAAGTAGATGGCGACAGCGGTCAGTCCCGAACCTGTTCCTGATTCGCCTTTGGCAAATCAGCCACGGAGTCACACGCTCTTCGTCGTCCTATGCATTTCAGGCTTGGGCGCACTATCTATTGTGGCAGGGGCATATCTCATCATGCACAACCATGAGAGCGGGGGCACCCTCTTAATTTCAACGGGCGGCACGGGTACGATCACGGGGTTAATCGGACTGTTGTCCATGTCCAAACAGACACCGCCCACGGCTTCCACAGCGACCGCTACGGCAACAGCGCCTAAGCCGGATAAGAAGTAGAGCCGCTTCCCAGAGGGAAAAGCAGCCCTGAAAAAATAATTAAAGATTTTGCTTGCTTGTCTGCTTGCTCCTTGCTTACATAGGTGCATGAAGAAAAAGGCTGGCCCGAAATTGAACGTGCGGTTGCTGCGTAAAGTTCAGAAACATATTCTTGCTGAGCCGAAGCGATTGAAAATGCGACAATGGGTTGATCGCAAAAACACGGACCGCCCCGTGGATATGGTTCCTCCTTGCGGCACAACGGCGTGTATAGCCGGATGGGCGCTTTTGATTTCAGGGACTCGAACAAGGGGCGGCGACGGCACGATGGATAAAGCTGCCGATCTACTAGGGCTTACGAGAATAGGCGCATACCGTCTGTTTCTGCTCAGTGATTGGCCTGCAAGATTCAGCAAACGGTATAATCGGCAAATAGAAGGATACTCGTTAAACGAGCAAGCAAGTGACTCATCCCTTCGGCATAATGCAAAAGTTGCCGCTTCTCGTATTGAGTACTTCATCAAAACCGGCAAGTGAACAAACGCCAACGAAAAGAGCGGGCGCGAAAGGCTGGGTTGGCTCGGGCCAAAAAGCTGAGCCGTAAGCGCCGAATCGAGATTGCGATAATGGGCGGAAAGCAACGACAAAAAAACTGGCGCAACGGAGCAGGAAACAGCCATGATCGACGGAAAGCGCGCAGGGTTGCCTTATCTGTCCGAAACGGGAACGAAAAACAGGGTGCGGCTCCGGTTTCCCAAAACTCCACGCCATGATCTACCTCATCCTCGCCTTACTACTTGGCCTCCTCCTGGGCTTTGTTGGAGGGATGGTGTTCACGATGCGGAAATTCATGACTGCGATTAAAGAGGCGGATATTTGCTCGGATGATCGCAGATTCGTAAACGATATTTTGGGCATTCCAAACTGATTAGGATGAAAAAGAGACGCAATCAGACTTCCACCGTTTCGGGACAGACGACGCAAACCGTGGAGTCCACCAAAACGCTCAACGTCAAGATTCACGGCGACCTTCGCACCGTTCTCCGCGCCGATTACGTTAGGGCTAAGACCAAAGACCTTCGCGAGTTCGGCTATCCCGACGTGACCGAAAAGGAAGTCGATGAGCAGATAACGGCGATTCAAGAGGGCCGGAAGTTCGGGAATGGGTTGACCGTGATCGGCAAATTTATTGAGGATGACATTCGATGAGACTTCCTCCTTTGGATTAAAAGATGCGTCATAACTTTCAACCTCAACAGGACAGATGAAGCGTCATAACATGAACGAACAGACTACAAAACTCATTGAAGAATTGGCCGCGAAACTCGGAACCACAGCCGAACATTTGTGGGGCGTGTTGGTTCGCCAAGCTCCGATAACCGCCACGATTGATTTGGTTCAACTTGTCGGAATGTGGGTCTTGGTCTTCCTGCTCGCGAAATACGCTGTGAAAAAATGGCAAGACGCGGATACCGAAGATTGTGAAGGGCGGGCGATGTTCGCGACGATTGCAACGGGTATATGCACACTCGTCGCCATTATCGCATTCTTTACCGCGCCCGAGAGCATCGTCGCCGGATTCTTCAACCCTGAGTATTGGGCGCTCCGGCAGATTATCAAGTGAGGTGCCATCTTTGTAATGGAAGGTAACGAAAACATCTAGCGCCTCTTATTTCCCCAAATGAGAACCAAGCCCGACTACCGCCAAAAGTTGCCCGCAAAATACAACCGCCGCGTCGGGTTCCGTGAGAGACGGGAGCCGGTGATAGGAAATGCAGAAATGACGGCAGCGTTTCGGGTGTGGCTGAAAAAGCAAGGACTGACTCCTCTAAATTTATTCAAATGAAAAAAGAACCTGAATCAGAAGCAACGGTCGAGACACAGAACGAGCGTAAGAAGCTCTCGTTAGAAGAAGCCACGCTTATACTCCCAGAGGGTAAATACATTCACACCTTTCGCAACAATCACGTAAACATGATGATTGGCGCGGACTGGGAGCGCAATAAAATCCTGGCGCTGGTTTTAGATCATGGCGCGTGGTTAACCGGCCCGATAGCAACGTCGATGGGGCATGGTCTTTGGATTGACGATGGCGCGGGACGCGGACTGTTTGTGGAAACACGGAAAGCTCCGTCTGTCCCCGACGTGTTGAAGTCCGATCCAGCGACGGGGGCTTCGTAAATGAATTTTCCCCTTTCTATGGAAGATGCAAAGCGGGCGCTGGGGCAGATACCGGAGGCCATGAAGGAGAATTTAGGGAACCCAGAGCCGCAGGCTGAAAAGGAAGCAACAGGACAGATTGAGCTTTCCGAGACTTCAACCAATTTGCCCGAACCTCGCGACGGGCAAAACTTTTCCAAAGAGGGTGCGTGAATGAGCTACACCTTTTTGCAGGAGCAGGGGGAGGAATCCTCGGCGGCATCCTTCTCGGACATACCTGCGTATGTGCTGTCGAGATTGAACCTTACTGCCGAAAAGTCCTGCTCCAACGGCAGCGGGACGGCATCCTGCCAAAGTTCCCGATCTGGGACGATGTTCGAACCTTCGACGGGAAGCCGTGGCGAGGGCTCGTTGATGTTGTGTGCGGCGGCTTTCCGTGCACCGAAATTTGCGTTGCCAACAATAGCCCAACGGGAACGACTGGAATCGACGGGAAATTTAGTGGATTATGGTCTGAGCAATTCAGACTGGTTTGCGAAATTCGACCACGCTTCGTGTTCGTGGAGAACTCCCCAGCCCTTGTTATTCGAGGACTTGGGAGAGTCCTTAGTGATTTGGCCTCGGTCGGGTATGATGCACGATGGAGAATGTTTCGAGCTTCCGAAATTGGCGCACCTATCGTTCGGGAGCGCATCTTCATTCTTGCGATCCCCAATGGCGAGCGATGGGTCAGCATGGAACAAAACCAACAAGCGGGATGTTCAGACTTCAATAGAGAAAACTTTAGACCGTGGAGGGACTTACAGGACAAGCTACAGATTCCAATGGGCCTCGCTTACGATCCTGCAATACGCGGAGTATTGCGAAACGATGATGGACTGGCCGTTGGCGTGGACAGAGTTAGGGCCATTGGCAACGGACAAGTTCCGGCAGTGGTTAAGCTCGCATGGGAAACACTCATCGGAGGACAACGGGTGAAGCCACGAGAGAAAATGGAGACCGATGTTAAAAACGTGCTTCGCTACATCGCGGGGAAACATCCATCTGTCCCCGAGGAAACAAAGTCCGATAGCGCAGTTAGTGTTTCGTCAGAAAATCCCGCTTCGTCACTCCTTGAACAAGACGAACCCGAGGACCACGACGGCGATTGCACCGACTCTAGCCGGGGTAGCGACCGGCCCGCTCAAACTCTTTCCGAACTATCCGAGGCATTACGCAACCCGCTCCCTCCGTCACCGCCAAAGGCAAAATGCTACAGCGCGCTGGAAGCTTTCAAATCGTACAAGCCGCTGACGGTCGAAATGGTTCGAGATATTCTCGCCAAAGAAAGAGCAGCCAGGGACGCGATCCTGAAAGAATACTCCGAACGCACCGGGGAATCGGTTGATTACTGCGATGAGTGCGACATGGGCGTTGTCGAGGAAGAAGTTGAGGGGGCTTGGGGAACAAGAGTTGAAACTCATCCATGCGGGGGCTGTGACGGGCTGGGTGTCGTAAAACTTTGAACAAATTTCAACGAGTAAAAGCAATTATGAAATCAGAAAAGACAAACGGCGACAGGCAACTCGCAGTCCAAGAGCCATCAGTGGCGATGATGCTGCAAAACGCCCTTAACAGCATTCAAGCAGGGGAAATCACCGGGCAGCATGTCGAAGTGCTTTCCCGAATGATGGATTTATACGAGCGCAACGAGAAACGGGAGGCCGAAAAAGCGTTTGCCTCCGCGCTGGTCGATTTACAGGCCGAGACGATCCGTGTCCAGGCGACCAAAGCAGTTGACGTAAAAAACGGGGTTCCGCGCTACACGTTCGCTCCGTACGAGGAGATTATGGCAACTGTTCAGCCAATGCTGACCCGGCATGGATTCAGCATTACCTTCGACACCGACGAGGGCGAAAGCCGGTTGACGAGCACTTGCACGCTTACCCACAAAGGCGGCCACTCGCGAGCGAATAAGTTTGCGGTTCGATACACAAAGCCGCCCGGATCGAGTGACGCGCAGGGCGACATGAGCACCAAGAGCTACGCAAAGCGCGGGGCATTGTGCGATGCGCTGAACATTACAATAGAGCATGACGACGACGCCAGGATGATCGGAAAGCCAATCGGAAAGGCGTTCGCCATTGATCTGCAACAGCGCGTCCAAGACTGCAAAGCGAACGAGCAAGCGTTTTTGAAATTCGCGGGAGTCGCCTGCCATAATCCGGCGACATTGGAGGATTACGAGCAAATCCCTGATGACCGCTACGACGCCCTCGACGCGATGCTCAAGCGCAAGGAAATGGGCAAGCCAACGAACGGCTGCGACCGCTGGCACGAGCCGCCTGTTTGCAAAGACCCGAATTGCTACATGCTGAAACAGCGAGAGGAATTGCCGCTTTGAAGAAAACAGTTTTTTGCCTTCGCGTCCGAGATAATGACTTGGAATCATGGAGCCATCCGACCTACTATCGTTCACGAAAGGATCGTGACTCGGACGAGCGCATGAATCGCTGCCTCGGTGGAATCAGAACGCACTCTTACGAGGAAAAGAAAACGCCCGAAGAAATTGAGGAGCTTTGCGACTGATGAGAAACGCGATTGGACAACGATTCGGGCGTTTAGTGGCTATTTCTCAGCACGGGAAATATGTCGCGTGCATTTGTGATTGCGGACAAAACAAAAGCGTCCGCGTCGATCATCTGTTTACTGGCCGAACAAGATCGTGCGGCTGCCTTGGTCGTGAATTAAGGACAAGACACGGCGGGTCAAAGACCTTGGAATACCGAAGTTGGCGCGGCATGATGCGCCGCTGCTATGATCCTTCGACAGACAATTTCAATTTGTACGGAGGGCGTGGAATTGTTGTCTGCGAAAGATGGCAGTCATTCCCGATGTTTCTCTTGGATATGGGCACAAGGCCAACGCCGAGTCATTCAATCGAAAGAATAGATAATGACGGCGATTACGAGCCGGGCAACTGTCGGTGGGCGACCACGAAAGAACAGGCAAACAATCGGAGAAGTAATCGGTTTTTAGAATTTGATGGGCAGCGCCTCACGCTGAAACAATGGTCGGAAAAAACGGGCCTGGGCGAATGCACGATTGCTCACAGAATCGACATTTGTGGTTGGGACGCTAGCGATGCTTTGCGACTGGCGAAGGGAGAGAGGCGATGAAATATCATCGCGTCGAACAGGGCCATTTGAATTGGTTCAAGTTGCGAATGGGCAGGGTTACGGCATCAGAGGCTAAAAACTTACTGACGCCTCAGTTCGCTCCGCGTGACGGAGAAATGATGCGGACCTATTTGTATTCAAAGCTCGCGGAACAATGGCGCGGGAAACCCCTGATTCACACCGGATCGTGGGCCACTGAACAAGGAGAGGTCAGGCAGGACGAGGCCGTGCCTTGGCTAGCTCTTGAAAAGGAGTGGAAAATTGAAGAGGGGGGATTTATCGAAACTGACGATGGCCTTGCCGGGTGTTCGCCTGACGGAATTGTAGGGAATCCCGATTTGTTTCCGAGAGACGCTTTCGGCGTAGAGGTCAAGTGCGCCGAGCCTGTGAGTCACGTTCGTTGGTTGATCGAGGGCACAGTCCCGAAGGATTACATCGTTCAGGTTCACTTTTCGCTTTTTGTTAGCGGTTTTCGGAGATGGATTTTTTTGTCATATCACAGGGATTTTCCCAAGCTGATTCTCGTAGTTGAGCGCGACGAAGCGATCATCGCGAAAATTGACGAAGCGGTGAAGCAATTCCATAAGCAGCTTTCCGAGGCGAGAGAGAAAATAGAACGGTGGGCGCAATGAGGGGGCAACGCAATCCCGATTCCAATATCGACCTTGGCCTTGCCGTGTCCGCTCTTTCTTTGCGGTACGGCCAAGCCCGAAGCGCGAGAGAACTTGCGGCATTCTGCGGGTGTCGCCACGGCACGATACAATTCATTGAGCGCAGGGCGTTGCGGAAGCTCCGCATCAAATTACAGGGCATCGAGGCAAGATGAACGAGCTTCGCTTTTTCGTTCCCGGCCATCCGGCCCCAGGTGGATCAAAGTCCGCGTTTGTGCCGACCAACCGACAGACCGGCGAACCATACCGGAAGAATGGCCGGATCATCGTGAACGTGACTGATGCCGGGGGAAAGAAAACAAAGGCATGGCGACAGGAAGTGGCGAAGGCCGCTTTTATCGCAATGAAGAACGCGGACCTTGCCCCGTTTACCGGCCCCGTGGAAATGGAGTTGTTGTTTCACATGCCAAGGCCGAAGTCTCATTACCGCTCAGATGGGGTCACGCTGCGTCCAGGATGCCCGCTACAGCACGTTTTCAAGCCGGACGCACTCAAGCTAGGACGGGCCGTTGAAGACGGTTTAACGGGAATCTGCTTCGCCGATGATTCTCAGGTCGTGAAAGAAAGCCTGGAGAAATTCTACAGCGACCAGCCCGGCGCATGGGTTTGCATAAAGGAGGCGGAAAAATGTTCTCGGTAAGACAAAAGCGCGAAATAGCAGACAAGGTTCAGGCAATCTTGCGAGCGACGAATCACCCTGAATTGCCCGAGGGCGAGATTCGGTTTCATCTGCACGTTGATGGCGCGGCCTCGTGGTCGTGGGCCGACATTCAAAACAATAGCGCGGTGCTGGTTCCAGAGATCAACCCGCACCCGATTGGTTTTGGGCCGCGCGTCATTGCCGGTCAAGCGCCTCGTTGTTCCAAAATAGCGCGCACCATTGGGGCGCTGAAAATCATGGAGGCGCTCCGGGCGCAAGACGCAGACGCGGCGGATTGTGAAAAAGCAGTTCAGCGGGCTTATCCCAAACAACTGGGTCAACAAGATTCTAGATGAGATAGAGCTGCGAGCCTCTAAAGTGCCTTCGGCGCCTTGGATTTACGGAATAACTTCGCGTGAGCAGAGCGATAAATTCTGGGTTCGCGAGAAGGGGAAGTCCGGTATTGGGCAGCACATTTGTTTTGTCCATTACGGCAACGCGTTTCAAAATGAGGACCGCGCCGAATTTATCTCCGCCGCCCGTACAGACGTTCCAAAGCTCGTAAAGGCGCTACGAAGGGCTGTCAAGGGTCTAACGATTTTAGATGCCAAAGGGACGCTTGACGACATAACCGCCATCCTCAATGGAGAAAACCTATGAACGAGAACCGTAAAGACGCACGAGAAGCATCCGAAGCCGTAGAAAGGGAAGATTTAGGGGAAACCGGAGCCGTCATAACTAACAACCCGTGTAAGGGACAGATGGAGTCAATTATGAAATCAACAAATCCTTCGCAAGTCGCCAATCGCACCGCGCATCACTCATCGCCAATACGATGGACCTTAAGGGAGATCAGGTTGCGTCGCATCATTACGAATAGCCGAGTGGCATTACATAAGGCGGACTTAGCGTTGGGGCATAGCCCGCCGCGACAGCTATCCAAGGGAGCGCCGCCGTCAGAGGATACGAAGCGATTAGATTGGCTACTCGCGCAAGGCAACAAGGAAGGGCATCACGGATGGAGCGTAATGCTTCGTTACGACAACTATCAGGACGGCGCTCAAATTCTGGACGCTGACGGGAAAGTTGTCGCGGACTGCTACGAATTACTGGTCGAAGGCGACGGAGACGCGAACCCGATTGCGCAATTTCGAGCCGCCATCGACGCAGCTATGGTGCGTGACGACGCAGGGAAAGCGTCCGCAGTTCTGCCGCCTGAAGCGCCACGCGAGTTTTCCAAAGGAGAAGAAAGTGCCGCGCCGCCATCCGCGACCACAAAAGACAAGACGGATTCAGGAAAATAATTGCTTGTCATAATTCCCTGTAAAGTTCACGTTTGTTTACGTGAGTTACGCCAAGCTGTTTTCCTCGATCACTGAATCTTCGCTGTGGTCGGAACCGAAAGAAGTGCGGCTGCTCTTTGTGACGATGCTTGCGAAGGCCAATTCCGTGGGATTCGTGGAAGCGTCGATTCCTGGCCTGGCTCGCGTAGCAAATCTTTCTCCGCAAGAAGTTGAAACGGCGATTCCGATTCTGGAAGGGCCAGACCCGTTTTCAAAGAATCCCGAATGCGAAGGCAGGCGGATCGTGAAAGCGCCGGGCGGCTGGATGGTGCTGAATTACGAAGATTACCGGAACCGAACTTCTGACGAGGAGCGCCGGGAATACATGCGCGAATACATGCGTAACTACCGCAAGGAGAAGGAGTGTAAACAGGATGTAAACAATGTTAAGAAAAGTAAAAAATCTCCCTCTGCTTCTTCTTCTGTATCTGCCTGTTCTTGTACGCAGAGTGAAGTCGAAGATTTTTGCGAGTCTTTAGGGCTTCCCCGATCCGATGGTGAAGCCATGTTCTTGCACTGGCAGGAAAAAGGGCCAGCGAAGGTGAAGGATTGGCGGGCGACGATCCGCAAATGGAAATCGTTCGGGTATATGCCGAGTCAGAAAAGGAAAAATGGAACACATCAAGGAAATACTACCGAAAGCCGTCGAAACGTTGGAACAGCCAACGAAGGGAAATCCGCGCAATACAAAGGCGTGGGGCGACTTCCAGGCGTTTGAAACCTTTGACGATCCGCAACTGGACCGCATGAAAGTGGCGGCTGCCGGATTTGTTGATGACATGCTTTGCGCCCGGCATCCGTATTGGCTCTCGCTTCTCGGCACGAGCGGGGCCGGGAAAACAATGCTCGCGAAGATAATCTGGCGAAAGTTCCGAGACACGCTTGACCGCGAAATTGATTGGCCTTCAACGAAACGGACGCAAGGTCCGAATTGTCCGCACGGAAGAATTATTCGGTACCACGGCGGCTACATCAACTGGGGCGATGCGATCAACAACCGAATGCTCAAGGGCGAGTATGATTTTCTTGAGGACATGCGCGAGTACAGTTTTTTCGCGATTGATGACATCGCGAGCGAGTACGAGCGGCATCGTGAACTATCTGCCAGCAAACTTTACAACGTCTTGGAAGCGCGTCTTAGGAAATGGACCGTGATAACGGCGAATCTTTCGCTCGATCAAATCGGGAATAATCTCGACGCTCGGATTGCGTCACGAATGCTGCGAAATGAGAGCGTTGTCGTTGATGTTAATGTTCCCGACTACAATCTCAGATGAAAAATGGAAACGATCCGACACTTTGTTGCGAGCCGTACTGCCGGAACCGAAGGCGCAAGGATCGCCGCAGATGCTTCAAGCATGACGCGAGACGCAAGCGGGCCGCGAATCCAA